>Ga0334900_1001924_pt1 | contig 20111 bp, 19 predicted proteins | sample GraSluR3_MG_2_FD_207231 | JGI IMG/M metagenome (GOLD analysis project Ga0334900, IMG submission 207231) | Sludge microbial communities from methane-producing bioreactor in Wageningen University, Netherlands - Granular Sludge_31_08-R3 | ecosystem: Engineered > Bioreactor > Anaerobic >...
CTATCACTGCGGCAATGAGACCTTCAATACGGAATAATCGTCCCATGGCATAATAGATGAAAATGAGCTGGACGAGCAGCGGTATTCCCCGGATGAACTCGACATACACACCACTGATCATGTTCACTACACGATTTTTCGATACGGCACCGAGTCCGGTGAACAGTCCAATGAATATTGCACCGATGATTGCCATTATCGTGACTTGGAACGTGGTGGGAGCCCCTTTTATGATGAACAAGAATATGAGCCTATAGGGGTCAGGCTTGAAGATAATCAAAGAAGAGAGGATCACCAGTGCAAGCCAGAAGGTGATACGCCATGAGTTGAATACATGGTTGTTACTCTTGTTAGGAATGAGTACACCATCGGTCATCTGAATGGCTAGAGTATGTTTCTTTGATGAGTCATCCAAAGGTTTGGAGACCACTTTAGATTTAAGTGATGTCCTGATCGAATACTCAGTAGTAGATTGATGTTTCTGTTCCATGAGACCTCATATGGTCATGAATTGAAAACCGGTCAGGCCGGTCTTCGATTCATTGTTGTGTGTTATTACTACAGGATGTTCCATTTTTCCTTGAGGGAAGCGATGGTACCATCGGCCTGCAATGCTGCGATATTTTCGTTCAGTAGATTGAGAAGTTCTGTATTCCCTTTCCGAACAGCCATGGCGATCTGCTCAACATCTCCTGCGACCTCGCCACTTACGTTCAGACGAGCAGCGTAGTTAGGATTGGCAAGAACGAAGTCTGCTGCGATGATGGAGTCGGAAACTGTTGCATCAACGTTGCCATTCAACAGATCTTCGATAGCAAGACCTATCTCATCGTACGCTTTTACCGTAACACCGGAAATCTTCTCAACAGCGAAATGGCCAGTTGTTCCTATCTGTACACCTACGGTCTTCCCGCTCAGATCACTCTCATTGGCAATGGGAGCACTGTTGTTTCTGACAATGATGGACTGAGTTACTTCCAGAATGGGAGTAGTGAAATCCATGGTTGCCTTTCGCTCTTCGAGAACGGTCACACCGGAGGCAACTGCGTCATAGGCACCATTGTGCAATCCTGCGAAAATTCCATCCCATGCTACATTACGAACAGTCATGCTCACACCTGAGCGGTCGCTGATAGCTTTGATCAAGTCGATTTCGAAACCGACGATTTCTCCATCCTCATCGACAAACTCAAGCGGCGGCCAGGTCGCATCCGAACCGAATACATACCCGTCCTGCTCTTTCTGTCCAGCGGTGAAAACGAATGAGACACAAACCAAAAGCAATAATGCTGAAACTACCAATTTTTTCATGGCAACCCCCAATAATTTGTAGATTGTCAGAATCTACATAATTATGCATGATATGTCAATGAGTTGTGCATAAATATTCATGATATTAGAGAATTGCGGTAAAGAAGACTCCTGTGATCAATCCAACCACCATGCCTCCGATAACTTGAATGAAACTGTGTCCAAGCATGGTCTTTAGGTTTTCTGGAGTGAATTCACCATCGGCGTGTATCTGAGCAAGCAGGCGACTCCACTCGTTGATCACTTCTGCCTGCTTTCCCGCAGCCCTTCGGATACCCATGGCGTCGTGCATGGTGATAAGACTAAAGGAGAGGGCGATTGCGAACGCCAGACTGGTCAGCCCCTCGGTCATGTAGATACTCGTTGTGAGTGCTACGACCATTGCCGAATGGCTTGATGGCATTCCTCCGGTACTTATGAACAGACCAGGACGAAATTTTCGTTCTATCGGCCAGAGCAGGAACGGTTTGAGAAACTGAGCTGAGAACGCCCCTGCCAATGCAGCAATGAGGGCCCTGTTGGAAAGAAGAATCTCCATATTCTCAGTCTACTCTAAATCGACCGAGTTCGACAATATCATGAAGGACTTGCTTTTCACCTCGAATCACCTGTACAAATGAGCTATATGAATCTCGAAAAATCTACTGCAATACAATCACGTGTAATCGATATCTCTTCGTTCTGGGCTCAGTTTGCCATATCGATGGTCAATCTTGCGCTCGTGTATCATATGAGAATACGCTTTGGGCTATCGGCCCAGCTCGTAGGGCTATCTGCAGCTGTCTACACTTCGACATACTTTCTTTGCTGTATTCTGCTTGGCTCGGTTGCATCGAGACTCAGGCCACGTCACAGTGTCATGCTCTCGATGGGTGTGATGGCTCTAGCACAAGTTGTTGTGATCGTGACGAACTCTGTCTTGGTCGCATTCATGGCACTAGTTCTCTATGGCATTGGAATGTCGTTTCTCTGGCCTCAGATCGAGGGATGGCTTGCTCGTGGAAAAGAGGGGCGCGATTTGAACAAGGCGACAAGTTCATTCAATGTTGCCTGGAGTCTCGGTGCAGCGCTCTCTCCTCTGTTGACAGGCATATTGCTCGAACAGGCAACAGTGGCTCCATTGCTAGCTGGTATAGCCTTGTTCATCTCGGTTTATCTCATAATCGCAATTGCAACGAGACTCGTTCCCGCTATCCGGGCGGTAGAATCGGAGCATGTGACTGTGCAGCAGTCACAGGTGAAAGATGCGAGCACTCCCCTCAGGTTTCTCTCCTGGGCAGGGGTGTTGACCGTATATGCCTCTCTTGCAGTTACCTTGACGATTTTTCCCATGCACGCAATGGACAATCTCCCGTTTTCAGAGACCGTGGTTGGAATTCTCCTTCTTATCCGTGGTGTATCTACCGTGATAATGTTCATTGTGATGGGGAAGTCGAGTAGCTGGCATTTCAACCGATCCCTGGTGATCATCACACAATTTATGGTCGCCGCAGTCTGTCTGTTCGGAACTATGGTCGACTCCTTTGCGGGATTGGCACTGTTCTTTCTACTCTTCGGTATTCTGTTTGCCATGGCATACTCCTATAGTATCTTCCATGGAGCATCGGGTAGTGTGAACCGGTCGTCTCGCATGCTCATACATGAAGTGTTGCTCACCATCGGTACCGTGATAGGGTCGATTGTCGGTGGGACCCTCTACCAGTATATCGACTACTCCATGGTTCTCTACGCATGTGCCGTATTGGTCTCGGTACCGGCGCTCTTTTCGCTGGTAAGGAGTTTTGCCAGAAAAGCCATTCACTAACAACACAATTTTGTACTACCATAGACCATCATGGGCCCCAAGCCCGAGATAAGAGGAGACATTCATGGGCGAATCATTGACGTACAAGATATTGCGAGAACATCTGGTTGACGGAGAGCTGAAGGCAGGCAAGGGGATCGCAATCCGAATTGACCAGACACTCACGCAGGATGCCACAGGAACGATGGCATATCTGCAATTCGAATCGATGGGACTCGATTCCGTGCAAAACGAGTTGGCAGTGAGTTATGTCGATCATAATACTATCCAAGTAGGGTTTGAAAACGCCGATGACCACCGGTATCTCCAGTCTGTGGCAGCACGGTACAACGTGGTGTTCTCTCGACCGGGAAATGGGATATGTCATCAGGTCCACCTAGAGCGGTTCGGCATACCGGGAAAGACGTTGCTCGGTTCGGATAGCCACACTCCCACAGGAGGTGGATTGGGGATGATAGCCATAGGAGCCGGAGGGCTCGATATCGCAGTAGCGATGGCAGGGGGCGCATTCCACCTCGTAGCCCCAAAAGTGATCGAAGTTCGGCTGACAGGCGAACTCAGACCATGGGTCTCTGCAAAGGATGTAATCCTTACTGTTCTCGAACGGTATGGGGTGAAAGGAAATGTGAACTGTGTATTCGAATATACCGGTCCAGGTGTCGAGTCTCTGACTGTTCCTGAACGAGCTACGATTTGTAACATGGGCGCAGAGTGCGGAGTTACCACTTCGTTGTTCCCTTCAGATAAAACTACACAACAATTCCTTACCGCTCAAAACAGGGGAGGGGACTACAGAAGCATCGCTGCCGATCCAGACGCCACATACGACGAGCTGTTCGAGTTGGATCTCTCGACCGTGGTTCCAAAGACTGCAGCTCCTCACTCACCAGGTAATGTCGTCGATGTACAACAGCTTGATGGGTTACAGGTGGACCAGGTCTTGATAGGCTCCTGTACCAACAGCTCATACGCTGAATTGAGACGGGTTGCCCAGATTCTCGATGGTCAGATTATCGCCCCATCTGTGAGTTTCGGTGTCGCTCCCGGATCCAGGGAGGTTATGCTTATGCTTTCAGAGGATGGATCACTTGCAAAACTTATCGCAGCTGGTGCACGAATTTTAGAGAGTGCATGTGGATTCTGTATTGGAAACCACATGAGTCCGGGATCGGATGCGGTCTCTCTGAGAACCAATAACCGAAATTTCGAAGGAAGAAGTGGTACGAAGAGTGCTCAGGTCTATCTTGTCAGTCCAGAGACAGCTGCACTCAGCGCAATCAAGGGTGAATTCATCAATCCATTGTCGGACCATGGCATTCCCTATCCGGTTGAAAAACCGATCACATCTTTCATAGTGGACGATTCCTTGCTCATATTCCCCCCTGAGAATCGATCGGAGGTGATCATAGAGCGTGGACCGAATATCGGTGATCCTCCGAAGAGTAGTCCTCTGCTCGACTCCATTCAGGGTGTATGTACCTTGAAGGCAGGGGACAAGATCACTACCGATCATATTATGCCTGCAGGAGCGAGACTCAAATATCGGTCAAATATTCCCGCATATGCCCACTACACGTTCGAAGGGGTCGATGAGACGTTCCATGACCGAGCAATGGCTAACAAGCAGAATTCTGTTGCGAATATCGTGGTCGCTGGAGTTTCGTATGGGCAGGGTTCAAGTAGAGAGCACGCAGCAATATGTCCCATGTATCTCGGGGTGAAGGCTGTTCTCGCAAAGTCATTTGAACGCATTCATCAGGCGAATCTCTGTAATTTCGGCATTCTTCCTCTTGAGTTCGTAACAGAGTCCGACTACGAGCGGATAGAACAGGGAGATGAGCTCGAGATTGTCCATGTGGGATCGGCTTTAGAGGAGATGGTGGCTTCCGGAACGCCGATTGTTGTTTACAACAGAACGCAGTCCTGTGATATCCCGACCACGGCTAGGATCACTACGAGACAGCTTGCTATGCTCAAGGCCGGTGGTCTGCTCAATTATACAAAACAGTCATAGATAGTACATACTAGATGAGGCCTGAAACCAAATACACGGTGACAGGCCTCTCTCAACATCTCTATAGTAGAGTGTCAGCGATCGCTCAGATTCTGCACTTTTCGGACATAGGGTCCACTGTAGACCTGCCTCGGTCGTCCAATCTTTCCATAAGGATCCTTCTTCCACTCAAGCCAGTGAGCAATCCAGCCAGGGAGTCTTCCCATGGCGAACATGCAAGTGAACATATTTGTAGGAATACCCATGCGTCTGAAGATGAGTCCAGTGTAGAAGTCTACATTCGGATAGAGGCTCCGCTCTTTGAAGTAGTCGTCTGCAAGCGCAACATCTTCCAGTTCCAAGGCCAGCTCAAGCAGTGGATCGGGTGTTCCACTCTCGGCCATGACCTCCTGACAGAGTCTCTTCGCGATTTTGGCTCTCGGATCATATGTCTTGTATACCCGGTGTCCGAACCCCATGAGAAGGAATGGGTCGTTTTTATCCTTGTTCTTCACCTTATCGACGATGTCATGAGCGGTCCATCCATTCGCATGTGCGTTCTCGAGCATCTCGATAACAGCCTGGTTCGCTCCACCATGCTTGAATCCCCAGAGAGCACAGATTCCAGCTGAAACCGATGCATACAGGTTGGCTTCACTGCTTGCAATAAGTCGTACTGCAGTAGTGGAGCAGTTCTGCTCATGGTCAGCATGGAGGATCAACAACTGATTCAATGCTTTTACATGCAATGGATTGATCTGATACTCTATCACAGGCGATTTGAACATCATGTTGAGGAAATTTTCACAATAACTATATTTATAGGAGGGATTGAAGAACTCCTCTCCCTTCATATGTCTATAGGTGAATGCTGTAATAGTTCTGATCTTAGAGACCAGTCTCGTTACTGCGAAGTCAACCTGAAGTTCAGGATCGATATCATCCATCTCTGGATAGAATGCCGATAACGAGACGCTCATCGCGGCAAGAACAGACATCGGATGCGCATCGAAAGGGTAGCCACGGAAGAAGTTCTGCATATCGTAATGGAGCAAGGACTCTTTGTTGAGTAGTTCTGCGTACCGTTTTCTCTCCTCGGCATTGGGAAGTTCTCCTTTGATGAGTAGGTAGGCTACTTCAACGAAGTCGCAGTTCTCGACAAGATCCTCTATATCATAGCCTCGATACCGGAGAATCCCTTGTTCACCGTTCACATAACAGATCGAACTGGTGCAGCTTCCCGTATTCACGAAACCCGGATCGTAGGTAATGTAGCCGGTCTCCTTTCTCAACGAGTGAATATCGATTGACTTCGCACCCATGTTATCTGTGATAACCGGAATCTGGACAGGATCCTTTTCCGGAAGTATCAACGTTGCAAACTCCTTATTGATCTCCATAGCGCCTCCTTGCGTTATATACTTTGCCCCTTAGGGCGACGCACCGTTCAGTCTTTCCAAGGCAAGAACAAGAGCTTGTGTCCCAAGTTTTCCATTTCCTGCACCTTGAAGTGCGATATACAGTTGTTTCACCAAAGCTAGGCCTGGTAAAGAAAGCCCCATTTGTTCGGCCTCCTCAAGTGCTATACCCATATCCTTGATAAAGTGATCGATCATGAAACCGGGTGTGAAATCTTCTTTTAGCACACGGGGAGCCAAGTTGTCCAGAGTCCAGCAGCCGGCAGCTCCCTTACTTATCGTCTGTACGAGCTTCTCTCCATCGAGGCCGGCTCTGTGACCATAGACTAAAGATTCACAGACACCGATCATGGTACCGGCAATTACGATCTGATTGCACATCTTTGTGTGCTGCCCAGAACCTGGTCCACCCTGGAGAGCAAAGGATTTCCCCATACGCTCAAAGAACGGTTCTATACGTGCATATGCCTGTTCAGATCCTCCTACCATTATGGACAGTGCACCGTTTCGAGCGCCTACATCTCCTCCAGATACCGGTGCATCGAGGCTCTCACATCCGATGTTCTCGCATGCCTGCGCGATACGAAGAGCCAATGATGGCTTCGTGGTAGTCATATCTACGAATAGTGTATTCGGTCTGGCATTGTCCAACAGGCCTGATTCGCCGAAGTAGACCTCTTCAACATCAGCAGGGTGTCCCACTATGGTGAATATGATATCTGCTTCTTCAGCAATCAGTGCCGGGCTGTCGACTGCCTCGGCTCCTTCGGAAACGAGCGGTTCTGTTTTGCTTTTGGTTCTATTGTAAACAAGAGTTCGTTCTGCCAGTGGCATGATATGGTGGCACATCCAACGTCCCATGACTCCTGTCCCAATCCAACCTACAGTTGGCTTCTGTCCAGCAATACTCATGAAATCCTCCTGATTCTTTGGCGGTACTCAATGGTAAACCAAACTAGGATAAAAGAAAACTCTAAAACGAATATTGCCTTGTGACCTACACTATGGTACGTTTCTGTCAGGTGAAAAGCATGAACGATACGGTCAGGACCATTCCGCTCGATGAAGAGATCTCAGATATTGCCGACTTTTTCAAGGTTTTCGGAGATTCTACACGGTTGAAGATCCTGTTCCTTCTTGAGCGAGGTGAACTGCCGGTGCACGCCATCGCTGAGACGCTCGGCATGCAACAGTCCACCATCAGTCAACAATTGAAACTACTTCGGGCGTCACGTCTCGTGAGACACAGGAAGGAGGGTAGGCATATCCACTATCGTCTCAACGACGATCATATCGCCCGAATACTCTCACTGGGTGTCGAACACTATGAAGAGACACTTGGGTAGCCTCTCTAGCTCTTTTTGTCCAGTTCCTTCGCTTTGAGCCAGTAGTGGTGAGCCTGTAGCCGAATGCCATTGATATTGATGAACCCTTTGCAGTCGACTGGTTGGTATCCACCTGACACTTCCATGCTTCCGAGCGCTTCGTTGTAGAGTGAGTAGGGGCTGTTGACTCCAGCTCCGATAAGATTACCTTTGTAGATGACGATCTTCGCTGTTCCGGTGATGAGTTCCTGACTCTTATCGAATGCAGCCGAAAGGAAATCGAATTCTGGACTGAACCAGTACCCGTTGTAGATCAGTTCTGCATACTTCGGCATAAGCATGTCTCTGAGGTGCATGACCTCTTTGTCCATACAGATCCCCTCAAGGTCTCGATGCGCGAACCAGAGAATAGTACCCCCTGGGGTCTCGTACACACCACGGCTCTTAATCCCGACGTATCTGTTCTCGACCATATCCACTCGACCGACAGCATTGTCGTGTCCAATTTTATTCAGATAGAGAAACAACTCAAGTGGATCTGTTATCGTGGTTCCATCGTTTTCATTGGTCACACGTTTAGGAATACCATCTTCAAAATCGATTGCGAGTACCGTTTCGGTATCTGGTGCATCTTTGGGGGATACTGTGTGAGAAAAGACTTCATCGGGGCAGCGGAGTGCAGGATCTTCGAGAATTCCTGCTTCATGGCTTATATGGAGAATATTCTCATCTTCACTGTACGGCTTTTTGGTAGAGGCCTTTACAGAGATTCCGTACTTTTCCGCATAGGCGATCATATGGGATCTGCCTTCAAATTCTGCCAGCCATTCAGGGTCTTTCCAAGGAGCGATGATTTTGACTTCGGGCATGAGAGCGTAGTAGGCTAACTCAAACCTGACCTGGTCATTTCCTTTACCAGTAGCACCATGAGCTACATAGAGGGTTTCCTCTTTCTTTGCAATCTCAATATGACGTTTGGCGATGATCGGTCTCGCGATGGAAGTACCAAGAAGATATTTTCCTTCATACATGGCGTTTGCTTTCAATGCACGGAAAATATAATCGGTGACCAGCTCTTCTCGTAGATCCTCGACATAGACTTTCGATGCCCCTGTTGCATAGGCTTTCTTCTCAATAGCGGAGAAGTCTTCGTCCTGTCCTACGTTGGCAACATAGGCAATCACTTCGAAGCCTCTATTTGCCAACCACTTGAGAATGACCGATGTATCAAGGCCACCGCTGTATGCCAGAATAACTTTGTCTTTTGCCATTGTATCACCTCGTTTGCATATACGCATAATATTTCATAAGTTACTGGGAATATTGCATAAAGATAAAAAGAAATCAAGAGTATTATGCATAATTATGCAAAAATGGTGGAGAGGTTTTCGTTATCGTAGCTGTGATGGGATTCTGAGTTCTTGCAATTCGAGAATAATGTTGTCATCTCCTGTAAGTTCTGGAAGTGGAAAGGGAAGGTTCCGAAGAAATGGTGTCTCTTCGTTTTCTCGAAACAGCTCAACAACGATCGAATATTCGTAGATTCGAGAAATATCACTTGGATCATAACGTAAAATGAAATTTACTGGAAATCGCTGGGGGTTTCTGATGGTTTGACTTACTACGGGAACAATTCTTCCGGTTGATACATGTTCAGCAGTAAGTGTAATCTCTAACCGAATTCTCGATGGGAAATAGAGGTTGTTAGGATAGAAGATCGATCCTGTGAGCACACGATAGGGGATTTTTTGTGCAGGTGGTGTTAGATCAATCTCATCGATGGTTACGCAGCTCCAGAAGAGAAGCGGAATCAAAAGAGTTGCGAAGATGTAAAAAATTGCCAGCGGTGTCCTCATTCTTTTTCGCACTGTGATACCTCAACACATACTATACTACAGACAGGCAAAAGCGAGAAGAGAGAGATTATATAAGAGCATAAAGTATTAAACTGCATATGTTTTCATAAATTATACATAATACAGAATAAAAATACAAAAAGTATGCACAAGAACATAAGAATATGTTGCAATTCCAAAATATGAGAGACAGCCCTTCATGAAAGGTTGACATATTACAAAAATTGGCTTACATACATTTGTATGACAGGAGAAGTGTGATCATGTTACAAATGCCTTTCTTAAAACCTGGCGATGAGAAGCAGGTGCTTCTTGAACACGGGGTGAGACCGCTAAATCACCGCGTAGCCGTATATCGTTATCTGGTAGAACACCAGAATCATCCGACAGCAGATGATATCTATGGAGATCTGAAGAGACATATGTCTTCTATCTCGAGAACGACTGTCTATAATGTCCTGAATCTGCTATGTGACCATAATGTGGTGAAGCGGATAGCAATCGAGAAAAATGAAATGCGTTACGATGCCAATACAGCGAATCATATCCATTTCAAGTGCAGGGATTGTGGAAATGTATATGACTTACATACCAATACATTCCCGCAGATAGCTGTTCCAGATGGGTTCTGTGCCGAAGATGTTCAGATTAACATAACCGGGTATTGCCCCGCCTGCGAAGCGACCGCTTGATACTATCTCATCAATAGACATCTCATATAAAAAAAGCCATCATCCGAAACATCTGCTCTGGACGATGGCTATATAAATGCACGTTCTATTCTACTAGTATGTACTATCCTTACCATACAAGATGGTGAAGTAGTCCATATCTGTCGAGAATACCTTGTTGATGTTCGGAATCGTCTTCTTGTACGACTCCAAGGTTCTCCAGAGCGTGAAGAATTCGGTATCCTGTTCGTAAGCCTCAGCATAGATCTTTGTCGCTCGAGCATCGGCAATACCTTTGATACGTTCCGATTCGGCATATGCCTGACTCAAGATACTTCTCTTGTCATTGTCTGTCTTTCCGACCCATCTTGCCAACTGACCTTGACCGTAGGAACGGTAGGCTTCGGCAATCTGATTCCTCTCCTTAATCATGCGCTGATAGACACTTTGGGTGAGGTCGTCACTGTAACGAATCTGTCGAATAACGATGTCGATCACTTCAATGCCAAACTCTTGTGTGAATCTGCTTGCCATAGTCAGCATCTGTTGACTCAGCCCTTCACGTCCAATACTAATGGATTCTTGCTGCGTCTCGGTTCGTGTGAGATTCCTCAGTTGTTCGGCATCTTCAAGATTCTCGACATTCTGAACTTGCTCTTCTACGCGCAGTATGTTGATCTTGTTCGAATTCCTGACCGCTTCATTGAGATAGTTCTCACTTATGACGGTTCTGATGGTGGAGTCGATGACATCGTTCAATCTGAGAATCGCATTCGGCATGGTGTTTACCGACTGGTAAAACAGGGCAGGATCTGTTATGCGCCATCTAGCAGTGGTATCGACCCATATGAACTGATTTTCCTTGGTCGGAATACGTTGTGCATCGCCGTCCCAACTCATGATCTTCTTGGGATACTTCACGACATTGTCCACAACCGGCACCTTGAACTTCAAACCAGCGTCCATGTATGTGTTCTCGATTCTTCCGAATCGGGTGACGACAGCAACTTCTCCTTCCTGAACAATGAAGAACGGTCCAAGAAGAACGAACACTACAAGCACTATAAGAATGATTACCAGGGTAGTTATAAGTTTTTTCATCTGACACCTCCCTGGCTGAAACTCAGGTCACTGATGGGAAGGAAGTTATCCAACTCCTTATCAATGAGCGTAAGCGTTCCAGCATCGGCCTGGTCAAGAATTTCTTCCATAGCTTCGATATACAAGCGTCTTGCCGTGATATCCTTGCTCAATTCGTATGCTTCAAGTACGGAAATGAAGCGCGCAACATCTCCCTGTGCATTGTTGACACGTTCGGCAGCATATCCTTCTGCAACCTGGATGAGCTGTGCAGCTTCACCCTGAGCTCGTGGGATTTCACGGTTGTATTGCTCTTTTCCTTCGTTGATCAGTCTGTTCATATCCTGAATTGATTTGTTGACATCCTCAAACGCATCTTGTACCTCACCAACAGGGGGTACGATGTTCTGCAACTTGACAGTAACCACACGTACACCAAAGTTGTACGAATCGAATGCTTTTTGCATACGATCCTGCGATTCAATCTCGATTGCGGTTCTTTCGCTCGACATGATTGCGAGAATAGGGAGGTCTCCAACCAACTGGTTGATTACACTCTGACTGATATCTCTGATAGTCTTGTCTCGCTCCTGAACATTGAACAACCATTTCGCAGGATCTTCAATCCTGTATTGAATGATCCACTGCACATCTACTATGTTCAAATCTCCTGTCAACATAATCGACTCACCTGCCGAAGAACCGGAAGGGCTCGACATGAATGAAGAACTATAGTTCTGTGAAGGGGTTGTCTGTCCGAATGTCATGGTCTGGACGACTCTCGTAGGAATATTGTAGTTTCTATCGATTCCCAGAGGAAGTTTTGTCTGTAGCCCTGGTCCCACAATTCGGTTGAATTTACCGAATCGCAACACCACGGATTGTTCCGTCTGATCAACTACAAAGAAGCTACTCATTACCAATATGAACAGTATCACTACTGCAACAACGGCAATGATGAGCTTCGGACTCAGTTGAAACGGATTTCGGGACGATGCTCCCGTAGTATTCATTACATCTCCTCCTTGCATACAAGGCATGTAGCCATAGCAACAATGTAGCTCAGATGAGAGGCAACGTCAATGAACCGCATGTATTATTGAAAAAAGGTGTGTTCAAGGGTATAGTGGTCTTCATGAAAAAACGATTGATAACCTCAGCACTTCCTTATGTAAATAATATTCCCCATCTCGGGAATCTGATTCAGGTGTTATCCGCAGACTGTTTCGCCCGCTTTTGCCGTTCCAAGGGTTACGAAACACTGTATGTCTGCGGTACCGACGAATATGGTACCGCCAGTGAGACCCGGGCACTCCAAGAGGGTGTGGATCCTCGTGAACTCTGTGATCGATACCATGTGATTCATCGAGACATCTACAGCTGGTTTGAGATCGATTTCGACCATTTTGGGAGAACTAGTAGTCCAGAACAGACCGAGATCGTACAGGATGTCTTCAAGAAAGTGGACGCTGCCGGATATATTCGCCCTTCGGAGATTGAGCAACTTTACTGTGAGCACGACAAACGATTTCTTGCAGACCGTTTTGTTGAAGGAACTTGTCCGAAATGTGGATCAACTGGAGCGAGAGGAGATCAGTGCGATTCGTGCGGAACACTGCTCGATCCAACCGAACTCGTCGAGCCTGTATGTGGGGTCTGTGGCAATACACCGGTACTGAGAAGGACACGACATCTGTACATAGATCTCCCCAAAGCGCTCCCGCTTCTTGAATCGTGGTTGGACAAAGCATCAGTCGAAGGCTTCTGGGCACGAAACGCCATTCAGACTACTCGTTCATGGATCAGGGATGGCTTGAAGGAACGTGCCATTACGCGTGACTTGAAATGGGGCATACCCGTACCTAAAGAGGGGTATGAAGACAAGGTGTTCTATGTCTGGTTCGATGCACCGATCGGTTACATCTCGATTACAGCCGAATACACAGACACATGGAAAAGCTGGTGGCAGAATCCGGAAGAGGTCGAGCTGTTCCAGTTTATCGGGAAAGACAATATCCCATTTCATACGGTGATCTTTCCGACAACGCTTCTTGCGACCGGAGAGCAATGGACTATGCTCCACCACATGTCTTCGAGTGAGTATTTGAACTATGAAGGTGGAAAATTCTCTAAGAGCAAAGGAACCGGTGTCTTTGGTAACGATGTACAGGAGACCGGCATTCCTGCTGATATGTGGAGATTCTACCTCTACTACAATCGACCGGAGAAGTCAGACGTATTATTCACCTGGAAAGACTTTCAGGAAAAGGTGAATGGAGAACTGATCGGAAACCTATCGAATCTGGTCAACAGAACACTCACATTCATCACCCGGTTCTACGATGGAAAAGTACCAGAAGGTTCGATAGACAGTAACCTCGCGAAACAGATCATCGAGAAAGAGTCAGAGATCGACAATCTCTTCGAACATGCCGAACTGAGAGAGGCATTGAGAAGGGTGTTCGCCCTTGCCTCGATAGGAAACAAAGCTTTCCAGGATGGAGAGCCTTGGAAGATGAGGACCGAACAACCGGAATCTGCCGCTTCGCTTCTGAGAACATTGGTCTACCTGATTCGTGATCTTGGTATTCTTATTCAACCGTACATGCCAGAGACTTCTCGAACACTATTGGGCTTTCTCGGATCTGAACATGCAAGCTGGGAACATCTGGGTACTTTCACCGGTGTACAGGAAATAGCTAAACCGACATACCTGTTCTCCAAATTGGAGGATGAACGTATAGAGACACTGCGAATTCGCTATGCAGGCAGTCAGGAATCAAGGAAAGAGGAGAAGCAACAGATGGAAGCACCACAGGAAACACCACAGGAAACACCACAGGAAACACCACAGGAAACACCTGCAGAGATCTTTGCACAGAAAGTGACATTGAAAGTAAGCAAGATCGTCGATGTCCAGCGACATCCCAATGGAGACAAACTCTATATTATCCAGGTGGATACCGGTGCCGAAGAGCCGACTACAATCGTCTCCAGCATCGTTCCATACTATACTGAAGAGCAACTGCATGGCAAAAACATCGTCCTTGTGCAGAACTTGAAGCCGGCAAACTTCAGGGGAGTGAAGAGCAGAGGGATGTTGCTTGCAGCCAGTGATCGAGACGAAGCCGTTCCTCATTCGACCTGTGAAGTCCTGTTTGCTGATCAGTATCCGATCGGAACAGAATTACTTCCTGAAGGTTTTGATGCTCCCGAGAATCCAAGAAGTCAAGTGAAGGCTGACCAATTCTTCTCCTTGAGACTCTACACCGAGAATGGAGTTGTGAAAATCGATGGTAAACCCATACAAGCGGAAGGGAAGGCTTTGGTAGCCACCACGTATGTGAATGGAGAGGTGGGCTGATTAGATGTCCGAAACCACCATAGAGCGAGTTGGTCTGGATCAGCTGGATCCAACCATGAATCCTTTCCAGAGCCATTTCTGGGCAAGCTTGAAACGTCCCTCCGGGTGGAGGGCGTTTGCCTTTCGATTCACAGCCGAAGGTGCCGATGGTCATTCGCATTCAGTCGTGATCATGGTACTCGTTCGTCGGCTGCTGCTTGGATTCAGGCTCGCCTATATCCCATTTGCTCCACCGGTGCACGAATTTGCGCAAGAGCCATCTGTAACCATCAGTACATTGGCAAAGAGTCTTCGCAAAATGCTGCCCAAGGGGATGGCGTTCGTACGGTTCGACCTGCCGTGGGTAGAGCCCGATACTATCGAATTGCCGGAATTGACAGGAAAGAGCATACGAGTCTGCAGGGAGTCTGTTCAACCAGAGGGTACTACCCGTATTCTTCTTTCGGAGGGGTATGAACATGTTCGTATGCGGTACCGTGAACGAGCGAGAAGAAACATCCGTAAGGCAAGAGCTCACGGGATCGAGATTCGCACATGGGATGGTTCGGAAAAATCGTTCACTGCTTGGTATAACGTCTATGTAGAGACTGCCAAAAGAGACGGTTTTGTGGCTCGTCCAGCTTCTTATCTTCGCCATCTACTCGCCTTGGATGCTTCTCAAGTCTCAAGTCACCTCTATATTGCTTATCAGGGTGGAAGAATCCTAGGTGGAGCGCTTATCATTGCCTCTTCCGGAGTCTCTATCTACTTATATGGAGCATCACTTCGCGTGGAGGGGTGTTCTCCATCGTATCTGTTGCAGGATTATGCGATTCGGGATGCCTGTTCACGCGGGTGTAGAATCTATGATCTATTCGGCATAAGCGGACCTGGTAACAGAGGGATTCATCTGGAAGGGCTTCGACTATTCAAGCGGGCATTCGGAGGATTTGTCTGTTACCGGTCACCTTCGGTCGACTTCGTCTATCGGCATATCGTTCGGTTCTTCTATATTCGATTGGAACAGATCAGATACAACTCTCACCGCAAGCGGCAACCAGCCCGAATGGCACAACAGTATTCAGTAGCTCGAGAGGAGTAGCATCACTCTCTTTCCTGCAGATCCTCAAACAACTTTCTAAACTGGTCGCCCCGATCGAACTCGTGCTTGAACATACCGAACGATGCAGCACCAGGTGACAGAATGACAGCAACATGTGGGAGCATGTCGGTGTCGGCCTCTGCTGCCCGGCAGGCAGCGTAAAACGCTTCATGCATCGAATCGAAAGGTCCTTGATAGGAGATGTCATTGTCGTGGAGGAGGGGTATAAGTTTGTTTCGGGTGAAGCTTCCCTCAAGCAGATATATGTTGGAGGCATCTTGCACCGCCTTGAGCATGCCGTCCGGCTTGAGGTTCTTGTCCGTTCCTCCACAGATGAGATGGTAGGCCCAGGGACAACTACTACAGGAGAATGTTACAGCTTCAGGAATTGTAGCCGAAGAGTCGTTGATATAGACCACATGGTTCTTCACACCCAGTTGTTCCTGCCTATGTGGAACTCCTCTGAAGGAGACAAGTGCTTCTGAGATCTGTTTGATTCCGAGTCCAAGACTTCTACAAATTGCCCAGGCTGTGCGAATTTTTACATCGCTCGATTCAGCGCCAAAAAAACTCTCAGTGGTACGAACAAATCTTGGTTTGATATTCGAAATATCCAGTACTTCTTTATATACCACTTTGGGAACAATCATTCTGGTCTCTCTTGAATCGAACAAGATCCATTTGTCATCTTTGTATGTTTGATAGTCTGCGTACCGGTTCAGATGATCCGGAAACAACGATGTGAGTGCAACCAAGTGGAAATCGGGCCTTTGGTCTCTCATGGTCATGAAGAGATCACGAATCTGCCAACTGGAGAATTCGCAGATCAGGTATTCAGGGAGAGACTTTCCCTTATGGAGTCTACGTTCCAGTTCTGCAAGTATAGAGAAACCACTTATTCCCATATTCCCCATCTGCAACGCCTCATGCCCCTGTTTCTCAAGAATATGTGCTACAGCAGCTACGGTTGTTGTCTTACCTTTGGTGCCGGTGACTGCAATTTTCTTGAGAGGCTGAACGAGTGGGGATTCTAGGAGATAGGCAATATCGGTGGTTATCCGTTTAGCGTACTGCAGGTACTGATTGTCGGGACTGACTGCGGGGTTTTTCACTACAAGGTCTGCCCAACGGAAGTCCTCTTCGCGATGTTCTCCACACACAACAAGAGCTCCTCGCTCACGGAGGATCTCAACAGGATTTCCCAATTCAGACTCTGGTCGCATGTCTGTTACCCGTACTTCGTGGTCACGATCCAGAAAATATCCTGCTGATGCAAAGCCGCCACCAAGGGTTCCAAGGCCGAAAATCAATACTCGCATAGTATGAGCATTGTATCGAGCTAGCAGTATCATCGCAAGAAGGTGAACCCCTCTTGACGTTATTTTGTTATCCGCGCATAATGGCACGGTAATTACATTTTCGAACGAGATATCTTATCGATGAAGGAGCTCTATCGTGCCTTGTGGAAGAAAAAGAAAAAGACATAAGATTGCTACGCACAAGCGTAAGAAAAAACTGAGAAAGAATAGACACAAGAACAAGAAGTAACAGTGTGTTCTTGCAATCTTATCGAAACCGTCGGATCGTTCCGGCGGTTTTTTCTACTCGAATACAATCTGTGGTGTTGAACCACGCCTCCTTGACATGTAGGAAATACTTATGATAGGTTAGTTTGACCTCTTTATCCACAGTAAGTGGATCATATAGTCCGTAAGGAGGAACTATGAGAAATTACGAGTTTACCGTCATCTTCGATTCTAACGAAGATCAGACGGCGAAAGGTCTTGATCTGATTCTAGCAGAATTCAACAATGCGCAGGTCGAGATTTCCAAGCAAGAAGACATGGGCGTGCGAAACCTTGCATATCCCATCCGTAAACAAGAAAAAGGCCACTACTACTATTTTGAGCTCAAGGCAGATCCGTCGATCATCAACGGATTCAACAATACCTTCAAGCTCATGGTACCCGTACTGAAATTTTTGTTCGTACACGCGAGTGACCAAGCATAAAACGGAGTGATTGATTATGGCGAATGACACGAATATCGTAGTGCTCGTCGGCCGTCTCACACGTGAAAGCGAATTGCGATTCACCAACAGCGGTACTGCCGTTGGAAGATTTTCCCTTGCTGTCAACCGAATGAAGAGGTCTGGTGATCAGCGGGAAGAAGAGGTGAGCTTTTTCGATATCACGGTTTGGGGAAAGCAGGCCGAAGTACTGAATCCATATCTCACTAAGGGACGCCAGGTGTGTGTCCAAGGTGAGTTGCGACAGAATAGATGGGAGCAGGATGGACAGAGCAGGAGCAGGATTGAGGTCGTAGCCAACAACATACAGTTGCTGGGAGGTCCTTCGGGAAGTGGATCCTCCTCAGGTACGTCCGATCATCGCGGAGGACAGGACAAGGGTGCACGCTCATTCGAACAGAAGAGCGCTCCCCGTACACCAGCTCCACCAAACGGATTCCCTGGGCCGGAACAATTCGACGACGATATCCCATTCTGATCGAACGATAGGAGAAATATTACATGCGAGATGACAAAGATACAATGAATTCACGTGATGGAAATGATGGACGCGGAGGGAACAATTCGCGTGATCGTCGTTTCGGTGGACGTAGAGGCCCCTTCAAGAAGAAGGTTTGCAAGTTCTGTACCCAGAACCTGGTTGCCGATTACAAGAACCCAGATCTGCTTAGAAGATATGTAACCGAGCGTGGCAAGATTCTTCCGAGCCGTATCACTGGTACCTGTGCAAAGCATCAGCGTGCTCTGACCACAGAAATCAAGCGGGCACGAGTATTGGCCTACTTGCCATTCGACCGCAAGTAAGCGGGGTGGTCATGGAACAGCATACCATTTCGATGGTACGTGCAGGAGCTCTAGCTATCGTGCTTTCACTGGTATTGTACAGGATAGCCGCTTCTTCGACACTATTCATCGTTCCATTGCTGTTCTTTGCTCCCCGTTTCAATCCCACTAAATGGGCATTGGTTCCCGTAGGGGTTGTAGCAGTTTTACTTGTGGGCTCACAAGTGGTAGGGCTGGGGGGCATACTACAGGATGTTTCGGTATTCGGAGCATTGATCATCGGTTTCTATATGCCGGTATCACTGCTGGCAGGAGCCGGAATATGGATAGTACTGCAGTCGAAGGGGAACTTGGTGCGTTTACTTGCATCCTCCTCATTCGCAGCGGTATTCGGTTTTTCACTAGTACTATGGCTGGCAGGCGGATCCGAATCGGCTATGGCGGCGGCAAGTGTGTATCGAGAGATACTTGATGTGCTCGCACCATCTTTGTTTGGTGATTCCATGCCACTCGGTATGAATGCCGAGACGTTGTTCTCTGCAATCGTTACCTTGCTGAGACTGGGATTCCTCCCGATTTTTATCGGGCAGTTTGGCTTTTCCGTTTTTATCAGCGACCTGCTGATTCATAGAGCGGATTGGACGTACCAGGACAGAATGGCTCGGTGGCGACTTCCTGAGAATGGAGTTTGGGTTTTTCTAGGAGCTTGGACAGTAGTATTGGTGACGTTGTTGGTGGATATGCCGGTGGTGGAGAGCATCGCCTGGAATGTTGCATTATCCAGTTCTCTGCTCTTTATGGTGCAGGGAATGTCGATACTCGCATTCTTGGTCAGAAAGAGGAACCCTGGGGCGACAGCCACGAGAATCTTCTTGCTCGCCTTCCTTCTGGTTATGCTACCAGGTGTTAATGTGATTCCGTTGGTGGGATTGCCCGTATTGGGCGTTTCAGAGACGTGGGTCGGCTATAGAAAGTTTGCATAAGGAGATACATTCTATGAAAATCATACTGAACCAGGATGTTCATAATCTCGGTGAAGAAGGCGATGTAGTCGTTGTTAAAGATGGATACGCCCGTAACTTTTTGCTTCCAAAGGGGCAAGCAGTTCTGTTTAACAAGGCAAATCAGGCGGTGTTCGCTAGTCGTGCAGCCGCTATCGAGAAACGGAAAGAGGAGAAGCGCAAAGCAGCTGCTTCACTGAAGGATCGTCTTGATGAAATGACACTTACCATTGCTGTTTCAGCTGGAGAATCCGGAAAGCTCTTCGGATCTGTTACGAACTCGGTGGTACAGGACGCTCTTGCTAAAGAGGGTGTAGAAGTCGAGAGAAAAAGAATCGAAGTCGCTTCACACGCGATCAAAATGATTGGTTCGTACTCGGTAAAGGTTCGCCTTT
>Ga0334900_1001929_pt1 | contig 20069 bp, 19 predicted proteins | sample GraSluR3_MG_2_FD_207231 | JGI IMG/M metagenome (GOLD analysis project Ga0334900, IMG submission 207231) | Sludge microbial communities from methane-producing bioreactor in Wageningen University, Netherlands - Granular Sludge_31_08-R3 | ecosystem: Engineered > Bioreactor > Anaerobic >...
CGGAGACTCCTGCCGCCCTGGATCTGATCTCCTCCACCCATCCGAGGTTCCAGCGGATGAACTCCTCCGCCCTCTCCTCCTCGTCGAGGATGTAGCCGAGCTTCCTCACCCCGTCGACGTACTTCGAGTTCGCTGGATCTTTCAGGTCGGGGTAGTAGAGCCCGAGGAAGACGACGTCCACCCCCGGAAGGTTATCGGCCTTCGACTTGATGTTCATGGGCGAGAAGGTGAGGAGGAGGTCGGGGTCCGTGCTGAGGACCGCCTCGTAGTCCGGCTCGTTCATCTGGCCGACGTTCTTCCTCCTGGCGAGGTCCGGGAACTGTGCCTCGCTCTTGGCGACGGCGTAGTCGACCCCCACCACCTTATCCTTCGAGTTGAGGATGGAGACGAGCTCCGCGTTGTCCAGGTACTCGACGACGATCCTCTCCACGGGCTTGTGGACGGAGACGGGATCCCCGTTTCCGTCCAGGATGTCGAGGACCTTCTCCTCTCCGTTGATGATCGCCTCGATCTGGGCTATGTCCTCCTCGTCGATGGCGCCGTCTCGATTGGCGTCGGCGAGATCGGTCTTCTCGTATCTCCCATCGATGATCCCCCGGACGTAATCTATGTCAAGCTCGTTTATGGTATCATCCACGTTGGCGTTGCCGAAGATCCCCAGGGCTGCGGACGCCGGCGCCGCCGCAAGCCCCAGGGCGAGAAAGACGATGGCAAATCTATCGATCCCAAGCTTCGGGGTCATTCAGGCCACCGCCGGATAGTAGTAGGTGTTCTTACTCGCGACCTCCTTTGAGATCCCCATCATCTCCAGGTACTCCAGGTGGGCCTCTCTCGGGTTGAGGTCGTCGAAGATCTCCGGGTAGAACCACTTAGCCAGGAGGAGGAGCGCCGACGGATAGTTGGGAGTGACGGCGTGATCGTTGGTGATGATGTAGACCCGGTCGTTCTTTACGGCGTCGACGCCGTCGAACCCAGGAAGGCCTTTGATCTGATCGGAGTAGGCCCTCAGGAGGGAGTCGTCCTCGTTCTCGTAGGGCCTAACCCCAGCTCCCATGGCCCTGCCGACGATCACCTCGGGGTTCTCTTCCAGGACCCACTCCGTCTCGATCTCGCCGTACTCCTCGTCGGTGTCCATGTAGAGGGGGAGCTGGCCTGCGGCGATGTTCACCCCGCCCGCCAGCTCAATGAGGTTTCCGGCGGGATGGTTCTTTCCGATGGCGGTCCTGGAGGAGATCGTCTCGGACCCCTCCGGGGTGGACTCTAGATACACCCTCACCCTCTCCCCTTCAGGGATTGCGGAGGTTCTGGCCTCCACGGGACCGACGTACCTGTCGTGCCACTCCTGGTATCGTGCCGCCTCCTCCCTCGCATTAAGGAGGTATCCGAGGATCGATACGCCGTCCCTGATGGAGTCGATCCCGCAGGGTCCCCCTCCGGCGCAGTCGATCCGGAGGATGGGGATCTTCGAGGGGAGCTTTGCTTCCAGGTCCTCTTTGGTCGGGTAGAAGGTATAGGCTATTATCAGGTCAGGATCAAGGGAGATGATCGCCTCGATGTCCACGTCGGCACCGCTTCCGATGTTCTTCTTCTTGCTGATCTGCGGGAACCTGTTCTCCTGCGTCTCGAAGGTGTCTCTCACCCCGGCCACCTGATCTTCAGCCCCGAGGATCTGGAGAATCTCTGCGCACTGGTGGTTGTAGATGACTATCCTCTCCACCGGCACCTTTACTGAGACGGTGTTACCGTCGGAGTCGATCACCCTGATCTCGGTCGCCGCGCCATCAATGATCTCCTCTGTCAGCCTTATGTCCTCTTCGTCGACATTGCCATCGCCGTTGACGTCGGCGAGATCCGTCGTCCTTTCCGTCCCGTCGATGATGCCGCGGGCGTATTCGATATCTCTCTTGTCGATGACGTCGTCCATGTTGGCGTTGCCGTAGATGTGGAGGGTGAAATCGGCTGCCGATATCCCCACCGTCAGGCATAGCGCCAAGATTGATGCCAGCATCTTCCCTTTCATAACCTATTCTCCTTCTTACCCTTCTTCGATCCTCTTATATCCCTCAGGCCTGATCGAAGGGTCTCTTCTCATAATCAGTAATATCGGATCTACTTTAAATGTCTTTTTTTGCTATAAATAGATTATCAAATAATAATTTATGAGGGTGAATGCTCTATATTGTAGCTCAAATAGGGGATGTCATCGCCGGATATGATGCCTTAATCTCTCATCGTCCTGAGGCCGGGATGGCTGCCGATATAATCAACCAAGAAATGCTAAGGATTTGACCTATCCTCGACCTCTTCGCCCAATACTGTTATAATTCATCCATCCGATCTGTCTTTAGTGCTACCAAATACAAAACTTATATATCCTAATTCGCCAATCCAGAGGGTCTGGTGAGAATGCCCTGCGGGCTTCCTCTCCCCAACAGGAGAGGCTCGTTGAGGAGGAGTTCCTTTGAAGATATATCGATATATGGCAAGCATCGCCCTCTGCTTCGCCCTGGCGATCCCCGCCCTGGGGGCCCCGGTGGAGCTGGAGGATAACCTGGAACGGACGGTGACCATAGACCAGCCCTGCCAGAAGGTCGTCTTTCTGGTGGAGAACGCCCTAAACACCTACTATTCGATAGCTGATCCCGAGACGGTCCTCGCCATAGGCGACAACATCTGGAAGAGGGAGCTTAAAGAGGATTTCTTCCGGGCCGTGGACCCGAAGTTCGACGATAAGGTGAGGATAGGCTTCGACGCCGGCCTCGTCAGCCTCGAGACCCTGGCGGCCGAGGGGCCGGATCTGGTGGTCCTCTGGGCTACATCCGCCGAGGACGAGAACCTGAAGGCGATAACGGAGACCCTGGGGATACCCGTCTATGCCGTCTTCATAACCTCCATCGATGACATGTATAAGCAGGTGGAGGATATGGGGATCGTCTCCGGGAAGACCGACCGGGCAGCCGAGGTGGAAACCATCATGAAGAGCTACGTGGCTGAGGTCACCTCCGTGACAGAGGGGATAGCCGACGGAGATAGGCCGAAGGTCTACTGGATGTGGAGCGACGTCCTGGGGACCGCCGGGACGGAGAGCGGCTTTGACGACCTGATATACCAGGCTGGAGGGATCAACGTGATGAACTTCTGGGAGAACGATGCGAGCCGGATGGAGCACCCCACCGTCCCCCTGGAGACCCTGATCAGCCTCAACCCCGACGTTATATACATGTGGTACAACGAGAAGCTGGACCCCGAAGACGTCATCAGCGGGACGGAGTTCGCGGGCTGGAAGGATATCAACGCCGTCAAGAACGGGCGGGTCTACGAGATCGAGAACCCCTTCCTCTTCGACGCCTTCTCTCCCCGGATGCCCATGGCCCTGATGCACCTCGCCAAGAACATCCAGCCGGAGCTCTTCGCCGAGATGAGCATAGATGAGAGGCTGGACGGCTTCTTTGTAGATATGTACTCGGTCCACTATCCGGGTTACGCTACCGCCTAGATCGGGTGGCCTTGATGAAGATCGATTATGGACGGCGGGGGAAGGACGCGGTCCATAACTCTTCTTTTATTGGCAAAAGAGCCCTTATCATAATCTTTCTACTACTGCCGCTGCCCGCCTTCCTCATATCGATGACAATAGGGACCTTTCCGATAACGATATGGGAGATCGGAGGGGTGATCCTATCGAGGCTCGGGTTTGATATGGGGCACCCCTCCGTCTACGAGACGGTGATATTCCAGGTAAGGCTCCCCAGGGTCCTTCTGGCGATGATGGTCGGCTCCGCCTTATCGGCCTCCGGGGCTGCCTTTCAGGGGATCTTCCGAAATCCCCTCGTCGACCCCTACATCCTCGGCCTCTCCTCCGGGGCTGCCTTCGGGGCTGCCCTCTCCCTGGGGGTGGTCTCCTGGATTCCGGTGCAGCTTTCCGCTTTCATCTTCAGCCTCCTCGCCGTGGCCTTCGCCTACTCCATGGCCAGGACCGAAGGGAGGACTCCGGTCGTCTCTCTGGTCTTATCAGGAGTGATCGTCTCGGCGGTCTTCTCGTCCCTCCTGGCCATCGTCCAGATAGCCGTCGACGAGAGGGCTCTCCAGAGCATAGTCTACTGGATGATGGGGAGCATGAACGCTGCGAGCTGGTCGAAGCTTGAAAGCTCTTTTCCCCTCGCCCTCCTGGGGTGTCTAGGCATCCTCTCCCTCCGTTGGAGGCTGAACGTCCTCGCCCTGGGAGACGAGGAGGCCCGCTCGGTGGGGATGGACCCTGAGAGGTACAAGGGCATTTTTGTAATCTCTGCCGCCCTCGCCTCCTCCTCGGCCGTGGCGGTGGCAGGGATCATCGGCCTGTTGGGTCTTATAGTCCCCCATATCCTCCGGATGATCTTCGGGCCGGATCACAGGACCCTTATACCCCTCTGCATAACCTTCGGGGCGACCTTCATGGTCCTGGTAGACGACCTGGCCCGGGCTGCCCTCGGATTTGAGGTCCCCGTAGGGATCATCACCACCCTCACCGGGGCTCCCTTCTTTGCGTATCTCCTGAGACGGACCAGGGCGGGGGGATGGGAATGAGCGGCATAGAGGTGCGGGATCTGAGCTTCGGCTACAACGGGATGCCGATCCTCGCCGGGATCGACCTCTCCATAGATCGGGGGTCGAAGGTTACCCTCCTGGGGCCGAACGGCTGCGGCAAGACCACCCTTCTCAAGACGATAAACCGCCTCCTGAAGCCTGCCTCGGGGTCGGTGGTCATCGACGGAAAGATCGCCTCCCAGATGGGGGCGAGGGAGCTGGCGCAGGTTATCGGATACGTCCCCCAGGGGCACCGATCTTCCTTTCCCTTCACCTCCTTCGAGATAGTCCTCACCGGGAGGCTCCCCCACGTCTCCACATTCTCGTCCCCCGGGGCCAGGGACTTCGAGGTGGCCCGCCGAGCCCTGGAGCTGGTGGGGGCGGGCCATCTCTCGAACCGGCCCTACACCCAGATCAGCGGCGGAGAGAGGCAGATGGTGATGATCGCCAGGTCCCTCGCCCAGGAGCCGAGGTTTCTCCTCCTGGACGAGCCGACGTCTTACCTGGACTTCAAAAATCAGGTGAGGGTCCTCAAGACCGTCACCTCTATAGCCGCAACCGAGGGGGTGACGGTGATAATGACCCTCCATGACCCAAACCACGCCCTGGCCTACTCCGACCGGGTGGTCCTGATGCGACGCCTCCCAAAGGGAGGAGATGGGGCAGTACATCATCCGGCTTTGAGGAGAGACGCCCCCTCCGGGGGGAACGTGGTGGCTTACGGCCGCCCCGAAGAAGTGATGACCCCAGAGAATATAGAGGATGCCTACGGGATGAAGGTGGAGATCCTCGAGATCGACGGCCGCAGGATCATCCTCCCCCTTTAGATCCGGGGGGAGGAAGGGGACTGATGATCGTTATATCATAAGGGATGTGAAAAAGGATGAAAGTTTTGGTATGCGGAAAAGGCGGTAGCGGCAAGAGCACCGTTGCGGCGCTCCTGGCGAAGAGCATGGCAAAGAGAGGATTCAACGTCCTGGTGGTCGACAGCGACGAGTCGAACTACGGCCTCCACCGGCAGCTGGGGATGGAGCTTCCGTCCGCCCTCATGGACCACTTCGGGGGAAAGAAGGAGATGATGGGCAAGATGAGAAGGTCCTTCGCCGGGGGCGAGGAGGCCTCCCTCTTCGACGAAAAGTGGACCCTCGCCTCCATCCCTGCCGAGGCGACGACGGAGAAGGATGGAATCAGGCTTCTCGCCATCGGGAAGATCCACGACTTCGGTGAGGGGTGCGCCTGTCCCATGGGGGCCCTCTCCAGAAAGTTCCTCGACAACCTCGCGGTGGGGGATAAGGAGATGGTGATCGTCGACACCGAGGCGGGGATAGAGCACTTCGGCCGCGGGATCGAGGCGGGATGCGACGCCATTCTGGCGGTCCTGGACCCCTCCTACGAATCCCTCCTCTTATCGAAGAAGATCGCCGAGATCTCCAAGAAGATAAATAAGCCCCTCTACTTCGTCCTCAACCGGGTCGACGAAGAGCGGAAAGCCGCCATGCTTGAGTTTCTGGATAATGAGAGGGTGGTGGCGGCGATCCCCGAGAAGAAGGAGATCTTCAGGGCGGGGCTCGCAGGTGACGAGTTCGACTTTGCGGTTGAGGAGGTGGAGGGGCTCGCGGACCTGCTGACCGGCTAGGGTACGATCCGCCGGGGGGCCTCCCCCGTCTTTTAATCCTAATTTATTATATTTACTGCCATAAAATCCGACCGGCCCCCGATGGGCGATGGATCAGCTCACAGAAATACCCGGTCTATTGCCTCGCCTCCTCGGGAGATGAGACCACCGTATCCGTGCAGGGGAGATCGCCGCAGGCTGCCCACCGGGATCTCTCCATTCGCCCCAGCGTAATAATCTCCGAGATACCATGAGACGATCCGAGATCCTCCAGAGCCTCCAGGCCCGCAGGGATGATCTGCTCAAGATGGGGGTGAAGAGCCTCGCCATCTTCGGGTCCGCCGCCAGGGAAGAGGACCGGGCGGTGAGCGAAGTGGGCATCCTGGATATCAGAGCGGTTTTCTGCATATAAACACCCTGAGATGGTATCTTCCATCGCCGAGGATGAAGTCGTCGTAGGAGTCTTTCATCACCGACTCCCGGACTTCAAGTCCGAGATCTGCCAATAGAGAGAACCAGGCGGTCGATGGAAAGAGGCCTTGCTCATGGCGGTCGGTGATCACTTCCAGCTCGCCCTTGCGGCGGATCAGATAGACGAGGACGGCTTCATACATCGTCGGATTAGACCAGCACCTTTGATTGTTCTCGAATATGGTGACTTCGAGGTCTCCTGCTGATCCAGCATATGCGAAATTGTTCTCCATGAAATCTTCGCTGACGAGGGCGACGATCAGGAGGACCCCGCCCGGCTTGAGGTGTCCGTTCGCCGTCGAGATCGCCCTTCCGAGGTCTCGTTCCGTCGTCATATATCCGATGCTGTCGGGGATGACGACGGCGTCGAAGGTCTCCTCAAGGGAGAGATCTCGCATCTCGCCGCGGATATATCGAACCTCGGGGTTGAGCTTCCGGGCTATCTCCAGCATCCCCTCGCTGATGTCGACCCCAGTAACATAGAACTCTCTCTTGAATGTGAAATCATTCATCCCGGCCCCACAGCCGAGATGAAGGAGCGTTTTAACCTCGATCCGGGAGTTTGAGCGGATCAGCTCACAGAAATACTCGGTCTCTTGCCTCGCCTCCTCGGGAGATGAGACCACCGTATCCGTCCAGGCGAGATCGCCGTAGGCTGCCCACCGTGATCTTTCCATTCGCCTCTCACCAGACCCGAATCTAGCATGACATGTCAAAAGAGATTTCGTCCATCGCTCCGGTCCTGGCGACCCCGGTGGGACGGCCCGAAAGCTCCGCCAGGATCTCTCCGTAGCCCTCGCGGGCCATCTCGCGCCGGGACGATCGGACCGAAGAAGGCGGCCCTCTTAACGTCGTTTCTCCGCAGGACGGTGAGGACCTTTTCGCGCAGCTCTTCGATCTGGTCGGTCATATATACCGCCTCAAATTTGTCTCCGGTCTCCGGCTAATTTTGAGAAGAGGGCGGTGATATGATATCACCTTTTCCGCCGCCCTCATTTCAAGGATGGCGCCATTTCGGAGGGTGGAAGATTTGCGGTCAGGAGGCGAGAGGCGCGGGCGACCGGGCGGCGCTGGAGTGGGGGATGCTGCCGGAGGCGGCAGTAGGGAGGAGCATCTTGAGGCCGGAGGAGGAAATCTCCTCCCCAAGCGTTAAATCCCTTTAGAGTCAAAACTACTGATAGCATGTTCTCGGAGTATGTGGAGACGGCGCTCGCCAGAGCCGAATACAGGGTTATCGAGGACGATGATCCGTACTTCGCCTCGGTCCCCGAGCTGCCCGGTGTCTGGGCATCGGGCAGGACGGTCGAGGAGTGCAGAAAGGAGCTGATCGAGGTCATCGAGGAGTGGATCGTGGCAAGGCTCCAGAGAGGCCTTCCGATCCCGCCGATGGGCGAGCACAAGATCGGCGTCGCCGATGGATGGGTCTCCGTTGTCTAAGCTCGTGCCGGTCTCTTACAGGGAGCTCGTGAGAAAGCTCAAAAAGCTGGGTTTTGAAGGCCCCCATTCCGGCGGAAAGCATCCGTACATGGTCAGGGGAGATCTGGTCCTGATAATTCCAAACCCTCACAAGGCGACGATAGGAGTCGGATTATTGACCGAGATCTTGAAAAGGGGCGAGATCGATCGAGAGGATTGGCTTTCGGCTTGAAGGGAAAGAAACGCATCGTCAGAATCCTCTTCGGGATTGATTGAGAAAGAATTGATCAATCCAGATCTTTCCTCATGGTATCGGTACCAGCTCTTATCCGATTCTCTCTTTCAGCTGGGGATGGCGGGCGGCTCGGGATGAGGGGCGGCCGCCTCCCCGCCCGGCGCCCGAAAGCCCACGATTCCCCAGGCCCAGAAGGTCCGTCGGGTTCATCCGCCCCGAAAGCTCCACCAGGATCTCTCCTTCGCCCTCGCAGATCACCTCGCCCCGGAGGATCGGCCTGAAGGAGGGCGGCCATCAAGAAGCCGGTCTCTCGAAGGGGCGGCGGGGAATTACTTGTGGAGGTTGGGAAGGAAAACTTCCTTGCGGAGACAAGGGTCATCCTGATAAAAAAATGATAATTTAAGTGGGAAACTTATTTATATTATGGTTTTATAATAAGTATCTTCAACGAGCGCCTCGATGAAAAGGGAATTGAAAGAAATGTCAAAAGGATGAAGGATGATCAGCAAAAGGCTTGATATTATTCCCGAGAGAGCTCAGAGTGAGGGATTGTGGTAGAAATGAAAACTAAACTACTCGGTTGGGTTACCATAGGATTGATGATGGCAACGATAGTGGCTGCCAGCGACGATAGCTCCATCCCCCTGACACTTGGCGTGAGAGAAGATATCGTTGATGAGATTCTTACCAATGCGGCCTTGGCGGGATATTACCCTCAGGAAGTTAAGATATACGATCGACCTTGGGTACCCGAGCCTGGAGTCGAGCTTGTCATCCAATATCTAGATGATGATATAGTGGCTTCTGGCAGGCAGCAGGAGGTCGCAGATGATCTCTATACGATGGCATGGAATGCGTGCGCGGCCCGGCCAGAAACCGTCGACCAGATTTGGGTGGGAGTCACCTGCACAGCGAACCCTAACTTCTTAGCTGGTCACGGATGCGCCTTAGGGCAGAGAATTGGGCACCCACCTTGATCAAAGATCGCTTCAATCGCCGATGGTACAGTTTGCATGCCATATAGATCCATGGCTAAATTATGGAATCGCCGAAGTGTTGTGCTTTTGGAGCTGGGGTATTGGCTGCTTGTACAGCACGCAGTCAATCTCAGTAAGATACTTCCAGAAAATCAAGGGATAAATATGAGCCCTCCGGACGGGCGGACGCGCCTTGGCGCCCGCCCTCCCGATGGCTTAGCATCCCTCCTTTAAGAGATGATCATCACTCTTTCTTCAGCCACGGCATCATGGCCCGGAGCTCCGCCCCCACCTCTTCTATGAGGTGCTCGGACTCCATCCTCTCCAGGGCCCTCTTGACGGGAAGGCCGGCCTGGGACTCCAGGATCCACTCCCGGGCGAACTCCCCGGTCTGGATCTCCGTCAGGATCTCCCACATCGCCTCCCTCGACTGCTCGTTGATGATCCGGTCGCCCCGGGTGAGGCCGCCGTACTCGGCGGTGTTGGAGACGTTATCCCACATCCGCATCAGGCCGCCCTCGTAGATCAGGTCGACGATCAGCTTCAGCTCGTGGCAGGTCTCGAAGTAGGCGATCTCCGGCTGGTAGCCGGCCCGGATGAGGGTCTCAAAGGAGGCCTTTATAAGCTCTGTAACGCCGCCGCAGAGGTCGACCTGCTCTCCGAAGAGGTCGGTCTCCGTCTCCTCCTGGAAGGTCGTCTCCAGGACCCCGGCCCGGGTCCCGCCGATCCCCTTGGCGTAGGCCATCGCCTTATCGAAGGCGGTGCCGGTGAAGTCCTGCTGGATGGCGACGAGGCACGGCGTTCCTATCCCCTCGACGTAGGTCCTCCGGACCAGGTCGCCGGGCCCCTTTGGCGCCACCATGTAGACGTCGACGTTCTCGGGGGGTATGATCTGAGAGAAGTGGATGTTGAAGCCGTGAGAGAAGCCGAGGGCGTTCCCCTCTTCGAGGTGAGGCTCGATGTCCTTCTTGTAGATCTTCGGGTGGAGCTCGTCGGGGAGGAGGATGTGGATCAGGTCCGCCTCCTTCGCCGCCTCGGGGGTCGTCGTCACCCTGACACCGTCCGCCTCCGCCCTCTTCCAGGCCTTCGAGCCGGGGACGTCCGCCGCGACGACCTCGAGCCCCGAGTCCCGGAGGTTCTGGGCCTGGGCGTGCCCCTGGCTTCCGTAACCGATGATGGCGATCGTCTTCCCCTTCAGGACGCCCAGATCGGCGTCCCCGTCGTGGTATATCTTTGCCATTTTCTGTAGTCCTCCCTATCTTGAGAAGTCCTCTTCTGAGAATCCATTACGCATTAAATATAAACTTGATCTGGTTCGTGATTGATGATCGATGATCCGTCCGGTCCCCTGGGGGAGACCCTCTGTTCGGCCCGGGTCCGATGAGGGCCGGGCCGAACCGATCAGGGGTTCACCACCTTCGCACCCCTGATCATCGAGACCTTCCCGGTCCGGGCCATCTCCTTGATCCCGAACTGGCGGAGGAGCCGGACCATCGCCTCGACCTTGTCCTGGCTCCCCGTCACCTCGATTATCATCGATCGGGGAGATACGTCGATGATCTTCGCCCGGAAGACGCTGACGATCTGCATGATCTCGCTTCTGTCCTCCTTCTTCGCCGCGACCTTTATCATCGCCAGCTCTCGCTCCACCGACTCCGCAGGGTCGAGCTCGCTGACCCGGATGACGTTTATCAGCTTGTTCAGCTGCTTTGTCACCTGCTCGAGGACGACCTCGTCTCCGTCGACGGTGATCGTCATCCTGGAGTAGTCGGGGTTGTCCGTCGCCCCGACGGTGAGGCTGTCGATGTTGAAGCCGCGCCTGCTGAAGAGCCCCGCTATCCTCACCAGGACGCCGGGCCTGTTCTCGACGATGAGGGCTATGGTATGGAGCACCTTCACCCCTCCAGCTCCAGAATCTCAGCGGCAGCCGATCCTGCATACGCCTTCCTGGTCGTGCCAGGCTGGTCCGCCCTCTCCAGCTCCAGGATCTCGGATAGGGAGGCCCCCGCCGGGACCATCGGCGAGACCTTCTCGTCGGGGGATATGATGACGTCGACGACGGTAACCACCTCTGAATCGATCGCCTCCTTCAGCACACCCTCCAGCTCCGAGGGCTTCGTCGCCCGCAGGCCCAGGGCCCCGTACGCCTCGGCGACCTTGACGAAGTCGGGGACCCGGTGGAGGGTGGTGCTGGAGAACCTCTTCTCGTAGAAGAGGTCCTGCCACTGCCGGACCATCCCCAGGACACCGTTGTTGAGGATGATCACCTTGACGGCGACCTCGTTGACCACGGCCGTCGCCAGCTCCTGGATGTTCATCTGGAAGCTCCCGTCCCCGGCTATGTCGAATACATCTGCATCGGGGCAGCCGAGCTTCGCCCCGATCGCCGCCGGAAATCCGTACCCCATCGTCCCCAGCCCCCCGGAGGATATGAACCTCCGGGGATCCTTGTGGGTGAAGAACTGGGCTGCCCACATCTGGTTCTGGCCGACCTCCGTCACGATGACCGCCTCGGGGCAGAGCTCGTAGAGGGTCTCCAGGACCGCCTGGGGCTTGATCGTCTCGGAGTCCTTGGCATAGCCGAGGGGATGTTCGCCCTTCCAGCCGGAGATCTTGTCGTTCCAGGGGCTCCAGGGCTTATCCTCCACGGCCTTGGCCAGCTCCGTTAGGGCGGACTTGGCGTCCCCGACGACCGGTATGTCCACCCGGACGTTCTTGCCGATCTCGGCGGGGTCGACGTCGACGTGGATCACCCTCGCCTGGGGGGCGAAGCTCGCCACCTTTCCTGTGACCCGGTCGTCGAAGCGCGCCCCCACGGCCAGGATCAGGTCCGCCTCCTGGACGGCGTAGTTGGCGTACTTCGTCCCGTGCATCCCCAGCATCCCCAGGGAGAGGGGATGGTCTTCGGGGAAGCAGCCGATCCCCATCAGGGTCGTCGTCACCGGGGCCTTGATCTTCTCAGAAAGCCGGAGGAGCTCACGATGGCCGTCGGAGTACTTGACCCCGCCTCCAACGTAGATGACGGGCCTCTCCGCCTCCATCAGGGCTTTCGCCGCCTTCCTGATCTGGAGGTGGTGGACCTTCAGGTTGGGGCTGTAGCCCGGAAGGTTGATCTCCGGATACTTGAACTCCACCTCGTCGGCGGTGACGTCCCGGGGAAGGTCGATGAGGACGGGGCCGGGCCTTCCGGTCCGGGCGATGTAGAACGCCTCCCTGAAGACCCGGGGGATCTCCTTCGCATCCTTGACGAGGTAGCTGTGCTTGGTCACCGGCATAGTGATCCCGGTGATATCTGCCTCCTGGAAGGCGTCCCTTCCGATGAGGTTCGTCGGGACCTGGCCGGTCATCGCCACCATCGGCACCGAGTCCATGTAGGCGGTGGCTATCCCCGTCACCAGGTTCGTGGCGCCGGGCCCCGAGGTCGCAAGGCATACCCCGACGCGGCCCGTAGCCCTCGCGTATCCGTCGGCGGCGTGGGCCGCCGCCTGCTCATGCCTGACGAGAATGTGCCTGATATCCGAATCGTAAATGGCGTCATAGAGGGGCAGAAGCACCCCGCCCGGAAGCCCGAAGATGATCTCGACCCCCTCGAGCTTCAGGCACTCCAGGATGGCTTCGGCCCCGCTCATCTTACCCATCTATCCGTCCTCCTCAAGTTGCATCAGCCTGTTGATCCCTTCCAAGACGGCCTCCACGGAGGCCATGATGATGTCCGCTCCCGCCCCCCGAGCCGTTATGGTCCGGTCGCCCATCGCCATCGTAACCCAGACCTCGACTAGGGCGTTCGTACCCCCGGTGACGGCGTCGACGTGGTACTCCTCGAGCCTCACGTCCCTCACCCCGGAGATGGCCCGGCGGATGGCGTTGATCGCCGCGTCCACCGGCCCGACCCCCGTCCCAGCCTCCAGGATCTCCGACCCGTTGACTATGATCCTGACGCTGGCGGTAGGAATGGCATGGTTTCCGCTGACGATGGTGAACTCGTTCAGCTTCACCTTCGGCTCCTTCTGGATCGATAGGACGATCTCCGCGATCGTCTGAAGGTCGGCGTCGGTGACCCGTTTCCCCTTGTCCCCCAGCTCCTTGACCCGGGAGAGGATCTCGGCGAGCTCGCCCTCGGTGGACTCGATCCCCAGCTCCCTCAGGGCCAGCTCGACGGAGCTTCGGCCAGCGTGCTTTCCGAGGACGATCCTCCTCTTCCTCCCGACAGTCTCGGGGTGGATCGGCTCGTAGGTCGAGGTGTCGGCGAGGAGGCCGTGGACGTGGATCCCCGCCTCGTGGGTGAAGGCGTTCTCCCCGACGATGGCCTTGTTGGGGGCGACCGGAATTCCCGTAAGCCTGCTGACGAGGCGGGAGAGGGAGTAGAGCTCCTGACACTGGATCTCCGTCTTTATGCCGTAGAGGGACTCCAGGGTCATCACCACCTCTTCGAGGCTGGTGTTCCCGCCCCGCTCTCCGATGCCGTTGACGGTGACGTGGGCCATGGTGGCCCCGCCCCGCAAGGCTGCGACGGTATTCGCCGTAGCGAGGCCGAAGTCGTCGTGACAATGGACGCTCACCGGCACTGGAAGCTCCGATAGCCGCGAGAAGACCTCGAAGGCCTTCTCCGCGACTAAAACCCCCACGGTGTCGCAGTAGCAGAGCCGATCGGCTCCGGCGTCGATCCCCGCCCGATAGAGGGCAGTTAGATACCCCTCGTCGGCGCGGCTTGCGTCCTCGCCGGAGAGCTCTACGACGAGACCGTGGCCCTTGGCGTACTCGGTCACCTCCACCGCCGCCCTCATAACCCCCTCCCGGTCGGACCGGAGCTTGCACCGGATGTGAAGGTCCGAGACCGGCACCACCAGGTGGATGGAGTCGACATCACAATTGAGGGCTAGGTCCACGTCGCCGGTCCGCGCCCGGACGTAGCTGCAGACCTCGGCCCGGAGCCCCTCCTCGGCCACCGCTTTCATGGCCCTCCTCTCGCCTTCGGAGGTGACGGCGGAGCCCGCCTCGATGACGTCGAGGCCGAGGGCGTCCAGTTGCCGGGCGATGCTCACCTTCTCCTCCAGGGTCAGGGAGACCCCGGGGGTCTGTTCACCGTCCCGAAGCGTCGTGTCCAGGAGACGAACTCTACCAAATAAAGCGATCCCACGCATTCATATTCCATCACCAAACTGAGACCACAAAAATATGGTCGATCTCCCACCAAGGGGTTTTTTATAGTTGATAAAGCTGACGACGGAAGACCGCCGACGTCGGCCGGGATCTTCCTGTAACCGTACGCCGATGGAAGGAAAGATTTATCACTCCCGGGGGGCCATTAATCGCCTTCAGCCATAGGACAGCTCGATAGATAGGGGTTCAAAGGTCGGGGTCGGGTGCAAAAATGGGGTCAAGCGCAAAGACGGGATCAGAGGCGGAGCTGAGGGGTGCGGAGACGTCGGGGGAGCTGGAGGTCGCGGAGCTCCTCCTCACGGCGGAGATATACAACCGATCCGAGAACCTGACCGAGGACGACCTCCCGCCGAAGATCAGGAAACACTACTTCGATCCCGTGACGAGAAAGGTGAAGCGGCCGATCTACGTCACCGAGGGGGACGTCCAGGAGATCTTCGGCCTCGGCAGCGTCCGGGAAGCGGCGAGGAGCCTGCCCTTCGTCGACCGGGAGGGGATCCGCGACCAGCTGAGGCTCACCGTCTTCGACCTGGGGGCGAGGTGGTTCGTCAAGCGCGACTCCCTGGAGCGGATCAGGTCCAACCCCACCCTCGCCTATTTCTACGAGAACTACGACTCCCTCGACGTCAGCTACGCCGAGGCGAGGAAGAGAAACCAGCCTCTACTGACTGATCGGGAGTGGATCCAGTCGAAGATCCGGGAGATGGAGGCGAAGGTCGAAGAGGCGGACGAGATCCTGAAGCTCGTCAGGATCAAGGCCCCCGAAGACGTCCGGGACCGGATCGAGGACCTGGTATTAACGAAGGACCAGGTGACGGAGATCGAGAAGGCGGCCAAGGCCCTGGAGCACCGCGATTACCTGAGAGAGGTGGGGCTCTACGACATCGGAAAGCTCCTCTTCGTCGGGCCTCCGGGGACGGGGAAGACCTCCACCGCCATGGCCCTCTCAGGGAAGTTCGGCCTCCCCCTGGTGGAGGTCCGCCTCTCGATGGTGACGAGCCAGTACCTCGGGGAGACCAGCAAGAACATCGACAAGGTCTTCGACCTCGCGAAGACCCTCAGCCCCTGTATCCTCTTCATCGACGAGTTCGACTTCGTAGCCAAGACCAGGACCTCCGATGAGCACGGCGCCATCAAGAGGGCTGTCAACACCCTCCTCAAGGCGATCGACGACGTCAGCCTGGTGGAGGACGGGGTCCTCCTCATCGCCGCCACAAACCACCCCCAGCTCCTCGACTACGCCGCATGGAGGAGGTTTGACAAGGTGGTGAGCTTCCCCCTCCCCGATGAGGAGATGAGGAGGAGGATCTTCGGGAAGGTCCTGGGGAGGATGGACGCCCGGGTCGACCCTGAGGTCCTGGCCGAGAGGACGGAGGGGTACTCCGGCTCCGACATCCGGCTGGTGGTGAGGGAGGCGGTCCTCAACGCCCTCCTCGCGGACAGGAGGTCCATCGACCAGGAGGATATGCTCCGGGCGATCACCGAGTTCGATCGTCGGATCACCGAACACCGGGGGAGCGCCGCCCCATGAGAGTGACCCTCCTGGGGACCGGAGACGCCATAGGCACCCCGAAGATAGGGTGCCGGTGCCCGGCCTGCACCGACGCCCTCTGCGGCGGTAAAAGCAGAAGGCTCAGGTTCTCGATCCTGGTGGAGAACGGCCGCGGCAAGGTCCTGATCGACACGAGCCCCGACCTCAGGTGGCAGCTGATCCGGACCGGGATCAGCCGGGTGGACGGGGTGATCTGGACCCACGCCCACTACGACCACTACGCCGGATTCGGCGACTTCCACCGGGTCCAGAACAGGGTTCCCGCCTACGGCCTGAAGGAGACGATGGACTACATTTTGAACTACCTGTACTTCATGAGGCCGAGGCGGAACGTCGTCGAGATGGGGGTCCCCTTCGAGGTCGCCGGGATGGAGTTCACCCTCTTCGAGGTGAACCACCCCCCCATCTGCGAGGCGGCGGGGGTCGTCGTCCGGGAGGGAAATAAGAAGCTGGTGGTGACGGGAGATACGACTCTCCAGATCCCCGAGGCGAGCCTGGACCTGATGAGGAACGCCGACCTCCTGGTCGCCGACGCCATAACCCCCCCGGGATACGCCCTCACCAAGCACATGAACTCGGAGGAGGCGGTGGGCCTGGGCCGGGAGCTCGCGGCGAAAGAGGTGGTTCTGACCCACATCAGTCACCTCTTCCCCCCCCACGAGATCGCCGCCAAGAGGTGGCCCCTCGGCTACGACATGATGGCGATAGAGCTCTGAATCGAAAGTTGTTTATCTTTTGGATCCCCGCGATGCTATCATGGGGGGTATCTCCGCTTCTGGAAGCCTATCGGCCCTATTTGGCGCCCTCCTCCTCCTCCTCTCGGTCCCATCGGGGGGGGAGGGGTTCGTCTGGGATCGTGACTTTGGGGGGCTCCTGGAGATCCCCCCCATCCGGAATAGCGGGGTCGCGGTTGGGCCGGAGCCCGCCCCGGCCGGAAACCTATCCGATGGGGCCGGTGGAGGGAGGGTGCCCACCTCAGAGCTTTCGGCGGCCATCGAAGCCCTCTTTACCGCCTCAGGGCGCCCGGAGGGCGGAGCCGACGGCCGGACCGAAGCTCCCGGCTTCTCCTTCGTCCTCCCCCCCGGATGGACGGCGACCCCCCGGGGGGACCAGGTCTGCGGAAACCTCACCCTGGAGGGGGGCTGCTCCCTCGCGACGGTCGGCTGGTTCGAGGATCCGGGGATCGACCCCGAGGCCCTTCTCCGGCAGGTGGGGAGGGCCTATAGGAGCGAAGCCCTTAGGTTCTCCGTCCTCGAGGTGGAGCCGGGTAGGTCAATCGTCGTCGACGGCCAGAGGGCCTCGGCCCTGAACGTCTTCTACATGTACGGCGGCCGGGATTCCCAGAAGCGGATCGTCGCCTGGCCTTCGCCGAGGTCGGGGCGGTTCTTCTTCGCCTCCTTCTGGTCCTGCACCGAGGGGTGGGAGGAGAACCTGGGGGCGTTCGAGGCGTTCCTCGAGAGCTTCCGGGACGAGGGGTCCGAGGGATACGTAGAGCTGGAGCCGAGAAACGCCACCTTCGACGGCTGGGGGTCGGTCCTCTCGGAGACCCTCCGATCCCATCACTTCGAGGGGGTGGAGGCCGCCCCCGCCCCGGAGGTGGAGGTGAAGGTGACGTTGACCGCCCATCGGGTGGCCGACAGGGTCGACCACCTCGCCTCCGAGGAGATCGTCTCATCGACCCGGTCAGCCCTCCCGGCAAGGGAGGCGGCCCTCGAAAGCCTCCTCCTCGATCGGGGGTACCAGGCCGCCATCCTCCGGGGGGGCGGCTCCTTCTGGGTGGTGGTCCTGGGGCCCGAAGGGGGATGGCAGGCGATCTCCTCCTCCGGGGCGGGGGGTCGCGAGGTGGGGAGCCTCGTCGGCCCCGAGGATCTCGGATGGTACAGGGGGCTGGTGGTCGCCCTGCCGGAGGCCGTCGAAAGAAGCGAGGCCCTCGTCGTCCAGGACTGCGACCCGCCCCGGCTCCTCCGCCTCGACCCCAGGGCCGAGGTGAACCTCACCTGGATCCTGGGGCTGGAGGGGCTCCTTCACCGGTTCAGCTACTCCTCCGATGGGGCAGACCCAGGTTCCTTGGCGAAGGCCCAGGTCTGCTGGGCGCTCCTCGAAAGGGAGGGGCACGACGCCCTCCTGATGAGGGGTTGTGAGGGCCATCCCCTCCACCCCCGGATGTGGGTGATCGTCCGCCATCCGGGGTCGGGGCACGTGGCGGTGGACCCGGAGGCTGCCGGGGATCGGGGGCTGGGGGAGATCGTCTCGGGGGCGGAGTGGTTCGATGGGGTCGGCTACGAGACGAGCCTCCAGTACTCCTGCCTCCACCCGGAAGAGGGGCTGGCCATCGATCCGGGGGCCGTCAAGACGCAGGCCACCTGATGATCCCCCATATCTTTAACCACCCGGCAACCCCTACGGAGAGATCGTGACCTCCGCCGGAACCACTGGAAGCCGTCGTCTGACCCCCGAAGAGCGGGAAAGGCTCCTCTCCGCCCTCAGCTCCGAGGGGGACAGGATCATGCTCCGGATCCTCCTGGAGACAGGCCGCCCCCTGGAAGATCTCCTGAGGGCGAGGTTCTCCGACCTCGACCCCCGTCGGGGGGTCCTCCGGTTAGGGAGCCGCGGAAGAGAAGGCTGCGGCAGCGGAGGGGGAGGGACGGGTTTTGACCGGGATCGCGAGGAGCTCTCCCTATCCCCGGAGCTTCTGGCGGCGGCGTCCGCCTATGGCGAGAAGAACCCCGGCAAAACCTACCTCTTCGAGGGGAGGTGCGGAAAGCCCGTCGGCCCCAAGTGGATCCGCTGCGCCATCGAGCCGACCGCCGAGAGGCTAGGCCTCGGCGAGATCTTCCGCGGGCGGGGGCCTGGGGCTCCCCCGAGGTCGGGCCGCCTGGAGGAGGGGTCAGTCGGCCCTTCGGCGGCGGGCCAGGGCTATGACCCCACCGGCGGCGGCAAGCCCAGACCCCAGGAGGATCGCCGCCCCGTCCAGGTGGAGGATGAGGAAGAGGCAGGTCAGGATCCCCAGGACCGGGAGGACGGGGACCCAGCCGACGGCCAGAGGGACCCGGAAGGGGCGGGGCCGGTCGGGATCTCTCCGCCTCAGGGCTATCAGGCTTCCGTTGATGACGATGAAGGTCAGAAAGAGGATGAAGTCGTTGGCGCTGGCGACGAAGGCGATCTCCCCGGAGAAGGCGAAGGCGATGGAGAGGAGCGTGACGGCGACGATCGCCGCCATCGGCGTCCTCCTCCCCGGATGGACCCGGCCGAGGACGGTCGGCAACGACGCGGCCTCGGCCATCCCGTAGGCTATCCTGGATGCGGCGAGGAGCATCAGAAGGACGGTGTTGGCGGTGGCGAATAAGGCTATGGCCGAGATGACGACGAAGGCCTCCGGCCCCAGGGCCTCGGCCGCCACCTCGGCGAAGGGGGCAGATGAGGCGGCCAAAACCTCCCAGGGGACGACGGAAACGACGCTGAGGGCCACCAGGATGTAGAGGATGATGGTGATGGCGAGGGCAGCGATCAGGGCGAGGGGCATATTCCTCTCGGGGTTTTTCGTCTCCTCCGAGAGCTTCACCATCTCCTCAAATCCCATGTAGGCGAAGAAGATGAGGGCCGCCGCCTCGAAGACCCCGGTGAGGCCGCCGGGCATCTGGAGGTAGTCGACGCTCCCGAGATGCGGGATCCCGACGTAGATGACGATCAAAAGCCCCGCCGTCTCGATGAGGGTGAATACAATGGCAAACCAGGCCGAGAGCTTAACCCCCCAGAGGAGGATCATCGATAGGGCGAGGATCAGCAGGACCGCCGATGGTAGGATCGGCGCTCCCGTCAGGGCCTCGAAGTAGCCTCCGAAGCCGAGGGCGACGGTGGAGGCTCCGATGACCCCGCTGAAGATGATCAGCCATCCGACGACGAAGGCGAGTCTTTTGCCGAAGGCGCGGTCCGTATACTCGTACTCGGCGCTGGCCCTCGGAAAGATCGAGGAGAGCTCGGCGTAGCTGAGGCCGGTGAAGATGGCGATCAGCGCCGCCAGGGCGAAGGCGATCCATACGGAGTTTCCGGCAAGCTCCGCCGCCTTCCCGATCAGGGCGT
>Ga0334900_1001932_pt1 | contig 20041 bp, 14 predicted proteins | sample GraSluR3_MG_2_FD_207231 | JGI IMG/M metagenome (GOLD analysis project Ga0334900, IMG submission 207231) | Sludge microbial communities from methane-producing bioreactor in Wageningen University, Netherlands - Granular Sludge_31_08-R3 | ecosystem: Engineered > Bioreactor > Anaerobic >...
GTTTCATCGGGTTTCCTTTTATTTCGCAGAGTGTATCAACAAGCGTAGAGGACAAATGATGGGTTGTCAAATAGAGATTTTCTGCGTGTTTTCTGTGAGTGCTCTATCTGAAAGTATTTGGAGTCATGATAAAAACCAATAAAAAGTATTGTAGTAGAACCGATTCCCTACTATATTATACCAAACAGTTTACCCATGGTTCACTGATACGGAGAAAAATGAAAGCAGAGAAGAGAATTATTCGAACCATGCGCATCGGCTTCCTCGTGATCTCCGTGTTTGTCATCCTTGTCGGGGTGCTCAGTCATGTGACTACTGAACAGGCAAATGAAATTCAACTCCAAATAACCGAGACGAACGATATCGTCCAACACTCGAACGACAGTCTGGTCGATCTCAGCGACCTCATCGGTGCTAAGCGGGGGTATGTTCTCACCGGCAGATCTGTCTATCTTGTTCGAGTCGAATCGGCTACCGATTCACTTCAGAATCACTTGGATGCACTGTTCTTGCTGACTCAGGATCGTCCGATGCACCAGAGGAGACTCGAGCACGTGCAACGAGCGTTCAACTCATTGCTAGAGCAGGTGGTGAAGCCCCTCCTCACACACTACCGGGACTCATCAGAGACGCAGATGGAAGCTGCAAGCGTGGCGGAGTTCGAAGGATACACCAGTCTCAGTCGGTTCTACAAAGAGGAGATGCACAGACTTCTCTCTGCACTGAATACCGAAGCTCGCCTCGATCTGGAACGGATGGTCGCGGTGACTGTGCGGAATCTGAACGCTGAACGTATGGTAAATATTTTAGGGACCATTCTGGTATTGTTCATCATCTTGGCAATCCAAAGAACAGCAGTCGTGACGATTCGAAGAGCTAATAGCGCACAGGAGAAGCTTGAGCGGGATCTGAAGCGAAACAGGGATCGTCTGGAAGATGTGATCGAGGGCACTCGAGCTGGAACCTGGGAGTGGGATATCCGCACAGATTCAATCGAACTGAACGAGCGTTGGGCAGAGATCATCGGTTATACCCTTGAGGAGCTGAAGCCGACAAGCCTGCAAACCATCAAGGATCATATGCATCCAAAGGATGTTGCTCGATCGGACAAGTTGTTCAGACGGGTATTGGACAAGGAGATCGACTACTACGATTTCGAAGGAAGAATGAGGCATAGAGACGGGCACTGGGTTTGGATTCGTGATAGAGGAAAAATCGTCGAATGGGACACGGCCGGAAATCCGATTAGAATGAGCGGGACGCACGATGACATCTCGGATCGAAAAATGATCGAACGGCAGCTGTTTCTTGAAAAAGAGCAGTTGGAGACCACACTGCTCTCTGTAGGCGATGGGATTATCACCACCGATTCTCAGGGTATGGTGGAGATCATGAACGGTGTCGCTGAGGAACTTACCGGATGGTCGTCTCACGATGCTGAGGGAGAGCCATTCACCTCGGTCTTCGTCACTCGCGATGCAAAAAGCGGTGGAACAGGGGACAATCCGGTTGCACGTGTACTCGCGACGAGAATGCGCACCGAATTGTATGAAGACACGATATTGATCGCGAAGACCGGAGAGGAGCGATTCATTGAAGATAGTGCAGCTCCAATCATTGACCAGAACGACTTGATCGCAGGCGTGGTCCTGGTCTTCCGCGACTCCACCGAGAAACGGATCGAGCGAGAGCATATGATCAAGATAGGTCTTACCGATCAGCTTACCCAGGTGCACAATCGTCGTGGATACGAACAGATCCTGGCTCAGTTTGACCGTGAGTCACGCTATCCGATTTCGTTCATCATTGCAGATGTGAACGGCCTGAAGCTTGCAAACGATGCCTTCGGTCACGATATGGGAGATGATCTACTCATGCGTGTCGCCACTGTGCTGACAGCGCAATCTAGACCATCGGATGCCGTGGTACGTCTCGGAGGCGACGAATTCGTCGTGCTCATGCCCGAAACACCGCTCTCTGAAGCAGAAGCGAGAATGGCCGGTTTCGAAGCCACCATGAAGCGTGAACACATTGGACCGTTACCCGTGTCGGTCTCATTCGGTGCCTCGGAGAAACGCTCTGCAACTGCAGATAACGGTATGGTCTTGCGGAAAGCGGAAAGTCGCATGTACAAGGAAAAGATCATTGAGAGTCCCCGGGTGAAGACCGAGATTATCGAACGATTGCTCGCGTACCAACATAAGAAGTATCCATTCGAGCAGCTCCATACGAATCGGGTTGTGCTCTTGAGCGAACTGCTGGCACGTGAGGCAGATATGACGGCAGACGACATCGAGATGATCAAAACGATTGCTCGATATCACGATATAGGTAAGATCGCGATTGACCAGAAACTGCTGCAGAAAGACTATGCGCTCGATGAAGAGGAGTGGTTCGATGTACGCAGACATGCAGAAGTCGGATACAATCTGCTCCGATCGGTTCCGAGTTTGTATGAGACCGCTACTGGTGTACTGCATCACCACGAGTGGTGGGATGGAACCGGATACCCACGCGGTTTGGCTGGAGAAGAGATTCCCATTGGCTCTCGAATCGTCGCACTGTGCGACTCGTATGAAGCCATGATCGGAATTCGCACCTATGGGACACCCCGGTCCCCTGCCGAAGCGATGACAGAGATTGAGTCCTGCAGTGGCACTCAGTTTGATCCTCACCTGGTGTCATTGGTACCGAAAGCCGCATTCGAAAACTTGGTTCAGAACTACGATGGTCAAGATCGATGAGAGATGTGCAATCTGTAGCATCTTGGATCGGATCATGCTACCATGCTTGAGCTTTTGGAGTTGTAGATGAATTTGATAAGCACAGAAATAATCGCATGTGTCATAGTTCTAGCCATTGCGATAGACCGACGATATCTGACAAGGATCAACGCAGTAGTTCCCGATACCAGTTATGTCCATCTTTTGTTTGGGTATTCAATCTACCTAGTATTGTCGATCATCTCACATGAGGTTATGGCAGGCGTAATTCCCGTTTCGGTGACTACAGGACAGGTCATCTCCCTGCTCCACATACTCTCCTTTCCTGCGCTTCTGCTCCAATGGACCTGTCAGTTGGATCGGGACCTGCTGAAGCCAAAGACGTTTCGAGTGCTCAGCACCATAAAGGTAGCTACCTTCCTCTTGTTCACAGTAGTCTCCACCCTCGATCTGATCGCTGGAAGGCTCTATGTATTCAACCACCATGCTGCGGTCACTGGTGGGTATGGCATGCCCCTCATGATTGCGTTCGGCAGCGTCTATTGTATCTCCACCTTCACGGTATTCATTGCCGTGAGAAAGTTGGGTAGGCCAAATGTTTCGATCGTCTATGCAGTGGTTCCCATATTCATGCTTGTTGCTCTGCTCCTATTTCAGATTATAAAAGAGCATAATCTCTTCACCATTGGAGCATCGTTCATGCTCCTGTTGATACACCTGCTCACGCAACATAAGAGAATGGCGCTTGATGATCTGACGCGTGTGGTGAATCAGAATGGCTTTCTCATTCACACCGACACGATTCTCGACAAGGGGATCGACTCCACACTCGTAGTTGTCGATATCGAGAATTTTCGATTCATCACACAGCAGTATGGGAATACAGCGGCAAACACCATTCTTCAGCAATTGGCTCAGTTTCTTGCAACAACCTCTACCGACTCGGAACTGTTTCGGATCGGCGGGAATAGATTCGCATTGAGCATGGCACGAATCTCGCACAACGAAGTGGTCAGATTAGTGAGAGCGATCGAGAAAAGATGTGCCTCGGGCTGGATTGTGGATGCCGCTTTGATCTCATTCTATGTGAATATTGGGATAATCGAGATACCCTTTCAGGCCCATTCGAAGGAGGAGCTCTTCGATGCCATCGATTTCCTTTTCTCGGAGATGAAGGTGCGTCGTCGTCAATCGGTGCTCTTCTATAATCAGCGTCTTACCAAACTCAGACAACGGCAATCCGATGTGCTCACCGCTCTTCGGAAGGCTATCGCTAAGCCTGAGAGGATTCAGGCGTATTATCAGCCGATCTATTCATCGCTGAGTGGACGTCTTGTGAGTGCAGAGGCACTTATGCGCATCGAGGATCCCGAACTCGGTATGATCATGCCGGGAGAGTTCATTCCAGCGGCAGAAAAGTCGGGACTCATTCAACGTGTCACCGAGATCATGCTCGAGAAGGTCTGTCTCTTCATCTCCCACCATGGAGAACAGAACCCCATGCTCGCTCATATCTCCGTGAATATGGGGGCAGAGGATTTCTCCACCCCCGAGGTAGCCGATAGATTACTTACGATCATCACCAGGTGCCAAGTGGATCCGAAACGACTCTGTTTCGAGATGACCGAATCTGAGCTCTTCTCCTCGTTTTCTCGTGTCAAAGCAGTGTGGGAACGATTCTCAAGCCTAGGGGTGCAATTTGCCTTGGATGATTTTGGTACGGGGTATTCGAACCTGGAGACTCTGGTCAATGTGCCGTTCGATATCGTGAAGATCGATCGGAAGGTAGTGTCGAACTCCAAAAACAACTTCGAACTGATCAACATGATCGCAGTCATGCTCGACCGACTGGGGAAGCAGGTCGTTGCCGAGGGGGTTGAGACAGTGGAACAGCTACGTTTCGTGGAGGCTGCCGGAATCCAGCTCGTTCAAGGCTTCTACTTCTCACGGCCAGTACCCGAATCTCAATTTCTCGATATGCTCACGTTCGATTCAAGTCGGTAGTGCCAGGCATTTTGATCGAAGCGGCGAAGAACGTATTCGCTAACCCTAGTAGTCCAGAGAGGGTGAAGAGGACCTCTATTCCAGTCCTCTGCCAAATATATCCACCCATGAGTGCTATGATCACACTAATCAAATGGTTCACCGAAATTCCCGTGGTGAGTGTGGCAGCGACTTCGTGTTGATCCTCTGCCAGATCCTGCACATAGACCGAAGCAGCCATAGATGCCATGGATATAACCGAATCGAGTACGAAATTTATGCAGACCACGATGAATGCGATCTCTATGGGGAACAGGCGATGGCTGAAACCATAGAAGAAACACACAACCATGAGCAGCAGCGTATCGGAGACCATGACCACCTTGTATCCGAGTTTGTCTATCAGTTTCCCAATGACCGGCGAGAGAAACATACCGAAGATTGCACAGATTGCCAGAAGCAGTGATATTACCGATGTATTGGCACCGTAATGCAGTATGAGGACATAGGGTGCGAAGGTGATGAAGATCTGCTTTCTTGCACCATAGAAAATCTCCAGACCGTAGAACTTGCCGAACTTTCGGTTGAAATAGAGACGGCTTCTTTTTACCTCTGTACCCTGGTCCCGCATAGCGAGCACCACCAGAGTAGCCCCGATCAGAAGGACGGTAGCGAGGAAGAATATGATCTTGAATCCATATATGTCGCTCTGGAAACCCAGATTCGGGTAGATTACGAACAATCCGGTTACAATCAGAAACCCTATAATGTTCCCACCATGATTGATAGCCTGTGTGAGTCCCAGCGATGAACCGCCTTTCCCTGTTCGAGCTAGATGGAGCGATATCGTATGCTTCACCGGCATAACGATGTGTTCCCCGAGGCTGTAGAGCACCATGAATAGCACGACTATGAACTTCCCTGTGCCGAACAGGAGCAAGCCCAATGTCCCTGTGAGAGTGATTGCGGTGCCGATCTTGAAGACTTTGGTCTCGCTGAAACGGTACATGGTCGCCAGAATGAATATGAGTAGCAGCCCGGGAAGCTCCCTGAAGAACTCCACGACACCCCGCTCGAACTCATTGATTCGTACGAGTTCCGCAAGGTAGTTGTCCTGCACTCCTCGGTAAAGGCCATGGGCGAGTCCTGCGAGAAGCATGACCGCGAGAAACCGGTAGACCCGTTTGGAGTCCACGTATATGGAGTCTTTTGATCGACTCATAGTACGTAGGTCCTGAGTGGAGGGAATCCATTGAAGGCAACAGAGGAGTAGCTACTGGTGTAGGCTCCTGTTGAGAGCCAGTAGAGCCGGTCTCCGATTGCAAGATTCAACGGTAGATCATACCGGTACTCCTCGTAGAGCGTATCAACCGAATCGCATGTCGGGCCGGCAAGTACGACCTGCTCGCTTGGACCGGATCGTTCGTATGCGATGGGGTAGTGGATTGACTCACCGAGCGTCTCCATAAGTCCGCCGAAACGGCCACAATCCTGATATACCCACCGTTCGAGTGCGGTTCGAGATTTTCGGCTTATAAGAATGATTTCACTCACCAGAACCCCTGCGTTTCCTACGAGGGATCTGCCGGGTTCGATCATGATCCGAGGCATCTCGGAGCCATAGTCCTCTTCGAGAAAACGGGTGATCTCCTTTGCATAGGTCTCGATCGGATGGGTCTTCTCCCGATATGTTGCAGGAAAGCCACCTCCGATATTGATACAAGAGAGTCGAAGCCCCTCATTCTCCTCGAGCCAGGAAAATAGGTAGTTCACCTTTGAAAGCGCGCTATCCCAAGCATTGATATCCCGTTGCTGACTTCCCACATGAAACGAGAGCCCATACGGGACGAGCCCCAGTTTTCTAGCAAGCACCAGAAGGTCTCCGGCCATGTCGGGACTGCAACCGAATTTTCTCGATAGCGGCCAATCTGCTGTCTGGGCACCTTCGGAAAGTAGCCGAACCATGATCCGTGCTCCAGGAGCCGCCTTCGCAATATTTCTAAGGTCACTCTCACTATCGGTCACGAACAGATCGATTCCGGCTGCAAAGAACTCCTCGATATGCTCGAACTTCTTGATCGTGTTTCCACAGCTCATGTTAGATGCAGGGATCCCCAGATCCTGAAGAAGCCGTAATTCGTATACGCTTGCGACATCGAACGAGGATCCCAAGCGGTACAGTAGGGAGAGCACTTCAGGTTCCGGGTTCGCCTTCACTGCATAGTAGATATCGGTAAAAGGGAGACTCTCGGCAAGCTGCCCATACGTCTTTTCGATAATCTCCGGGATAATCAGTTGGAACGGGGTCTCTTTGGTGTGGGAGAATGCAAGCACGCGCTGCCATTGTTCGGCAGTCAAGGGTTCAAAGCTGTTCATACCGGAGACTATGGAGTCAAAGGGGGGCTTTGTCAATGCGAATACACTCCGGATGAACCATTAGTCACCGGGAAAGCCCCCTTAGACCAGGTGTCTCTCCTCCACCAGCGTATGCCGCACATGGATGATCTCTGCCTCTCGCTGAATCCAGGAGACCTGGCTCAGTTGCAAGCGCCAGTTATTGTTGACAACGGGATTGCACGGCTCAGGATGTTCACTTCGACCGAGATAGATACCGATTCCAGTCGGAAAGGGCTCCTGCTCATATGGCTCTTCGACGATACGGTGATAAGCTGTACTGGTTTGTGCGAACCAGGTTGACCAATCGGGTGCATGCGTAGCTAGAAAGAGAGACCCATGACTAGAGACTGGCTCTTCGAAGATGAGTGGTGTAGGCGGGAGCTCCAGGTGGATATCTGCCAGGCTCCGGATTGGAAGCAGGCTCCAGAGGAGGGGTATGGTGGGAAAGAGTACCTGAAAGGAGAGGTCACCAGTGGAGCGCCAGAGATGTGTACGCAAGGTCTGTACTGCGGATGTTGCCTGTACGCTCAGCCCGAGAGAAATCAGGTGGTGGTTGCTTTCTTTCCCATTTTCTTCCATCATGGAGCACATCGTAGGAGACGGCAGGGAAAAATTCAAGTTCGTTTGGGCAATGGTATTTACATATCCGGAATATTCTGCTATGTTTCTGTGAGTTGCGGGTCTATCCCTGCCTCTGTTGCTCCATATATGAGGCTGGTGCTACTCAGCGATTGTTAATGTTAAGTACAAGGTGGATATAATCATGGCACGTAGATGTGATATTTGTGGAAAGGGAACTGTCGCTGGAAACAGTGTCACCCGGAAGGGTCAGCTAAAGAAGAAGGGTGGAGTAGGTCAGCATATTGGTGTGACCACTAAACGTGTATTCAGACCCAACATCGTCTCAGTCAAAACCCTCATCAACGGAACACCTCGGACAATCAAGGTTTGTACGCGTTGCTTGAGAAGTGGCAGGGTTCAGAAAGTGGTATAATCGTACCATATTTCGACGGAATATCAGAAGGAGCCCTGCGGGGCTCTTTTTTGTTATAACCATACATGACCACGTATGCAAGTGTATCCGTGGCACCACCATCGAGTGGGGGAGGAACAGAGGTGAACAACATTCAGGTGCATGCGATCGATGGATCGATGATCGCGGCTTCGCAAGGTCCAGACAAACTGTTGTCGATTCGAAACGGTGCAGGAGACGACACGTTACTGTTCGTGATAGCCCCCGCTTGTGACGGTGAACTTGAGCTCTCTGAGCTCCTTGATGCCGCTAAGGTTCACGATGAACGGCTCTGGGGTATGATGGAGAGCCGAACGAATGCATGGACAGCCCTGGTAGACACCCTGATACCTCCAGCGCATCGGGCAACTGTACTGCAGGAGATCAAGCAAGGTTTCGCGAAGGTGGAAGATCTGCTCCGTGCAATTTGGCTTGTGGGAGACATGTCCGATGGATCTGGTCGATTCGTCGACACGATCGTTGGGGGTTGGACTGCAACGATGCTTCGAGAATCGTTTGAGAGCGCCGGTCATTCGTGCAGGATCGTGTATCTCCAGGAAATGCTGGAAGATACTGCCGTATCGTTGGCTCCTGGTGAGACTGTTTTGATCACCGGAGAGCTCCTACAGAGTCAGGCATCCAGAAGCGACCGTGATGCCGAATATACTGCAGCATATATCGGAAGTAAACTCGATGCACAGTGCATCACCTTCTGGAACCCTGACCAACTTGTCACTACCGCAGATATTCGCGATGTGCCGAGTGCTACGGTCATCGACTGTCTCACCTATGCGGAGGCGACAGAGCTCTCCTATTTCGGTTCACCAGTTATCCATCCGCAACATATGGTTCCTGCAATGGGGAAACGCATTCCTCTCAGAATTCGATCATTCGTCGATTCTGTCCACCAAGGTACACTCATAGACGATGTAAAGGGGATCGAGTCGAGCCAACCGGTGAAAGGGTTCTCTGTCATCCGGGAGATTGCGCTCATCAACGTAGAGGGTGCGGGAATGATAGGCGTTCCCGGTGTGGCGCGCAGACTCTTTGCCGCCATGCAGGAGTCCGACATCTCAGTGGTACTGATATCGCAGGCCTCCAGTGAATACTCGATCTGTTATGCAGTCCCGTCGGAACAGGCGGCGCTCGCCTGTGCCATTGCCAGAAGTACATTCAATGAGGAGATCGAATCGCACCGGATCCAGCAAATCGATGTTGAAATGGGGTGTGCTATCCTCGCAGCGGTCGGAGAACGGATGACTGGCGTCCCGGGAATATCCGGAACATTCTTCGGAGCCCTCGGCAAAGCGCACGTGAACGTTCGAGCCATTGCACAGGGCTCTTCTGAGCGAAATATCAGTGTAGTAATTCAGGAACGAGATGCGAAGAAAGCGCTCAGAGCACTCCATGCAGGATTCTTCCTCTCCAGTCAGGCGATCAGTGTCGGTCTGTTCGGACCGGGGAACATCGGGGGGACGCTGTTGCTCCAGATTGCCGCCGAGGCTGAGCGGTTGAACAAGGAGTTCGGTGTCGATATCCGTATCAGAGCCATCGCGAACTCATCCAAGATGCTCCTGGACGATCAAGGGATCGACTTGCACAACTGGAGACCAAGATTCGCCAAAGAGGGCACTCCGTTGGATATCGCGAAACTGGTGAAGCATGTCAGTGCCTCCTATTTCCCTCATGCGGTCCTAGTCGATTGCACCACGAGCGAGGAGCTACCCACACACTATGTTGAGTGGATAGAGCGGGGCATTCATATCGTTACACCGAACAAGAAAGCGGGAACAGCTTCGTATCCTGAGTATCGACGACTCATGGATGCCGGAAGACGGTTCGGTAAACACTTCCTCTATGAGACCACTGTAGGAGCAGGTTTGCCGATCATTGGAACACTCAAGGACCTTATTCAGACCGGTGATCGGATTCGGAGCGTAGAGGGGATCGTATCGGGAACATTGGCATACCTCTTCTCGAACTACGATGGCTCTGTACCATTTAGCACACTCGTACGCGGTGCGAAGGATATGGGGTACACCGAACCAGATCCGAGAGACGATCTGTCCGGTATGGACGTTGCCCGAAAGTCGGTCATTCTCGCCCGTGAAATCGGGTATCAGGTAGAGGTTTCCGATATCGATGTCACCTCGCTCGTTCCCGAACCGTTGCGCGATGTGCCGCTGTCCGAGTTCCTCGATAAGATGGAGATGATGGATGAACACATCGAAACGTTGTACCATAAGGCGAAGGCGGAGGGTAAACGGTTGCGATATGTAGGACGGGTGACCGAGAATGGAACGTGCAATGTCGAACTGGCGGCCTACCCTGAGACCCATCCGTTCGCACAATCCAAAGGTACCGACAACGTGGTGGCTTTCACCACAGAACGGTATCATGTGCAACCACTGGTCATTCAGGGCCCAGGTGCTGGTCCCGAGGTCACCGCAGGTGGAGTGTTTGCGGATCTGTTGCGTCTGAGTGCCTATCTGGGTGCACGATTATAGGAGGAGCGAGATGCAGTTTGTCAGTACACGAGGAAACAGTCCTGCCGTGAGTGCTTCAGTTGCCATCATGCAAGGCCTTGCTCCCGATGGGGGACTCTACGTTCCCCAGTACTTCCCCTTCATACCCCTTGAAAGGCTCAAGGGGGCCACCAGTTACCCCGAGCTTGCCTACGAGGTGTTATCTCCGTTCTTCGTTGGGGATGTGCTGGAATCCGAACTCCCGGAGATCTGTGTCGAAGCATTCGACTTCCCTGTCCCGCTTCATTGGCACGATAGTAGACAGTCGGTACTCGAGCTGTACTGGGGGCCTACCGCAGCCTTCAAGGATTTTGGGGCCCGATTTCTAGCATCTGCCATGCAGAGACTGCTCGCTCGGCGCAGTCGCAAATTGACCATACTCGTTGCTACGAGTGGAGATACCGGAGGGGCGGTTGCCGCAGCTTTCCACCGGAAGCAAGGTATCGATGTCAAGGTGCTCTTTCCCGAGGGCAAGGTCTCAGCGCGACAGCAACAACAGTTGACGTGCTGGTCCGATAATGTGAAAGCCTATGCAGTGCGGGGCGTTTTTGACGATTGTCAACGTATGGTGAAGCAGTCCTTCATGGACGCTGCACTCGCTGCAGAGTATGGGCTCTCGTCTGCCAACAGCATCAATCTCGGAAGACTGTTACCCCAGATGGTGTACGCATTCCATGCAAGTCTCGAAGTGCTCGCGGGAACCGGTAGAGAGCCGACCATGATCATCCCCAGTGGCAATGTCGGCAATAGCTGTGGGACATTCTGGGCAAAGATTTCCGGTGCTCCGATCCAGCGGATCATACTTGCCCTCAATGCAAATCGTCCAGTTCTCGACTATCTGGAATCCGGCACGTACGAGAAGCGACCCAGCATCACGACACTTGCGAACGCCATGGATGTGGGCGATCCCAGCAACCTAGAGCGATTGACGCATCTGTTCGGCGATCATGAGCAGTTTTCGCGTGAGGTTTCGGCATATAGTGTCGATGATCAGACGATTCGTTCCGAGATTCGCCGTGTGTGGCGCGAACATGCATACTGTATCTGTCCCCACACTGCCACGGGAGAGTTCGTTCGAAACTCGATTCAGCTTGATGAACCGACGGTGGTATACGCTACAGCTCACCCGGCAAAGTTCAATACGATCGTCGAACCTGAGATCGGTGAAGAGGTGCCGGTGCCTCCGCAACTTGCGAGCTTGCTCACCAAGGAGAGCTCCTACACCAGCATAGACGCTGACCACAGACTCCTGTTCCACGCGTAATATAACTGGTTCGTGCCATCTTCATCTGTATGATATGCGCTACCACTTGACCTCAATGGCAGGTGGTAGTAAACTTCTCATATACCACCCCTCCCCAGGTGGGGTGTTGTGTATTGAAGGAGTTTGCTATGAAGAGAGAGTACGATGTTAGTGGAATGACCTGCTCATCGTGTGCCATACATGTTGAAAAGAGTGTAAAAAAGGTTCCAGGACTGGAGAAAGTGCAAGTGAACCTCATGACCAATACGCTCTCGGTGCAGACTGCCGAAGAGGGCGATCCTGTGACCGACGAAACGATCATGCAAGCGGTGGAGGAGGCTGGGTACGGCGCGAAAGCGAAACAGGATTCGCAGTCGGAACAGTCATCTCGAACAAAACCTGATATGCGAAGTCATGTACAGAAGGAACTTTCTGAGATGAAGGGACGACTTGTCATATCGTTCGCATTCTCGATTCCCCTCATGTATCTTGCCATGGGTCATATGATGAACTGGCCGCTGCCGGGATTGTTCCATGGCAATGCGAATGCCATCACCTTTGCCTTTACCCAGTTTCTCCTCACCATTCCGGTCTTCATTGCAAATGGTCGCTATTTCCGATCCGGATTCAAGGCGTTGTCCAGACGGGCTCCGACCATGGATTCGTTGATCTCCCTTGGTTCCTCTGCGGCTCTGGTCTATGGAATCTTCGCCATATTCATGATAGGAGTCGGTCTCGGAACAGGGGATCAGAATCGGGTCATGCGTTATTCGATGGATCTCTACTTCGAATCGGCTGCGATGATTCTGTCGTTGGTGCTTCTTGGAAAATATCTCGAAGTGCGGGCCAAGGGGAGGACGACCGACGCTGTGGCAAAGCTCATAGACCTCTCTCCCGAGACAGCTCTGGTTCTCCGCAATGGAGAGGAGCAAGAGATTCCCATAGAGCACGTGGTGGTAGGTGATACCATCGTGGTCAAACCGGGAGGGAGACTTCCTGTCGACGGCGTAGTGCTCACTGGTCACTCTGCAGTCGATGAATCGGCTCTCACCGGAGAGAGTCTTCCTGTGGAGAAGAGCGAAGGGGACCAGGTTCTGAGTGCAAGCATAAACACCACCGGACGAATGGTATATCGAGCGCAACGAGTAGGAAAGGATACCACGCTTGCACAGATAATCCGTCTGGTCGAAGAGGCAGGAGCTTCGAAAGCACCGATTGCGAAGTTGGCAGACCGGATAAGCGGCGTGTTCGTACCCATAGTCATAGCCATCGCACTGGTCTCCACCGGCACCTGGTTGATCGTAGGACTTCCTGTCGAACTAGCACTGGCCTTCGGTATAGCGGTCTTGGTCATCAGCTGTCCCTGTGCCCTTGGACTCGCGACTCCGACGGCCATCATGGTCGGAACAGGAAAAGGCGCCGAACAGGGGATCCTGATCCGGAGTGCCGAGGCTTTGGAGACAACCCAGTCTGTTGACACCATCGTCCTGGATAAAACGGGAACCATCACCAAGGGAGAACCGCAGGTCACCGATCTGATCACAGCAGATTCGGTAACCAAAGAGGAGCTCTTCGCTGTGTCCGGTGCTCTGGAGGCCTCGAGCGAGCACCCATTGTCTCTTGCGATTCTCGAATATATCAAGGCACGTGGGATGGGCTACGACGAGCTCACCGATTTCCAGGCAATTCCCGGGAAGGGGCTCATGGGAACGCTGCACGACGTTCCTGTCGTAGGTGGGAACACCCTGCTCATGCAAGAGCAGGGTATCGATATCTCAGCAATGGAGGCGCAGTCGGATGCCTTAGCTCATGAGGGAAAAACTCCGCTCTATTTCGCTCGGAATGGTAAGTTGCTGGGAGTGATCGCCGTTGCCGACGTCGTGAAGGAGTCGAGCATTCCAGCAATACGACAGTTACAGGGACTCGGTCTTGCAGTGGTCATGCTCACCGGCGACAACGAGCGGACAGCGAAAGCAATTGCAGCACATGTGGGTATAGATCGCGTATTCGCCTCCGTGCTTCCGGATGGGAAGGAGGCAGTGGTACGACAGTTGCAGGAGGAGGGTCGAAAGGTCGCCATGGTCGGCGATGGCATCAACGATGCACCTGCACTCGTTCGGGCCGATGTCGGCATGGCAATCGGAGCTGGAACAGATATTGCAATCGAATCGGCAGATATCATTCTCATGCAGAGCAACCTCAATCAAGTTGCATCGGCAATCGCTCTCAGCAGAGCGACTCTGAGGAACATCAAACAGAACCTATTTTGGGCACTGTTTTACAACACACTCGGTATTCCCCTCGCCGCAGGAGTGTTCTACCCCCTATTCGGTTGGACGCTCAGTCCCATGTATGCAGCTGCAGCCATGAGTCTCAGCAGTGTGTTCGTGGTTACCAACGCACTGCGATTGAAGCGGTTCAAACCGAAGAGCGGTGGCAACCAGCATGAAGTAGCAGAAACAAGCGTTATACAGAGTCATACAGTGAATCAAGAAGAAGGAGAAAAGGTCATGAAGAAAGAGATCAGTATTGAAGGAATGTCGTGCGGACACTGTTCGGCACGGGTCGATCAGGCATTGAACGCGATTGCGGGAGTGAGTGCAACTGTGGAGCTGGAACAGAAAAGGGCCTCGGTAGTCAGTTCAGAACCGGTCTCCGATGAAGTGCTTGCGAAAGCAGTTGCCGATGCAGGTTATGTAGCGACAGATATCAGGGAGCTAGCCTGAGATGAAAGCAGACCATACACAGGTGTCCCAAGCATTAAAGACCGCTCGAGGTCAAATCGACGGTATTCTCCGGATGGTAGATGAAGACAGGTACTGTGTCGATATTTCGAACCAGCTTCTTGCATCGATAGCCTTGTTGAAGAAGACGAACAAGACGGTGCTTGAGGCACACCTGCAAAGTTGTGTGCACGAATCATTCGCCACCGGTGCCGATGTCGATCAGAAGATAGGCGAGATTCTTCAACTGATCGACAAACTGGTTCGTTGAGGGGTCTTCTGCAGCATCAACGATCGTCGAGGCGTGTTGTGGGGAGGCTGCGAATGGCCAATTTCGTGACTGAGCCCTCGCCGAACACGTTCTCGATGAATTGGGTGTATGCTTGGGTTCGATCGCACGGTACGTACACCTGTATAGTCCCTGCAAACCCGCCGCCATGAACTCTCCATGCCCCTTCATCTTCGAGGAACTGACTAGTCAGTGCCAATGCGAGAGGGAGCCCCTGCGTTTCAATGTGGTGAGGGCTGTAGAGGTTCTGCAGGAATTGAAATGAGCTCTCCCCCGATTTGCGAACTAGAGAGAGATAGGAGTCGATGTCCTGTTGCTGAAGAGCTTTCACCATGGCCTCGACGCGTTGGTTCTCGGTGAAGTAGTGATATGCTCGAAGCACCGCTCGGTCGTTGTTTACCCGCTTTCTCACTGATTGAATCGAGTCCATGAACAGATCGAACGGGACCTCTCTGAGTATATCGCGATCGAAACAAGCTGCTACAGAACGCATCTCCTTCGGAATGGCGGCATAGTCGGGAGTGAGGTTCGCATGGTCACCCTGCGTGTCGACAACCAAGAGATCGTATCCCATGGAGGCGAAATCACACGGTATCGCCACTGTCTTTACCCGCTCAGGATGAGCGAAGTCGATCGCTGTTACACCACCGTTGCCGCACGCCACCTGATCCATGAGTCCTGAGGGTTTCCCAAAATAGGTGTTCTCTGCATACTTTCCAATCATGGCAAGCTCGACAGGGTTCAACGTATTTCGGTTGTACAGATTGTTAAATAGCGTAGCAACCAGCACTTCGATTGCAGCCGAGGAGCTCAATCCACTCCCTTTCAGCACACGGGTACTGGTGGTGGCGATACATCCTCCCACAGTGAGTCCCCGATCCGAAAACCCTTTTGCGATACCGCGAACCAGAGCATCGGTTGTTCCCATCTCATCGGATCTGACCGAAAGGTCGCTGATATCCACTATGACTAGTGGGAAGCCCTCTGAGTAGACTGAGACCACCGGTTCATCTAGGGGAGTTGCAACGGCAATGGTATCGAGATTGATAGTACCTGCAATCACTTTGCCGAGGTTGTGGTCGGTGTGATTTCCCGCCAACTCGGTTCTCCCTGCGGTGCTGAACAATCCAGTCTTATCCGTGCACCAGTGGTCGTGTCTCTTAACAAGCCTGGTGAACCGTTCGATATGGAGATCGCGTTGGTCATCCGTTCCATACAGTTGTGGTAGCAGCCTCGTGAATCGTTCGCTCTGAATGAATGCGAGCAAGCGCGCTTTCCCGTCCATAAGTTCTTCCCCCAGTAGCTCGTGTCGGTGGTATGTTCCACTCGACAGGTGCCAACATACTCGTGGTTCCCTGCCTGTTACAAACCCGCATGGTAGCAGTTTGTACCTATTGTAAATCATTTGGACGATAACGGGGGTAGTCGGTTATGTCAACCTGTGCCCCTATCGGTACCAGAGTGAGCGGTTGTTTCGGTATTGCCGTGGACTCATGCCCATGACCTTGCGAAACTGGCGAGAGAAGTAGTTTGCATCGTTGAATCCTGTGGCTTCGGATATCTCTCCCATGTTCAGATCACTCGTTCTGATAAGTCTGCACGCCATCTCGATTCTTCGCTGAATATGAAACTCCACAGGGGAGAGTCCCGTCGCATTCTGAAAGTGCCGGTTCAATGTACTTGCAGACATGTTCGTGAGCTCCATGAGCTCTTTCGTGTTCACAGGTCTGTCCGAATTGGATTCGAGATAGCTCAGTGCATCGGCTATGCGCATGATAGTGAGGTTATCCTGTCTCGGATGCTCCGCATAGATCCTGAACAGACGCACCAGGAGGTTCACCAGATAGGAGAATGCGAGACTCTGGGCTCCGATATCGTTCTCTATGGAGTCACACTCCTGTTGCATCTGCTCAAGCAGTGGGAGTATCTCGGCAAGGTGGGCTGGAGTGAGCTGCATGAGTGTGGATATCCCCGTATCGTTGCGATAATTCGGTTCGAGCCTGAGCAGAGCGTGGTAACCGGGCATATTCCGGAGATCGTAAAACGAATCATCGAAGAGTTTGTTGTCGAACAGGATATTGTAGAGCCGGAGGTCTTCGACATCGCGATAGCCGTGCTCAAGACCAGGGGTGATCACGAACACATTGCCCGGTACGAGCGTGAATGAGTTCGAACGGGTGAAGTGGGTCCCTCGCCCTGAGATGATGATGACCAGCTCATAGAAATCGTGGCTGTGCAACGGGTAGGGGAGCTCGGGATCACGTTCTATCACCTTCAGCGTGAAAGAGGGATCGTAGAAGTAGTCTGATGAGAGCAATTTGAGATTCATGTTGATAAAATCATGCTAAAACTTGCTCATTTTGTCAAGGCGTAATTGAAAAAGTCGCGTTAGCATACCCTTAGTTGGAAACGATTGGGAGGCATACATGAGCAGTAACGCATACGATCTGGCGAAGGAAGCCTATAAAGCCATAGGAGTCGATACCGAAGCAGTCATAGAACGATTGTCATCGATTCCCGTCTCGATCCATTGTTGGCAGGGCGATGATGTCGGTGGATTCGAGCGTCCCAGCGCAGTTCTCTCCGGGGGGGGCATTCAAGTGACCGGGAACTATCCTGGAAAAGCCCGTTCGGTTGCTGAGCTTCGTCAGGACATCGAAAAGGTGTTCTCCCTCGTCCCAGGCCCCCACAGGTTGAACCTGCATGCAAGTTACGGTGAGTTCGGAGACACATTCGTAGATCGTGATGCGATCGAGGTCGAACACTTTGTCGGCTGGGTCGAATGGGCGAAACGATTGGGTATCGGAATTGATTTCAACGGGACGTTCTTCAGTCATCCCATGGCGGACTCCGGTTATACATTGGGAAGCAAGGATCCTGCAGTTCGGGCATTCTGGATCGAACATGGGAAACGGTGCCGAAAGATCGCTGCATGGATCGGAGAAGAGTTGGGCTCACCTTGTGTCCTCAATACCTGGGTTCCCGATGGTGCGAAGGATCGGACGGTGGACAAGATCGGGTATCGAAGCATACTGAGAGATTCATTGGACGAGATCTTCGAGACTGAATACCCGACCGAATATCTACGTGATGCCATAGAGACCAAACTTTTTGGCATAGGAAGCGAAGCCTTCGTAGTCGGCAGTCATGAGTTCTACATGAACTATGCTGCGTATCGGAACAAGATGCTCTGCATCGATATGGGACACTTCCATATCGAGGAGGATATCTCGGACAAGCTCTCAGCCATTCTCCTCTTCCAAGATGAGATTCTCCTTCATGTGAGTCGGCCCCTGCATTGGGATAGCGATCATATCGTACTCTATACAGACAAAGTTCGAGCCGTTGCGGAAGAGCTGGTCAGAAGTGGCAAGCTTGAACAGGCTCATATCGGACTCGACTATTTCGATGCCTCGATCAATCGAGTCGGTGCATGGGCGACCGGCGCACGCTCCATGAGGAAGGCTCTCCTGTTCGCACTTCTTCAGCCACATGAACGCCTGCGCGATCTTGAAGAACAAGATAAGGGCTTTACCAAGATGGCACTGCTCGAGGCGTTGCATACGCTTCCGTTCGGAGCTGTATGGGATACCTACTGTGAACGGTTCTCCGTACCTTCCGATACAACGATTATCGATCATGTCGATGCATACGAACGAACCGTTCTAAAGGGGAGAAACTAATGCAGACCAACGATATCCAACCATTGATCGCAGTCTCGCGAAAGTATGGAGCCGACTCCCGGTTCGTGCTTCTCGGGGGAGGGAATACATCGTTCAAGACCGATTCGGTCATGTATGTGAAGGCCTCGGGTCATGCACTCGGGAACATCGGCAAAGATGGCTTTGTCGCCATGGATAGAGAGAAACTGAACGCTATCTGGGAGAAGCAGTACGCCGAGGATGTCGATGAACGTGAGCGATCGGTTCTGGCCGATATGATGGATGCTCGAAATCCGGGAGAGACTGCACGTCCTAGCGTGGAGGCTTTGCTCCATTCGTTCATCCCATTTGCCTATGTCGTCCATATGCACCCAGCAATGGTAAATGGGCTAACGTGCGCGCAGAGCGGCAAAGAGTCGATGGAGCGATTGTTTCCCGAGGCTCTCTGGATACCACTGGTGAATCCCGGGTACATTCTGGCAAAGGTGGTGCGAGATGCACAATCGGTGTACATCGAGAAGCGGGGAAAGGCACCTCAGGTGATATTTCTCCAGAATCATGGAGTGTTCGTGAGTGCAGACACCATTGAAGAGATAGATAGTCTCTACACGCACATTATGGAGACGCTCAGTCGTTCAATCATACGGAAGCCGAACTTCACCAAGTCCCGTATCGATCAGGATCGGGTCGCTCTCGTGCAACAGGCAATGAGCGCACATTTCGGTGGGCAGCAAGCGTATCCCATGGTCGCCAACCATGAACTGGAGAGTCGTCTCGTGGATCGGGAGACTTTCACCTCGCTTGCATCGGCATACACACCCGATCATATCGTCTATAGCGGTTTTAAACCTCTTTGGGTGGAACTCTCGGTATTCGATTCAGAACGTCCGGTAGAAGAGATCATTGCCCGATTCAAACGTTATGAGAGCGATTATGGTGTTCCGGCGAAAGTGATCGCAGTCCAGCAGACCGCAGGATTTGCAACCAGTGAATCCGCCATGACACTCTTCATTGACACGGTGAAGGTAGCTGCGTTCACTGAGAGTTTCGGTGGGCCGCGATTCATGGACGACGATCAGATCGAGTTCATTCGAAGCTGGGAAGTTGAGCAGTACCGAGCGAACGTGCAAAGGTGATAACCGGATCGGAAGATCTGGAGTCAAATATTCAATCCGGGAGAACCGGGAAAAGGAGTAACACATGAAGAAAGTTGCTGTGTTTTTGCTGATCGCACTCGTTGCGAGCACCATGGTGTTCGCACAGGGAGCACAAGAGGCCAAGGCCAAGGATTCATACGACATTGTGATTCTGGTCAAGAGCATGGGGAACGGCTTCTTCGATGCCTGTTTCAAGGGAAGCCAGGAGGCTGCTGCTGAATTGGGGAATATTAATACCACCTACATGGGTCCTGTCCAGACTACCGCAGAGGGACAGATCGAGATTATCGAGACGCTGATTGCTCAGCGAGTCGATGGTATTGCAAT
>Ga0334900_1001940_pt1 | contig 20000 bp, 15 predicted proteins | sample GraSluR3_MG_2_FD_207231 | JGI IMG/M metagenome (GOLD analysis project Ga0334900, IMG submission 207231) | Sludge microbial communities from methane-producing bioreactor in Wageningen University, Netherlands - Granular Sludge_31_08-R3 | ecosystem: Engineered > Bioreactor > Anaerobic >...
CTCCTTGTTCTTTTTCGATAATTTTCGGAAGAACAAGGAGTTTTTTTTTGCCTTTTTACTAACTTTTTTGGGAACTCTCTTTTTTGGACTTAGATGTATCCTTTCTTTTTTGGAACGACAATCAACAAGCCTCAAATGAAACAACTATTCAAGGATTTCGGTAATCTTGTTGGATTTATAAGTAAGGTCTAACCCTGTGGAGAGCGGGGACTTTTCTTGCGCGGGGGTAACATAAAGGTTCTGCGCATTCAGCACCAATCTTGCAAAATCTTCCTCGTTTATTTCTATACGCGAGATAAAGAACGGGTCAAAACGGTTATCATTGGGGTTACGCGCCTGATACCCCGTTGCGTTCAATCCCGCAATAAAATTATAAACCTTGCCCTTGTAATTTATTTCCCCGACATATTCCCTTAATTCCGGGCTTTGTTTTCCCCCGGGATAACAGACCTTGTTTATCGAAGCGGCACGGTATCCGAGATATGACTCGAATAATTCCATCGCACGCCCTATTTCATAGTCCACCATACGAGGGTCTAATGCCATCAGGGATTCAAGATTTTTATGATTCGCCGTATGGTTTACAATTTCAAAACCGTAATCAAGCAAAAGATTGAGCTTTTCCGCGACATGTTGCCTTTCTATAAACGGAGTTGATGAGAAATCTACTGCAAACGCCGCGTTGAGTTTAAAATCCGGGTTTTTCTTGGCAAAGTCAAGCATCACGCCCACGGCGCAATACGGGTCTATAATCGGGCTTCCGTTATCATCACGCCCGATAAAATCAAACTGCCCGTAAGTCGCATCATCAAACGTCAGCACGTAGAGACGCGTTTTCGGGGGGAGTCTTGCAAGACGTTTTTCCTCACCGCGCATCAAAGATAAATACTCGTCAAGCGATATATTCCTGAAATTATGCAAATGGAGAAGTTCAAGGTGGTTTCTGAATTCATCGGAGGTTACAACGTATCTGCGGTTTTTTTCAAGCATATCGGGAAAGCGGTCTTCAACGGAGGGGGTAAGCACAATATGATACATCAGGATAGGAATTCTGCCCGCCACCCCGCTTAAAACCTCATCAAGACTGTTGTGCGCAAAGGGATTAACCAATTCGCCCTGTAAGTTTTCGCCTCGTGCCGAGAAAAGCAAATAAGTGTTGATAACAAAAGTCGCCGCCGTAAAAACAGATATAAGCACAATAGATATAGCCGTCGCGACGCTTTTCTTGTTCGGATTACTCATTTCGTATATAAACCTGCTTGAATCTATGTTTAATAATCGGTTTAACAACCATAATTTCTTGAATAATTCGGGTTTAGAGCAAATTATTTCGGCGGCGCAGACTCCCGGTCTGTTAGCATATCTCTCTTATCTTAATACTGCATCACCCGTAAATTGTCATTTCGATTATGCTATCAAAAGTCTAACCTCTAAGAAATCTACCTTATTTAGAGGAGATTCTTCAAGGGGTAAACTAAAACAGCGCAATCAGAATGACACGGGGAGCGGGACTTTCTAAACCATCCGCTCATCAAGCGACCCGTCCTGAGCGCATCCGAAGGAAGTCGCCCCGCACCAATTTGCGGACTACTCAGGCGCGGCATTACAAATTGGTGCCGGAAGATGACCCGCCCCCTAAGGCGTCCGGTTCATATTTTCCGGCTCATTCCCGCTTCCCCAGTCGATTTTGACAATCCCCTGAGGTTGGCTATAATCATTCCGTCTCGCCACCCCATACGGCGAATTCCCCGATATGGCAGGCGATTCAAATTTATGAGTATTATTAGTTCCACTCTCCTCATAGTCTTCAAAATACACACCGCCGCCGTTTTCTTTTGCAAGATTGTTTTTTACAACCCCGCCGATTATATTCCCCGTTCCTTCCGAAACATATATACCGCCTCCAAGTGTTTCAGCGGTATTTTCGGTTACAGTCCCGTCTATCTTATTGTTTGAACCTCCATTCAAATATAAACCGCCGCCTTTGTCCGCAGTATTTTTTATTACGGATGAGGTTATAATATTACCTTCACTGCCGGCAATATAAGCGCCGCCTCCGCTTTCATACGCGATATTTCCACTTAAAGATGCGCTTACCTTATTATCTATACCCATACTTAGAAATAAACCTGCTCCATAACCCGAACCGTTTTCGCTTATCGTTCCGCTTAATGTGCAGTTTGTAGCATAAGACAAATACACCCCGCCTGCGGCTTCACTTGCCGTGTTGAAAATTATATCCGCATCTATAGTAATATTTTCGGAAAACCGCACTTTCAAGCCTGCCGCTACATACGCACTGTTCATCTTGATTGTCCCGTTTATGGTATTATCCCTACTGTAAGAGATAAGCGCCCCGCCTCCCCTGTCGCTTGCGGAGTTATTGCTTATCATTGCATTTATAGTATTGCCCGCGCCTCTTATTACATAAATCCCGCCTCCGGTATCATACGCATTGTTTTCACTTATGGAGCCTTTTACGGTAATACCCGTGCTTTCCGTTATAAAAATACCCCCGCCGTTATATGCATTGTTTCCGCCGACAATAGTATCCATTATATTACTCGCGCTGTTAATCATATATACCCCGCCTCCGCGCAAATTGGAGTTGTTATTCGTTATAACGGTGTTTCGTATATTGTGGTTACCTCCCTTATTGATATACATACCGCCTCCGCATCTGTCGGTATCTCCTCCCGCAACCGCAGCCCCGCCCCGTATAACAAACCCGTCGATAGTTACGTGTTCAACATCATCAATCCAAATAATATGTTTAAGCGCGGTTTTTCCGTCAAGTTCGGTTATGCCGTTTCGTTCATTAAATTCACTGTCCCATCCGCCGAGAATAGTCAGATTACCTTTATCTATAAATATCCCGCTGTTTTGATAACCCGCGCTCTCGGTATTTAATCCGTTACCCGGCAGAAAAACCCCCGACACTACAAAAATATGAGAATTAGATTCCGACTTGGAAATCGCCGTTTGGATAGTTTTTACAGGTTGCCTTTTTGTCCCCGGATTGTTATCATCCCCCGCAAGCGAAACGTAAACAACGTCGGCATCATCATTTTTACATCCGCTAAACCCAGCGGCAGTCAATAACAAAAAAGCCATAGATACAAAAACAAATTTCCTCATATCAAACCTCCCGATAAAAATAAATTTCGCAGTATCATGCGAATAATTGTATAACGAAATAGAAAAAGAGTAAAATAATCTACACGCTCCCCATAATTATCCTCAAATCGGTGCGGGTTTGATATTTTATCGGCGATAAGTTATAATTAACCTGCTTTGATTTTTATAACAGGATACTTATATGACTTACCGCGACAGAACACGAAATTTTTCCATAATAGCGCATATAGACCACGGGAAATCCACGCTTGCCGACAGGATTCTTGAGGCAACAGGGCTTCTTGACTTGGCTAAAGCGGATGCGCAGTTCTTAGACTCTATGGAGGTTGAAAAAGAACACGGCATTACGGTTAAAGCGCAGACCGTTTCCGTGCCTTATACGGCAAAAAGCGGTGAAAAATATGTCCTTAATCTGATTGACACACCCGGCCACGTGGATTTCTCCTACGAGGTGTCGAGAAGTCTTGCCGCCTGCGAGGGGGTTATACTTCTTGTCGATGCTTCACAGGGGATACAGGCTCAAACCCTGTCGCATTTCTATGTGGCTTTGGAAAGCGACCTTGAGATTATCCCCGTTATCAGCAAGATTGACTTACCAACAGCGCATATTGATATGGTCAAGGAACAGATAGAACACGATTTGGGGCTTGATTCCGAAAGCGCAATATTAGTAAGCGCGAAAACCGGCGAGGGAGTTACGGAACTTCTTGAGGCTATTGTCGAGAGGATTCCTGCGCCGAAGGGTGATGATAAACTTCCGTTAAAGTCTTTGGTTTATGATTCATATTACGACACATACAGGGGCGTGGTCGTAAAAATCCGCGTGTTTGAGGGAACCGTCAATCCCGATGATGAAATACGGTTTATGCGCTCAAAAAAAGACTATATAGTGGAAGAAACCGGCTATATGCGTCTTACGCTTGAAAAATCCAAACCCCTTCGCGCGGGCGAGGTGGGATATATAATCGCGGGGATAAAATCGGTTTCCGAATTCGGGGTTGGGGACACTATCACCAATACCGCCAAACCCTGCGATAAAGCATTACCCGGATACCAGGAGCCTCGCGCATACGTTTTTGCAGGTATATTTTCAAGCGACGGGGAGCATTTTGCCGACTTGCAGGAGGCTTTGTATAAGCTCAAACTCAATGATGCCTCGCTTTCATTCCAAAAATGGAACTCTGCGGCTCTCGGTATGGGGTTTAAATGCGGGTTTCTCGGTCTGTTGCATCTTGAAATCATACAGGAGCGTCTCGAAAAAGAATTCGACCTTAATATCATATCAACCGTTCCATCTGTGGAATACAAAATTTTTATGAACACCGGCGAGATTATCCTTATAGAAAACGCTACCGAACTTCCCGACCCAAGCAAAATCGCTAAAATCGAAGAGCCTTACGTCAAAGCAAGTATTATTATGCCCACCGAATTTATGGGCGTAATTCTTCAGCTTATACAGGAAAGGCGCGGTATCCAAAAAAATATAATCTATATCGACACAGCCCGCGTTGAAATTAAATGCGAGCTCCCCTTAGCCGAGATTATATACGACTTCTATGATAAACTCAAATCCCTTTCCCGCGGTTACGCATCTTTCGACTATGAGTTTTTGGAGTTTCGTCAGAGCAAGGTTGTCAAGATGGAAATATTGGTCAACGGTAAGGCGGTGGATGCGTTATCGCAGATGGTTCACGAGGAATCCTGTTATATCCGCGCGCGTGCCGTTACGAAAAAACTTCAGGAGCTTATCCCTCGTCATCAGTTCCAGATACCGATACAGGCGGCTATCGGTAGCAAGGTTGTTGCGCGTGAAACCGTCAAGGCTGTCAGAAAAGACGTTACCGCCAAATGTTACGGCGGGGATATTACCCGTAAACGAAAACTCCTTGAAAAACAAAAGGAAGGAAAAAAACGTATGAAAACTATCGGCAACGTTACTATCCCGCAGGAGGCTTTTATTGAGGTTTTAAAGCGGGGGGACAATGAATAGAATAGTTTTGGCAAGCGCATCTATCGGCAGGAGGGAACTTTTTGAAAAATATTTCGGCGCTTTCGATATTTGCGTATCCGATTTTGATGAGGAGAGCGTAAGAGAATCCGACCCTCATAAACTCGCGGAAAAACTCGCGCTCGGCAAGGCAAGAAGCGTAGCCCGTCTTTTTAACCGTAGTTACGTTATGGGATTCGACACAATCGTGCTTTGTGAGGGTAAAATGCTCGGCAAGCCCGCCGACAAAAACGACGCTATCAAGATGCTTAAATCCATATCGGGTAAGAAACAGTCCGTTATATCGGGTTTCGCTATTATCAATAAATCGGAAGATATTGAAATTACCGGCAATGAGGAGACGGTTCTTGTGCTTAAAAAAATGAGCGACTCTTTTATCGAGAATTACGTTGTGCGAAACGAGGTTACGCGGTTTGCCGGCGGATACGGGGTTCAGGATAACGACCGGCTTATCGAGATAATCTCCGGCAGTTTTGAAAACGTAATCGGCGCGCCGATGGAGCTTCTTCTTGAACATTGCAGAAAACTCGCGATTGTTTGTTGATTTTTCGCTTGAAATTTTATTCATTATAAGTTATCATAAATAGGCAATAAGAGCCGTTTTTTCAAATCGTCCGTTTATCTTATCAATATAACGGCGGGGTGTGTTTTAGGTGGGATAATTCTTCAAGGAGACTTTTATGGTCAGCAAAAACAAAATTTTCGATGCATATTTCGAGGTTGTTATAAAAAGCGGGTTTAGCGATGTTTTATTCGGGCTTGAGGACGAGGACGGGTTTCAGGAAATTTTAGAAAAATTTAAGGAAAACTGGATTAACGGGAAAAACTACTCGGTTTTTGTAAAAAATTTGCCCGCCAACCTGCAATCGCTTGAAACCCTGAAACTTTTTTATGAACATCACAGCGAGGGGCTTTTCGATTTTATCCGTTACCTTCAGCTTATAGAAAAAGCAAAACTCACACCATACTGGGAATATGTCGAAAGCCCGGAGCAGACAAATCCGGTTTATCGCGCCCTGAACGGCATTATCCGCAAATATAACGACCCGTTCTGGAGAATCTGGTTTCCGCCAAATCAAATCAACTGCAAAGCCCGCATAAAATCCTACAACGAGGATATGCTCAGAGAGGCAAGACTTTACGCGGGCAGCGGTATCCCCACCTACCGCGAACTTATAGAACATAAAAGGCTCGACGAAAGCGCCATCCCCGACGATATCGACCTTGATAAAGAGGTGCGTCCCGAACCCGGCTTTGACCGTCTCCTATTCCCATTGCTTAGATAAACTCGAAGAACCGTTTAAAAGAATACCGCCCTTTTACTCTCCGCTCATAACTTCCTCAAGATAGTTTGCAACCTCATTGCGGTTGTTTTCGGAAGCCAAATCAAAGGCGGTCTTGTCGAAACTATTTTTCGCGTTCAAGTCAGCGCCTTTTGCTACTAAATGTTTTACTACCTCAAGATGACCGTTAAAAGATGCCCAATGCAAAGGAGCAAAACCGTTATTATCTTTTGCGTTGACATCCGCGCCGTTGTCCGTCAAATATTCCACCACGTCAATATGACCGTCAAAAGATGCTCTTAGCAGAGGCGACCATCCCGCGTTACCTTTAGCGGTTACATCCGCCCCCTTGTCTGTAAGGCGTTTTACCACGTCAAGATAACCTTTCTCCGATGCTAAATGCAGGGGTGTTTCACCGTCGTTATCCTTCGCGTTGACTTGCGCGCCGTTGTCCGTCAAATATTCCACAACGTCAAGATAGCCGTTTTCCGATGCTAAATGCAAAGGCGTCTTGCCGGAAAATTCGTCTTTCGCGTTGACGTTAGCGCCCTTTGAGATAAGGGATTTTACCTCCTGAATATTGCCCTCACTCGCCGCGGTTAATATTAAGTTATCATCCACGGCGCACCCGCAAAATACAATGGAAAGAAAAACCAACCCTATTATACCCGTTCTTTTCATAAGACCCTCCTGATTTATACTTGCATTAATGTATTATACCCATCTTGATTTGTCAATTTTTTAGAAATTGTCGCTTTTATATTCCTGATGGATAAACCCATAAAGTCGTTTGAGAAAATACCGTCCTTTCATCGGCACGGTTGATTTTACTTCCCGCTCATAACTTCCTCAAGATAGTTTGCAACCTCATTGTGTTTTCTTTCGGACGCTATATCAAAAGCCGTCTTGCCGTTATTATCTTTCATATGAACATTAGCCCCTTTGCTTATTAAATATTTCACCACTTCAAGATGTCCCTCTTGGGAAGCCGCATGCAGAGGTGTTGAGCCCTTATTATCTTTCACATTAACATCAACGTCCTTGCTTATTAAATATTTCACCACTTCAAGATGTCCCATCACGGAAGCCAAATGCAGAGGTATGCCCTCATTACTTTTCGCATTAACATCAGCGCCCTTGTCTATTAAATATTCCACCACTTCAAGTTGTCCTCTTGAAGAACCCCAATGCAGAGGTGTCCATCCCCCATTACTTTTCGCGTTAACATTAGCCCCCTTATCAACTAAATATTTTACCGCTTCAAAATGTTTTCTCATAGAAGCCGTATGCAAAGGTGTATCACCGCTTTTATCTTTCGCCTTGACATCAGCCCCTTTCTCTAATAGATATTTCATCACTTCAAGATGCCCACCGAAAGAACCCCAATGCAGAGGTGTCATGTCAAAAAAATCTTTCGCGTTGACGTTAGCCCCCTTTGAGATAAGGGATTTTACCTCCTGAATATTGCCCTCTTTTGACGCCTTTAATAACGCATTATCTAACGCAAAACCGTAAGACGCAATGGAAAGCAAAATCACACTTATTAAACCTATCCTTTTCATAAGACCCTCCTGATTTATACCTGCATTAATGTATTATACCCGTCTTTGTTTGTCAATTTTTTAGAAATTGTCGTTTTTATATTCCTGATGGATAAACCCATAAAGTCGTTTGAGGGAATACCGTCCTTTCATCGGCACGGTTGATTTTACCTCCCACTCATAACCTCTTCAAGATACCGCGCAACCTCATTGTGGTTATTTTCGGAAGCCAAATCAAAAGCCGTCTTGCCCCAATTATCTTTCATATGGACATTAGCCCCTTCGCTTATTAAATATATCACCACGTCAAGATGTCCCTCTTGGGAAGCCGCATGCAGAAGTGTCCTGCCATATTTATCCTTCGCATTAACATCAGCGCCTTTTTCTATTAAATACTTTATCACGTTCACGTCAAGATGTTCTGCCAAAAAAGCCAAATGCAGAGGTGTAAAGTAACTATAATCTTTCGCATTGATATCAGCGCCCTTGTCTATTAAATACTTCACCACGTCAAGATGTCCTGTCAAAGAAGCCCTATGCAGAGGTGTTAAGCCGTCATTATCCTTCGCGTGGACGTCAGCGCCCTTGTCTATTAAATACTTCACCACGTCAAGATGTCCGCCGGAAGAAGCCTTATGCAGAGGAGGTGTCGTCCTGCTATATTTACCCTTCGCGTGGCCGTCAGCGCCCTTGTCTATTAAATACTTCACCACGTCAAGATGTCCTGTCAAAGAAGCCCAATGCAGAGGTGTCCTGCCACCGTTATCCTTCGCGTGGACGTCAGCGCCCTTGTCTATTAAATACTTCACCACGTCAAGATGTCCGTTGACGGAAGCCAAATGCAGAGGTGTCCTGCTAATATCACTTTTCGCATTAATATCAGTGCCTTTTTCTATTAGATATTTTACCACGTCAAGATGTCCCTCTTGGGAAGCAAAATGCAGAAGTGTAAAGTAACTATAATCTTTCGCATTGATATCAGCGCCTTTTTCTATTAAATATTTCACCACGTCAAGATGACCCTCTTGAGAAGCCGAGTGCAGAGGTGTCCTGTCAATATTACTTTTCGCATTAATATCAGCGCCTTTCTCTATTAGATATTTCACTACGTCAAGATGCCCCTCTTGAGAAGCCGAGTGCAGAGGTATCCGACGGTGATTATTTTTCGCGTTGACATCAGCGCCCTTGTCTATTAAATATTTCACCACGTCAAGATGACCCTCTTGAGAAGCCGTATAAAGAGGTATCCGGCCGTCATTATCTTTCACATTAACGATAGCGCCTTTTTCTATTAAACATTTCACCACGTCAAGATGCCCTTTAAAAGAAGCCATATGCAGAGGCATCCAGCCATATTTATTCCCCGCATTAACAATAGCGCCTTTTTCTATTAAATATTTTGCTACCTCAAGATGACCGTTAAAAGATGCCCAATGCAGAAGCGTTGAGTCGTAATCATCTTTCGCGTCGATGTTAGCGCCCCTTGAAATAAGGGATTTTACCTCCTGAATATTGCCCTCATTCGCCGCGGTTAATATTAAGTTGTCATCTACGGCGCACCCGCAAAATACAATGGAAAGCAAAATCAAACTTATTAAACCTATCCTTTTCATAAGACCCTCCTGATTTATACCTGCATTAATGTATTATACCCGTCTTGATTTGTCAATTTTTTAGAAATTGTCGCTTCCGTTTCTTAATACGACAATCTGTTCGTTTCGTTGACAGATTGTCCTTACCCTTTATAATAATTAATCAAAATTTTACGGAGAAGCTATGAAAAAGGGACTTGCGGAGGGAATTGTCTATCAGATTTTTCCCGACAGGTTTTTTACAGGCAATGGGGTTTCGGTCAATGATAAACTCGAAAAGGGCTTGTTTCCCGAAGGCGCGGTTATAAAAAATTGGGGTGAAAAAATCGCCTCCGACAATTCCGCGCACAACGAATTCTACGGCGGGGATATCCCCGGTATTACCGAAAAACTCGATTATATACAGTCTCTCGGCGCGGATATTGTTTATATCACCCCGTTCTTCATTTCTCCGTCCAACCATAAATACGACACCTTAGACCACAGAAAAATCGACCCGTCTATGGGTAGTATGGACGATTTTAAAAATCTGCTCTCGGAAGCGCATAAACGCAATATGAAAATCCTTATCGACCTCGCTTTAAATCACGTTTCAAACAAGCACCCCTATTTCCTCAACGCGATAAGCGATAAAAATTCCCAATACGTTGATTATTTTACTTTCCGCAATTACCCCGACGAATACGACTGCTGGCAGGGACATAAATCGCTTCCCGAAATAAATCTCCAATATGAACCCGCTATGGAGGAGTTTATAACAGGAGAAAACAGCGTGCTTAGATATTGGCTGAGAACCGGCGTTGACGGGATACGTTTGGACAGCGCAAACGACCTCGGGCTTTCCGTTGCGGATGCCGCTCTGCGTGTCGGAAGGGAGGAAAACCCCGATGCCGTCATTATCGGGGAGATTTTCTGTTTTGCATCGTCTTGGACAAAAAGACTTGATGCGGTGCAAAGCTACTATGCTTATCATTCGATATTTTCGCTACTTAAAAACGAGATAAGCTCCGTCCAGTTTATGAAAAATATTTTGCGCATATACGAGGATTACGGGATTACAAAATCGCTTCAGTCGCTTAATATGATAGCATCCCACGACACTCCCCGCGCTTTATCTATGCTTGATAACGACAGAAACCGTCTTTTTATAGCCATAACGCTTATGTTTACCCTGCCCGGCGTCCCGATGATATACTACGGGGAGGAGAACGGTATGTGCGGAATGTTTGACCCTCAAAACCGCGCACCGATGGCGTGGGATTTGGATAACTGCGATATTGAAATACACAATCTTTACCGAAAATTGATTGAGCTTAGAAAAAGTCGCAAGGAAATACAATGCGGTAAACTTATCGACTTGACGGGATGGCTTGAAAACGGCGTTATCGCGTTTATCCGTCATACGGGTAACCCCTCGCAGTTTTCGCTTACCGTAATAAACCCCGCCAATGAGCGTAAGGACTTCAGGCTTTTTGTCCCGTATCCTCATTTTTTCAGCGAACTTGAGCTTGAGGATATTTTCTCCAATATGAAAATAAGGATATTCGTCAGCAGCGTGGAAATCGAACTTGAGCCTATGCAATGCGCTGTATTTATCCCGGTTGACGGATGTATCGGGAATTATAGTTTCTTTAAAAGAACCTGAGGAGGTTAAAATGGCATTGAGAAAAATATTTATAGTTTTTGTGTCTATCGCCGCTTTGGCATTCGGGGCTTGCGATAACGGCAAAAAACAAGACAAGCTGTCGGTCGTCGTTTCGATATTCCCTATTTATGATATTGCCCGCAATATCGGAGGGGAAAAAGTCGATTTTATGTATATAATCCCGCCGGGCGCAAACCCTCACTCTTTTTCGCCCCTGCCGTCCGCAGTAAAACAAATCCAAAACGCGGAGATTTATATAGGTATAGCGCGGGGGTTTGATGATTGGGTCAGTCGCTATATGAAAAGCGGAACGCCTACCCGCTACCTGTTCGCGCCGGTTCATTTACACACCGAAGATTCCCATTGCACCCACGACCACGACTTTGAGGACGATAATCCGCATTACTGGCTTTCCGTCGGAAAGGCGCGCGACATCGCGCAAAAAATAAGCATCATTCTTTCGGATATTGACCCCGACAACTCTTCTTATTATATTAGTAATGCAAGTTCATATATAATCCAACTCAACGAATTGGACAAGGAAATCGGAAGGATGTTTGACGATATGAAAAGCCGTAAACTTATACAATGGCATCCCGCGTGGAATTATTTTGCCGAGGATTACGGGCTTGAAATTATCGGGAATATAACCGAGGGACACGGCAAAGAACCATCGGTTAAGCATTTCAGGGAACTTGCACAAAAGGCTAAAGCGCAAAACGCCGATATTATAATAATGGGGCTTAACGTGGAAAGCAAGGCTGTCGATGCTCTTGCTAAGGAAATCAACGGAAAGATTATCCGTCTCGATAATACCGGCAACCCGGAAGTCAAAGAACGCGCTACATATATAGACCTTATGAGGCACAACGCAAAACTTATTTCGGAGGCTTTAAAGCAAGGTGAATAACGTTATTTCGCTTGATAATGTAAGCGTCAAATACGGCTCAAATATAATACTCGAAAAAATCAACCTGCACGTAAAAGAAAAAGAAATAGTCTCAATAGTGGGACCTAACGGAGGCGGGAAAACTACGCTTATAAAAACAATACTCGGATTTAAGGAGCATTTTGAGGGCAACGCGAAGGTGTTAAACCTTCCGCCGTCGAAAATCTCGCGAAGCGGGCTTGTGGGCTACCTCCCGCAAAAACAGGAGGACAACTATAACGTTCCGGTAAGCGCTTATGACGTGGTGGCGTTTTCGAGATACGCGCGCAAAAAGATATTGGAGCGTCTGACATCGCAAGACCGCGAAATAATCGAAATGTCGCTTGATAAAACGGGTATGCTTGACTTGGCAAACCATCCGTTCAACGAACTGTCGGGCGGACAACGTCAAAGAATCCTTATAGCGCGGGCGCTTGCACTTAAACCCCGTCTGCTTATACTTGATGAACCATCCACGGGGCTTGACCGTGTCGCTCAGGACAGTTTCTATAATCTATTGACTACTCTCCGCGAAAATGAAAATATTACAATCCTGCTGATTTCCCACGATATAGGCGCGGTATCGGTTATTGTGGATAAAATTGCCTGCTTAAACCGTCGTATCCATTATCATGGAAACCCGAAAGACGGTATCCCCGATAATATACGCGAAAGGATTTTCGGAAGCAATATAAATATACTTTTGCACGATGAACATTGCGAAAGCTGCGGGGGCGACAATGATTGAGTTATTCTCGATGGAGTTTTTTCAGAACGCCTTTGTTGCAAGCATCCTGCTCGCGCTGATTTTCGGTATATTTTCATTTTTTGTCGTTACCCGAAAGATGGCGTTTATCGGCGTGGGAATAGCCCATTCGGCATTCGGGGGGATGGCATTGGGTATCCTGCTTGAAATAGACCCGTTTTTGACTACGCTTGCGTTTTGTCTCGTAACGGCAATACTTATCGGGAAAGTGGCAAAAAGCGCGAGGATGTCCTATGATACGAGTATCGGGATATTTTTTGCTTTTACGATGGGGTTGGCTTCGTTGTTTATAGCGCTGAAACGGGATTATACGTTTGATTTTATGGGCAATCTTTTCGGGAATATCCTCGGCGTAACCCGTTTCGACGTTATATACTCGGTTATAGCGCTCGCGATATTTTTACCGTTTGCGGTATTTTTCTTAAAGCGGATTATGTTTATAGCGTTCGATAAAGAAAGCGCGCAGACAAGCGGCGTTCGGGTGGATTTTTTGGATAATATCCTGCTCTTGTTTTTTGCCGCTATTACCGTCATCAGTATCAAAACCGTGGGGATTATATTGGTATCGGCGCTTGTTGTCCTGCCTGCAAGTTTCGGGATGCTGATTTCTAAAAACTATCGCGGGGTTATAATATGGGGAATTGTTTATAGCCTTGTCCTGATGACAGGGGGGCTTTTTATATCGGCAATATGGGATATTCCGCCGGGGGCGGTAATTGTGTGTGGCGGAACTCTTGTATATTTCGGGGTTTTGGGCTTTAAGAGAGCGTTTCTGCGTTCATAGGCGTTTATATTATCTTCAGCAGGTCTTCAAACAGCGCGGTATTTTCGATAAGTTCGTAATCCGTTAGCGTAGTGTAGAGTTTTTGGAGCTTGATAAATCTCTTTTGAAACATTATAGTAATAGATTTAACCCTTACATCCTCGTTTTTTATCCGGTTAGTATTTTCGACAAGAGTAAGTATCTCATCGCCAATCCAGTTTTCGACTATTCCGCTAATATTGTCGGGAAGATTAAAATTGACCGATGATTTAACCTGCGTGATTATCAGTTCTTTAAGCAAATCCTTATCCAAGATTCCCCCTGCAATTTGATTTTTGTAATTGTCTATACGGAGAAAGTCCTACCGAAGCACCATCCCGCCGGTCCCGGTGGAATAGAACCTATAAGTCCTACCCGCAACCGGGGTGATGGTCAAAGCCTGCCCGTAAGTTGTGCGAATTCCCATCTTGCGTGCCTCGGCGGCGTTTGTAGCGGAGGAGAAAATCTTTGCAAGTTGCGCATTGTATTCATCTTCGGATATGGTAAAGATGTCCTCATCGCCGAGTTTATAAGAAAGCGGGATAGTTTTATCCGCGCCGAGTATGGATTTTCCGTCCTCATAAGCGACACTTTCCGAATATATTTTATTGGGAAACGCCAAATTTATAGCCTCGCCTTCTTCAATCAGGGAATACTTGAAATTAATAACACCGAAATCGACATAGAGACGCCTCCCGTCAACGGTATAGACCTTTTCGCCGGTTAGAATATCATCCTCTTTAACGGGGGAATAAGAGAAATACCGCACCGTAACGTTCATACGGTCCTGTCCCTCAAAGACAACCGGTTCGACTACAGCCTCAATAATTTTCCTGTCGGTTTCAAGGTTCTTAAGCGCCGCCTCCAGCATTTTCACCTCGCGGAAAAGTTTAAGCGACTCCGAAAAATCATCAAACCCCTTAAAAAGAAGAGATACGCTGAATATAAGCAATACCCCGATTAATACCACCGCTATATTTGAGTAGAACCAGAAAAGAGTCTCGGTAAACCCGCCGATAAAGCTGTAAAAGGTGATTTTGTCTTTTTTCGTTCGGATTTTTACAAGTATTATCGAGATAAACGCAATTACAATAAGTATCCATCCCCATGGGGTTAGAAACAGAAATTTTGCTATAAAAATCAGCACGTTGACTACCGCGCCAAGCGTATTGGCGACCGTATCTACCGAAGAAATTATACCGTTTAACTCCATAGAACCCTCCTAAAATCAATTCCCTTCCTCTATTAACTGAACGCCTCCGTCGGGATGAACAACCGCCCTGTATATGCGATTGAGCTTAAAATTCCCGAAGAACGCCTGATGAACCGATGTATCGAAAATTTTTGTTATATATTCGGACTTGATTTCATCGAAATAGTCGCTTTCAAGGAATGCGGTTTCAAAGATTTTAGCCACCGTAAGGTTATAATCCGCCGGAGCATCCTTAGCCCTGTATATGGAAGGAAAACTATCTTTAACGTAAAGCGGAAGTATATCCCTGCCGTCTTTGGGAGCTATTCTGTCGGTATATACCCTGAACGGAAAAACAAACGCCTTTTGTGTGGTTTCCATACGCGTTAAAACCACCCTGCACTCAAGAAACACATCGCTGCCCCGCAGTGTGATTGTTTCACGGGCGCTGACTTTATTATCGCTGTCGATTAAACGAAGCTCAAAACGGATGTTTCCGTCTTTGCGCTCACGTATGATTATCTGCGCGAATTCATATTCGCTTTTGACAAACTCAATAGCCTCTTTAAGAGCAGTTACCTTTTTCTCAAGCGATGAGCGCGTAAGGAACGCTATCGATGCTATAATGATGGAAACTATAAGCAGAACAAACAGTATTCCCCAACTTGATACGGCACGGGTTTGCCGTGCGGGTTTTGAATAGTATTTATTTTTCGGCGGCACTTTTACTCTCCATTAAACAAAGCAGGTTTTTAATTTCAAAAAATCACCTTGTATAATTATACACTATTACGGGAAAAAATAACAAATTTTATATGGGAGAGACAAAATAACCCGTTGCGGGTAAGACTTAGTAACCGCACCTTTAAAGGTGCGGTTACAGGTTCGGTCATCTCGATACTCGCCTGTCGGCGAACTCGATGACCGGATGGTTTAGAAGGCGCTCGCTCCCCGAGTGTTATCGAGGTATCTAATCCCGCCCTCCGGTATGTGTTATGCTGATTATTCCAGTGCCGGTCTAACCCGTGAAGTATCTTCCTGTCGTTAAGGAGATTCTTCATTAGAAAGGCTAAAGAAGTTTAATCGGAATGACACTTAAACGGCAACTCCGGTAATACTCGCCTTGAAACACCTGTCGCGCGATTTGCGGTTATCGGGATATAAACAAACATTTTTTGTAAATCAGCATAGCCCGTTAATTGATTTATTTTTATGTTTTCTATAAAATAAGGTAATTGAAAAAACCGGGAGGGGAACAGGGCTATGGATACTTTTATATTTAATATAATCACCCTTTTTGTGTGCGTATTCTTAATACTTTATTTCAGACGTAAAGATAAACGAAATACGCAGTTACAAACCCTAAAGAGCTTTATAAAAAACTCTATTCAAAATCTTGAAAAATTATTCGACGACAAAGAAAAAGAGCTCCGCGATAAAACAATCAATCTTGATATTTCGCTAAAAAAACTCGAAAAGGCAAGCGATTATATAAACAACAGGATTGCCGAAATTGCGGATAACCTCAAATTTGCCGAGGATATAAAAAAAGATTTGGCATCCGACCTGAAAATCGCATCCGATTTCCAAGGCGATATAGCATCGGTCAAATCCCGTTTGGCTGGGGTGGAAAAACTTGAAGGCGAATTTAAAGAACTTACAAAAGTTATAGAGGTCAACAAAAAGGACGCCTCGCTTGTAAAAAAAGAAATAGAACAAACAAGAATCTGGGCGCAGGATAATATTTCCGACTTTGTCAAGAAAACCGAAAACGAACTCGTGTCTTTCAAAGCGGATATCGACAACAAAAACTCCGACAGGCTTAAAAATCTTGAGGATGAATTGCTCAAAAAAACCGAGGAGGCGGAATATTCCGTATCAAAACTTGAGGAGACTATCGCCGGTATTCAGGATAAAATCGAAAACCTTGATTTGGAAAGCGACAACCGTATAGAAGAGATTGAGGAAAAATTTGCTATTAAACTCAATGCGGTATCATCCGAACTTGATGAAAAATATGTTGATTTAATCGACTCGCTCAAGTCCAATTTCGATACGAAAGTCGGGTCATTTAAAACCGAGATGGAAACATCGGTGCGCAACCTTGAAGAGGAAATAGCATCATCGCGGAACAAATATCTCGGAATGGCGCAAACCCTCAAAAATAATCTCTCATCCGAGCTTAACGGGTTTAACGATAAATGGAGCGACATTATCAAGAAATTCGACGGAGTTAATACCGAGCTTATAGGCAAACTTAATGATTTTGACGGCAGACTTAAATACGGGGAAAAAGAGCTTAATAAAAAGATACACGAACTTGAAAAAGGTATGCTTGATAAAATCGGTGATTTTGACGTTGAGTTGTCCCGTCTGCTGAACGAAAAGACAAAGGGTTTTGATAATGAATTCAAGTCCCTTTCGGAAAACGTTAAAACCAAAGTCGATTCGATTAGCGCGCAGATTGAACGCGAACTCGGCGAAAAAGAAGCAACCATCAAAAACGTCCTTGACGGTAAGTTAAGCGAGGTAGAGGAAAGAACTTCGGGGCTTCTTGAGGATTTCGACTCCAAAAAAGAAAATCTCTCATCCCGTTTTGAAAACCTCAGCGTATCGCTTGAAAAGAAATTTGACGAGCTTGAAGGGGATTATAAAACAAAAATCGGCAATATTGAAACGAAATTCGGTAAAATCGCCCGCGAAATTGAAAATATTGAAAGCCGTATCCAAAAAGAGGCTAACCAGATGTTTACCCGCGCCAATGAGGAATTAGCCCGTGAAGTGGATAAACTCAAGCAGAACGTTGAACAGAACGCAAAGACAAGGCTGAACCAGATAGATGCCAAACTTGAAGGTGAGATTAAGAAATTTCAGGAAACGGTCAACTCGACGGTCAAGGGCTTTAACGACAAACTTTCAGGCACCGCCCGCACTATCAATGAGCTTAACGGAAAACTCAATAAATTTATCAAGGATAACACCGACCGCTTTAAGGGTGAGATTTCCTCGCTTAAATCCACTTATACGATGCAGGCTAATAATTTCCTTGACGAGATTGGGGCTAAAGAAGAGTCTATCAGGAAACTTGCCAATGAACTTAATGCCAAATTCAATGAAGCAAACGAGGTTATTCAAAAATCGGCTAAAGACGCTATCGAAACCACTCTTTCCAATATAAAACGGCACGAGGATGATGTCTATGAAAACCTTGAAAAATCATCCGGAGTTATCTCCGACCGTATCACACAAATTGAGGCGACTATATCCAATTATGAGGAGGAAATTAATAATAAGGTCGCTAATATCGGCAGAGACTTGGATACTAAAATCAGCGAATACAAGCAGAATATAGACGAACTTAAAGGAATAGCATTAAAGGTGGGCAGTGAAATAGATGCAAATATTTCCGAGCGAACCCGCGAAATAGATTCTTATCTCGAAAAACTCAAAGATGCCTTTGTCGAGGATTACAAGCAGTTGATTGATAATACCAAAGACGAGATTATTACTCTAAAAGATGCGGTAAAGGAACTCCGGGAAAGCACAAACTCCCAGCGCGAGGTTGTTACTAAAGAACTCAGCGAAGCTATTGCCAATCTTAAAAACTGGGGACTGAACGAAATGTCGGAGGTTCGCGACGAGGTGGAAAGCGTAAAATTAAGAAGCGAGGGCGCGCTTGTTGATATACAGGACGATATTGAAAAGAGAATAAAAGAAATTAAGAACGATACGGATAAACGCACTGTCGCCGTTTTACGTGAAAGCGATAACGAAATTAAACGCAAGCACTCCGAGATTAAAAAGACTATGGACGAGTTCACATCGTTGTTTAATAAAAAGGAACAGGAACTACTCAGCCGTTTTGAAAAAACCAATCGCGAGATGGAAAACTCCGGCAACGAAATTATCTTAAAACTTAAAGGCGAGTTTGATAAAAAATTAGACGATATGAGAGCCTCGCTGACTTCCGAAATCGAGAAGGCTGAAAATATCAGGCGCGATTTGCAGGTTTTTGAAAATCTGCTTGAAGATATGAAATCCAATTCGGATTCGGGGCTTAACCAGATACGTGAAAAATACGACTCTATGCTTGACAATATTTCCAATCTTGAAAAAACCATTGAGGAAAGCCGAAACTCTATGGAGGAGCAGGTCAAGGGCGGGATTGTATATCTTAAATCTATAATTGAAACCGAAAAATCCGAGATTGAAACCGAGTTTGAAAATATACGAAGGCTTTCACTTGACAATATAGAAGATGTTAAAACGGAACTCGAAGAAGAAAGTACCGGGTTTAAGTCTAAGGTCAAAGTGCTGGAAGACGAGTTTACTAATATAAACTCGCAGATACGCGATTCCGTTCAAAAAATCTCCGCCGATATTGATGATTCCAAAGAGGAGGCGCGTCGCTCAATCGCCGAGTTTGTGGAACATGCTCGTTCCATTATTAGTCAAAAAACCGAGGGCTTGGAAACCGACAATGAGGCTAATATACGATTTGTCCGCGAAAAGGCGGAAAGTTACCTTGACAATATCAGGCAGGATATAGATGACAAAATAAAAGGACTTCAGGAGGTTCTTGCCAATATCGACAGGCAAAAAGACTCGGCTAAAAATGCTATCGAAAAATTTATCGGCGAAACAAGGGTTTCGGTTAATGATAAAGTTCAGTCAATCGAAAACGAAAGTCTCCGTCGTTACGGAGAATTTAATAAAAAAATGGAAAACTATTTTGCAGAAATCAACTCCAATATCGAAACGGAGCTTGCGGAAATGCAGGAATCCATTTCCCGCGTTGAAGGCGAAAAGGAAGGGGTTAAACTCTCTATTGACGGCTTTGTCGATGAGTTGAAAATCTCCGTAGATGAAAAAATACGCGGTATCGAAAGCGAAAGCGTAAACCATTACAAAGACTTTAACCGTAAAATGGAAGATTACCTGAACGAAATTAACTCCAAGATTGAAACGGAACTCGCGGGAGTTCGAGAATCCCTCTCCCGCGTTGAGGGTGAAAAGGAAGGGGTTAAACTCTCTATCGACGGCTTTGTCGATGAATTGAAAATATCCGTAGATGAAAAAATACGCGGTATCGAAAGCGAAAGCGT
>Ga0334900_1001942_pt1 | contig 19985 bp, 13 predicted proteins | sample GraSluR3_MG_2_FD_207231 | JGI IMG/M metagenome (GOLD analysis project Ga0334900, IMG submission 207231) | Sludge microbial communities from methane-producing bioreactor in Wageningen University, Netherlands - Granular Sludge_31_08-R3 | ecosystem: Engineered > Bioreactor > Anaerobic >...
GAGTAGCATGGGATAGTATTGGAGGTTGTTTTAACGATGCAATAAGTGCAATAGAGGTTTTCAGAGATACTCTATATATTGGTGGAGGTTTTACATATTGGGGAGGCAACTCCCCTGTGCCCGATAAACGCAACAAAGGCCTTGTAAAACTCTACATGCCAAACAATGGCTGCGATTACCTTAAACCCCGCATAAACACATGGGCAGATACAGTTTACCTTGAGGGCGGAGAGGCAGAACTTAATTTTTACAATAACAACCCCTATGCTAATAGCTGGGAATGGGACTTTGGTTCTGCAGTCATTGCAGGTAGCTCTGAAAGGAACCCGGTGGTTACATTTACCGAACCCGGAGAATACGATGTACAGGTAACAGTTACCCAAGATGGTTGCATAAAAACTGCAGAAAAAACCGTATGGGTATTACTTAGCGATGATATTGGGAATTTTAGTTCACCGGGGCAAATTGAAATGAAGATTTTTCCAAATCCGAGTAGCAATGGTTTTACGGTAAAAACTTCCCTCACATCATATAAAAATGCACAAATAAAAATTGCCGGCTTAAACGGTCATTTAAAGGATATTATACCTGTAACAAACGAAACAACAATAATCTCAACAAAAGTCTGGAAACCCGGTACGTATGTTTGTAACCTGTTTGTGGATGGGAGGTTTGTAAAGGCAGAGAAGTTGGTGTTTGAGTAAAACAATAATTGGGCAACAGGCGTTTATACTTACGGAATGTATGTAAATGGCAAACCAATAGAATTTAAGAAAATGATAATAAATTAATAATAAAATAAATGATTAACTCAGATCCGTCATTTTCTCTTAAACCGTCATTGCGAAAGCGAGGAACGAGCCTGAAGCAATCTGCCCTACTTGCACCGTCATACGAGGGCACAGCCTGAAGCAATCTGCTATATACCACGTTCCTATACAACAGATTGCTTCACTTCGTTCGCAATGACGTTGTGGAATGGAGGCGGGCTTCGCAATGACGTTGTGGAGGCGGCAATGACGTTGTGGAATGGAGGCGTTCGCAGTGTTAGTCAAGTAAGGACAAACCAATCACTGCCAATCCTTTATTTCATCAAACAAATCTTTCCATTCAGGGTTTATGGAATTAATCAGGTCTTCTTTACGCTTACGATTTCCAGCTTTTAACTGTTTTTCTCTGGCAATGGCTTCGTCAATAAACGGGAATGTTTCGTAGTAAACAAGTATTTCAAGATTATATCTATCGGAAAAGCTCCCCGAATGTATGTGTTGCTTGTGTTCCGTAATACGTCGTTTTAGATTGGATGTAACGCCAGTGTATAAAGTGGTTTTGTTCTTGTTTGTTATTATATATACTGCTCCGCCACGTATCATATTACAAATGTAGTAATTATTATTTTACCACCGTCATTGCGAAAGCGAGGAACGAGCCTGAAGCAATCTGCTCTACTTGCACCGTCATTGCGAGGGCACAGCCCGAAGCAATCTGCTATATACCACGTTCCTATACAACAGATTGCTTCACTTCGTTCGCAATGACGTTGTGGAATGGAGGCGGGCTTCGCAATGACGTTAGGGAATGGAGGCGGGCTTCGCAATGACCTTGTGGGATGATCGCATTGTCGTGTTAAAAGAGAAGTGTACTTGGTAATGTTTCACGTTACAGATTTATCGATATTACTTCCTCTTTGTTGCCGGAAATCATTCTAATCCCGAGAGTTCATTAGCCAAATCAATAAATGCATATACGCTAAGCTGTTCAGCTCTTTTGTCTAAAATGTTATTGTCAATTTTATCCAAAGAAATATTTATAGGTTTTAAGGCATTTCGCAGAGTTTTTCGCCTTTGATTAAAAGCGGTTTTAACTAATGATTTGTAAAAATTCCACTCGCAATCAATACTTTTTCTTTCGTTTCTTGTAAGTCTAATCACTGCCGATTTAACTTTTGGTTGGGGGTAAAAAACTTTTGGCGAAACAGCAAAAAGATATTCAATATTATACCATGTTTGCAGTAAAACGCTTAAAATTCCATAAGTTTTATTGCCTTCTGATGCAGCTAATCGGCGTGCAACCTCGTCTTGAACCATACAAACAGTTTCTGGTATATTATTGTGATAGTCAAGTATTCTAAAAAAAATTTGACTGGAAATATTGTAAGGGAAATTACCAATTAAACATGTAGGACTAATAAGCATTTTGTTAAGTTCTGCTTTCAAAAAATCTGCATGAATAATGTTTACTTTTTCATTAGAATATTGTTTCTGCAAATAGTTAATTGATTCGGAATCTATCTCAATTAATGTAAGATTATCGAATCTTTGTTGCAAATATTGTGTTAATATTCCAGTACCCGGACCAAGTTCTATTACAGGATAATTGCTTTCATTAATCAAGCTATTGGTAATATTTTGGGCAATATTATTATCGGTAAGAAAATGCTGCCCAAGCGATTTTTTAGGATTTACCATATTCATAATTGCAAAAATGCAAAATATTATTTATCATAGAGTGTAAGATTTAAATTATATTTGCAATTCAATATATTAAGGCTTGATGAATAAAAAAATTAAGAATATTCTCCAATTTATATTATTTATAAGTGTTGGTATTTTATTGTTTTGGTTGGTTTACAAAGATACCGATTTTAAAGGATTATGGCAAGAAGTTAAAAATGTAAATTACTATTGGTTTTTGCTCGAACTTGTTTTGTTTATTCTTGCCCACATGAGCAGAGCAGCACGTTGGATGATGTTAATTGAACCAATGAATTATAAACCCCGATTTTGGAATACCTTTTATGCTGTATTGGTAATGTATTTTGTTAACCTAGGCTTACCCCGAATGGGCGAAGTTGCCAGATGTGGAGTAGTAGCTCAATACGATAAAGTGCCTGTATCAAAAGTTTTGGGAACAATGGTTACCGAAAGAATATTCGACCTGATTATGTTATTTCTAATTACATTGGCATTTATTGTTTTTGGTGGTAGTTTATTCTCCCAATTTTTAGCAAATAATCCCGAACTTAGCGAAAATATTAATAAGTTTTTTGCACCTTATATCTTAATCATTGTTGCTCTGTTTATAACTATGGGATTGGTAGTATTTTATCTTATTTATAAAGGGAAATTTAATCATATTAGATTTTTTAATAAAGTAAATAGGTTTTTCCATAATCTTACCGCAGGTTTAATGAGTTTTAGAGGAGTAAAGCATAAAGGAATGTTTATTTTTCATACAGTATTTATTTGGTTTGCTTACTATATTATGATTTATATTTCTTTTTTAGCTTTCAACTTTACTGCAGAACTTTCCATGATGGCTGCATTATTAGTTTTTGTAACCAGTAGTTATGGAATGGTGGCTCCGGCACCAAATGGTATGGGTGCATGGCATTTTATGGTTATCCAAAGTTTGATTCTTTTGGGGGTTGTTAGTACTCAAGCAGAATCTTTTGCTTTGGTTGTTCATAGCTTGCAAACCGCAGGAATTATTGTACTTGGAATATTTGCTTTTATAGCTTTACCTATTATTAATCGAAGTGATTCTGCTAAAATTGTTTAATCTATTTACATGAAAATTAAGCAAAAACTTGTTTTAATTCTCAAGATTATAATTGTAGTAATTTCTTATGCTTATGTTATTTATACTTTGATTAAAGCTCCCGATTTAAGCAAATTACCACAATTATTTACCGGCTTTTCATTTTATCAAATTTCGATATTTGTTCTTGTGTGTTTACTTATGATTGTAAATTGGACGATTGAAGCTTTTAAGTGGCAATTATTATTGAAAGATATTGAACCTAAATCATATGTGAATGCAATAAAAGCTGTATTTGCTGGCGTAAGTGTTGGCTTGGCTACTCCTAACAGAGCAGGCGAATTTGGCGGTAGGATATTATTCCTTAAACACGAAAATCGCTCGATAGGTGGATTTCTGGCTTTAGCCGGAAGTTTTAGCCAATTAGCTGTAACTTTAATTATTGGACTAATAGGATTTACTGTACTATTAATGATTAGTCCGCAAAGCAGAGATTTATTCGCAGTATCAGACATCTTAATAACGGCTATCGGATTTTTATTTGCCGGTTTTATCTTATTGCTATATCTTAAAATTGACTATTTCAGTGGTAAGATAGCTAAAATTCCATTGATTAATAAACTGAAAAATCTTAGTAGCTACCCAGAGCTATGGAACATAACGAAAAAACTTAAAGTATTTGCATTAAGCATTATTCGGTATGTAATATTTATTCATCAATTTTATTTACTTGTTTATATTTTAGATATTAATATTGATTATACTGATGCAATGCTCGTAATTTCTGTTATTTATTTGCTTATGGCGGTAGTACCAATAATCTCGATAGGAGAACCAGGCTTAAGAGTATCTTTTAGTTTAATATTATTTAGTATATTTACAAATCAGGCTGTAGCAGTTTTTTCTGCATCAATTTTGTTGTGGATAATTAATGTTGCAGTTCCTGCAGTTTTAGGTTCCTTGTTTATATTTAATGTAAAAAAAAGTAAAATATGAAAATAAGACCGGCAATTATTAATGATAGGGAAAAAATTTTGGAGTTTCAACTAAACTTGGCTATGGAAACCGAGAATTTAGAATTAGATAGAAAAACCGTTTTAAATGGAATTAACTCAGTAATCAACGATTCATCAAAAGGTAAATATTTTGTTGCCGAAAATGATAAAGATATTATTGCTTGCCTAATGATTACGCCGGAGTGGAGCGATTGGCGTTGTGCTTGGATGATTTGGTTGCAGTCGGTATATGTTGTGCCTGAATATAGAAACAAAGGCGTTTTTAAAACTCTTTATAATTATATTAAAGACATAGTCCAAAATAATATAGATTATAAAGGAATTCGTTTATATGTCGATAATTCAAATAAATCTGCTGCCGAAGTTTATCGAAAAGTAGGCATGTGTGGTGAGCATTATTCGGTATGGGAATGGATAAAGTAAGTATTTTTGTAACTTTGACTTTTTAATAATGAGATTATGGATATTTGTGAACGGATCGAAAATATAACAAAAAAAATACCCGATTATACAACACTCGTAGCTGTAAGCAAGACTCATTCTGTTGAAACAGTTAAACAAGCATATAATTGTGGACAAAAAGTTTTTGGCGAAAACAAAGTACAAGAGTTAGTTTCAAAATACGAACAACTGCCAAAGGATATTCAATGGCACATGATTGGTCATCTGCAGAGAAATAAAGTAAAGTATATTGCACCTTTTGTGAGTTTAATCCATTCGGTTGACAGTTTTAAATTACTAAGAGAGATTGAAAAACAAGCCAAAAATAACAAGAGAACTATTTCGTGTTTACTTCAATTTCATATTGCCAACGAAGAAACAAAATTTGGTTTTAATATTGACGAAGTATGCCAAATGATTGAATCAAACGAGTTTAAAGATTTGCAGAATGTTAATGTAACCGGAGTTATGGGAATGGCAAGCTTTACTAATGATATGGAACAGGTAAAAGAAGAATTTAAAACATTAAAAAAATACTTTGATATATTAAAATCTCGTTACTTTATTAGTAAAAGAGATTTTAAAGATATAAGTATGGGAATGACAAACGATTGGGAAATTGCATTAGAAGAAGGAAGTACAATGTTAAGAATTGGAACATCAATATTTGGAGCACGGTCGTGTATGATAAAATAGGATTAGTGTACAGGTTTAAAATGAGGCATTTATACATATTAATTATTTTTATTGTAAGTTTTGTTGGCTTAAAAGCCCAAAATATGCCTGTACATCAGCAGTATAGTTTCGACAATATGTTGTTAAATCCTGCATTTACAGGAATAGGAGAAGGAACCAGCGTTAAACTTATTCATAGGCAGCAATGGTTAGGATTTACAGGTGCTCCTCATACTTCAACTTTCATAATCAATGGACGTACAGGTTCACAGCCTGTTGGCTTAGGTGCTTTTATATATTCGGATATTAATGGTCCAAATAAAACTATCGGAGTGCAAGCAAGCTTTGCTTATCACTTACTTTTAGCCAGCAAACGATACGATAGAACAATTCTCTCTTTTGCTTTGTCATTTCATGGCATTTATCATACACTTGATCAAACAGGATTTAGTCAGGATTTTTACGACCCAATTATTACATATACTCAAAGAAGTGTTTTCTTGCCGGATTTTAACGCTGGAATGGTTTTTACTATGAAAGGAATAATGGCAGGAATAAGTGCCGACCATCTTATCCCTTTTTACAATAAACTTTACGATATTAATGTCGAAAGTATTATTCCAACTTATATGAACTTTCATGCAGGTTATGTTTTAGATATGCCTCGAAATGTTAAAATAAAACCACTTATTAATGTAAGAACCGACTATAAAGCTCATTCGCAATTAGAGATTGGTGGTAAATTTAGCTACGCTTATGGTAAACAAATAAAATCAAGATTTTTACGAAACCCTAACGAATTTTGGATAGGATTAAATTATCGACAAACTTTAGATTATTTAAATAGCGCACCATTGTGCATTCAACCGGCTTTCGGATTTAAAATAGGTAGCTTCTCTTTTGCATATCAGTTCGACTTAGGCTTAACAACTATTCAAAGATATTCATACGGAACACATCAAGTTATGATAGGACTTAAATTTATTAGTAATAAAGTTGTAGATATTGGAAGAAGCGGTGTTCCAATTTTTAATGAGGAGTTTTAAAATATGAAGTATTTTAAACACATATTAATTATACTAGCAGTGTTAATAAGCTTGAAATTATCTGCCGATAATGGTTATAGACAAGATTCGGTTGATTGTTCTAATGTCTTTAGTTTAGACTGGGCATTTGCAATGGGTGGTACTAACAACGACGTGTCGCTAGATGTTTGCACCGATTTATCAGGAAATATTATCATTACTGGTTACTTTTACGATACTTTTGAGTTTGCTGATACAAGCTTGGTTTCGCAAGGTGATAGAGATATATTTTTAATTAAGCTTACTCCACAGGGAGATTTAATATGGGCTCAAAGAGCAGGTGGAGATGGTTTTGATGAAGGAAAAGGTGTAATATGTGACTCTGACGGAAATATTTATCTTAGTGGTACTGTTTTTACAACCGGTACTTTTGGCGAACAAGAATATTTTGGTTATGCCGAAAAAGATTCTTTTATAGCAAAATTTAATACTGAAGGAGAATTACTGAATATAGAAATCTTCGGAGGTTGGGGCAACGACGAAGGAGTTGATATAGAATTAGATAATCAAGGTAATGTGCTTATTGCAGGTAATTATGAAGATGCAATGGCTATTGGAACCCAAACTCTAAACTCGAATGGTGGAAGAGATTTTTTCGCTGCAAAATACAACTCCGATATGGAATTTCAGTGGGTTACTAATCATGGAAGCAACCAAGATGATTTTGCAAGTTCAATTGCCGTTGATTACGATGGAAATATTTTCGTAGGTGGAAGTTTTAGCGGAACAATGACAGCAGGAGCATTCTCAATGGATGCAGATGGAATGTACGATGGATTTATTGCATCTTATAATCCCGATGGATTTATTAGGTGGATGGTAAACGAAGGTACTGATGCTGATAATGATTTGATACATTCTTTGACTACAGATTATAATGGTAATGTATTGGTTACAGGATATTTGCAGCTAGCCGAAAATACTTTATTCATTTCAAAATATGATAATAACGGGTTGTTTAAGTGGCGTGAAGAACTTGGTGGTTCTGCAATTGCCGAAGGATTATCTATTAAAAGTGCTAATAATGGAAATATTATGCTAGCAGGAAGATTCTCGGGAGTCGCTAATTTTGGCGGTGGCAATACAGGATCGCTTGGTGGTTACGATCTGTTTATACTTAGCCTTTCACCTGATGCCGATTATTTGTGGGGAAGATTCGGAGGTAGCCCATCTACAGACGAAATCAATGCAATATGTTTTGATAATGAGCAAAGCATTATTGGAGTAGGTTCATGCTATACACCTATTTATATCGAAGGTGTGCCTTTTAATGGTAATGGGTTGTCCGAAGCATTGGTAATGCGTTTGCAAAAAGCTATAAGTATGGGTAGTATTTCGATTAGTGGAATTGATTGCGACGAAAACAACTTATGTGCTCAGATTGATATGCTTACAGGTACACCGCCTTATAGTTATTATTGGTCAACTGGCGATAACGAGGACTCTATTTGCGGACTTAGTGTAGGAGATTATACATTAACTGTAGTTGATGATGCCGGATGCTATATTGATACAACCATAAATATCTTTCCTCCAAATATTCCTGTTATTAATTTGCCCGATTTAATTGAGATTTGCCCTTACGATACTTTAGAATTAGATGCAGGAGAAGGAATGCAATCGTATAATTGGAGTACAGGTGAAAATACTCAATCAATTATAGTAAATCAAGGTGGAAATTATTCGGTTACAGTAGAAAACGAATTTGGTTGCCAAAATTCACATACCCTTGATGTTATACAAATATCAGAACCTGATTTAATCTTGGCTGACACGGTTTATATTTGTCAGGGCGATTCTACATTGGTATCAGTAGTAGATTCATATAATAGTATTGAATGGAGTACAGGGGCTACAAGTCAGTCGGTAACTCTTTATCAGCAAGGAGTTTACAGGGTTACAGTTGCAGATGTACAATGCGTTTATTATGATACTGTAAGATTATTGTACTATCCTCAACCAAATGTTGACTTAGGTGGCGATCAATATATTTGCGAAGGCGATTCGATAGTTTTTGATGCCGGCGATGCTTATGAGTCTTACTTATGGCAAAATGGTTCATCAAATCAAACATTTACCTTATTTACACCAGGCTCAGTTATGGTAACAGTAACTGATATTAATGGTTGCAGCGATAGTGATAGCGTAAATTTAAGCTTTGCCACAAATCCGGAGATTGATTTAGGGGAAGATATTGCAGAGTGTGCTGATATAGATATTGTTATTGATGCCGGACCCGGATACGAATCATATATATGGAACAATAATCTTACTGATCAAAGCATAATAGCAGACCAAACAGGTACTTATTCGGTTACAGTTACAAACTCCGAATCTTGTACTAATAGCGACGAAATATATGTTGAAATTTATGAATTACCCGATATAGATCTAGGCGAGGATATTGAGTTTTGTGCACAGAGCTCTTATATTATTAGTGTAGCCGGAGATTATAATAGTTATATTTGGAATACAGGTGCAAATACCCCAAATTTACCGGTTAATACAAGCGGTACTTATTCGGTAAGTGTTACAAACAGCCACGGGTGTACTGCTGCCGATTCGGTTGAAGTAATTGCACATCCCGTATCGCCACCTGATTTAGGAGATACAATTGTTGTGTGCGACAGTACAACAATCTTTATTACGCCCGAGCAAGAATATGAAGAATATTCGTGGAGCAATGGTAGTCATAGTTCTGGTATTTTTGTTAGCGATAATGGAAATTTCTCTCTTACGGTTACAGATGATAACGCTTGCTCTTCAGTTGGGAGTGTTAGTGTTATTTATGCCGAAGCTCCAACTATTAGCGAAGTTTATAGTACGGCAGGTACTCTCATCGTGGAAGCCGAAGGTGGAAACCCACCTTATGTGTTTTCAATTGATGGTGAACATTGGCAACACGGAACTGCTTTTGGTCAGCTCGAAACGGATTTCTACGATGTTTATGTTATCGATTCTCTTACTTGTTCCGATACAATTAATGTCTATGTTGATAATATTCTTGTGATCCCCGAATATTTTACTCCCAATAGCGATGGATTTAACGATAGATGGGAGATTGGCGGAATTTATCAATATCCAAATGCTCAAATTACGATTTTTGACCGATTTGGAAAAAAATTAATCGAATATAAAGGTAATCAACCCGGCTGGAACGGATTTTATGCCGGTCAACCTGCTCCTGCTGATACGTATTGGTATATAATCTCTGTAAACAGAAGTATTGAGTTTAAAGGTCCGGTTACTATTGTAAGGTAATTCTACTGAATTATAAACTTATAGCTTTCTTTCTGTGTGCTGTTATAAAAAACAATTATATACGTACCGGCAGTTAATTGTGAGATATTTATTATATGATAGTTTGTATCATTATAAGAGTTAAGAGTGCCTGTTAGTAATTTTCTCCCAAGTATATCTGATATGTAATAACTGTTGTTCAAATCGTTATTAATACCCCATACATATAAGTAATCATCATAAGATAATTGAATATGTAATTTGTTATTTTTCTCATCATTTGCATTTACTGCTATAATTTCACTATATGTAAATGAGCCGTCGTAGTCAATTTGTTTTAAACGATAATAATTATGGGTGTTTTTATAATTATTATGAATAAATGAGTAATCATTTTGAATGCTCGAGTTGCCATTTCCTAAAACTATTCCTATTTCACTGAAATTATACCCATTTGTACTATGTTCAATCGAAAAATAGTCGTTATTAATTTCGCTTAAAGTACTCCATTCAAGTAATATTTCATTGTTGATATACTTACCTGTAAAGGATATTAATTCTATGGGTAAAGTAACATCAGGATTTTTTGAACCTAATGTAACAACATAATCGGTTTGTTTTGAGTCAATTATAGGGAATGCTAAGTTACTTGTAATGTATCCTTGATCATGATTACCAGAATTTGCAGATTGCCCTAAATCGTTCCACATTGCATTATGATAAACAGCAACACTTAAATCGGCAAATGAAAAGTTATTTGGTTGATTGTTAGGACATATATCGTGAATACAAAGTTCGCCTTCGGCATGACTATTATTGTCCCAGCCTAGGCTAACTTGTCCGAGATTTTCGGTTGTTGATACATTCCAATATTCTCGCGAGCTAACGTAAATAAGGCTTGGCGACATATTTCCACCATGTTGCCACCAATCGTAAGGTGGTTCAGTGAAATTATATTCGGCACTTATAGTATTAGATGAAAGAGGAGTAAGCATAATGGGTCCATAAACATAATATTCTTCGTTTACTTCATCATCGTTTAAATCTCTTTGCCTTATATCTCCGGTAGGGAACGTAAATACGCTATTACCTGATTTACTTACTTTGCCATCTACAAAACTATTGTAACTACCACCACTTAAAGTGGCTGATTGACCGAGGACTAAAGTATAGGTATTATTATTAATATATCCATTTTGCATGATTAACTCCGAAGCGATGGTTAAATCTTGCAAAAGCGTAATTGTAGCACCACTACGGTTTAAGCTTAAAGTTCCTAGTTGTGCTGCTCCCGGAGTAAAATCCAATGATTCATTTCCACTGCCTTCGAATACTATACTTGCTGTAGCATCGCCGGTAATAGTCCCCGAAGTGTATATTAAATTTCCCGATATATTTAAGGTATTGGTATTAAGATTCAGATTACCATTTTTAAGCTCAATAGTTTTAGAAATATATAAATCTGAGTCTAAACTAAGTTCAGTACCATTATCAACAACAATCTCTTTTGGAAAACCGGTAGTTAATGCAGTGGGTTGGATATTAATAGATTGTGTCTCATTACCTACAAATTGAATGTTATTCAATTCATTATTAGAATTTATAGTCCAATTATCTCCGTTGAAAATAAGATTCCCATAAATAATAAACTCATTAGTGAAGGACATTCCACTTGATACCTCATTTATTGAAACACCTGAGTTTACTATTAAGTCGCCTTTTATTTCAACGGGGGAAGGACCTGTAATTGAATAATTTTTATTCCCATAAGTTCCGCTAAGAACTAAATTTCCAAAAGTTTTACCTGATGCAGAAATCTGGAAATTAGCACTTGCACTGTTTAGATCAATTTCGAAAGTCCCGTTTTCGGTTCCTGAGGTGGCTGATAGTCTTTCTGTCATGTTTGCTGTCGAGCGGAGAGTATTGTGAACATATTTGCCACCGTTAAGTATGGTAAAATCAGGATAAGACCCTCCTGAACTATGCCACATAACAGGGTTTCCTGATGGTGCACCGCTATTATTAATAAATATTCCACCGTCGTGAATTGTGATTCCGTTGCCTTCGGCGTTTAATTCTAGTGCAGGTGCATTGCTGTTAGATTCTGGTATAATCAGAGTTATTTCTTTATCTATATCAGGAATAATAGTAACACTTTTAACGAATGCCTGATGGCGAGCGTCTAATGTAACGAGATAATCACTTGCCGGACCAGTAATATTATCGAATTTTACATCGTCAACTTCTTGGGGTAGGAGATTAGGACTCCAATTTTGAGGATCAGACCATAGTGTGTTACCTGTGCTGCCGTCCCAAACAATTTCTTTGTAGAAATTATCGTAATAAATAGGAGTTATTTGCCGCTCTGTTACTCCATCGTAGTTATCATCTCCATTTTCATCGTAGTTGTAAACCAGTGTAACCATGCTTGTAGGCCATTCGGGTTCAGGGTTACCACCAATATCGGTATTAGCAAAAATATAGCATCGTAAATCGTTTGTTCCGTTTTCATCTTTAATATAAATATTCGCAAACGAAGAATTGCTCGAAGGCCAAGTTCCCGATGATTTACTTGCATCATGTAAGCGCATTAATACACCGTCAACTTCTTCAAATTCTGCCTCTGTCATAGCATATAAATCTTCGATGGTGGTTAAAAAAGGTTCGGGAAGTATCGTGTCATTTAAAAAAATGATTTCTTCAGGTTCAGAAAGTGCTGTCATATTTGCTCTTATATCTGTTTGTTCATCACTAGACCCTCTTACGAGTTTAATTTGTCCTTTAATAATATAATAGCCCGACAGATCAATAATAGGATTAAAAATTTCATCAGAACGAATGGCAAGTCCATGCCCATCTTCGCCTTCTCCTTCTTGAATAAAAAACTGATCGTAATTACCACTGCTCAACCTACCTGAGGCAACGGTAGTAATGCCTTCTACAGCAACAGTCTGGCCTATTTTGTTCAGAGTCCAGTTGCTACTATTATAGTTTTTTACATTGCTTATAGGTATAGTAGAATACATCACAGGGGATTCTGCAATACTTGTTAATGTACCACCTTGTACAGCAGTTTTTACAGTAAGCGAATGAATGCCATTGTCTGAAATATTGCTGTTTGAGGGTGTGCTTATTCCTGAGACTTCTATAGTTAATGGTTTTATTGAACTAAGTTCTAACCCAATTATAGTAATGGTATTCCCACTTACCCCGTATGCTGTTCCGCTAACAACAGCATCTCCCGATATGCTTACATTTGATGATGATAAACCGGTATATTCGTTAGGTAATTCAACTGAAGCATTAGTAAGATGATCTGTAACAATACCGGTAATTTCGATAATTATTATTTCATCTGATTTGTTACGTTGCCATATATCATAGCCGTTTAAAGAATTAATGCCTCCGTTTGATACCTCAGCAACACCTTGACCATCTGATGCATCGGAAGGGGCAATTGTAAACACTTCAATCTCGTTACTGTCATCACTGGTGCTACCACAATTATTGTATGCACGAACTACATAAAAATAAGTTGTTTCAGAAGTAAGACCTTCAATATAATAAGAGGTAACATCGCCTACATCTTGATTTTGAATTACATAGTTTTGAGTGCTGGCACCACCTATTGTGTGAGAACCGAGATGACTAACATCGTCTTGAGAATAAACATCCCACTCGCTTACTAAAGTTGGAAAACCAGTTGTCGGATTTGTTGTAATACCTGATGTAACTGTTGCCTTTCGTACTAAGGTTTTCTCAGATGTAGAATGGGAGCCATTTGTCCATGCAGGGCCGGGATCTTCGCCAATACATCCAAAAATATCTACATTTGAAGATGTACTAATTTTGTACAAGACTACTGCATCATTGCCGCTAAAATTAACAGCAGCATTTGTGGTTGCAGTACCTTCATATTTCGAAGCAGAAGAGTTTTTATAAACAATAGTTTCGTTATTATTTAGTGTTCCTGATAATTTAATATCTTTACTTGGTGACGATGCTCCATTTGAATATAGCCTTAGGCGGTAGTTACTCAAATCAACACTTAAACCTGTGCCATTAAATATTTCTATGTATTTATTATTACCACTACCTTCGACATATTCAGAAATAATAAGATCGGTAGCAGTTTCGCTGCCAATAGCATAAATATCTAAATAGTAACCATCGGCACCTGCAACTGCATTCCAAGTTGCAGTAAATTCAGTTTCATCAATATTTACAGCATTAGTTGCTACCGGAGCTGATAGAGTAGGGCATGAATTAACAGTAAGTATGCCCGAAACATTTGTGCCGTTCCAAAAACCGCCACCCCCAGAATTATATCCACCATAAGAGTAATCAGTACCATTTACAGTAAATCTGCTGGCGTAGTAGTAAGTGCCGGCGGTACCAATTTCTGAACCAATATCAGCTACATATTCGTCGCTATCACCATAATCGGTATTGTAATTGGCACTTACCCAGTCTGTCCATGTAGCAGGATTTGTGTCAGATGAACTATAACCTATCCAAGCTTGAATATCTCCGCCTTGCCCTTCTCCGTTAGTTATTCCTGCTTCTTCTACTCTGGCATAAACATCAAATGTCCCGTTTGTGTATATTGTACCTAATTCCGGATATTGTAAATTACACCAATCGGGATAGTTAATATTTATTATTAATTCTCCTGAAACATTGGAACCTCCCCAAAAACCTCCACCCTCAGAATTATATCCACCATAAGTGTAATCAGTACCATTTACAGTAAATCTGCTGGCGTAGTAGTATGTTCCTGCTGAAGAAATTGCCGATCCGATATCTGCCATATACTCGTCATTGTTAACGTTGTCGCTATTATAAGTTGCAGCTACCCAGTTTGTCCAAGTTGATGGGTCAGAGTTAGAAGTACTATAGCCAATCCAGGCTTGAATACCACTTCCTTGTCCTACTGCATTGGTTACTCCGGGTTCATAAATCTGGGCGTAAACATCAAAACTACCGCCTTCGGTAATATTTCCGCTTGCAGGCCATTGCAGGTTACACCAGTCGGGATAATTAATATTTATTGTTAATACTCCTGAAACATTGGAACCTCCCCAAAAACCTCCACCCTCAGAATTATATCCACCATAAGAGTAATCAGTACCATTTACAGTAAATTTGCTGGCGTAGTAATATGTTCCTGCTGAAGAAATTTCTGTTCCAATATCTGCCATATACTCGTCATTATTGCCTACATCAGTATTGTAAGTTGCAGGTACCCAGTCTGTCCAAGTTGATGGGTCAGAGTTGGTAGTACTGTATCCTATCCAAGCTTGAATACCACTTCCTTGTCCTGTAGGATCAGTTACTCCTGCCTCATAAATCTGAGCGTAAACATCAAAACTACCGCCTTCGGTAATAGTTCCGCTTGCCGGTGATTGTAGGTTGCACCAATCGGGATAGTTTGCATTTAAAGTTAAAACTCCTGAAACATTACTTGTGCCATCCCATTCTCCACCATTAAATCCACCATAACTATAATTTGTGCCATCTACCGTAAATCGGCTAGCATAATAATATGTTCCGGCTGAAGAAATTGCAGATCCTATATCTGCCATATATTCGTCATTATTTCCAGAATCACCATTGTATGATGCAGCTACCCAAGTTGTCCAAGTTGATGGGTCAGAGTTGGTAGTACTGTATCCTATCCAAGCTTGAATACCACTTCCTTGTCCTGTAGGATCAGTTACTCCTGCCTCATAAATTTGGGCGTAAACATTAAAACTACCACCTTCGGTAATAGTTCCGTTTGCCGGCCATTGTAGATTGCACCAGTCGGGATCGTTGGAGGAACCACCAGTATATGTTACCACAAAATCGTCAACATAAATTCTAGTTTCAGTAGAACTCCCAGTGCACCAAAACTCTACATTATCAGTTCCAGATAAACTTGACATTGTGTATGTTCCAGAACTGTGCGATACTGAAGAGCTGGCACCACCATCTACTGAATAAGCCGCTGGACCTGTTGTCCCAGAGGCATGAACTACAACTTGAGTTATTGTAACACCATTATTAGCATAAATTTTTATTGAGCCTCCTTTTGTATTTGTATTTGTAGTATTTTGATACAATCTTAATTGCCCAGAGTAGATAGCAGGATTTGATGTTCCACTATTTTTAAATGAAGCAAAACCAATATTTGCATCTAATGTAATACCTGGAGAGGCTTCATTTAGTCCTGTAACAGCTCCTGGATCAGAAAAATCGTAGGACACAGTGGTTTGTCCAAAGCTAATATTTGACAGCAAAACACATATTGAGTAGATAATTAATAAAAATAATGACTTTCTCATACAATTAAACCTGCTTTATGCAATAGGTACAGTAAAATTCGCTAAAAGTGTTTATTTTAGTAGAGTTGTTTAATTTTTAAATTTCACCCATATGGTTAATCTACCAATTGAGTATTCAGATAAAAAAGTAACTCCATTTGGAGGGATGAGTTTGATGAAACGATTTGTTGATTCAATCGGCATTCGAGAACACCTTTTAACATTAGATTTGCCAGATAAAGGCTCAAATAGGAGTTACGATTCACATCACATTATAGAATCATTTTGGTTAAGTATTTGGACAGGCGCATCAAGGTATATCCATGCAGATTGGTTGCGTTACGACACAACACTTCATGATATTTTTGGTTGGGACAAGATGCCATCACAAAGTACTTACAGCCGTTTCTTTGGGAAGTTTTCCCAACAGCGTAATACGAGTGTTTTTCCTTCATTGCAAAAATGGTTCTTTTCTCAACTTCAAGTTAATGATTTAACCCTTGACATTGATAGTACAGTCATTACACGTTCTGGGAATCAAGAAGGGAGTGCCAAAGGATATAACCCATTAAAACGGGGACGCAATTCCCATCACCCTTTGATGGCTTTCGTGAGCCAAACGCGTATGGTAGCCAATGCGTGGCTTCGCCCAGGAAATACTGCTGATAGTAGTAGTTGTAAAGCATTTTTACAAGAAACGATCGAAGATGTATTAATAGACAAAAGAATTGGTTTAATTCGAGCAGATAGTGGTTTTTATACCGAAGAAATATTGAGCTACATCGAAGAGCAAAGGCTCAATTATATTATAGCAACCCGTATGTACCCTAATGTAAAAAGCGAAGTTTACGGATTGGACGATTGGGTTTCTATTTGTAATGGTATTGATGTGTCTCAAATGTGTTTTAAACATGAAGGAGGCAAAAAGCGTAGATATATTGTTGTCAGAAAGGAGATTGAAAAGCGTCCTAAAGCAGGTGGTAAGCTACTGTTTGATGATTTGCCTGGTTATAGGTATAGTTGTTATGTTACCAATATGGATCTTCCTCTTGATGCAATCTGGAACATCTATAATACAAGAGCAGATTGCGAGAATCGAATTAAAGAACTTAAACAGGACTTTGGATTGGAAAATTTTTGTTTAAAAGATTTCTGGGCTACTGAAGCTTCTTTTAGATTTATAATGGTCGCCTATAATATAATGAGTTTGTTTCGCCACTTTGCCCTCCAATTTAACAACAAGGCTACTTTGGCAACATTAAAAGTCTATTGCTTTGCATTAGGAGCTTGGTCAGTAAATCATGCTAATAAAAAAGTATTGAAGATAGCATTGAATGCAAAAAGGCGACCATGGCTCGATGGAATTTTTGCAAAAATTGAAAACTTAAGTCCACCGTTCCAATATTCTAATGCATAATCCGGGTTAAAATTAAACACAAGTTCTTAAAACGCACAAAATCAAGCATATAATATGGGAAGTGTTAACTACCCAAACTTTCCAAAATAACAACAAATAATCCAAAACAATGTTTAGAAATTGTTATTATATAATGCCTGAATATCTAATTTACTATAAATAGATGCAAATGCCTATGTTTTAGTTGCTTAAAAATGAAAAGTTTTTTTTAACAATTGTTAATATCTTAATTATAATTAATAAATGGATAAAGTTTATGAATTATGTACTTTTGTGATGCAAAAAAGTAATAAATTTGCTGATTATGGAATCTCCAATAAAATTTTTTTCAGGTGAGGCTAGTCGTTATTTAGCCGAGGATATTGTTACTAATTACGGTCAGGGGGCAAAATTAGGCGATAGTAGCATAATAAGATTTAGCGATGGCGAATTTCAGCCGAGTTTTAATGAATCGGTGCGAGGTTGTACCGTATTTATAGTGCAATCTACTTTTCCGCCTACCGAAAATATGATTGAGCTAATGCTCATGGTTGATGCTGCCAAACGAGCTTCTGCATACAAGGTGGTGGCAGTAATACCTTATTTTGGCTTTGCCAGACAGGATCGTAAAGATAAACCACGTGTTTCAATTGGAGCAAAATTGATGGCTGATATACTTACTGCTTCGGGTGTTGACAGGGTAATGACAATGGATTTGCATGCCGACCAAATTCAGGGATTCTTTAATGTGCCGGTTGACCATGTGTTTGCATCTGCTTTGTTTGTACCTTATATTAGGAATCTCGGTTTAGAGGATTTAGTAATTGCTTCTCCTGATATGGGTGGGAGCAAACGTGCCAAAGCTTATTCACATTTTTTAAATGCAGGTATGGCTATATCACACAAGTCTCGTGAAAAAGAAAATCAAGTTGGCGAAATGAAAGTTATTGGAGAAGTTGAAGGCAAAAATGTTATTATTGTTGATGATATGATTGACACTGCCGGCACTGTTTGTCTTGCTGCTGATATAATGCTAGATATGGGAGCTAAAAGTGTAAGAGTGGCAGCTACACACCCTGTTTTATCAGGACCGGCATACGAACGTATCGAAAAATCAAAAATAAGTCAAGTTATTGTAACTAATTCAATTCCTGTAAAACCAATTAGTTCAAAAATTGAAGTACTTTCTATCGGAGAATTATTTGCAAATATTATTAGCAAAGTATATACTCATAAATCAATAAGTACTACTTTTATTGTGTAATAATTTAAAGAATAATTAGACAATTAGCTTTCTATATCGTCTTTGTCATCACTTGATGTTTTTTCTGATGTATGAGTAATCTTTTTTAGCAGCGAAAACACCATGCTTCCCGAAATTGCACCAAGAATATATAAGGCAATACTTGCTACAGCCAGAGGTAATTCCAAATGCCACTTTATAAAGGTAAACCTTACAATCTCAATATTTTGAGCAGCAAAAACTACCAAGATTGCTACTAATAGAATTAAAATTATTGTTTTAAATATTTTCATTGGTATATAATTTATGCTTATTTAGTAAAAGTTCAAATTAATAAATTATTCAAGTTTTAATCTGGATATTTCTATACCTGAGGGTTTGCATAATGCATCTTCTTCTTCGGCTGTAATAAATACCTCAACAGGATGATAAGGGAAGGATGCTTTGTAGGTAGCAGTTTCAGCATTTTTATGTTTAAAATGTCCTGCATTTCTAACTCCACCCGTTTCTGATACTACCCAAATTACATAGTACTTTTTTGGTGGTTTAAGTCTTTCGGGGCTTGCGAGGTTTTCGGCTGTAAGGGTTAATGTATAGTTACTACTCATTTCTTTCTTTTTCTTGGCAGTTATTTCTGCTGCCGGAGTAACTTCTGATAGTGGAAATAGCATTGTGGATCCACAAGAACTTAATAATGCTGTTAGTGTAACTAAAGCAATGATTTTAAAATGTTTCATATTTTTTCTATTAAAATTTACCGACTTAATTGGCTTGTCGAATTTCGCCATAATTATATAGAATAATGGTTTCTTATAAGTTTATTCTTAAATTTTTAATAACAATTATTTGACAGAATTGTTCCCGAAACCACCGTTTTCCGAAACTCAGCCTCATTATGTTTGTTATTTGTTACTTGATATTTGTAATTTGAATGTTATTTGTAATTTGTAATTTAATTGAGTTTTTCTATTTGTAATTTTAACCGGTGATTTCGGCTCCGCTCAATCACCTCTAGTCCAGATAATTAGAACTACTACCGTTAGA
>Ga0334900_1001943_pt1 | contig 19955 bp, 18 predicted proteins | sample GraSluR3_MG_2_FD_207231 | JGI IMG/M metagenome (GOLD analysis project Ga0334900, IMG submission 207231) | Sludge microbial communities from methane-producing bioreactor in Wageningen University, Netherlands - Granular Sludge_31_08-R3 | ecosystem: Engineered > Bioreactor > Anaerobic >...
CAGATTTCAACAATCATATTATCCGGGCTAAAAAGATCTGACTTATTACCTTTTGTGGCATACACTACTGCTTTCATATTCGCCTCGACTTTAGACAGCTACCATATACTCTATAGTAGGAGTTCTTCAAAATCAATTGTTCTTTTTACGCGGTTGACGAGAACCGGCGCCAGCGTATATAAAAATACAATACCGGGGACCTTCGGAGCCGTGAAAAGGATAGTTGTCAGGGGGTCCCTGCTGACAGTGAATTAAATCCATATTTATGTTAGACAAGGAGCTTATATGAAGATTTCACCCCTGCAGGAGGCCCGTTACAAGTACGAGCCCAAATTGCCGGAAATCCTGAAAAACGAGGTCGATGCGATCAAGTTGAGTCTTGGTGATCCAACCCAGTCAGTAGCCGATCAGAAGGAACTCAGGCAGCTCTTCCCCCATACCTACGGTATGCCGGTGGCTGGCTTCACGAAAGGGGAAAATCCCGACGCCGGAAAAGCAATAAATGTCGGGGTAATTCTCTCCGGCGGACAGGCTCCGGGGGGACACAATGTTATCGCCGGCCTGTATGACGGCCTCAAAAAAGGTAACAAAAACAGCAAGCTTATCGGTTTTCTCGGCGGGCCTTCAGGGCTCACCGACGACGAGGCCCTTGAGTTCAACGATGAGTATATGGACCAGTATCGGAATACCGGAGGTTTTGATATTATCGGTTCCGGCCGGACCAAACTCGAAACGGAGGAGCAGTTCGATACTTGCATCGAGGTCTGCAAAAAACGGAATATCAGCGCCCTCGTTATCATCGGCGGAGACGATTCCAATACCAACGCGGCGGTCCTGGCGGAGTATTTTCAGCAGAAGAAGGCCTCTATTCAGGTAATCGGGGTTCCCAAGACCATTGACGGAGACCTGAAGAACGAGCACATCGAAACCTCCTTCGGCTTTGACACCGCTACAAAAACCTATTCCGAGCTTATCGGGAACATCGAGAGGGACGCCAATTCTGCCAAGAAATACTGGCATTTCATCAAGCTGATGGGACGAAGCGCCTCTCACATCGCTCTGGAATGCGCCCTCCAGACCCGGCCCAACGTTGCGATCATCTCCGAAGAGGTGGAGGAGAAAAAGCAGACCCTGGACCAGGTGGTGGGAAATATTATCGACACCATCGTCAAGCGGGCGGAAAATGGGGAGAATTTCGGCGTAGTCCTGGTCCCCGAAGGACTTATCGAGTTTATCCCCGAAATGAAGACCCTTATCGGAGAGCTGAACGATCTTCTCGCGGAACACGAGGCCTATTACGTCACACTGAACACCTTCGAAGACCAGTCCGAATGGATCAACAAGAACCTCTCCAGGGAGTCCTCCTACGTGTTCTCATCCCTGCCGAACAACATCCAGCGACAGCTCCTGATGGACCGGGACCCCCACGGAAACGTACAGGTATCCCGGATCGAAACCGAGAAACTGCTGATCGAGATCATCGAAGACAGACTCCGGGAAATGAAGACCGAGGGCAGGTACCCCGGGAAGTTTTCTCATCAGCACCACTTCTTCGGCTACGAGGGGCGCTGCGCCTTTCCGTCGAACTTTGATGCCGACTACTGCTACTCCCTGGGCTTCAACGCCTTCCTTCTTATCGCCAACGGTCTTACGGGTTACATGTCATCCATACGAAACCTGTCAAAGCCGGCCCGGGAGTGGATTGCCGGGGGCATACCGGTAACCATGATGATGAACCTCGAGCAGCGTCACGGTAAAAAGAAACCGGTTATCCGCAAGGCACTGGTGGAGCTCGACGGTAAGCCCTTCAAAGCCTTTGCAGCCGAAAGGGACACCTGGGCGATGGAAACCAGTTTCGCCTACCCCGGAGCAATCCAGTACTACGGTCCCGACGAGGTTTGCAATCAGCCGACCATGACCTTGAAGATCGAGCACACATAGAAGGTAAAGAGTCGAACAGACTGTCGACCCCTTTTCGAAGGGGTCGTTTTTTTAGCTTTTCAAGCAATAACCCCGGGTTTTATATGCCCGGCGTTGAGAGCGGCACACTCCCTCGCCGTTTCCAGGGCCTTGGAAAATCCCTCGCCCTTCGCCAGGCTGTGGGACAATCCGGCGGTAAAGGCGTCCCCGCAGCCGATGGTGTTTACCGGCTTGATCTGACGGGCCGGCTGAAGGATCAGCTCTGTACCGTCCCAGCCCAGGGCACCCCGGGCACCCAGAGTCAGTACAGTGAGGGCTCCGTATTCGCGGTGGATCCGTTTCATCTCCTCTGCGGCAGCTTCCAGAACCCTTTCGTCCTCCTCATGCTCCTCCACCGACAGGTCTGGGAGGAAGGTGGCGCAGAACTCGCTGAGGTTCGGCTTTATCAGCGCAGGGCCGAAGGGCAGGCAGGCCTTTAGATCCCCGCCTTTTATATCGAGCACACTTGCGGCTCCCAACTCCGAGGCCCGTTTTACCATCCTCGGATAGAGATCATCGCTGTAGCCGGGAGCCTTTGTCCCGGAGATTATCAGATAATCGCAGCCATGGATGAGTTTCTCGAACTCATCCCAGACCGCAGGGCCGGTACCGGAGGAGACAGGCCCCGCATCGGCAATAAGCTCGGTGGTACTGCCGTTTTCCCGGCTCAAGATGGTAACGCAGGTACGTACCTCCGAATCGGACTCCAGGGCAGTCAGAACAAGTCCGTCCTCCCGGCACATGGCAAGAAATCTCTCCCGGTCCGCTCCGCCGGCATGGGTAAGATGGACAACATCGTCCCCCAGCTGGGTCAGGACCCGGGCGACATTCACCCCTTTTCCGGAGGCGTGCAGATAGTGGGTGCGGGTCCGGTTGACCCGATTCTCCCTCCATGAATCGAAGAGCAGGGTACGCTGCATTACAGGATTAAGGCTTACGGCGAGAAATTTCTTCTCCGGGTCCGCCATCAAAGACGCTCCAGAAAGATTTCAGCCACCTCTTTCTGGCTGAACAGAACCGGACTCTCCTTCATGCCGGTCTCTCCTGCCAGTTCGACAAGCTCATCCCCGGTGAATCCGTACTCCCCGAATCCCGGCAGTCCCGAATCCTCCAGCCAGCTCTCCAGAATATCGACCAGGCCATCAGCTTCGCTGTTCAATGCTTCTGCGGCTTTTTCCAGCTTGCGGATCAGGAGCCGCTGTTCCTGGGCCCGGGCCCGCATCAGAATCCGCCGCATAGTGCCCGGCAGCAGAAGCCCGCACACAAGGCCGTGAGGAATCTCCCGGGCCGCTCCGATGGGACTGGCGGCGCCGTGGATCATCCCCAGCCCGGCGTTGGCAAGCACCACCCCCGACAGATAGGCCGCATAGCCCATCTTTGCCCGGGCGTGAAGGTTCCCGGGGTTCTGCAGCAGAGCAGGGAAAGCCCGCCCTGCAGCCACGAGTCCGGAGATTGCCAGGGCATCGGTAAAGGAGTTTGCCCCGGTGGAGATCAGGGCCTCCAGGAGCTGGGTAACGGCGTCAAGTCCGGCGGCAGCAGTGACCCCCAGGGGAGCATCCGCCGCCAGCAGGGGATCGATAAGCGCCAGCTTAGGAATATAATTGTCATGCCGCAGGGACTTCTTGAAGCCGCCGATTTCACTTATGACAGCGTTCTTTGTGGCCTCCGACCCGGTACCCGCGGTGGTCGGGACCGCATAGAGCGGGAGACTGGCGCCGGAGGGAACATGGCTGCCAACGCCTTCAAGAAACTCCTTCACACTCCGATTTTTGGCAACCCCGGGTTCAACCAGCATCGCCGCAACGGCTTTTGCAGCGTCAATCACACTGCCGCCTCCTATAGCGACAATCAGTTCGGGCGTGTTCTCAAACCAGGCATGTACTATATCATCAACAGCCCGCGGAGAAGGTTCTCCGGAAACAGCCTGTTCGGAGTACTCGATATCCCTGGAAATCAGTTCACGGCAGAGTTCGTCTCCCCAGCGGGACCAGACCGTCCGGCCGTGCACGATTCCGACCCGTCTGAACGATGCGTCGTTTATAATGTCCGGCAGTTTCCTGAAGGCCCCCTCTTCTATAAGCAGCCGGGGCAGGGCCGCAACTTTTACCGTTTTCATGAATATCAGTATAGAGCAGGCCGGCGGGGAGTGTCAAAAGCATCGGCTCCGGTAAAATCCTGCAGTCCGTCTCTGCCCTTCAAGGTCCAAACGTGCTACAATGGCATCGAATATGGAAAAACAGGAAAGCTATAAACGTCCCAGCTGGGACGAGTACTTCATGGAAGTCTGCGATGCCATTGCCAAGCGGGCCACCTGCGACCGGGGACGGTCGGGCTGTGTTATCGCCAGGGACCGTCAGCTCCTGGTTACCGGCTACGTGGGATCGCCGGTCGGTTTCCCGCACTGCGACGAGGTGGGACACCAGATCAAGAAGCTGGTACACGAGGACGGCAGTGTAAGCCAGCACTGCATGAGGACTGTTCATGCAGAACAGAACGCCATCTGCCAGGCCGCCCGACGAGGTGTCGCCCTGGACGGCGCTACCCTCTACTGCACCATGACCCCCTGCCGCACCTGCGCCATGCTGATTATCAACTGCGGGATCAAGCGGGTTGTCTGCAAACGGAAATACCACGCGGGAGCAGAATCGGAGGAGTTTTTTCGCCGGGCGGGAATCCGGCTGGATTATTTCAGCGAGGAGACCGAAAGCTACGGCAATCAGAGCTGAAAAGGGCCGTTCGCTATTCCGGCAGCTTGTAGCGTCTCTTTTCCGGGTCCTTGTGAGGCCGGTAATAGACCGCCACATTGCCGATTATCCGGACGAGCCGGGCCTCCACCGCCTCGGCCAGTTCAGCGGAAATCGTCTTTCGGTCTTCCTTGTAATCTGCAAAGCGCAGCTTTACAAGTTCATGGGCGTTCAAGGCCTCATCAAGGGCCTTGATGAGCTGAGGGCTTGCTCCCTCCTTTCCCAGCATTACCACCGGCTTAATAAGGCTTGCCTTGGCGCTCAGATATTTTCGCGCCCCGCTGTTCAGTTCCTCAGGCATAGTATCATTCATTCCTGTTCGTCAGATTATTCGGAAACACGATGGGTGTCCATCCCGCCGGGTCCGCCATATCCGCGGCAATCAGTCCCAGGTCCACCTGGTCCGTCAGCTCCGCGACAACATAGCCTTTACCGTCCCAGGTGTACCGCGCCCCCGCACCCGTTACATTCACCGCCCCCAGAGCGTGGGCGTATTTCTCGGAGACAAGGAGAATAGCGTCAATATCGAAGGAGTGCAAGAGGATGGTATAGAGCAGCCCCAGAGAATCGCAGTCGCCGGAGGAGCTCACCAGGGCCTGGACAGGGTCGACAAAATCACTGAAGGTCCCGGAGCGGCGGTAGGAAAAGCCCTGCAGCCAGGCGAGAAGCTCCTCGGCTATTACCCGGGCCTCCTTATCCGAAGGTTTCCGGGGGAAAATCTCATGCAGGGTCAGGGTCAAGGGTTCCAGACCGGCGAGGGCATCCCGGTAGAGGATCCGGAAAAAACGCTCCCAGGCAGCTACGCTTCCCGCGGCCCCCAGAATCCGGGCCTCCCTCTCCGTTACGTAGGATGCGGTCTCGATCTCTCCCTGATCGAGCCGGACCGTCCGTCTTTCACCCGCAATCTCAATTTCCACGGAGCTGCGCCGCCCCCCGGAAAAGAGCCTGTCAAAGGAGGCGACGGGGCCCGGGAGTCTGTCTGCCGTCTCGACTGGAGAATAGGAGTCCATTGCGGAGAGTATCAGATCGTTATACGCACCCAGCTGCTCCCTCTCGCTGAAGCCGAGAAGTACCACCGGATCCAGTCCGGCGGCCGGGGCTGTAAAGGCAAAAAGATAACCGGAAAAGGAAAAGCCTCCGGTGCTGAAATCGACGGTCCCGAAATAGGCCTCCCCGGAAGCGTAGGAAAAACGAGTGCCTTCCCCCTGCGCCCCTAATCTGTTTTCCGTCTCCTTGACCAGGGTATCCAGTCCGGAAAATCCGGGGAAGCGCTTGATCTGCAGATAGGCCCCCTCGCCGGTAAAGGCGAAGGTCAGCTTTTCTGCTTCCTGGCCGAGGAGTCCCCATCCCTCGGGGAGATCGATAAAGCTCCCGAAAGATCCCAGGGCAATCTGCTCCGCCGGTAGAAACGTCAGCAGCAGAAGCAGAATCAGCACAACAAGAAAAGAACGCCTCAGTCTCACAGATCCGATCACAGCTCACGCACCTCCTGTCCCGGCTTCCCTGGCCTCGATGGCCGAACGGATGATGTTATACCGCTCTTCATTTATGGGATAAAAGACAAGAACGACAATGGAAAGGATAAACACCAGTGCCGGCAGGGGGCCCAGAAGCAGCTTGATAGTCCCCAGAGAAGCGGCGTTCTGGACAAGATCGGCCTGAAAGCCTGCGATACCCAGCATCCAGCCGATAATACCGTTCGCAAGGCCCTGGCCCGTTTTGGTCAGTAGGGTCCAGGTACCGTAGAAGGCCCCCTCCTTGCGAATGCCCGTATCAAGATAGTCCTGGTCGATGGCATCGGGGACCATGGCATAGGGGGTGGGAAAAACAAAGCCGTTGCCGATGCCCGCAAAAGCGAAGATGAGCAGGGCTCCTCCGGTTCCCACCCTTTCCCCGATGAAATAAAAAACGATGAGGGCTACCGCGAAGATTCCGAGTCCGATGGCATAGGTAGCTTTTTTACCGATCTTTTTCGATATCAGAACGCTTACCGGAATCGAAGGAATGGAAACTATCAGCAGCAGCCCAAGGGCCAGGGTGGTGGCACCTTCGTTGTTATAGACGTATTTGAAGTAGTATACCATGATCGCGGAGACGATGGTAATCGCAAGTATATGGAGCACGTAGGCAAATGTTATTATCAGGTAGGGTTTGCAGGCAAACACCTTCAGGTAGGAGGCGACTATCCCCTCTCCTTTGGGAATCTCCCGGGTTCCATGCTCAGGTTCCCGCACTGCGAGAAAGGTTACCAGGGCGCTCAAGGCCATAATGATCCCGAAGATAATCCCCACGGCGCTGAAGCCCTCTTCAACCGTGCCAAAAGCGTCCCGCAGGGGAAGAACCGCCACAGCCCCGATCAGGGTCCCGAAGAGGGCAAATACGAAGCGGTAGCCGTTCAGGGAACTCCTCTCCTGGTAATCGGTGGTAAGTTCCGGGGTCAGGGCGGCGTAGGGGACAATCACCACCGTGTAGGCGGTTCCCAGTAGACAGTAGGCCAGCAGAGCCCACCAGAAGAGTCCCATCTGCCCCTCAATGAAGGATGGTACGGTAAACATGAAGATCATTGCCAGGGCAAGGGGGACCGCCCCGAAAAGCAGGTAGGGCCTGCGGCGGCCCCAGCGGCTGCGGGTTCGATCGCTCAGGACCCCCACCGCAGGATCGGTAAGCGCGTCCCAGATCCTGCCGATCATTACCACAGTTCCCGCCAGGGCGGCGGAGAGATGTACCGTATCGGTAAGGTAGTTCATGAGCCAGAAGGCAATTACCGTAAAGTAGAGGTTTCCCCCGAGATCGCATACACCGAAACCTATTTTGGTTCCCAAGGAGAGCTTCTGTTCTTTCATATACCTGTATCATATACTCCGCCGCGGGGCCTAACAAGCATGAAGATGAGGAAAATCAGGTATAACGTCGAAGAATCGCCTTGACCGATCCCGCGTAGGAGCCCCCGAAGAGGTTCAAGTGGTTCAGCATGTGGTACAGGTTATAGGCGTCCCGGCGCTGTCGGTACCCAGGCTCCAGGGGATACGCCTCATTATAAGCCTTATAAAAAGAGGGGTTGAAGCTGCCGAAGAGCTCGGTCATGGCGAGGTCCGCTTCCCGGTGACCGAAGTAGACAGCGGGATCGATCAGCACCGGTTCTCCCCTGTCGCCAACCATGTAGTTTCCTCCCCAGAGGTCACCATGAAGCAGGGAAGACGAGTCAGGTTCAATCAGAATTTCGGTAATCCGTGAGATGAAATTCTCACAGCGGGCGGCGGTGCCGGAATCGATGCGTCCCTGCCTGATCGCAAGTTCGAGCTGAAACCCAATCCTTCTTTGGGCGAAAAACTCGAGCCATGAGGACATCCAGCCGTTCCTCTGCTCCGTGGCTCCGATGTGGTTGTCCCCGTCAAAACCGAAGCCTTTCTCACTATTTTCACGGTGCAGGGCGGCCATCTGCCGTCCGAAGACCCCCCAGAAATCCTTCGCCTTCGGCCCGGGGCTGATAAACTCGAGAATGAGGATCTGCTCCGTACCATCGTCATGAACCCCCAGAACCCCCGGGACCCTGGGAGCCCCACTTACTGCCAGGGCCTCCAGGCCCGCGGCTTCGGCCGCGAAAAGCCCTTTATGACTGCTCCTGTTGCGTTTGATAAAGAGCCTTTCTCCCCCGGAGAGAACATACTCCTCGGCATTATTGATGCAGCCTCCGCCAAGGCTCCTGTGGGATACTATACGGGAATCTCCTCCGAAGAGCTTGCCAACCTGCTGTTTCAGATATTCGTCACAGCCTGCCTGCGTCACGGGATCAGGGCTCCTGATACAATGTGGTCAAGGATACTGTCCGTAGTGCGGTCCACCATCCGGTAAACCTCGGCGAAACCGCTCCTGCCGCCGTAATAGGGATCCGGCACATCCCCGGGACCCTGGGGATCAAAATCCCGGAAGAGACGGACACGGGAAAAATACTGACTGTTGCCGTTGACAGCCATCGCCCGCAGAGACTCAAAGTTCGTGCGGTCCATGGCGAGGATCAGATCGTAGCGTGAAAAATCCTCGGGGATAAACTGTTCAGCCCTGCTGACGGATTCTATCCCGTGACTTGCCAGCTCCTGCCGCATACGTGAATCCGCAGGCTCCCCTACATGATAGGCAATGGTACCGGAAGAGGCCACGTGAACACGCTCCTCAAGTCCCCTTTCCCTCAGTTTATGGACCAGAACCGCGTGGGCTGCCGGAGAACGGCACACATTGCCCATACAGACAAACATGACACTGATGCTTTGCTTACTCATACTCCTTATAAAGTAGCAAATCGGAGGCGGGCTGTTAAGCAGGAACTGAACAAATATCCCCCTCAGCGTAAAAGGCTTTCTCCGGGGACAAAAGAAATCTCCCCCAGAGGCTTCTCCGGCCTGGACCACATTCCTCCCCTGGGACTGTACTCGAAAGGGGTGAAATCTGCCTTGTAGCGCATAAAAGGATTATCGTGAACATAATAACCCAGATAGAGGTATCTTCTACCCGTTGCCACCGCAAACTGGAGCAGGTGGAGAATGGAGAGCTTACCCGGACTGACCCGGGCATAATCCCTGTCGTTGTAGTAGGTATAGACTGCAGACAGGCTGCCTGGAACCTGGTCAAAGTGGGCCACAGCCACAAGGAGTTTTCCGTCCCGAAGAGTCAAAATACGCGAGACCGGATGTTCGGAAAAGAAACTCTCACGGAACACCCTCATATCAGAATCCTCTCCGTCGCCGAAACGCATTTTATGCAGGGTGTAGAGATCGTAAGCCTCCTGAATCGACGGCATTTCATTGATCCGGAGGTCCAGGGAGACGGACTTGCGTAAAAGCCTGCGCCAGGAACGATGAAAGGAGAGACCTTCGACCCTGATACGCACAGGTATGCAGCTGGTACAGGCTCCGCAGGCGGGACGAAAATAATAATTCCCAAAATGGCGGTATCCATGAGCGATAAGGGCTTCGTGCTCCTCCGGCCCGATTGTGTAGGCTATGAACTGTTCCATGCGGGCGGTTTTCTCGGAAAGATAGGGACAGGGATAGAAGGCTGTGTCAAGAATGGCGGCGCGCACGCTGGAATCTCCTGCTCAAATGGCACACATCTGAATTATATAAAATTTTTCTGTTCCTGGGGAATGCCCCTCGCCAAAAGAAGAAAAAATGGCTACATTAAAGATTATCATTCGTGTAATCTATATTCGGAAGGAGATGGCATATGCCACTGAATATACCTGACAAGTTGCCTGCATACGACGTACTGACCGGGGAAAACATCTTTGTAATGACCCACTCCAGGGCTGTACACCAGGATATCCGCCCCCTGCGTATCGGCCTGCTGAACCTGATGCCCTTGAAAATAGAAACCGAGGTCCATCTGCTCAGACTCCTGTCAAACACCCCCCTGCAGGTGGAGATCGATCTGGTCCATACGGCTACTTACCGCTCAACCCACACCCCGGAATCTCACCTGGAAACATTTTATACCACCTTCGAAGAGATCAAGGATAAAAAATACGACGGATTCATCATAACCGGCGCGCCGGTGGAACAGATGGAGTTTGAGGATGTCGCCTACTGGGAGGAACTCACAGAGATCATGGACTGGGCCAAGAAACACGTTACCAGTACCCTCTATATCTGCTGGGCCGCCCAGGCAGGGCTCTACTACAACTATTCGGTACCCAAATATCCCCTGGATAAAAAGATGTTCGGTGTGTTCTCCCATACCGTCAGGGCCCCCCAGGTTCCCCTGGTCAGGGGTTTTGACGATACCTTTCTGGCTCCCCATTCACGACATACGGAAATACGGAAAGAAGATATTATTGCCAACCCTGAGCTGGTTCTGGTATCTGAATCAGAAGAGGCAGGAGTCTTCATAGTAACCAGCAAATCAGGAAGGGACATCTATGTTACCGGCCACGTTGAGTATGATCCCCTGACCCTGAAGAACGAATACATGAGGGACAAAAACAAGGGCCTCGAAATCGAACCGCCGGAGAACTATTTTCCCCTGGACGATGAAACACAGCATCCCGTGGTCCGCTGGAGGAGTCACGCGAACCTGCTCTTCTCAAACTGGCTCAATTATTACGTCTACCAGATTACTCCCTATCATATAGAAGAGATTCACTAGGGCTTTCAAGTGAATTAAGGAAGCGTTCCGCCTCGGCAATGAATTTCGGCAGGGCTTCGTCAATCTCCGGCAGGTCCTCCCGTTTTGCCGCCTGCTCCAGACGGAAGGCTGCCTGTCGCAGGGATTCGGCGTATAGAGCAGCGGATCCGCCCTTCACCGAATGAGCCTGCCTGTGAAGCGTTTTCCAGTCCCCGGATTTTCTGGCCTCCCTTACAGTATCGATCTGGGGGCCCAGGGTTTCAATAAAGCCCTGAATAAGCTCATCAGCGACCTCGTCATCCCGGATCTCCCGTAACAGGGCTTCCCGATCCAGGATCTTCTCCCTGTTTATTCCGCAATTCTGAGAGGGCTCATTGTCCTTCTCCTCATACACAGCGATCTGATCGAAAAAGAAGGCAAGGGTTCTGAAGAGTTTTTCCCGGCGCAGGGGTTTAACCAGAACCCGATCCATTCCCGAATCAAAGCATCGCTGTATATCCCGGCGAAAAGCATCGGCGGTTACACCGATAATCGGAGTTCTGCCGCCCTGACGGCCTTTTTCCATCGCCCGTATTTTCGAGGCCGCCTCGTAGCCATCCATGGAAGGCATGTGTATATCCATAAGCACAAGGTCGAACTCCTTTGTCCGGAAAAGCTCAACCGCTTCCCTGCCATTCTGCGCAAGCGATATTTCCACCTCTGTGTCCTTCAGAAACTGTATCAGGACCTCTGCATTCGGTCTGTAATCCTCGGCCACCAGAATACGTCGCCCTTTTAAGTCGATTCTGCAAGCCTGGGGTTCAATTCTCTCGGAGGCGGAAACAGGGATATCCTCCGCCACATCAAGGCAAAGGTCGAACCAGAAACGGCTCCCCTTACCGGGGGTGCTGGTAAACATGAGGCGTCCGCCCATCTGCTCCACCAGCTGCCGGGCTATGGTTGTACCGAGACCGGTGCCGCCGTACTTTCGTGTTTCTCCCCCATCCACCTGGTAAAAACTGTCGAATATATGGGGCTGGGCATTCGGAGGAATCCCGATTCCGGTGTCGCTTACTTCAAAGTGCAGCCTGCAGCTGCTCCCATTCAGGCTGCAGTTGACCGCAAGGACGACCTCCCCTTCCTCTGTAAACTTGACGGCGTTTCCAAGCAGGTTGTTCAGCACCTGGCGAAGCCTCAGGGCGTCGCCCACAAGAAAGCGTGGGAGCTTATCGGACCTGTAGAGACTGAAGGCGATGCCTCTATTCCCGGCCAATGCCGCGTGGGTGTGGGCCAGGGAATCCAGCAGGCCGTTCAGTTCAAAGGTTTTCGGCTGGATAACCAGTTTGCCGGCCTCTATCTTGGAAAGGTCCAGTACCTGGTTCACCAGGTTCAGCAGTGTTTCCGACTCTTCCCGGATCATCCGGGCGTAGACCCGTCCCTGACTCGGATCCATCGCCTCCGCAGCCACCTCGCTGAATCCGATTATGCAGTTCAGGGGAGTCCTCATTTCGTGGCTCATGCGGGCGATGAATGCCGAGCGGGCATTTTCCGCATTTTTGAGTTCAGTAACATCGTGTCCGAAGGAGATTATCTCCCGGATATTTCCGTTTTCATCCCTCACCGGGAGCAGGATATTATCGATATAACATACGTCGCCGCAGCCGTGACAGGTAATTATCCCGCTTAAAGGTTCCATACGTTCAAGGGGGTCTTCCGACCGGGGAAGGCCCTTTTCCCTGACAACAGGATTCATTAATTCCATGAGATCCCGGCCGGCAGCCTTTGTATAGTTCAGTCCGAAGCGGTCGCGAAAGTGACGATTCATATATATAATTCGCCCCATATTGTCGGTTTTTGCCACCAGAGATCCCGCATCCATGGCACGCCGGTAGGCCTCAAGGAACTGACCTGTTGTGTAAAGCTTCCGCTGCTGTTCCCGTTCTTCAGTTTTGTTCCGCAGAATCAGAAGCACCTCCGCTTCACCGGCGACCACAAAGCGAAACTCGAAGTAAAAGCCCCGGTCTCCCTCGAATCGATATTCGAACAGGGTTTCCCTATGCTGCTCCAGGGACAGGGAAGAGTAATATCCGATTTTGTAGGCCAGCTCACCGGGAAAGATCTCATCCGCACGGCCGGGGAACTCTTCTCGTGCAAATACACGGGCTGCATCAGGATAAATCTGGACAGAAGAGACAATACCGTCCCTGTCAACCTGCAGAATGGAGTCCGGCAGAGCCTTCAGGATGGCTGACTGAAGCCGTATGCTCTCCAGAAGCTGTTCTTCCGCCTCTTCCTTACGCACTTTATAGGCCGCAATCAATATTGAGAAAGGAATCAGCACCAGGCAGATCCCGCCGAACCATGCAATATGAGCATAGAGCTGATAATCGAAAACCGCTTTCTGGTCAGAAACCGGCAGCATGGTAACAAGGGTAAAGATATCGGAGTAGATCTTTATCCCCCCGGTACTCCTGAATCCGGAAAACATGAAACGTCTGGCAAGCAGAAGATCCCCGTCGATCCAGTAGGGCTGCGATTCAGCATTAATCAGCCTTCGCAGGGCATCCGGTTTCGGCAGGGACCTCCCGTTTCCTTCCAGGTCAAGGAGGGTTCCCATGGAGGTAAAGATATAACGGCTGAAGGAGTCGCTGCCGTTCTGCAGAAAAAAAAGGTGCCGAAGGGAGTTAAAATCCACAACTATCTGCAGGAAATACCCGGAAGCACCCTCGGACCGGGCTGCAACCGGCATCCAGAAATATACCAGCGGGTCCTTCAGGGGCTCTTTCCACAGGGCTGCCGATCCGGATCCTTCCACATTGATTAACAGTTCCCTTTCGGAAAGCATGCGAATCCGTGCCAGCAGATCGTTCTCCAGCTGCAGATACGTCCCGGAAAAACCGGGAGATGACACAGCTCCCATAAGCTCTCCCCGTTCATCATAATAGCCGATACTGCGATACCGGGGTTTACCGGTCAGGAGGAGGCTAAGGGCCTGCTTATCAATGGCAGGAGCTTTACTGTCCTGCGATTCGAAGAGAATATCCGAGGCGGACAGAAAAAGACAGTCTCCCATTACTTCGGAAAAAAACGCGCCCAGCATGTTTGTGTAGAATTCGCTGCGGCTCTCCGCCTCCGTCTCCATCATGTGACGGTAATTCATGTAGTTGTTCATGTAAAAAATCGCAACCAGAATCAGAACAAGGGTCGCGAAACCAAAAAAAAGGGAAGCCGCCAGTGCGCCAAAGGACATTCTGTGATGAAACCCGACATCCGGGGATGAGCCTGTTTTCATGGGGAGGACTTTAACTTCTCAAGTTCAGTCTGCGCCCATTTCAGCGAATCAGCTGAAATATTCCTGCCGGATAATACCGTTGAGAAAAAAACACTTTCATACAGGTGTTTGACGTTCCCCCATTCACCGTACTCCAGGGGAATCTCCATGGTCCTTCCGGAATCCAGCACATGCAGCCCGTACCGGATTACCCGGTCAAGGGCTTCTTCGCCGAGATAGTCCGAGGCCTCAAGGACGGTGGGAATGAATCCCCCGACCCCCTTGGATATACGAGCCTGGACCTCGGGCCGGGTCAGATATTCAAGCAAAGCCAGAGAGGCTTCCAGCTTACCGGTCCCCACAGGAATACCCGCTGCACTGAATCCTGATACCGACCCCCGGCCTGCGGGACCGGAGGGAGCAGGATAAACCTCAAAACTACCCGGCGACTCCTTGAGAATTGTTCCCACATGGGCGCAATGAGCAAAGCCGAACCAGGCGGTCCCCTCGACAAGGGGGTCTATTACGGTATCGAAGTTTTCGATGAGCGGATGAAAAACCCAGCGCATGCCCTGAAGCAACCGCAGGGCCTCGACTGCTGCTTCTGAACTCAGGTCGGGGAGTCCTCCGCCATAGGAGAGAATCGGTCCTGCCATAAAATAGACAAGACTCTTGTTCGGCACGCCCGTTACCGCCAGCAGTCCCCTTCCCTGCTGTCGCGATGCCTTCTGAATCCAGTCCGAAACATCGGTCCAGGTAATGCTTTCGTTATCTACACCGGCAGGTTTCAGAGCCGCAGCCTCCCTGGAGGCGATCAGCAGATACACATCTGCACCTATGGGCAGAAAGTGCTTCCAGACATCCTCCTGTTCCGAACCCAGTCGGTTGAACAGAAAGGTCCGGTCCTTGAATACCTCGGAATGCTCCCTGAAATCGATAAAATCGATCGCGTGCGCCACATGGGAGAGTCTGTTGCCGTAAAAAATTATAAGGTCGGCTCCGGATAATTCCCCGGTATGGGTCATCCTGTCCATATCCGTGTCGGTATACAGCAGAAGTTCAGTTTCGATACCTGTCTCTGAATAAAAACGCTTCAGTTCTTCCCGAATGAAGGTCTGTTCCCGTAAGGGTGTCCAGAGCCTGGAATAGATTTGCAGAGGTGCTTCCGGGGTGTACCGATCCCTGGAACAGCCCAGAAGGGCGAAGAAAACGAGAAGAATGCTTAAGCATCGGCCGTATCGGGACAAAATCGGCTCCTGAAAGACCTTGTTTTTTACGATAATGATATAAGGTATGATACCAGAGAACTGGGACTTCAAGCAATGGGAGGGATATATGCGTAAACGATCTGTAGCTGTCGGCTCGGGCAAAGGGGGAGTCGGAAAAACAACTACAGCCGTAAATCTGGCCATCTATTACGCCAGGCAGGGTTATGCCACAGCGCTGATCGACCTGGACCCCCTCTCCAACGCGGCCACTTTGCTTGATGTGGAAGACGGCTTTGATGACAAGGGCCTTGATCCTGAAGCATCCCTGGACGCCTTTATCCTGCCCATATTTGACAACCTGGACCTGCTTTTTCCCGGAAAGAAAACCGGCCCCCAGGACTCCCGGATCATCAGGGAGCTGATCTTTGAGACCTTCGCCGCGGCCCTGACCTCAGCCTATGATCTTCTGATCTTCGACCTGCCCGCGGGACTGGATGAGGAGGAAAACCTGGCGTTTCTGCCCCACCTGGACAACCTGATAGTGGTCACAAACCCGGAACCCACCGCCCACGTAGCGGCAGGGGCCTACATAAAATCCGCCCTTGCGAAGGCGCCGGACATAAACCTTTACGTGTGGCACAACCGCTTCTCGCCTCCCAGGGGGGGAGGAATAGTATCCCGGGATGTTATCGGAACCTACAACCGTAACATGCCCGCGGAAGAACGGCTGGATGAGAAACTGAAAGAGTCGATTCAGGGGATAGCCTTTGTACCCGATGACCCGTCCCTTGATCTCCTCCAGGGGACCCCTTCGGCGATCATGAACATTCACAGGTCCCTGCTCAGTGTTGTGGGACAGCTGATCGAGGAACGGACAGAACTTTTGGTTCGTCCCCTGCCCTTCAGCAAGGGTATCCGCCGCCTCCTCAGTTTTTATCTTTCCGGCAGCCGCCAGGAGAAGGAAGAGGATTTTCTTGCGGGATTCGGTGAGTATGTTTCGGGCCTTCTCAGCTCCGCTTTTAACCGGGAAAGTGCCGGTACCGAGGCCTTCACCGAAAAGGAGCGCAGTTTACTGGCCGAGTGCTTCCGCCTGGTTCGAAAGGACCCATCCCTGCTCCACATGCGGCGTGTCCGGACCCTGCTGGAGGCCAAGATCGAAGCCCTGGAGGATGAGACCAAACTCTTTTCCAAGGGAGTCCATATCGATCATGACAGAAACATCGACCGGGAAACAGGCCTCCTCCTGCGGAGTATCCAGCAATCCGCCAACGTAAAGCAGCTCCGCCCCAACGCAGCGGTTCTGCTCTTCTATTTTTCCCTCTACAAACTGCTGCAGTCACCCACCATAGTTCGGCTGCTGAACGATTTTATTCCCTTTCGGGAAGGATCCAGGGGAGAACCCATCCGGGACCGACGCAGTCAGATTACCAACCTGATCCATCGCAGCGAGGAGTACAATCGCCGCTACTTCGGCCTGATCAAGACAATATTCCCTGTTGTGGGCAAGCAGATCGAAGCGGTTAGCAGTGCCTTTGGGCTTCACAGCCTACTGCTCCGGGACCCGGAGAGCAGAAAGGTCCGCAGCGACCTCTATGCAAAGCTGCTGAGCAATTTTATTCACGACACCCTCTACTCCGGACTTTCCGTAGTGGTGGGCTTCGAGTACCGCAGCGCGGCCATCTCCTTTCAGCAGGGGGCTGATTTTCTGGGTGAGGCCCTTCTTCCCTCGAAGCAGAAGAGCGCCTAGGCGCCTCCGGAACGCAGTACGCTGTAAATACGGCGTTTTATCCGCAGAAAATCATCCTCCATCACCATCTCGCGGCTCCGCGGACGCGGAAGAGGAATCTCCTCTTCCGCCAGAATGCGGGACGGCTTTTCGCTCATAACCATGACCCGGTCGGCTATCAGGATGGCCTCGTCTATATCGTGGGTAACCATAAGGACCGTAGTATTCAATGCAGAAATCAATCCGGAAAGCCAGTCCTGCAGACGTTCTCTGGTAATGGCATCCAGGGCACCGAAAGGCTCGTCCAGAAGCATGATGTCCCGCCGGTACAGGTAGGTCCGCATAAGAGCGGCCCGCTGGCGCATCCCCCCCGAGAGCTGGGAAGGGTAATACTCCTCGAAGCCTTCCAGTCCAAAGGGGCCGAAGAGGGGAGCGGCCATCCTCTCCGCCTCCGTCTTCGATATACCCTTCAGCCGCAGGGGTATGCACACATTCGACATGACCCGCTTCCAGGGAAGGAGCAGGTCCTTCTGGTGCATGTAGCCAACCCGTCCGGTCTCGCCGTTTACCTGCTCCCCGCCGATCATGATCTCCCCGGAATCGGGACGATCCAGTCCGGCGACAAGGTGCATAAGGGTGCTCTTGCCGCAGCCCGAGGGCCCGAGGAGCGCCAGGACCTCCCCCCGCTTCAGAAAGAGGGAGATTCCGTCGATAACCTCGAGCCCGGCAAAGCCCTTTACCAGCTCCGAGAGCCGGATAATGGATTCGGTGTCCAGGGCGGACTGCTGCTTAACGGGGGAGGAATTCATTGGTAAAGGCCGCCCCCGGATCAAATTCACCTTCCAGAAGATCGTTATCCTTCAGCCAGTCGGCATAACGCTCCCAGACTTCGAGCTTCATCTCTCCCCAGCGGGGGGCGTCGGCCTGGTACTCCCCGGCCAGATAACGCTGGCTTGCCACAACCAGCTCACGGTCCAGCTCGGGAGCAGCCTTCAAAAGGATGTCCGCAGCCTCCTCCGGGTGTTCGATTGCGTAGGTGTAACCCCGGGCCGCTCCGGCCACAAAAGCCCGGACAAGCTCGGGATCTTCCTGAAGCAGGCCGTCCCGGGCGATAAGCACAGGGGTGTAGTAATCCAGTACCGGCTCGGTTCCCAGGGGGATGTAGTTTATGTCGATGCCTTTAAGCTCCGCGGCAATGCCGTCCCAGCCCCGGAAAATCCAGACAAAGTCGATATCCCCTGCGGTGGCGGCGAAGAAGTCCATCGACCCGATGGGAACAATCCTTACCTTCGAGAAATCACCTCCGTCACCTTCCACCAGGGCCCTGACCATGGCCTCCTCGATGGGGGATCCCCAGCCGCCGTAGGATTTGCCCTCGAAGTCCCTGGGCCGGCGAATGCCCTCGGAGCTGCGGGAGGCAAAACCGGAGGTGTTATGCTGGATAATCGCGGCCACAGCCCTCAGTGCGTTTCCTGCGGCCCGCGCATAGGTTACCTCCTCCTGGTAACTCACGGCGAATTCCGCCTTCCCCGAAAGGACGAGTCCGGCGGCCCCGGTCTCGGGGGGGAACTCGATGGAGACATCCAGACCTTCTTCTTCAAAGAAGCCCAGGTCCCTGGCTATATACAGGCCGGTATGGTTGGTATTAATGGTCCAGTCCAGGACCACCGTTACCGCTTCGGGTTTTTCCGTCGATTCCCGGTCTCCTCCGGCAAAAGCGGCCAGGCTCAATACAACATATACAATGACTATTACTCGTTTCATGATTTACTCCTCAAACTTGCATACTTCCAGGAAAGAAAAAATCGCTCCGCCAGCGTCACGGCAGCGACCACCATAAGGCTGACAATGACAACAACGAGAATGGCGGCGAAGACCCTGGGGGTGTTGAAGGTTTTATAGGACCGCATCATATAAACCCCCATACCCGTCTGGGCCCCAAGCCATTCCCCGATAACAGCTCCCATCACGCTGTAGGTTGCGGCAATCCGCAATCCGGAAAAAAGATTCGGCAGGGCACCGGGAAGCCGCACCTGCAGAAAAATCTGCATTGGTCTGGCCCTCATTCCCCGAAACAGATCGATCAAATCGGAATCGGTATTCTGCAGTCCGTCTATAAGACTGACGGCAACCGGGAAAAAGCAGACCAGAACAACCACCACGACCTTTGCGGTGAGGCCGAAACCGAACCAGATAAGAAAAAGGGGATAGATAAAGATGATCGGTATAGTCTGGGACACCACAATATACGGATACAGGGCCCGGCGCAGAACAGGAAAAAGGTCCATGACCAGAGAAAAGAATGCCGCCACCAGCAGGGAAAGAACGAATCCGCTCATGGACGTAAACAGGGTTACCCCTATATGGGGCAGCATAAGACTGAACTGCCGGACCAGCGCCGCAAGAATGGCTGTCGGGGCAGGCAAAATATACTCCGCCACCCCCAGGAGTCTGCAGATGGCCTCCCACAGAAACACAAAGAGCAGGCCGGCTGCCAATGGGGGCAGCCGATCCCTGATTCTATTTGTCACGGTATTTGCCGATCTTCTCATCGAAACTCAGCCCCCCGGGTTTCATGTCCGTCTTGATGACGGCACCGACCCGGCTGGCACCTTCGGCCAGGCATATTCGATGGGCCTCTTTGACCAGGTCAAAGAGCTGGTCCATCTCCCCCTCGATGGTCGTTTCCATGGGACCTATGATATGGGGAAGACCCGAGGCACGGATCATCTCTATTACTTTATCCACCGTTGGATAAATCCGCTCGTCAGGAACTCGCGGCAGGATTTGAAGACTCAGATGCATGGCGGGCATAGACACCTCCCGGATTTTTTATCAAAGGGAGGCAACAAAAAAGACTCCCCTCGGCGGAATAGTGCCGATTGAAGTCTGTGACAAACAGCGGTTAACAGTGACGAACCGTCAATCCCTTCGCCGGTATTATCCGGATC
>Ga0334900_1001946_pt1 | contig 19922 bp, 10 predicted proteins | sample GraSluR3_MG_2_FD_207231 | JGI IMG/M metagenome (GOLD analysis project Ga0334900, IMG submission 207231) | Sludge microbial communities from methane-producing bioreactor in Wageningen University, Netherlands - Granular Sludge_31_08-R3 | ecosystem: Engineered > Bioreactor > Anaerobic >...
ATGAGGGTATTAATCCTGATTTTACTAAGATCTATACCGAAATGCAGGATACCATTGCTCTTGTTGTTAGTAATCTAAAGCCATACGAGTTTACTCAGGAACAGATTGATATTTACACCACAGTAGGTGGAACACCGCATCTCGATGGTGACTATACCGTTTTTGGAGAGGTTATCGAAGGATTCGAAGTTATAGATAAAATAGCTCCAGTTAAAACTGGAGCGGGCGATAGGCCAATAGAAGATGTTAAAATGAAAATAAAGGTTTTAAAAAAATAAGTTGTAATGAATAGAAAGATTGAGGAAATTAAGAGAGAGGTTCAAGAACTTTCGATTAAAACGCTAAAGGAACTTGAAGACTTTAGGGTTTTAATGCTTGGAAAAAAGGGAAAGATAACTGAATTGTTTTCGGAATTTAAAACTATACCTAACGAGCAGAAAAAGGAAATTGGAAAAGTTATTAATGATCTAAAGAATTTGGCAGTAACACGAATTGCCGACCTTAAAGATACCCTAGAATCTTCGAGCAGCAGCAGCTACAGCTACGACTTATCGTTACCAGGATCTCCAAGTAAAATTGGAAGCCGCCATCCTATTTCGTTGGTAAAGGAAGAACTTTTTGATATCTTTAAAACCCTTGGTTTTAGCGTTGCCGAGGGTCCCGAAATTGAGGACGATTGGCATGTATTTAGCTCATTAAATTTTCCCGAAGAGCATCCCGCTAGGGATATGCAGGACACTTTCTTCATTAAAAGTAAACCCGAGATATTGCTGCGAACCCACACCTCGTCTGTTCAAATTAGGGTAATGGAAAACGAAAAACCTCCCATTAGGGTTATATGCCCAGGCAGGGTTTTCCGTAACGAGGCTATTTCGGCTCGTGCTCACTGCATTTTTCATCAAGTTGAAGGATTATATGTAGATGAAAATGTTTCGTTTGCCGATTTAAAGCAAACCCTTCTATTTTTTGCTCAGGAACTTTTTGGTAAGGATGTAAAAATCCGATTACGCCCATCGTACTTTCCTTTTACCGAACCCTCAGCTGAAATGGACGTAAGCTGCAATTTATGTGGTGGAAAGGGTTGTGGTGTTTGCAAGTACACCGGTTGGCTAGAGATACTTGGCTGTGGAATGGTCGACCCAAATGTTTTGGAGAATTGTAATATCGACTCAAAAAAATATACGGGCTACGCTTTTGGTATGGGAATAGAACGAATTGCTATGCTTAAATACCAAGTTAAGGACTTGCGAATGTATTTCGAAAATGATTTACGCTTCTTGAACCAGTTTCGCTGTGTTTTGTAATTAGTAATAATCTGATTTTAAAACATTTTCATTAAAATATTGTTGTTTTGTTTGGATAATGGGTTTGTAGACATGGAAGAAAAACACAATTGCAAGGGATGTTCAGCATCGTCAAATTCGCTTTTTAAAACGCTGAACCAGGAGGAAACCATATTTCTAGAAAATCAGAAATCGTGCTTTATTTACAAAAAAGGCGACATCCTTTACAAGGAGGGAAGCCGTATTCAAGGTGTTTTCTGTTTAAACAAGGGAGTTCTCAAAATATACAAAACTGGCTCCGACGGAAAAGAGCAAATTGTTGCCTTCGCACGAAATGGTGATATAACTGGGTATCGTTCGGTACTGAGCAATGAACCGGCCTGCACTACCGCAGAGGTTATTCAGGAAGCAGAAATTTGCCAAATACCTGCCAATGTTATTATCCAGCTTGTTAAAACCAACGGCGAATTTGCTTTGTCGCTTATGCAGCTAACTTGTCGTGAGTTAAATCAGGCCAATAGTTTCATTAAAGATATTGCACAAAAAACAGTTCGTGAACGTTTGGCCGAAGCTTTACTTATGCTCGAAGAAACCTTTGGTATAGCCGAGGGTGGCCATTTGAACATTACGCTTACTCGTGAAGAGCTAGCTAATATCGTTGGTACAGCAACCGAATCGGTTATACGTCTGCTTTCCGAATTTAAAGCCGATAAGATAATTTCAATGGATGGGAAAAAAATAACGCTGGTTGATAAACCTTACATTAAAAAGTTGGCCAAATCATTCTACTAAAAAAGAAGACCCTGCTTTCCAAAATTTTCTATCCCCAAATGTTTTAAAGCTAAGGGTGTAATTTCTCTGCCCCGTGGCGTTCTATTTATAAAACCCTCTTTTATTAAGAAGGGTTCATACACCTCTTCGATAGTTCCACCATCCTCTCCTACTGCTGTTGCAATGGTATTTATACCAACAGGCCCTCCGTTAAACTTATGAATAATTGTTGTTAGTATACGATTATCCATCTCATCTAAGCCACGCTTATCAATACTCAGAGCATCTAGGGCTATTCTAGCTATTCTAATATCAATATTTCCATCGCCCTTTACCTGAGCAAAATCTCTTACTCTTCGGAGCAGAGCATTAGCGATTCGGGGTGTGCCCCTGCTTCTTAATGATATTTCCAAAGCTGCTTCTTCCGATATTTCAATATTGAGTATATGAGCAGAACGTTTAATAATTTTTTTAATAGTATCTGTATCGTAGTACTCCAAAAGCGATTTTATTCCAAAACGGGCTCTCAGAGGACTTGTTAAAAGACCGCTTCGTGTGGTCGCTCCTATAAGAGTAAAGGGATCGAGTTGAATTTGTATACTTCTGGCGCTAGGGCCTTTATCAATCAGAATGTCGATGCAGTAATCCTCCATAGCCGAATACAAATACTCTTCAACTATTGGGCTAAGCCTATGAATCTCATCTATAAAAAGAACATCGCCTTTTTCTAAATTTGTTAGTAAACCAGCTAGGTCTGCTGGTTTATCGAGAACAGGGCCACTCGTTACCTTTAAGTTTACTCCTAACTCCTGAGCTATAATATTGGCAAGTGTAGTTTTTCCGAGCCCTGGAGGGCCATGAAGCAAAACATGATCTAAGGCTTCACCTCTCATCTTAGCCGCCTGAACAAAGATCTTTAGGTTCTCAACTATTTTTTCTTGACCACTAAAATCTTCAAACTCAATGGGTCGAACCTTTTTATCTAAGTCTCTATCGGAATCAGTCGATTTAATACCTCTCAAAAAATCTTGATCATCCATGCTATACTGTTCCTAAAATGAAAGGATTAAATTAAACCAATTTTTTTCGATATGTCTAGCATACGCTCAATAGGTTTCACTGCTTTCTTTCTAATTTCTTCGTCAAGTAATACTTCGGGTAGCTCGTATTTTAGCGTATTGTAAATCTTTTTAAGGGATATAAGTTTCATAAACGAGCACTCATTACAACCGCAAGTGCTATCCTTGGGGGGTGCAGCAATAAATGTTTTGTCGGGACAAGCCTTTTGCATTTGATGCAGAATACCCCATTCGGTTGCAACAATGAATTTATCACCTTTATCCTTTTGCACAAAGCTAAGCAATGCAGAGGTTGATCCAACATAATCGGAAACTAAAAGTATAGGTTTTTGGCACTCGGGATGAGAAATAATTTTTGCTTCTGGATTCTCCTTTTTAAGTTCCAGTATTCTCTCCAACGAAAACTCCTCATGTACGTGGCAAGCACCATTCCATACCACCATATCGTCCCTGTTAGTAATTCGTTTAATATAATTACCTAAATTTCTATCGGGTGCAAATATTAAGGGGGTATCTTTGGAGAAACTTTCTACAATCTGCACTGCATTACTCGAAGTACAACAAACATCCGATAAAGCTTTTATCTCGGCAGTTGTGTTTACATAGGTAATTACTGTATGATTGGGATGTTCCTTGACAAATTGCTCAAACTCTTCTGTAGGGCATGAATCGGCCAAGCTACATCCAGCATTCAAATCAGGGATTAGCACTTTTTTATCGGGCGAAAGCATTTTTGCTGTTTCGGCCATAAAGTGTACACCTGCAAAAAGAATAATGTCCGCAGTAACCTCAGCCGCTTTTTGCGATAATCCTAAGCTATCGCCAATGTAGTCGGCAATATCCTGTACATCGTTGGTTTGATAGAAATGCGCAAGAATAACTGCATTCTTCTCCTTCTTTAACTTGTTAATTTCTTCAACAAGGATAATATTTGGGTCAACTGGTAAGTCGATAAAACCCTTTTCGAGGTTTTTCGATGATTTATTAACAGCCATATTATTATAATCTTTTTTCTTATTAAAAATTTTAAAAACCTAATGATGATGTTATCCTGTTAATAGCGTTGAAAAGTTAAAACGATATTGCTTGCAAAATTCGTTATTAAATGTGTGATAACAAACTTTTCACACAAGATTAACAAAAACAAACCATGAACCTCAGGCTATTCTACACTTTATTAACAAGTGTTGGTATCCCTTTGTTGATAATAAAAAGTACGATTTCAACAGGCACCTTTTCGGTTAAAAATAGGTTTATAAAAGATTACGATTTTCGGGAGCAAGCTATTTCATTTTTCAGAATAATTATTAACGAGTATAGATGTTCAGAAAAGCAAAAAAACATTTGAATTTTAAATCACCTAAAAGCTAACAATGTTTTAACAGGCAGCTAACGGATTGGTAAAATGCCCTTTGTAGATGAAGAGAGCAAAGTTGTTGTAACGCTATAAAATTGTGCTCTTCCCAAATTATTCTTACTTTGCCCCCAATATATCTGCGCTATTTCTAACGCTAGTCGTTTTCTGGAATAATTATATCAGCCTTAGTATGAAAAAACAGTTAGTTTGTACAATAGTATTTGTGTTTTCTTTTACTATGGGCATTGCCTTTTCGCAAGCACAAGCCTCACCCTTTCTCGTAAAAGACTCTGTTCGCATGGAGAATCTACTAGACTCAATAGAAACTCACATATATGTTAACAATAAGCAAAAAGCCTACGAGTTAACATTAAGAGGTCTAAAAACGTTCGACACCACTAGCTACCAGCAAGGCAAGGTAAAGTTGTTACAGCGAGCGGCTACTCTTAATAGCCTTTACGGCATGTCGCTCGACAGTGGCGTGTTTTACCTAAATCAAATGCGAACATTATCGTCGCAAATTGGCTTTAAAAGAGGGCTACTTTGGTATGAGCAAACCTTTGGGCAGATTTACCTTATGCAAAAGGATTACGAAAAGGCTTATCGGTTTTATAGAGGTGCATACCAATTAGCAGTAGATATTGACGACAGTATTGCCATGGCAGATGTTCTGCCATATATCGCCCTGATGCAGATAAATAATGGCCACTACGATAGCGCCTATGTGAGTATTCGCAGAGCTCTTCCTATGGTAAGACGGTTTGGTATGAGCAGAACAGAGATTATGCTTTACGATAGGTTGGCCCGTATTTTAAAAGATGAACAGCAGCTCGATAGCGCCGCATTTTACTATAAACAATCGCTCGAAGTTGCCCAGAGCATAAACAGTAAGCTGGGTACCCTTACGGCAAGTTTCAACCTAACTCATTTAAGGTTTTTAAAAGATAGGTATGCAGATATTGAGAACGACCTAACTTTCCTGCTTGCCCAAATGAAACAGCACGAACTGTTAAATGTGTATATTGCTGGCTCCTATATACTTTCTGATGTACTGGAGAGCCAAAAAAAGTATAAAAAGGCACTCGGTTTATACAAGCAAACAAGATTGTTTGAGGATTCCTTGATTGGTAACGATAGGGTAAGGATGGTAGTTGAGCGCGAATCAGATTTTTACCTAAACCTCAAAGAAATTGAAAACCTGCAGCTCAAAAAAGATGGCGAAATACGGGAACTACAGCTACGGAATCGTAAGCTGGTTATTTACTTTACCTCATTTTCTCTATTGGCACTTTTTATACTGCTGATAAATATTGTGAAAAAGTACAGAGTAATTCAGCAAAACATCAAAACTATCAGAGAAAAGGATCGCATAATTTTTGAGCAGGATATGGCCATTATGGAGAAGGAAAAGGAGAAGATTGAGCAAATGGTAGAGGCTCAGCGCAAGGAAAACACTACCAAGCTTATGCGGATATATAATTACCAAGAAATTGCTCGCTCTACTACCGAGGAGCTCCTAAAACTTAAACGAGAGATTGTGGGCACTGGGAGGCAGGCAGGCAAGGTGTCAAGTGCAATTCAAAACATTATTAACACCATAAATGCTCATAACCAGGAGCACCTTTGGTCCGAGTTTGAGACCTCATTTAACGAAACCGATCCCGATTACCTTAACCGTCTTGCTGCTCGGTTCCCCGACCTTACACCCAATGAGCTAAAGCTGTGTATATTTCTTAAGTTAAACCTGCGAACCAAGGAGATATCCGTTATAACACAGCAAAGCCTAAAAAGCATAGAGGTTGGACGTACACGGCTTAGGAAAAAACTTGGGATAGACAATACCAACACCAACATCGCTTCCTTTTTGCAGCAGGTATAGGCAGCTAACCTATGCTTATTTCTAGTATTTTTCTTTTAACTCATTCATTGTACCACCATTCAGGGTCGGGCTGCGCAACACGGAATCTCTCTTTGGGGTGGAAAAATCTCCTACTCCTGTCTGTGTGATATAAAGTTCACACAAACAGCAATATAGGTTATTGTGTAGTGGTATTGTAGCAATTTTAACGATGATAAAAATCATCTTTTTAGCGACGAAAGCCTCTTCTTTACCGCCACAAACTTTCTAAAATACTTTTTTTATGAGAAAACTTTACTTGCTGTTAGCATTTCTTGTCGTTTCCATTTTTTCGTATGGACAAGATGTGCTAAGCGTTGGTTCTGGTAAGTTAGAATCGCGCGAAAATGTAAAAGAGATTCTCTCGGGAGAGCAACAACTTCCGCGGGGAGTCAAGTTTATGGAGCAATACTATGTTGTTTTAACCTTTGAGAGCATCCCCAATCAGGAAAAAAAGGATGCCCTTGCAAAGCAGGGAATAAACCTACTTTCGTACATAGGGAACAACACCTACTATGCTACCATAAAAAGCACAGACGAAGTTGCTATCCAAAAGCAGCTGGTTTCATCGTCGGTTGTGTCGGTATTGCCCGTTGATCCTATGTGGAAAATTGCCCCCCAGCTACTTAAGGACGCAATTCCTGAGCATGCAAAGGTTGCAAACGATATTGTGCGCGTAAGCGTTATAGTTTTCGATACTGCCGATAAGTCTACCATTGAGAGAGAGATTAAGAGCAAGGGATTTAGGATAAATAGTATGGCGCTTGAGTTTAATGTAGTAAACATTGAGTTGCCCCTAGTTAAGCTAATGGAATTTGCAGCTACTCCTTGGGTAAAGTGGATTGAGTTTGTTGCCCCCCCAATGGAGCTAGATAACAACAGAGGGAGGAGCATGACCCGTTCCAACATTTTGGGTTCAAACCTTATGGGCCAACGCGAACTTTCTGGTAAAGGCGTAAATGTTGGAATTTGGGACGGAAGCATTGAGGCTCACCCCGACCTTGGCGACAGGCTTGTTTCCAAGGAGTTTGAGTATATGAGTGAGCACGGACAGCACGTTTCGGGAACCCTAGCTGGTGCCGGCCTTATCGATCCCAAAGGGAAGGGTATGGCTCCTGGTGCAACAGTGTTCGCATGGAACTTCAACACCCAGCAAAATGGGCTTAGCGTTCAGCAGGAGATGCTTATGTCGGCACGCGATAATGGTGTGGCTATTACATCAAACTCATATGGCGTTCCTATGAGCGAAGCTCGCTGTACTTCACCGGTCGATTATAACGCAACGGATCTACAGCTCGACCAGCTTGTAGGTTTTTATCCTGCGCTTGCGCATGTGTTCTCCGTTGGTAACGATCAGCAAGCTTGTATGACCTCAACCGGTTCGCTTTTCGGGACATCTACCAAGCGAGCCAAAAATGCCATTTTTGTTGGTGCTTTGGATCACCTAACCGGTATGACCAACTTTAGCAGCTGGGGGCCAACCAACGATGGCCGTATCATTCCCCATATCGCAACCTTTGGCGATTGGGTATATTCTACCGTTTATGGTAATACCTACGATGGTGAGTATTGGAGCGGAACATCTATGGCTTGTCCGGCAACATCGGGAACCCTAGCACTGCTTTACGAGCGCTACAAGCAAATTTATGGCGATTTTCCCATTGCCTCGTTGGCAAAGGCTGCCATTCTAAATACTGCGGAGGACAAAGGAAACCCGGGCCCCGACTATGCTTTTGGATACGGGTCGCTTGATGGACAAAGAGCTGTTGAGCTGATTGAAAAAAACAGATTTTTTGTTGGTAGCGTTGACAACGGCGAGCAAAACACCCACACCATTAATGTGCCTGCTGGCGCAAAGGAGTTAAGGGTTATGCTTGTTTGGTCCGATTACCATGGCGTTAGCGCATCAAAAGCCCTAATTAACGATTTGGACCTTACCGTTACCAGCGGCTCAAACACCTTCCTCCCTTGGGTTTTAAACCCTGCTAACCCAAGCGCAAACGCCACCCCTGGTGTTGATAGGCTTAATAACCAGGAGCAGGTTACCCTTGCAAACCCAAACCCTGGATCATACACAATTACTGTAAACGGTTTTCACATACCTCAAGGGCCCCAGGAGTACGCGCTGGTTTACGAGTACTATATGCCAACCTTAACCGTTACACACCCCAACGGAAGCGAAAAGTTTAGCCCAGGCGAAATGCCTGTGGTGCGTTGGTCGTCGATAGGCTATGAGGGCGATTGCACGCTTCAGCTATCTACCGACAATGGCCAAACCTTCCAAACCATTGCGTCTAACATTCCCAATAGTCAAAAGGATTATATTATTACCATTCCAAATACCATTACCGATAAGGCTTTGGTGCGCGTAATTCAGAATGGTACAATGGACGTGAGCGACGCTCCATTTAGCATAATGCCCGCAACAAGCAACCTTAACCTTACACCTGCAGATTGTGGCGGAGCTAACTGGCAGCTAAATTGGGAAGCAGTAGATGGTGCCTCCAAGTACATAGTGCTTAAGGCAAATGTTGGCGAAGGTTATTACTATGAAATTGGCGAAACAGCTAGCACATCATTCAATCTGCCCGAGCTAACAGCCGATCGTAATATTTATTCCGTTGCTGCCGTATCAGCCAGCAATGTGGTAAGCGAGCGTGCATATGCCGTAATAGCTAACCCATCACTACCGCTCGACCTACAGGAGGTTGGTTTTCCTTTTGAAGAGGATTTCACTAAGTACCCCAGCGATTACGTTAAGGTTACTGCGGGCTCAGCTCTTGTTCACACCTACGAAGCTACCCTTTTTGCTTATTCTGCAGCACAAAACATAAACCTACAGGGTAAGGCTGACAACCCGTGGAATTCAACAGGCGATTTGTTCGAGAGTAACCCAAACAATGTTGGTAAGGCAACCATTTGCGAAATTGATGCAACTAATATTAGCGGTAACTTATTCTTCCGCTTTGCTGCATTGCTTCAAAATACAGGCGAAAATAATGCCCGCATGCGAGTTCGTGTAAATGGCGAAAACCTAACCAACACCTACGGTCAAACCGAGTTGGCTGCAACTGGCACAGGTCAAAATATTATGTACTACAACCTTGCCGATTATGTTGGAACCAAGTTTACCCTTGAAATTGAAGCCGTTCTTCGCAACGAAGGCGATATGCTTCGCGCAGGTCACTTCCTGCTTTGGCAGCCAGAGTTTGATGCGGGCATTACATCCCTTACCGTACCTAACCCATCAAATAACCTTACTAGTAGCGAAACAATATCAATTAGGGTAAGAAACTACAGCGGCGAGGAAATTGCTAATGTTCCTGTTAGCTATACCGTTAATGGTGGATCAATTGTAAACGAGGTTATTGAAGGACCCATAGCACCATTCTCAAATTTCGACTACAACTTTGTAAACAAGGCTAACTTGTCGCAGGAAGATGTTTTGATCACAATTGAGGCTACTGTTTCTGTTGAGGGCGACGAAACACCAAGCAACAACTCTCGCTCTGCCCAAACCACACGCTTTGGCAATTACTACGTAATGCCAAAAACTAACACAGGCAATACGCTGGTAGCTACCGCTGAACCAGCCATATTTACCGACGATGGTGGAAAAGTAATGAACTACAGCAACGCTGTTAATGGAGCAGTGGTTATTAATCCTACCACAACAGGTAAAAAAGTAAAAATTAAGTTCACCGAGTTTAACGTGGAGGACAACTACGATATTCTTAGAATTCGTAGCGGGAACCTTTCCACCTCTCCTATAATTGCAACCCTAACAGGTAGCGAATTGCCAGAGGATATCTACTCTCTAGCCTCCGATGGTAGTTTGCGTGTTGAGTTTATTTCCGATGCCGAAGGAACTCGCTCGGGTTGGGTAGCAGAGGTTTCCGAGGTTGATGCCTCTGAGGTGGCTACTGACAACACCTATACTCTTTCTATGCTCTCTAACTACAACGGCAACTACTCAGCACCAACCAATATCAGAATAACCGTTAAAAATAACACAACTGAAACCGTTACCAACGTTCCTGTTCGATATAGGGTTGACGATGGCGAATGGGTGAATGGCGTTATTCCAACTATTGCCGGCGGAGCATCGCAGGCATATACTTTTGCCCAACAGCTCACTATTCCTGAACTGGGGACTGCGTTTACTCTTACTGCCGAAGTTACCGGAGAGGATGGATTGATGACCGATAACGTTATCTCCAGAGCCCTACTTAGCGACAAGTACTGCTTCTCCTACTCAAGCGGTTCTTCGTGGTCTGGTGGAGGTCTTTTTCTAATTACCAACGTAGCTAAAAGCGAAGAAAGCAACCCTACGTCTGCAACAACGCAAGGAGGAACGGCGCCACAGTATTTCCGCTCTACAGTATTCCCTCTTTATAAGGATTTAGATAACGAGGAAATTACTGTGAATATTAACGCTCACCGTACAGGCGGTAAAATTGGTATTTGGGTTGACTGGAACAACGATGGCGATTACACCAACGATGGAGGTCCCTATTCGGTTAACACAACCGAGGGCGTAACCTCATATAGCATTGCCATACCAGTACCCTCAGGAACAGAGCCAGGTATGTACTTTGTGCGCGTTAGGGCCACAACCCACTCTACTCTAGACCCTTGTGCCAGCGAGTATAGCAATAATGGCGAGGTTGAGGATTATATGGTAAGGGTATTCAATAGCTACCCAACAACTTTAGATGTAGCCCCAATTGCCACCAATTTAGCCAACGGCTCAAACCTATCGGCTAACGAAACGGTAACGGTTACTATTCAGAATAACGCTTCAGTTCCTGTTAGCAATTTCAATGTGGCAATGAGCGTTAATGAAGCACCAGAGGTTGTTGAAACAGTTACAGATGAGATTCATGCGTTTGGAACCTACGAGTACACCTTTACAGCAACTGCCGATCTATCGGAAGCAGGCCCTCATACCGTTGAGATTTACACCCAGCTTACCGACGATCAGGACACCGATAACGACCTATTGGTTGTAAACATCTTTAACGAAAAACCTGCTGTTGATGGCTTCTTCGCCCTTAATTTCGATGGGGTTAACGATGTTGTAAATGCAGGAACCCTTGGTGGAACAAATTTACAGTCGTACACCTACGAGGCTTGGATTAACCCAGCCAGCTACGGTGGGCATGGTGGCCCCATTGGCTTTGGTCGCCTATTCGAGGGTAAGGCTGCAACCATATTCCTACATGGTTCAACCAACACCAACTACCCCGACCAGTGTCTAGTTATTTCAACCGGAGGTGGCTCATACCACACCAATGCCAATAGCATTAGCCTTAACGAGTGGCAGCACGTTGCAGTATCGTTCGATAATGCCAGCAAGGCGCTCAAAGTGTATTTAAATGGAGTTGAAATACCCGTAGTAGTTAAAACTGCGGCAACTACAATTGATAATAATGCAGCCAGCAGCCTGTATATTGGTAATAACTCGGGTCTGGCAAGGCCTTTCGAGGGCATTATTGACATTGCTCGTGTATGGAGTATTGCCAAATCCCAAGCCGACGTGGCTGCCAATATGCACACCTCGGTGGCTGGCTCAGCGAATTTAATTGCAGAGTTCCTATTCAACGAGGGGTACTTCAATAGCAAAACCTACTCGGGAAGTATTGAGGCAAGCATACTGAATGCCGATATAAGCATTTCGGAAAGCAGCATTTGGGTTGAGCCAAGTGTTGAATTACTATCGTTTGCTCATGCAACCCAGGTTGTAGACTGGTACCAGGTAAACGGCAACCATTATCGCCTAGAGGTTGAAAATGAAACCGATCTTAGCTCTCTAGCTCCTACATTTAAGGCTAGTATGCCCGGAGCTGTAGTAACGGTAAGTGGAGTAACTCAAACCAGCGGTGTTTCTACTGTTGATTTTAGCAACTCGCTTGTTACTCCTATAGAGTATGTTGTTACAGCAACTTACCAAGGTAAAACGCTTACCAACACCTACACTATAGATGTTATTAAGGAACCTAGCATGGCGTGCGAGCTGCTTACCTTTAGCATACCTTCGTTAGGTATTGAGCCTTCTACTGTAGCCATGAATATGGAGTTTGATGTTGATGCCAGTACAGATATATCTTCGCTGGTTACCAACTTCACCATTTCCGATGAGGCTAGGGCTTACGTAAATAATGTTGAAATCTTCACAGGATCATCAATAGACTATACAAACCCTGTGGTAATTGAAGTTGTTGCAGCCAACAACAGAACCATTGGCTACTACAACATATCGCTACGCAAGCAGCAAACCATTACCTGGGAACCTGCTACGCTGGCCAAAACCTATGGCGATCCTGAGTTTACTCTAGAGGCAACCAGCAATACTCCGCAGGATATCTACTACACATCCAACAACCCCGAGGTTATTAGCGTAGTTCTAAACAGGGCTACAGTAGTGGGTGTAGGTAGCGCTACCATTACCGCTCACCAGCTTGCTAGCAATAGCTTTGCCGAGGCTACACCAGTGGCAAAAGAGTTCTCTGTGGCCAAGGCTCCTCTTACCATTATAGCCGACGACCATACAATTGAGTTCTCCGATGCAATTCCCGAACTCACCATGTCGTTCAGCGGATTTGTTAATGGCGAAAATGAGTCGGTTATCGCCGAGCTGCCTAGCATTAGCACAACTGCAGTACAGAATAGTCCCGCAGGTGATTATCCAATTACCCTAACGGGTGGTAACGACAACAACTACAGCATCACTCTAAATAATGGAACCCTTAGAATTATTGATGTTGATGCGTTCGATGTAAACTTTAGCGTAACCTATAATGGAAACCCCGATCAGGGTGTAAACATCAATATCAATGGTATTGATCTTACAACCGATGAAAACGGAGAAGCTACCATTAAGCTAAAGGCGGGTACTTACGTGTATATTGCTACCAAAACCGGACGCGAAGACTACTCGGGCACTGTTACAGTTGTTGATGCTGCTCAAGCCGTAGATATTGTATTACTGGCTCCTCTCCCAATTTTCACAATTACCTACACAACCGATGGTAATGGTAGTATTACTGGGAATACAACCCAAAGTGTTAAGCAAGGGTTCGATGGTACAGAGGTGACAGCGTCTCCAAAGTTAGGATACGAATTCGATAAGTGGAGCGATGATGTTACCACTGCAACCCGTAAGGAGGAGAACGTACAGGGAGACATTAACGTTACGGCGCTATTTAAGCTAAAGGTTTACACCCTAACCTATATTACAGGTACAAATGGAACCATTATTGGCGACGATGTGCAGTATGTTGAGCACGGAGCAAGCGGTGCCGAAGTTGAGGTTATTCCTGCCGATGGTTACTCATTTGTACAGTGGAGCGACGATGTTACCGACAACCCACGTACCGATGTGAACGTGATGATGGATAAAACGGTAACTGCCGAGTACACCAAGATTTACTCGCTACCTTACACCCAAACATTCGATGGTACAACGCTACCTGAAGACTGGGAAAATGTTGACAACAATGCATCGGGTGGAGTATGGCAATTCAAGGCAGCAACTAAAGATGGTAGAACGCTAGCAGGGTCATCTGCAAATTATGCCACATTGGATAGCGATTTTTATGGTTCGGGAAAATCACAGAATGCAGACTTAATAAGTCCAACTTTCGACCTAACCAGCTATTCGGCCGTGAATCTAAAGTTTAACCACTACTATAGTCACTACTCAAGTTCGGCCACTGTTTCGTACAGTATTAATGGAGGTGCTTGGGTTGAAATTCAGAAGTGGACAACCACTACAGCTAATTCTGTAGAATTCGATCAGGCAATAGATGCTGTTGCAGGACAGAACAACGTGCGTTTTAAGTGGAATTACCAAGGAAGCTGGGGATACTACTGGCTAGTTGATGATATTGAGATTACAGGAACCTCTGCCGCTGGCGATTACACTGTAACCTATCGTGCTGGCGACAACGGAGCCCTACAAGGAGCAACAGATGGAATTATTACCCAGGTTGTAACTGCTGGCGAGAACGGACCAACGGTTACCGCTGTTCCCGACCCAGGATTTGCCTTCTACCAGTGGAGCGATGGCGTTACCGATAACCCACGTACCGATGTGGTGATACGGGATATTGATGTAACCGCAATTTTTGGAAGCGATTGCTCACCTATTACCAGTTTGCCATACTTTGAGGATTTCAATGCCTCAACCTCTGCACCCGATTGTTGGAATGCACCGGCTAATGCCAATGGTAAAACTTGGACATTTGGCCCAGGCAGCTATACTGTTAGCTCGGGTAATAGCGCATACTTCGATGGTATGAGTGTTGGATATGGAGTAATTGAAACCGCTGAACTGGTTTCGCCTACCTTCGATTTATCTGGCCAGTCACAAGCATACCTATCGTTTAGGCATTTACACTACCCAATACTAGGTAGTACAGCAAAGGTTATGTACTCTGATGATAATGGAGCTACTTGGAGTGAACTTAGTGTTTGGACTGGGGATGTTTGGATGCAACATGTTTGCATTGAAATTCCAACGCTATCATCAACAGTTAAATTCAAATGGGAAATTACTTGTAATTCATTAAACCTAGGATGGTATATTGATGATGTAGAGGTAAGAACAGAGCCTACAGTAATGCTTACTTATAATGCCCAGGAGGCTCAGGACGAGAATGACGACTGGTACTATATGGGTTACATTGATGGTAATAGAACTCAAGTACTAGTTGTTGGTGAGGATGCTACCTCTGTAACAGCAGTTCCCTACGAAGGATTTAGGTTCACTCAGTGGAGCGATGGTGTTACCAACAACCCTCGTACCGACCTGAATGTGACAGAAACTAAAACTATTACAGCTGGGTTTGAGGCTATTCCAATGTATGCTGTTAGCTACAGCATAATAGGCTCTAACGGCACGCTAAATGCTGCTGCTGGGGGAACTGAAATTATTACTGGTAGCACAATAGCCGAAGGTACTGAAGTAGTTTTCACTGCAACCCCCGAGGTTGGTTATAGAGTGAAGGAATGGACCAATAATGGTGTTCCTGTTGCTGAGAATGTTACCAACACCTACATTATTAGTAGCATTATGTTGGATATTGATGTAACTGTTGAGTTTGAGTCAATTCCAACTTACACTTTAACCTACACCGCAGGTGCCAATGGTACTATTACAGGTGAGGCAACTCAAACAGTTGAGGCAGGTGCCAACGGAACTGCTGTTACCGCCGTGGCCGATGCTGGATACCACTTCGTGAAGTGGAGCGATGGCCTAACTGAAAATCCTCGTACCGATGAGAACATAACCGCCAACATAAGCGTTGAGGCAGAGTTTACTGAGGATGTAGCAACAACCTACACCCTTACCTACACTGCCGGTGCAAACGGTTCTATAACTGGCGAGGCAACTCAAACAGTTGAGGCAGGTGCCAACGGAACCGCTGTAACCGCAGTAGCTAACAATGGTTACCACTTCGTTAAGTGGAACGACGGTGTAACCGCCAACCCACGTACCGACAAGAACGTGACTGCGGATATTACCGTTGAAGCCGAGTTTGCAATTAACACCTACACGCTCACTTACACTGCTGGTGACAATGGCTCGCTTACAGGTGAAACCGCCCAAACAGTAAACCATGGAGCCAACGGAACAGCGGTAGAAGCCGTTGCTGCTACAGGCTACCACTTTGTGAAGTGGAACGACGGTGTAACCGCCAACCCACGTACCGACAAGAACGTGACCGCGGATATTACCGTTGAAGCCGAGTTTGCAGTGACAACCTACACTTTAACATTTGTTGTGCTTGATAAGGACCAGCAGGCTATTGCGAATGCAAGAATAAGCATTAATGGTGCCGACCTTACAACAGATAGTGAGGGTAAAGCAGAGGTAGACCTCGCAAACGGTACCTACGACTATGCTGTTGAACTTGAGGGATATGAAACAGTTAGCGATGAGGTTACAATTTACAACGCCAATAAAGAAGTTACCATTAATATGGTAAATGTTGGTGCAGCAATCAATTCGCTTGCCGATGTTAGGGTATATCCAAACCCATTCTCTAGCAGATTAGTTATTGGAAATGCCGAGAGTGTTACACGAGTTGAGATCACCAATATGATTGGTCAAAACCTATACCGTCATACTCTTGTGCTGGGTGAGCATGAGCTAATTGTGCCAACCTCGTCACTAAAGGCTGGAGTCTATCTCGTGTCAATTTATACTAACGATGGAAAACGAACTGTTAGAAAGGTTATAAAGGAATAATTTAGGTTGTTAAGTTAGGGATTAAGGGCTGCCTTTTTTGGGCAGCCCTTTTTCTTTGTACTTAAATAGTCAAGCTAAAGGAATATAGAGTTAGTGGCTTTCTACAATCAAGTTTTTAATAAATTACTACATTTGTAAAAAATAATAGCATATGCAGCTGTTCCATATCATCGGCCGATACATCCTGTTTTTGGGTAAGGTGATAGCAAAACCAGAGAAGTGGAAAATTTTTTATCGCGATACGGTAAAGGAGATCGATAAGCTGGGCATTAACTCCATTGGTATAATAGCCATAATATCATTTTTTATGGGTGCGGTTATCACCATTCAAACAGCATACAATACCGAGAATCCACTGCTGCCAAACTACCTTATTGGGGTAGCCGCCCGCGATAGCATTTTGCTTGAGTTTTCATCTACGATAGTGGCACTTATACTGGCGGGAAAGGTGGGCAGCAATATTGCATCGGAAATTGGCACTATGCGGATTAGTGAGCAAATTGATGCCCTAGAGATTATGGGTGTTAACTCAGCAAGTCATCTTGTACTACCCAAAATTGTTGCTGCAATGCTTTTCAATCCTTTTCTCTGCATAATGAGCAATGCGGTTGGAATAATTGGAGGATGGATTGTAGGCAACCTAACGGGTGTAATCACCACGCAGCAATATGTCGAAGGAATACTTTACGCGTTCATCCCATACTATATTATTTACGGAGTAATCAAAACTATAGTTTTTGCTTTTATTATTACTAGCGTATCGGCGTTCTATGGGTACTACGTGTCCGGCGGATCTCTTGAGGTGGGGCGCTCTAGCACCAAAGCTGTTGTTCATAGCAGCGTGGTAATCCTATTGTTTAATCTGATTTTAACACAACTACTGCTGTCATGATCCGGGTTAAAAATTTATCCAAGTCATTTCCCGACCAGGTGGTGCTCAAGAATATTTCGGCAACCTTTGAGAGTGGTAAAACGAACCTAATCATCGGTCAGAGTGGTTCGGGGAAAACCGTACTTATGAAATCTATAGTAGGGTTGCATGATGTGGATGAAGGCGAAATCTATTATGACGATATTCACTTCAACAACCTAAATTTTCGCGATAAAAAGGCTTTGCGCCAGCAAGTGGGGATGCTTTTTCAGGGGGCAGCCCTATTCGATTCCGCAACCGTTGAGGAGAATGTGATGTATCCCCTTGAGATGTTTACTGATTTTACCGACGAAGAGAAGAGAGCGCGCGCTAACTTTTGTCTGCATCGGGTGAATATGGATAATACCAACAAGCTATACCCCGCCGAGCTCAGTGGCGGAATGAAAAAGCGGGTTGCCATTGCACGGGCCATTGCGCTAAACCCCAAATATCTGTTCTGCGATGAGCCAAACTCCGGACTCGACCCCAAAACCTCAATCCTTATCGACAACCTAATCAAGGAGATAACAGAGGAGTACGGTATTACCACCATTGTAAATACCCACGATATGAACTCGGTGATGGGTATTGGCGACAGTATTGTGTATATATATAAGGGCGAAAAATGGTGGGAGGGATCAAAGGAAGAAATTTTGCACTCCGACAATAAGGAGCTTAACGATTTCGTGTTTGCCTCCGAGCTGGCCAAGCAGATTCGCTATGGTCACAAGGCTTAACCCTAAGCAAAGCATAGTTTCCACATTCTAAATCTTTGCTATCTTTGCAAATCTTTTCAAAAATTATATTGCTATGGATATTGTTGTAAGCGGAATCAGATCGACTGGTAAACTCCATTTGGGCAACTACTTTGGTGCCCTAAAAAACTTTGTGAAAATGCAGCACGAGAACAAGTGCTACTTTTTTATTGCCGATTACCACTCGCTTACAACCCATCCAACCCCCGAGAACCTTCATGGTTCCGTTAAGCAGGTGCTTGCCGAGTACCTGGCCTGTGGACTCGACCCCGAGGTGGCCACGCTTTATGTACAAAGCGATATTCCGGAAATACCCGAGCTTTACCTGCTTCTGAATATGAACGCCTACCTGGGTGAGCTGGAGCGCTGCACATCGTTTAAGGATAAAATCCGTAATCAGGCCAACAATGTGAATGCAGGTCTACTAACCTACCCAACGCTCATGGCAGCCGATATCATTATTCATAAGGCGCACAAGGTGCCTGTGGGTAAGGATCAGGAGCAGCATTTGGAGATGACACGTACGTTTGCAAACCGTTTCAATAGGCTCTACAACGTGGAGTATTTCCCCGAGCCCGTGGCCTACAATTTTGGCGAGCAGCTAGTAAAAATTCCTGGACTCGATGGAAGCGGAAAGATGGGGAAATCTGAGGGCAACGCTATATATCTTTCCGACGACCCCAAAACCATCCGCAAAAAGGTAATGAAAGCAGTTACCGATAGCGGACCCACTGAGCCCAACCAGCCCAAGCCCGAAGCCATTCAGAATCTGTTTACGCTTATGAACGTAGTTTCATCGGCCGATACCCAGCAGTATTTCAACGATAAGTACAACAGCTGCGAGATTAGGTATGGTGATATGAAAAAACAACTTGCCGAGGATATTGTAGCATTCACAGAGCCATTCTACACGCGAATAGAATCAATTTTAGCCGACACCAACCACCTTCGCAGGGTGGCAAAAATGGGGGCGGAGAAGGCTCGCGAAAGCGCAACCCGAACAATTAGGGAGGTTAGAGAGATAATTGGGTTTAGGCAGTTTTAAGTGTTGGCTTTTTTCAGAAAAGTAATACTCAAATCATAACGAAAGAGCTCCTCGGTCATCCGGGGAGCTCTTTCATCGTTAAAGGATTGCTAACTATCTGTTCCTGGTTCTGCTATTAGTACTGTTTTTTGAGTTGCTTTTCGATTCGCTTTTTGTAGCAGAACCCTTACTGCTTGAGCTTGTCGAGGAGCTAGCCATTGCCGACGATCTGCTGCTCTGGCTTGGTTTTGCTTGCCGAGCCGATGAAGAGGACGACGATCGATTACTTCTGGAAACAGAGGGAGATGGACCCTTGTTGCTACTCGATGAGGATTTGTTAACCTCCCTGCTAGTTGTTCGTTGTGTTGAGGGTTTTGCCGTAGTTGTTGTATTCGACTGGCGTGTGCTTTGCCTAACGCTATTACCGCTAGTCTCTCTTCGATTGGAAGTATTTCCCGAGCGAACATCACTAGACGTATTATTACTGGTATTGCGTGTGCTTACCCTTGTGGTTTGGTTTGTGTTGCTTCGTTTGCTGTTGTCAACTCGTCTTATTGGGGTGGTAACCGTTGCACTGCCCGAGTTCCTATT
>Ga0334900_1001952_pt1 | contig 19870 bp, 18 predicted proteins | sample GraSluR3_MG_2_FD_207231 | JGI IMG/M metagenome (GOLD analysis project Ga0334900, IMG submission 207231) | Sludge microbial communities from methane-producing bioreactor in Wageningen University, Netherlands - Granular Sludge_31_08-R3 | ecosystem: Engineered > Bioreactor > Anaerobic >...
CTCTGGTTCCCCATCATGGAGCGGTACGGAATCACTGCACCACCAAAGGTCATGTGGGGTGTGGATGATGAGATTCGTGATATGGTGAAACAGAGCAGAAGGGATCTCGAAGATCTTCTGAACGGTGGAAGACCGAACAAGGATGCCGTAGGTGCGTTGCTTACACACCTTGAGCAGACGAAAGAGAAGATCATGGAGATGATCTCCAAGGAAGAGGAGATCCTGATCCCCATGGTGAGCGATGTATTCTTTGTGACGGACTGGAGACAGATCTCGGAGGGAAGTCCCGAAGTCGGCTACTGCCTTCTCGACGATCACCCCACTTGGACACCTCCTGCCGAGGAGGTGCCGAAAGCGAAGACTGCTGACATGTCCGAAGGAGTTGTTAAGCTGCCAACCGGTTCATTCACACCAGAAATGCTTACCAGAGTCCTGAATACACTCCCGATCGATATCACCTTCGTCGATGCGAACGATGAAGTTGCCTACTTCTCGCAAGCGAGTGAGAGGATTTTCCCCCGTACCACAGCAATCATCGGAAGAAAGGTCATGAACTGCCATCCGCCAGCCAGCATGCATATCGTAGAGGAGATCCTCAACGATTTCAAATCGGGAAAGCGCGATGTTGCCGAATTCTATATTCATCTGGGTGAAGTATATGCCCATATCCGCTACTATCCCGTACGCGACGAGCAGGGCACGTACCTCGGAACACTCGAGGTGACTCAGAACATCGCTCCGATTCAGAAGCTATCTGGAGACAAGCGACTGCTCGATGAAGAGTAGAAGAATTCTTGCACTATGACAGAGAGGCCGGTCACCGGAAATACTCCGGAAATCGGCCTCTTCTGTTTCGTATGTTCACCATGTACTCTAGGAAGCTTCACCTTCTCGACCGCCCCTAGCGGCGAGGTATGGGGACCATGGCTGCCGGCAATCAATCGAACCAAGAGAATCCATTCTCCTCTGCCAGATCCTTGGCGAACCGGGGAAGCGTACGAACCGGATACACCTCCATGTGCCGCTCATGCTCGAGCATGGGAGTTACGATTCTCCACGACTCTATGATCTCTCGCATACTCGGGAAAAGACTCTTGTCTCCTTGCAGTATCTTCTTGACGATCTGCTCGTATGCTTCAGGTGTGTTCGCTCCGAACGTTTCGGCTTGATTGAACCGAAATCGTACCGGTTTCGACTTCCAGGAAGTATCGGGCTCCTTCAGATTCATGCTGATATCTATGGTGAGCTCTGGATGGATGGTGATGATCACACCATTCTCTCCGATTGTGTCATCGTGCATCACTTTCTGGGTGGTATTCCTGAATTTTACGTAGATGAACGATTTGGCATCCTTCTGCATCTTCCCCGTCCTGATATAGATGGGCACCCCTGCGAAGTAATAGGTGTTCACCGCGAGCTTGAGCGCTGCATACGTCGGAGTATCGACCACATGCCCGCTGTTTGCACCGAGCGACTCATATCTTCCCGTATGGAACTCAGAAACGGGAGCGATCGATCTGAGCACCTTCACCTTCTCCACGGCAATATCCTCGGGAGAGAGTGTCGCAGGCTCGTTCATGGTGAGGTAGGTGATAATCTGCATGATGTGGTTCTGAATCGTGTCTCGCACCACACCGATCTGCTCATAGAACCCCAGCCGTTGATCCACTCCATGCGTCTCGTCGAATACGATCTGAATGCTTTCGATGGAACGGTTGTCCCATATGCTCCGAATGATGTCGTTATGGAACCGGAGAATGAGCAAATTCTGCATGAACTCCTTCCCCAAATAGTGATCGACTCGGTATATCTCCTTGTCGTCGAATGCTTTGAGAAGAATTTCGTTGTACCGCATAGCACTGTCGAGATCGAAGCCAAAGGGCTTTTCCACCACTATCTTCTTCTGCAGTACACACTGACAGGAGAGCTGCGAATCGACTTCCAGTATCTGTCTGATGGCTTCCTCATAGAGCGATGGCTGCAACGCCATATAGTAGATCAATTCGACTTCGTCGCTCGAATCGATTATCTGCTCGATCTTATCTCGAAGTGGATCGGTTGCATTCGGATCGGCCATATCGTAATACAGATATTGCAAGCGCTGCAAAAACGATTTCGAGGCATTATCGGGAACCATCGCCTTGGAGAACTCATCGGGACTCTTGAAACGACGCCCCAGCGCCAGAATGGTGAAATCGAAGCCCTCCTCTATGAGGTGCTCATAGGCAGGATAGAGCTTCTTCTGTGCCAGGTCGCCCGTTCCACCGAATTGAATAACGATTCGCTTCATACCGAAATCTCCTTTATGTCGGTGACGACATTGAAACTGAACCATTCACGGGGGAAAAACATGCAGGGAAGTGTGGAAGGGTTCTCCTTCTCACTCAGAAACCGTTCAAGGGCAATCCTTTTTCCCTCACCGAAGAAGAGGAGGTAGGTCTGTGCCCGTTTTGCGTGATCCTTCAACCCTCGATAACTTATGGTGAACCGCTCCGGTGGGGGCTTGGGACTCGAATCGATGCGAACAACCGAATCTGTACCCTTTGCATCAAGCTCGGGGTACGAGCCGGGAAACAGACTCGCCACATGTCCATCCTCACCCACGCCGAGGAAGAGCAGTTCAAGATTTCTCCCATGCGGCATGAACTCGGTCCCCTCCTGGGGAACGTGGATCTGAGAACGTTTGAACGTCCCGGATTCAATGGCATCGGCAAGACCCACATCGAGCAATGTATCCAAGTTCGTCGACCCATGGAGCCTTTCATCCACAAGGTACACATGCACGCGCTTGAGAATCTCCGAATCGCACTGAAGCAATCCGGCCACAACTGAAACCGCCCCGCGACCACCGGGAACCCCAATGGCAATCTCCCGATCGCTGGCTTGAGCCACCTGCTGTATCGCTGAGGCAACCAACGGGGAGAATCTCCCCGGATCATCTACAACTATCTTCTTCATGTATCAACTATACCGAATAGCGAGGCAATCGAACAGTCGATTCAGATAATTCCCAGCTTCTTCGCCTCATCTCCAATGATATCCATGGCACGATCCAACTCTTGATCGGTATGGACTGCCATACACGATGTCCTCAGAAGTGCTCGTTGCGGTGGAACAGCCGGGCTGACCACCGGATTCACGTAGATTCCCCGCTCGAAGGTCCGCTTCCACAGGAGGAATGTCTTCTCATTATCACCAATGATCAGCGGTACAATGGGCGTCTCGGAGGTCCCCACATTGAAACCAAGGGAACCAAAACCATCGATCATCCGTCGTGCATTCTGCTGGAGTCTCTGAACTAACTCCGGACTCGTCTCCATGATATCAAGTGCTTTCATTGCGGCTGCGATGTTGGCAGGAGGCATGGAGGCACTAAAAATCAACGGTCTCGCGAAGTGTTTGATAAAATCGATGACCTCCTCGGTTCCGGCAACGAAACCACCGATCGATCCGAACGATTTACTGAAGGTACACATGAGAAGATCGCACAGATCAGGATCTGCTCCAAAATGTTCGCAGGTCCCTCTTCCAGTTGGTCCGATGACTCCTAATGCATGAGCTTCATCAAGATACACCCCAGCCCCATAGGCATCGGCGAGTCTTCTCACAGCAGGTAGGTCTACGATGTCCCCCTCCATGGAAAAAACTCCATCGACTACGATGAGTTTGGCGGCGTGGGAGGGTATGAGTTTGAGAACCCGTTCGAGATCGGCCATATTGTTATGCTTGTATCGGTGAAGAGAGACCTGCTTCTTGGTGCCATCTGCCATGAAAATACCATCCATGATCGAGGCGTGATCGTATTTGTCCACAATCACATGCTCTCCCCTACCAAGAATCGCAGAGAGGGTTCCGAGATTCGTCTGGTACCCCGTCGTGAAACAGAGAGCTGCCGGCTTGCCGACGAAAGTTGCCAGTCTCTGCTCAAGCTCTTCGTGCATATCCAGCGTTCCGTTCATGAACCGCGACCCACTACAGCTCGTACCATATCGCTGGGCTGCCATCTCTGCAGCCTCTTTCAACCTTTGGTCGTTCGCTAGGCCCAGATAGTTGTTCGATCCGAGCATGAGCATCTCGTTTCCATCTATGTAGACTCGAGAGCCTTCGCTCCTACTGATCGGTTTAAAATATGGGTACAAACCCGATGCGCGCACTTGAGCTGCTTCGGTGAAATTGTAGCATTTGTCGAAGATTGACGCATGGTGTTCCAATTGCATAGCGACTCCTTGTCGAATGGTTGTCATATCAATACCACTCTACTGTATCATCCTGCCTGACACAATAGAATGATTTGTCAATAAAACAGTTTCTGAAGTCAAAAGTCTTCAGTACAGGGAAAGGCTTGCAATTTCACCTCAAGCTGGTGTTCAATAGTCTAAGGTATGCAGGCGGAAGTTCTGCCAAATACACGAACGAGAAATAGGAGAATACGCATGAAGCCATTTATGGGACCCGATTTTCTACTCGAGAACGAAACTGCAAGACAGTTATATCACGACAGCGCAGCTGGGGAGCCGATTTTCGACTACCACTGCCATCTCATACCACAGCAGATTGCAGAGAACCGAAAATTTGCCGATCTTACCGAAATCTGGCTAGGAGGGGACCACTACAAGTGGCGTGCCATGCGTTCGGTTGGTGTAGATGAACAGTTGATCACGGGGAATGCCGATCCATTCGACAAGTATATGGCTTGGGCGAAGACCATGCCGCAACTACTGGGCAATCCGCTGTATCACTGGAGCCACCTCGAATTACAACGCTATTTCGGAATTTCCGAACCGCTTAACGAGTTTAGTGCCACGATGATCTGGGACGCAACTAAAGAGAAGCTCCAATCCGACGACCTTGCCGTCTCAAGCATCTTCAAGAAGTTCAAGGTGGCAGCTGTTGGCACTACAGACGATCCTGCCGATGATCTTTCTATCCACAAATCTATCAACGAAGGGAGTGCTCCCATCGGTAGTATCGACACACGGGTAATGCCATCGTTCAGACCCGACAAGGCAATCCTCGTGCAAGCTCCAGGATTCGCCGAATACATCGAGCGCCTCGGTGTTGCAGCAGACCAGGAGATACGTTCAGTCAAGGATGTCTGTGAAGCACTCACGAAACGGCTAACGTACTTTGTCGAACAGGGGTGCAAAGCAAGCGATCATGGGATACCCATGGTTCCCTACACTGTGGCAAGCGAGTCAGAGGTGGAGGCAATCTTCCAAAAGGGCATCGCCAAAGAACAGCTGACCGAACAAGAGATAGATGCCTATCAGACCAGTATTATGGTGCATCTCGGAAAGGAGTACGCTCGCCTTGGCGTGGTCATGCAGCTGCACCTGAACGCAATCAGAAACCTGAATGGGCCCATGTTCACCAAGCTTGGTCCAGATACTGGCTTCGATGCCGTACACGATCTGCCTATGGCAGAAAAACTTGCCGGTTTCCTCGGAGCATTGGCATCGGAAGGCCGTCTTCCAAAGACCGTACTCTACACATTGAATCCGAAGGACTACTATGTGATGGGGTCGATCATGGGAGCATTCCAGGGCGATGGAATCCCGGGGAAGATTCAACTTGGTTCCGGGTGGTGGTTCTGCGATCATAAAGACGGTATGGAACAGCAGATGAAGATTCTGGGCAATCTCGGCTCTCTGCCCCGCTTTATCGGCATGCTCACCGACTCACGCAGCTTTCTCTCGTACCCGAGGCATGAGTATTTCAGGAGAATCCTCTGCACCATACTCGGAACGTGGGCAGAAGCGGGTGAGATTCCTGCAGACCCAGTGCTGCTCGATACCATAGTGAGAGATATCAGTTTCCGAAACGCTGAACGTTATTTTGCCTAGGGAGCGTGTGCTAATTTGAACTCTGTAACCAGAACCATGCATATCCTCGAACGTCTGGCCGCTCACAGAAAAATCAATCTTGAGCGGCTCTCGGAGGAGACGCATATACCTAAACCCACGCTCTTGAGATTCCTTGCAACGCTTGTCGATCTCGGGTACGTCTGTCGAGATGCCAACGACCAGTACTCGCTCACGCTCCGTATGTTCAGTGTTGGGTCCAAAGGACTCAGTCATATGGACATAGCCCAAGATGCAAGACCCCATGCAGAGGAGCTCCAGAGCAGACTCCGTGAGACGGTCCATATGGGGGTCGAAGATGACGATATGGCCATGTATGTACTGAAGATAGAGTCCGAATATACGATCAGAATGTACTCTCGTGTAGGAAAACGGATCCCTCTCTACTGCACGGCGATCGGCAAGATATTGTTTGCAGATATGGAGGAGTCGAAACAGTACCGCTTGCTGGATCTGCTGGAGCTTGTGCCATACACACGGAGTACCTTGGTGGATAAGGAAAAACTGAAAAGTGAGCTACAGCTCGTAGCTCGACAAGGATTCTCCGAGGATGTGGAAGAGTATGAGGAGGGTGTGAGGTGTATCGCTGCTCCAGTTCGCGACTATACCGGCCGAGTCATTGCAGGGCTATCGGTCTCTTGGCCTCTTTTCAGATTCGATATGGAGCAGCGCGATATGTATGTCCGTGCCATCACTGAGTACGCACAGACAATCTCATCGATGTTCGGCTATCAGGCTACCGCTGAACACGACCCGAACCATCGCCCTTCATGAGTGCTTCGACCTCTTCTCTCGTGGTGAGATTGAAATCTCCCGAGATACTGTGTTTCAGACACGATGCAGCGACGGCGAATTTCAGCGCATGTTCTTCATCGTAATGGCGTAGCCCATAGATCAGACCTGCCGAGAACGAATCTCCACCGCCGACACGGTCGATGATGTCATCGATCGCATATCTGGCTGAGACATAGAATCCATTTTTCCCATGCAGTACAGCTCTCCAACCGTTTCTGTCGGCACTGATACTCTCACGCAAGGTGATTGCTATCTGACTGATATTCGGAAACTCTTTTATCACATTCTGCGCAAGTTGCTCATATACTTCATCCGACAATGACCCCTTTGTGACATCCACGTCTGCTTCGATTCCGAGGCATTTCTGGATATCCTCTTCATTGGCAACGATGACATCTGCAAAGGCTGTGAGTTCACGCATGACGCTCGGTGCACTTTTGCCGTACTTCCAGAGCTTTTTTCTGAAGTTGAGATCGATGCTGACCGTAAGTCCGAGTCTCTTTGCAGCCTTCATGGCTTCGAGAGCCGTGTCTGCAGAGATCTGTGAAAGCGCCGGCGTGATGCCGGTGATATGGAACCAGTCGGAACCCTGGAAGATAACATCCCAGTCGAAAAGAGATGCTTCGGCTAGCGAGATTGCCGATCCGGCTCGATCGTAGACCACTTTGGAAGGGCGCTGATTAGCACCGGTCTCGATGAAGTAGATACCCACTCTCCCCTCGTCTGTTCTCACGATTTGAGAGACTCCTACCCCATGACGTCGAAGTTCCGACACAGCAGAGTCGCCGACGGCGTTCTTCGGAAGAGCCGTAACGAACTGGGCGGAATCTCCGAGCAGGTTCAAAGAGACAGCCACGTTCGCTTCTCCACCCCCAAATGTTGCTTCAAGCAATGGGGATTGAAAAAACCGTTCATGTTGTGGCGATTTGAGTCGGAGCATAATCTCTCCAAATGTGGTTACTTGCTTCATGTACCTACCCTCTCCTTCTTATACTTCCGTATTATATCATGGGTACGATAAAGGTCAATATTTTTTCGGAATATTGTTCCATTTTTCATGATTCTATGCTATATTCGGTGTAGCTAATTGGGAGGTTTCCATGGTTTCAGTACACGAGATGATTCAATCGGTGGGCGTAGTGCCCGTAATAAAGATAGATTCGCCCGACCAGGCGCTTCCGCTCGGCAAAGCTCTTCTTGCAGGAGGTCTCCCCATTGCCGAGATCACCTTCCGAACTGCTGCCGGAGAGGAGGGTATTCGAGTCCTCCGGACTGAATTGCCCCAGCTTCTTGTAGGCGCGGGAACGATCGTGAGTGTCGATGCAGCTCGACGAGCACAGCAGGCAGGAGCACAATTCATCGTATCACCCGGCTACAGTGATGATATCGTGGCATTCTGTCAGGAACAGGGAATCCCTGTGTACCCTGGAGTGAACAACCCGAGTCAGATCCAACAGGCTATGGAAAGAGGCCTCTCCGTCGTGAAATTCTTCCCTGCAGAAGCCTCTGGAGGGTTGCCGATGCTTCAGGCTCTCAGTGCACCGTTTCCTACTATGAAATTCATGCCTACAGGCGGAATCGGTATACACAACCTTGGAGACTACCTGAAAAAGCCCTATATCGTTGCATGTGGAGGAAGCTGGATGGTTCCGGGTTCTCTTATCAAAGAGCAGAAATGGGAAGAGATATCGCATCTCTGTAAGGAGGCGGTGCATGCCGTGCATGGCTTCTCGTTCGCACATCTCGGTATCAACCAGAGAGACGAAGACGAAGCAAAGTCGACAGCTCAGACATTGGCAACGATTCTCCAGCCTCTCTCGGAGAAGTCGAACTCATTCTTCTCCAGCGACTCGATCGAAATCATGAAGCAGACGGGCATGGGTGCCCACGGACACATCGGGATCCGCACGTGGAATGTCGAACGTGCGCTCACATACCTGAGCCTCTTCGGATTCGAAGGGGTGCCCGAATCGGCACGACGGGACGCCAATGGAACTATACACTTCATCTACCTGAAGCCAGAAGTAGGAGGCTTCGCTCTCCATATCATGCAGGCGTGATACCCACTTTTGTGAACTATGCCACGCCGGATTGTGCCATATTGATGAACTGAATAAAATTTTATACCTGTTATAATTTTTATCTGATATACTGGTGGGACCACAATCAACTTGGAGGAGCATCCATGCCATCGAAGTTCATTATTTAAAAGACACCAAAAGGGTTTTTCAGGTTCAGTCTATTGGCAGCGAACTCACAGACGATACTTACCAGTCAGAACTACAGCAGTCTTCGTAATTGCCGAGACGGAATCGAAGCGATCAAGAAGAATGCTCGTTCGCATGTTGAGGATCAGACACTGCAAAAACCCGAGGCAAAGAAGTATCCGAAATATGAGGTGTATCTCGACAATGCGAACCAGTACCGGTATCGACTCTTGGCAGCGAATGGGCAGAATATTGCTATAGCTGAGGAGGGATACGCGACGAAGTCCGGCTGCATGAATGGTATCGATGCCATTGGAAGAGCTGCACCGGACGCGGTTCTGGATGAGTCGGCTCTCGAAAAATAATCTACCTGTTCAGTGATAAAACAGTTTGCCTCATTCTCGATTCGGAGAGAAACGCCATATGTATGGCTATGGCCGTGGTAGTATGCTTGCATGGATATCGGCGAAGCCTTATACAGGATACTTCAGTTATACGACTGCCCGGTCACCCAATTTGCCCAGCAGGTGGGTATGCCTCGATCGCAGATCTACAAAATCCTCCGCGATGACCACAGCCCGACCCTCTCTACTGTGGAGCGACTTGGTAAAGCATTCAACATGTCTGCCCCTGAGTTTCTCTACATGATCGAGACAATAACCGACAAGGACCATCACCTGGAATAGAACAGCTCTTCGGTTGCCAGGGCGATCTTCGTGACAGAGAAATCGGTTCCGTGGGGATAGATATAATATGTATCATCTAGCGTGGAGAGGTCTATACAATCTCCCTTTCCGAAATAGTCATACTCGATATGGCAAGAATACATGCTGGCAACCGGCTTCTCGAGGAGGAAATCCTCTCCGTCGAAATTGCCCTTCAACGTGAACCCGGTCATCGAGTGAGTCAGTTTCGCCGTGCCCAAACGAATATATTTCCTTGCATTCGGTAGCGCATCCACCGTCACATCACAGGTGAGATGGTAGATACCCTGACGCACCTCCTCTCGTACTTGCTCTCGTTGAAATTCGTACCAATCGGGAATATGAGGAAATTCAGTTGCCAATGCTTTCTCATCGGTGGCAGTCTTTACTGCCTCCAACTCTCCCAGGGTGCTCATCTCCCAAACCTTGCCACAAGCGTTGCACATAATCTGTGCACCGTTGCTGCTCATTCGATACTCAGTTTTGCAATGTGGACACTGGTACAGTACCCGGTGAAGTCCCTCAGCTCGTTTCGGATAATCTATGATGATACCCTGCTCTTTCTGCCAACGATACTCGTCATACTCGAAGGCCTTGTTTATTGCCGTATTTATCTCGCTTACCGTAGCCCCTTTCAGCTCCTCCGGAGTCAATATCTGCGTCAGATCTGCCTCAAGGCGGTTTTTCCTTGGAGTCAGATTCCAGCAGGGGCTCTGCAGGTAATTCCCGTGCATATTCAATACCACGACAGGAACACCGAGCAGTTTCGCCATCTTCCCCAACGATTCGGGCAGTACGGCATTCGTTCCGATAAGCGAGTATCGGGCTTCTGGATAGAGCGCTAGAATATCTCCTTGTTTCATTAGGACGTGTCGTATCTGTCTAATGAGCTGGACATCATTGGTGAACTTCCGCTTGCAGATACCTCCAGCTTGCCTGAGCAACCACTCTCTTCCTATGAATCCATCTATAGCGACCACATAGTTGGCCCGATGGGGGAAAATTGCCGCGGTAGTCACTTTGAAATCCATGAATGCATGGTGCGTACACAGCAGGAGATAGGGAGGCTTGAGTCCATCCATACGAACCTTGTCGATCTTCAACTTTCGTTTCCAGACTGCGGGAAAGCTGAGAATCCACGTAAGCGGCCTAAGGAATCCCCGTTGCCGAACCGGTTTTCTTACCATATCGAATCGGATCTCTGCTCGCAACTTCTGAATTCCTGTCATCTGCGCCTCCTATATCCAGTTCTCTTGCCTACCAGATACATCAGTGTCTCTCTTGTGAAGCAATCTTGGAGCGCTCCAACGCTGTTTGAGACGCATGAAAGACAGTACCATCACCAGTGTGGATATGCAATATTATCCATCTGCATACACAATATTTCGCTGGTGTTTTTTGAGTTATTTCAAAAACCCATTGACTCTTCCCGGAATTTTCGTTATCTTCATAACAAGAACAGTGGTTAAGTCTGGTGACTTCGGATAGGTTCGATTCCTGCTAAAGCCAAACCGGTACGATTATCTTTACGATTTTCGTGGTAAAAAGGTGCTGATTCAGATTGTGAAAACTAGGTGATTGTAAGTTCATCCCAGCGATTTGTCCCATGCTGGAGGCTGCAAGTAGATCCGAAAACACAATACTGAACGCACCTTTTTCGTTTTCATTGACAGACCCACCGTAGCGCTGTACCCTTCTGCTCATGCATGAATCGATAACCGGAGCGATCATGGTGCTCCTATCCGGAGTCTGCTGGGGCACCTACGGAACCATAGCTTCTTTCCTTCCAAAGACTATCTCTTCGCTCACGGTAGGAGCTCTTCGCCTCGGTATCGGTGCTCTTGGCATAGCATGTGTCTTGGCACTCACCCACAGGGGACGAGTGTTCACCCGTGGAATACGATTCTCGAAACGGAATCTGCTCGTCGGGGCGGTAGCTCTGGCTGTGGCCCAAGCTACACTCTACCTCGGGATAAGAACTGCCGGAGTCACCATCGCTACCATGATCTTTATCGGCACACCGCCACTGTTCAGCGGAGTCTATGCACAGCTGGTCAAGAGAGAACGGCAGAGTGTTTCATGGCTCGTCTCATCGATTATCATAGCAGCCGGCTGTGCGCTCATGGCGCTATCCGAACAGACTATCGAAGGGGTGGGCAGCCGGCTCCTCCTCGGCAGTCTGTTCGCCCTCACTGCCGGCGCAGGTTGGACAATAGTAGGGACCATGCTTCGAAACATGCAGTCAGTCGCGTCGCCACTGGAGTCTGCTTGTGCAGTCATGGGAGCATCGTCCCTGTTCATGCTCCCCTTTGCACTCGTGGGGGATCTCTCCTGGGCACGCGAACCGAACTCACTGATTCTCGTGCTGGCACTTGGCCTACTCTCCTCGGCGATCCCCTACTGGCTATTCACCACCGGAGCCAGAAAGATTCCTGCCAGTCATGCATTCCTCTATGGACTCACCGAACCAATCACCGCCTCATTTCTCGGTATTCTGATTCTCCAGGAGCGATTACGTGGAATCGGTGCCCTCGGCTACTCGGCTGTCGTGGCGGGGCTTTTGCTCTTCTCAACCTGGGAGATGCGAAAAGCTACAAATCGACGAACGGCCACTACCGGAAGCAGTCAAGACTCCTCTGCTAGTTGAGCAAGGAATTCCCACCGCTCCATCTTATCCTCTAGCAATTGGCGTGCCTCATGGTACTCTTGAGTTCGATCGGCGAGAGTCTCTGCAGGTGCCTCTGGATCGGAAAAGCTCATCTCTAAAACACTAATGCGCTGCTCGAGAAGTTCAATTTCGTCCACAATGGTTCCAAACTCTTTCTGTTCGTTGAACGTAAGCCGCCTTTTTCTGTCACGTTTCACCGACCGGTTCTGTTTCGTCTCTGTCGGCTTCTGAACCTGCTTTTCGGCCTGAGTAGCGGCGATTGCCAGTTCACTTGAAGCATAGTCGGAATACGATCCGGCAAACTTTTCGATACCACCATCGCTTGAAAAAACGAACAAGGTATCTGCAATGCGGTCAAGGAATGCCCGGTCGTGAGAGACGACGAGTACACACCCGGTAAAATCGATGAGATACTCCTCCAGTCTGCGAATCGTGTCAATATCGAGATCGTTGGTGGGTTCATCGAGCAACAGGAAATTGGGTGAATGGAGCAGGACCTCGATAAGATGGAGCCTTCTCCGTTCTCCCCCGCTGAGTCGGGCAATCTCTATTCGATGGAACGATGTGGGAAACCCGAAGAATTCGAGAAATCTCGCCGCACTCATCGTCTCACCAGGACCAATGGTGACCTCGTCTGCAATTTCACTGATATGTTCCAGCACTGTTTTGCTTCGATCCATGAACGAATCGAGTTGGTCATAGTACCCGAATACAGTGTTCACTCCTGTATCTATGACACCGAAGTCGGGCTTCACTCTCCCCACGATCATGTCCAATACGGTAGTCTTTCCACTCCCGTTCGGGCCGATCAGCCCCACTCGATCACCTTTCAAAAAGCTGTGTGAGAACGGCTTGACCACGGTCTTGTCCTGATAGACTTTCCCGACACCCTCTAGATCGAGGATCTTCTTGCCCATCCGGCTCTGCAGCGACGTAAACGCGGCTGCTTGTTCGGCGGCATCAGAAAGAGATTGCTGCATGGCGACGATTCTGGCTTTTCTCCCCGAATCTTTCCCGGCTCGGGCCTTTGGGCCTCTGGACAGCCACTCCATCTCTCTACGTAGGACAGTCTTCAGACGATTCTGTTCCGCCTGTTCATTCGAAAGGCGATCAGCCCTTCTCTGCAGGAACTGACTATATGATCCCGGATGCGTAAATACTCGCCCACGGTCGAACTCGAAAATCGAGGTACAGACATGATCCAGCAGATACCGATCATGGGTGACCAGTATCGCTGAACACTGCTGTTGAACCAGATACCGCTCTAACCACTGGATCGTCGCGATATCTAGATGGTTCGTAGGTTCATCCAACAACACGACATCAGGTTTTACGGCAAAGACTCTCGCTATAGCGACTTTTCGAATCATGCCACCGGAGAGTGTATCCATGGTCGCGTCCATCGCGGGCCCCTGCAGCTCACTGAGAAAGGAGGCATACCGTGTCTCGATATCCCACCCATGGACCGATTCGATCTCCTCCATCGCAGTATGCAGTTTTGCCGCTCCAGCTTCGGTATCGAGCGGATGATCGGCCAATAGCCTATGGTACGATTTCAGCAAGTCCACAGTCGGATGAGCACTCTCGAATAGAAATTCGGATACCCGCTGGCCAGTTGAGAACAGCGGCTGCTGGTCGAGCAGGGAGACGGTCAAACCTCGAGCTGTTGCTATTGTTCCTGCATCGGACTGCATGCTCCCAGCAAGAATCTTCAAGAAGGTACTCTTACCGCATCCATTTGGACCGACCAGCCCTATCCGCTCCCCTTCGTTCATACCAAAAGTCACCCCTTCGAACAGAGGAGCGTCCTTGAGTGTCTTCGCGATGTTTTCAATCGACAGTAATACCATGGGGCTCTACTGTGTCGTTAGTTCATAGGGCCAATCGATGACACCCCCGAAGTCGTAGACATTCACATATCCGAGTGAAACGAGTTTTCGTGCAGCTTGTGCACTTCTACTACCACTTCTACAGTATACCAATACCGTTGCCTGTGTATCGGGCAGCTCTTCGGGTCGGTGCTCGGTGGAAATGGTCTCATTCGGAACAAGAATTGCTCCTTGAATGTGTCCTTGGGCATATTCTGCAGGGGTTCTGACATCCACAATCGTAAGTGGATCGCCAGAGTCCATCATCTCCTTCGCCAATTGTGGAGAGATCTTTCTATATTGAGCGGTTACAGCAGTGGCCATATCAAATCCTTCTGCCCGACCCGATGCACTGAAATTCACGGTGCAGGAGGCAAGAGCAATGATCAGGATCATTCCCACGATAACCGCTGCTTTTTTGGAACGCATAATCAGCTCCTTCTTGCATGCTTCGTAGTACTATGAAGAACAATCGAACGGGCGTCAAGTTTCATCGACAAGAAAAAATACCCGATTATTTCAGTAAAGGGAGAATTTGTGTATTGACATTGTACTAATACACTAATACAATTCTAGTTGAAAAAGGGATTATGTTATGACAAAGGTGGTGGAACAGAAGACCCTCACGTTCACATTGGATCCTAAAAGCGGGGTGCCATACTACAAACAGATCATCTTGCAAGTCGAAATGGCCATTGCAGATGGACGTCTCTCGAAAGGTGAGCGTCTCCCTACAGTCCGTAGCCTGGCAGTTGACCTCAGCATTAATCCAAACACGGTTGCCCGTGCCTACAACGAGATGGAAATTCGGAACATCGTCGTGACACAACAGGGCTCGGGAACCTTCATCAGCGATAAACAAATCTCCATCGACTCCATTGAGCGGGAACGGATTCTCACTGAGATCACCCGGACATACATAACCAAGGCAGCCTCCTACGGATTCACGCTGGAGGAGATACTCGCCCACATTCAGGAGTTGGGGAGCGATACATTACAAAAAGGAGGAGAAGCATGAACCTATTCACCAAGAAATATGAACGGATCAAGAACCTGCAACAGTTCTCACTGAACAAGGATTTCGCATATGGAGCAGTCTCATTCTTCATACTTGCGATCTTCATAGGGCTCGGCATCTGGGTGCAGACAACCATGTTCCCCTTGGTCCCCACTATGCAGGTCATATCCATGGCGGTGACAATACTCATCGCCTCGATCCTGATTGCCATTGTCCCCATGTGGTCAACGATCATCCTGCTCGCGGTTGTTATCTGGCTCATATTGTTCGGACAATTCACAGCCGATCTCTATCCATTAGGAATTGCAGGCACCCTCGGACTATTCATCTCTGCTTCGATTCAGCTGGTGTTGCATTGGGACAAGGTGGTCGTGCTCCGAATGGGTAAATACCGCCGCGTATACGGACCAGGTTTGCACATACTGCTTCCATTGATCGACCGAATCGCAGAGTTCGTGGATACAAGAATACGGGCAACCGACTTTAGTGCAGAGAAGACACTCACCCGCGATACCGTGCCTGTGCATGTCGATGCTTTGGCTTTCTGGATGATCTGGGATGCCAAGCATGCGGTACTCGAGGTGGAACACTACATGGAGGCGGTCATCCTTTCGGCTCAGACTGCGTTGCGCGACGCCATAGGGAAGCATGAGCTCGGTTCACTGCTCAGTGAACGAGAGGAACTCGGAAGAGAGATCCAACAGGCACTCGATGCGAAGACGAATCCGTGGGGCGTCACGATCCTCTCGATCGAAATCACCGATATCATCATACCGAAAGAGCTCGAAGATGCATTGAGCAAGCAGGCGCAAGCTGAACGCGAGAAGCGTTCACGGGTCATTCTCGCAGCAGCCGAGGTCGAGATCGCGAAACAGTTCGAAGAGGCGGCAAAGATGTATGCACACAACCCGACCGCACTGCAGCTTCGTGCCATGAACATGGTATACGAGGGAATCCGAAGAAACAATTCGATGATGCTCATGCCGGCATCGATCCTGGACAATATGAACCTTGGAACGGTACTTGGGAGTGCCGCACTGCAAAAGTTGCAAAGTGAACACCCGGAGATAGTCCCAAAAGACGAACCCGAGTCGAAGGAGTAGGAGACCATGAAGTTCCTCATGCTGCTGGCAGTCAAGAATCTCTCTCGATACCGCCGCAGAACGCTCATAACCGCGACGGTGATTGGAGTCGGACTCATGCTGTTTCTGATGATAGACTCACTCCTTGTCGGTATCGACCGTGAGTCGGTTCGTAACCTCAAGCAGTACGAAACGGCATCGTTGAAAGTCATGCATACCGAGTATTGGGAGGACAGAATTCTCATGCCGCTCGATGTTTCGGTTCCTCAACCCTACGATCGGGTAACCGAATTGCACGATGCCGGTTATCGCGCGACTCCACGCACCCGCTTCTCTGCAGATCTCATCCTCTACAGTGAGGATTTTGGAGAGGATGGAAACATCCCAGTTCAGGTCACCGCTATCGACACAGCCCTTGATAGTACGGTCTTCGATCTGGAACAGACCCTCATGACTGGTCGTTACCCCGAGATGGGGAGCAACGAGATGGTCATTGGTTCCTGGATGGCAGAAGATATCAACGCTGAGGTTGGCTACTGGGTTACCCTTGTGACCCGTGGGAACGGCGGATTCTTCGAAGCCATGGACATGAAGATAGTCGGTATCGTGAATTGTCCGAATCCGAATGTGAACCGATCACTTCTCCTTGTTCCAATCGATACGATCAGTGACTACCTTGCTATGGAGGGCCTGGCGACCGAGATTGCCATAGCCCTGCCCGATTCTGCAGACATCTCTCATGAAAAAGAGCTAATAGGCACACTCATGGCCGCCTCGGGTGCTCCATTGACGGTCTTAAGCTGGGACGAAATGGCAAGCGACTACATAGCCATGATCGAGGCTGAGACCGGATCCTCATCGGTTATACTGTTCCTCGTATTCCTCATCGCCGCTGTGGGAATCTCGAACACCATGATCATGGCGATCAATGAACGGGTACGAGAGTTGGGAATGATGCGGGCACTGGGCATGAGTGACCGGCAGATACATCTCCTGTTCATTCTGGAATCGGCAGGCATCGGCCTACTCGGTTCACTCGTAGGGACCGCGGCAGGAATGCTTGTCAATCTCTACCTTGTCCACTACGGGATAGATTTTGGATTTCTCATGCGAGAGATGGATCTCGGCTATCGTATACAAAGCATATTCCGTGGGACATGGCATGTTCGCGGAATTCTCACCACATTCACCATGGGAATACTATTATCGGTGATCGTCTCGTGGTTCCCCACCAGACGAGCCACGAAACAGGATATTCCGTCATGTCTCAGACACCAATAGAAAGGAGAGTCGTAATGATTCAAGTACAAGATGTCGTACGTAATTACCATGCAGGAGAGACGGTCGTTCGCGCCCTCAAGGGAGTCTCTTTGGAGATTGCCGATGGAGAGTTCATCTCCATAGCAGGGCCTTCGGGATCGGGCAAGACCACGTTGCTTAACCTTATCGGGTGCATCGATGCACTCGATGGTGGAGAGATCACCATTGACGGTACTCGCGTTTCACAGATGGACAAACGAGCGAAGACCGAATTCAGAAGACACAATCTTGGATTCATCTTCCAGACATACAACCTCATCCCGGTACTCACCGCCTACGAGAATGTCTCCTTTGTCCTGTCGATACTCTCTCTTCCCGAGAAGGAGATCGAAGAACGGACCATGCGGATCCTCAGGGAGGTTGGCCTGGAGGGGATGGAACATAGACGTCCCGATCGTCTCTCCGGTGGGCAGCAACAACGGATTGCCATCGCACGTGCTCTGGTGAAAAACCCAAAGATCGTACTTGCCGATGAACCGACTGCAAACCTCGACTCCAAGACAGGAGAGGAGATACTGAAGCTCATGAAACAGATGAACGAGAAGTATCACACGACGTTCATCTTCTCGACCCACGATACCATGGTAATGGAGTACGCGAGACGTCTGGTGTCGCTACACGACGGGCAGATCGAAAGTGACGAGAGGAGGTAACGATGAAATTCATCATCTCCCTTGCATTGAAGAATCTCAGCCGGTACCGGAGGAGAACGCTCATAACCGCTTTCGCCATTGCCATTGGACTCATGATGTTCATCGTGGTCGACTCTGTGCTCATTGGTGTGGAGGCTGAATCGATGCGGAATCTCCGCTGGTACGAGACCTCTTCGGCGCGGATCATGCACGAAGAGTACTGGGAAGAACGACTTCTCAAGCCATTAGATATCTCGGTTGAACAACCGTACGAGATCATCTCATCGCTAGAACAGATAGGTATCCCCGCTGCACCACGCACTACATTCGCAGCCGATATGATTCTCTACAGCGACGACTTTGGAGAGGATGGGAACATGTCTGTTCAGGTCACTGCAGTGGATCCTGACCTCGACAATACCGTATTTCGATTCGAGGAGACGCTCATCGAGGGTCGGTTCGCAGAAGCCGGTGCAAATGAACTGGTCATCGGATCGTGGTTCGCAGAGGATATCGGAGCAGAACTCGGATACTGGGTAACGTTCGTGACTCGAGGAAGGGGTGGTTTCTACGAGGCAATGGATATGCAGATCGTAGGTATAGTCAACTGTCCGAACCCGAACGTGAACAGGACGCTCCTCATGATTCCAATCGATGTTGCCGACGAGTACCTCGGTATGGAGGGAACGGTCACAGAGATCAATATGGCAATTCCTGAACGAAGCGATATATCCAAAGAGGTAGCCCGTATCGCAGAGATGCTGGACGACTCGTCTCAGCGAGTGAAAGTCGCCAGATGGGATGAACTCGCTCAGGACTATGTAGCGCTAGCAGAGACGAAACGGGGCGGCACGAGCATGATTCTTTTCATGGTATTCCTTATCGCTGCTGTGGGTATTTCCAACACGATGCTCATGGCCATCTATGAAAGAATTCGTGAGTTGGGAATGATGCGTGCACTCGGTATGAGCGACAGGGCGATCCAGCTCTCATTCATGATCGAGGCAGGCGGAATCGGCCTCATTGGTTCGATCACCGGGGTCTTGCTCGGTGTCCTAGGAAACATCTACATGGTGAATGTTGGTGTGGATCTGGGATTTCTCATGCGGGATCTTGATATGGGATATCGAATCCAGAGTGTCATGAGAGGAGCGTGGAGTCCAGCGACACTGGTGGTGGCATTCTTATTCGGTACACTCCTATCGATGCTTGTGGCCTATATTCCCACGAGAAGAGCGTTAAAGATGGATATCCCGTCGTGTCTCAGACACCAGTAGAGGAGCAGAATCATGACAATGAAACTGATACATGTAGCATTCAGAAACATAAGTAGAAACAGAAGGAGGTCGATCCTCTCTGGAATAGCCATAGCTGTGGCTGCCATGAGTATCGTGTTCCTCTTCGCTCTGGTTCAGGGCATGCGCGAAGACATGGCACACAACCTCGCCACATACTATACCGGAGAGGTCAGAGTCCGGAACAGTAGTTTTGCAGAATTCGAACGATATAATCCGGTACACTTGAACGTGGATTGGGATACGATCGACTCCACCCTTTCGACCATGGAGGGGATCACCGATTATGTACCCCGGATAACCTTCGCCTCTTCGTTCTATATCAATGGTGGCAATCACCCTGCAGTGGGGATCGGAGCCGATTTCGCTCGCGAATCGTCGTTTCAGGACCTCGATTCGATCATCAAGGAGGGGCGAATC
>Ga0334900_1001957_pt1 | contig 19830 bp, 20 predicted proteins | sample GraSluR3_MG_2_FD_207231 | JGI IMG/M metagenome (GOLD analysis project Ga0334900, IMG submission 207231) | Sludge microbial communities from methane-producing bioreactor in Wageningen University, Netherlands - Granular Sludge_31_08-R3 | ecosystem: Engineered > Bioreactor > Anaerobic >...
AGTCTCTTAGATAACAATTCGGTTATCGAGTTTTTCGCGAAGCGAAAAGTATCGAGATAACAAACCGGTTGCCGAGTTCCCCTCACCAATTTATATAGCCGGTAAATTGGTGAGGGGTGTATCGAGATAACCAACCGTTATCGGGATGACCGCATGCAAAGTCAGGGATGACTGCGCCGGCGAGATTTGCCTTAAATTCGCGGGAATAACATTTGCTCTTTTTCTTGCAAACGCGAGGAGTTTTGACATTTTCATACATTAGTAGTATATTATTGTCTTAAATTTTCGCGGAGCTAAGATGAAAAAGGGACGGATTATCGCTGTCATTGTCTTAAACCTTGTGATAGTCGTTAGTGAGGTGATTTTCGGTTTGAAAGCGGGGTCGGTGGGGCTTATTGCCGATGCTATGCATAATCTCAGTGACGTTATCGCTATGGTTATAGCTTTAATCGCAATAGTGTATAGTGAAAAAAAAGCCACGCCGCAGATGACTTTCGGGTATGTCCGCGCGGAGATGATGGCGGGGTTTATTAACTCGATTTTCCTTGTCGGAGCGATGTTTTATATTATCTACGAGTCCGTTATGAAGTTTATCCATCCCGAAGACGTTTCGGGGGTTATTATGATGAGTGTTGCGGGGGTGGCATTGCTTGCCAATGCGGTTTCGGTGTTTATACTTCGAGGCGCGGGCGTAGGGCATTCCCATAAACACGACCACGGCAAGGAACACCATCACAACGAGGATTTGAATATCAAAACCGCGATACTCCATTTGGTTTCCGATGCGGCAATATCGTTTTCGGTGGTAATCGGGGGCTTGGTTATCCATCTATTAGGCTTTAATTACATCGACCCGATACTGTCGATAATCTTTGCGGGGCTGATAATCTTCCGCGCGTTTTCTATCCTCAAATCGACTTTCTTTAGCCTGATGGACAGGCACGAACACGATATAGAACTGATTGTAGCCGCTATCAGGAGTTTCGGGGAGGTCAAAAATATCCACAGCGTCCGTTACATAACCCCGTCATCGAAAGATATCTACCTCTTTGCGCATATAGTCCTTGATAAAAACCTCCGTCTTTGCGAGGTGGAGGAGATACTTGAGAAAATCCGCAAAACTCTTGTCGAAAAGCACGGGATTACGCAGATAACGCTCCAGCCGGAGACGGGAAAATACAGTGATGATGATATTCTATGCGACACGCATTGAATAGTGGAAATTAATCTAACTTGACTTCATCCAAGCAAGATATTTTATCTTTAAATATTTTATGAGTCATTCTGCCACTTGCTATTTCTTCCGCCATCTTAATTAATACATAGGAAGAAATAGCACTACCTATCAATTAGGATAAACACTAACCCTTAATTTGTCAACATATAAGCCTAACGATGCTAATTTCCTGAGCTTTAAACCCGTTTTTGATTATTTTTCCGTTTGGGTTTATAATATTACACTTTTGATAGCGAGGTTGACTATGCAGGTAAAACTCATTTCATATACCCCTAACCCCGAAAAGCATATAGAATACTGCGCGAGGATATGTTATGACAGCAACGATAAGGTATCCAAGACCGACACGGGTAAATTCCTTGCGGGCTTGCTTAAAAGCGGGCATCTGTCGGTGTTTGAACATGCAAGCGCAAGTTTTTATATAGAGGGGGTTTCGCGCGCGTTGACCCATCAGCTTGTCCGTCACAGGCTTGCAAGTTATTCCCAGCGTTCCCAGCGATACGTCAGCGAAACCGATTTTGAATACACTATCCCGCCGGAGATTGAGTGTAACCCCGATGCCAAAATCGAGTTTGAAAGGGCGGTCGAAAGTATAAAGCAGAGCTATCAAAAACTTCGCGAACTCGGCGCTAAAAAGGAGGACGCAAGGTTTCTTCTACCCAATGCAGTCCATTCGACTATCACTATGACCGCCAATTTCCGCGAGTGGCTTGCGGTGCTTGACTTGAGGGTTAGTAAGCACGCGCAATGGGAAATTTGCGGAATGGCTGTTCTTATATGGAAGGAACTGTATAAAATCGCACCGTCTGTTTTTGATATAACCGCGTTTGAGAAAAGCAGGGATTTTGAGTATAAAAAGCAAATTTTTGATACGGAAATAAGTTGATGGAATTATTCGGGAGCAAGAATATTCCGCTGTCGAAACGAATGATGCCTAAAACGCTGTCTGAATTCAGAGGTCAGTCTCATCTTACCGATACCGGTAAACCCATCAGGACTATGCTTGAAAACGGCATTATCCATTCAATGATATTTTACGGTCCCCCCGCGACAGGTAAAACAAGTCTCGCACAGATTATCGCATCTGAGCTTGAATACAGGTATATACGAACAAACGCCCTGACTTTAAACAATGACGAGATAAAGTCTATTATTGCACAGGGGCAAAACCGCAGTCTTGCGGGGGAAAAAACGATTGTCTTTATTGATGAGATTCACAGGCTTATCAAACCCAAACAGGATGCGTTCCTGAGCGCGCTTGAAGAGGGGGATATTATCATAATCGGGGCAACCACTGAAAACCCGTATTTCGTTATGCAACCCGCTTTGCGTTCCCGTGTTTTTGTATATGAGTTTAAGTCTCTGTCGAGAGAGGATTTTGATATTATACTTGACTATGCGATTGAAAACGATAAAATCCTTGAAAAATTGGATATACGGTTTGCCGATAATGCGCGCGATTACCTGTTGGATATTTCCGCCGACCCGAGGATGTTGTTGAATACGCTTGAGATGGCGGTGTTGTCCAAGGGGATGGGGGAGTATGTTAATATCACAAAGGATGATTTATCGGCGATACTTCAAAAACCCGATACGCTGTATTCAAGCGAGGAGGGGCATTACGATGTTATATCGGCGTTTATAAAATCGGTGCGGGGCAGCGATATTGACGCGGCTGTTTATTATCTTGCGCTTATGCTTGAGAGCGGCGAGGACCCGCTTTTTATTGCAAGACGGTTGATTATACTTGCGAGCGAGGATATAGGTATTGCTTACCCGGAGGCTTTGCCCGTGGCGGTTGCCTGTTATACGGCTGTCGAGAAAATCGGTATGCCCGAAGCAAGACTTGTTCTCGCAGAGACTACCGTTTTACTTGCGGGCGTTCCTAAAAGCAATTCGGCATATTTAGCTATAAACGGGGCGCAGAAATTTATCAGGGAAGGCAATATCCTTCCCGTCCCCCCTTATCTGAAAAATGCTACCTTTGACGAGGAAAAAAAGATGGGGCGCGGTGTAGGATATAAATACCCTCACGACTACCCTAACCATTTTACCGGTTGCAAATATCTTGAGAGCGATATAAAATTCTACGAAGCAGGCGAACTCGGCTTTGAAAAACGTCTGAAAGACTGGATGGAAAAAATCCGCAAAAAGGATGACGGCAGGGAATAATTCTTTAACTCCCTGCAATAATTGAATTTTTACGCGGTTTGGGTTATAATCTTTTGTTCAAAAAAATATCGGGATAATTTATGAAAAGATATATTATATTTATCGCATTGATTTTGGTTACAGGCGGATGTGGAAAGCGGGATATTCCGCAGGCGGTAAAAGGAGAAGCCCCTCTGCCTATCAGGCTTTCACCTGAAGCGGCGGCTCAAGCCGAAGCTCGCGAACGCGAATTGCAACGTCGGGAAACAGACAAAACCACGCTTCAATATAATTACGACCTGTTCAGGTTAAACCGTATGCGGTTTCGTGAAGTCCCTTACACCGTTACCAATGATGAATTTTTCAGCGCTCTTAAAGAGGAGTTTGAAACCTATGCGCTTTCACGTGAGGATAACCTTCGCAAGGCTATAAGACGGTATTCCGTGCTTATAGACAGTTATCCATCCGAAAGATGGTTTTTGGTTCAACGTGTGGGAATTTGTCATTTCAAGCTCAAGGACTATGCTCAGGCTAATAAATTTATAAGCGCCGCGCTTCGTTCGGGGTTTTCCAATGATGAAATCCGTTATTACAAGTCTATGCTGAGAGCATATTACCGGAAGGATTTAGAGGGCGCGCTTCACTATGTGAAGAGGGTTAATCCCGTATCGGCTTATTTAGACAGGCAGGACTACCTTTATTATGTCGGGAGTTTGTATCTTGATTTAGGCGACAGGAACGAGGCAAAAAAATATTTTGAAAATGCTTTATCGCTCCATCCCGGTAGATTTTATATCCATTACGATATTCTTAATTTCTATCTTGACGGCGGGCTTAATAACGAGGCAAGAGTTTATGCGCAAAACTCTTTTGATTATCTTATGTCTTTGGAGGAAAGCGAATATCGTAAAAAGGCGTATTCGCAGATGGTTTTATTAAACGAACTAACGGGGAGACCGACTTTCCGTTACAGGTTTAATATACAACCTCAGTTTGACCATTTCGGCAATATTTTCTATTTTACGCCAAGCACGCGGCTTATTCAGCGTGCGCGCAGTTCTCATGTGGAATTGCCGGTTGCGGAACGGCGTCAGGACAGGCGCGATTTGATTTTCTATCCGCTTTATGAGGATATGACCGAGTTTAACGGCAAGACCGGATATGTTGTTATCGCGGGGCTTCCCGCTATTACCAACGCCCGCTACGAGGGTAACCCTCTTTTTACCCCGAAAAGTAAAATTTTCACTTCCAGTAATATTATTATGTTAATAAGACCCACAAACGCATATTATTATATCACCAATACCAACCTCCCGCCGGTTTCACCGAATTATATTGTAACAAACCATTCCAACGCTATTTTTACCGAAGTATTGGACATTAAATTTTACCATGAAACGCTTAAATATAACTTGGACGGCGGAAAATACTGGGACTATATTATAATCGGTTACGACGGCACTAACGTTGTTACTGTGACTTTCTTTTACCCGTCCCGTCTTGAGACTGAAAAACTTTCGTTTATGCTTAATAAACATAACGCGGAGATTATTATACAGGACTTTAAGGGTAACGGTGAAAACGAGATTATACTGATAGATGATGACGTTTATTACCTTAAACCGGAAGACATTGTTATCGCTAACCGCTGACAGGATTACTCTTGGAGACATAATGAGAGAATATTCAATATACGAAATATCGCTTATAATTATCTATTCCATATTTGTCGTAATCCGCGCATATTACAAGCGAAAGGCTATCAAAAGCAGATGGAAAAAAGAGGCGGGCAGGCGGGAACGTAAAACCGATTCGATTATTCTCGGGGCGGTTATGGCATTTGAGGTCTCGACTTTTATTATCTTTATTTTTTTCAACTCGTTGCTTGACTGGGCGGGGCTTGTATTGCCCGATTGGGTTAGAATTACGGGAATATTCTTAGGTATCGGTTCGCTTTGTTTGTTTGTTGTTGTTCACGAGGCGCTCGGCAGAAATTATTCATCCACTATTGTTATCAAAAAAGACCACACCCTCGCTATGAGCGGAATTTACAAATGGGTGCGCCATCCGATGTATACCGCGTTTTATATTCTTCATTTTGCGGTATTTATGATGACCGCAAACTTTTTTATAGGAATTTCCTGGATTGCCGGACTGACAATTCTTGTTGCATACAGAATTCCCCGCGAAGAGGCTTTGATGGAGACGGAATTCGGCGAGGCTTATGCCGAATACAAACGCACCACGGGGCTTTTTTTACCGAGATTAAAGACAATCTTTGTCCCCGAGAAGGATTCCGTTTCGGATTAAGTCTTTTTTATTTCCCCTTAAACTTGATACAACCGATTTTCTTAATTATAATATCTTTGTATGCGGGTGAAATATAAAATACGGACTTTTAGCGGTTCGGGGGCGTGATGAATTTACCGGATTATAAAAAAGAAATTGAGTATCTGAACCAGATTATCGAAAAGCAACAAGCTCAAATTAGCGGAATGGACAGGATTATTCGCGCTTATAGTAGTGTCGAAAAACTTACAAACAGGGAGTTGATGGAGGCGCAGGAGCGTGCCAAGACTGAGGAGCGGATAAGCCATTTTTCCGCAAAAGAGCTTCGTCAACGCGATATTGCATTGAGCAATCTCCTTGAGATAAACAAGCAGATAAGTTCCATTCTTGAAGAAAAAAAACTTCTCAAAAGGGTTTTGTCGGGGCTTGTTACAAGTTTAAAAGCCGAGCGCGGTATTATATACACATTTGATAACGACAAACTTTACCCCTTTGTCTTTTTTAATCTAAAGAAATCCGAGATAAAACGCTCTTATTTTGAATATCCTAAAATTCATATTGATAAAACCGCGCAAACAAAATCGACTGTCTTTAAGTTGTTTCATGAGGTTGCTGACGGGGACGGGAGCATTTCTTTTTCTTTTGTGTGTATCCCGATGATTTATGAGGGACGTCTTCTCGGGATAATATATTTGGATATAATTTCCGATGAAAAAACTTTCAGGGTTCAAGACCTTGATGTCGCCGAGATTTTCGCATCACAGGCGTCTATTTCTATGAATAACGCTATGCTTTACCAGAAAATCAAAAATCAAAACCTTGAACTTTTAAAATTGGTTAATCTTAAAGACCAGATGTATTCCGATTTCTCGAAAAATATAAAAGAACCGCTGAACCGTATTTACCATAATCTTGATGAGGTAATAAATAACAACGAGCTTAGCAAGGAAGAACGGGTAGAGTTTCTGAAAACAATGCATTCGCAAATTGCCGGACTTACGGGCGCGGTTGAAAAAGTCCTTACTATACAGGAACTTGAGCGTCAGGTCGACGATTTATTTGTAGATAACGTGAATTTCAGGGATATATTTGCATTTCTAACGGATTATTACAAAGAGAGTATTGCGGAAAAAAAGGTGAAAATCAATATAGATTTATCGCGGGAATTTGAAAATTACCGTGCCAATAAATCCGTGATGAGAACTATCTTTGATGAATTATTCAGTAACGCTATTTTTTATAACCGTCCCGGCGGCAAGGTTAACGTTAAAGGCTTTCGCAAGGGCGATTATCTTGTCGTTGAAATTTCCGACACGGGGCATGGTATTAAGGAAAAAGACCTCCCCCATATTTTCGAGCAATTTTACAGAACATCGGACTCCCCCGACCTTAACGATAAAGGCGCGGGATTAGGCTTGTATCTGGTAGGTAAATTCGTCAAGCACTACAACGGCGATATAAAGGTATCAAGCGTTTACGGCGAGGGTTCGACTTTCAGCGTGAAGTTTCTTATCAATTAAGTTTTGTTTTTAGTCATTTCTATTATAAAATCGGGTTGACAAAGTTTGATGCCTTTTTATAATGTTATTACAAAAAATTAAGGAGGCAATTATGGAAAAACTTTTGTCAAAAATATTTTGCGGGGTGGCTTTAACTGTTGCTTGTGTATGCTTGACGATTGCTCCGATTTGGGGGGATACGGTTGTCTTACCCGACGGGACCGAGGTTTCGGTGGCTTTTGCAAACAAAGATAGTGAAGGGAGGATTACAAGGGCTATGATTTCGGAAACGGCTTTTTTTGATACCTCTATCGGTAAATTGAGATGTGAGGCGGGCAGTTCGGTTGAATTTTTCGCAAACGGGAATATCAAATATATCGGTTTTGCAGAACCTATTCCGTTTGAAGTTGCCGGTGGAACGCTGATAATAAGCGAGGTTAGATTTTATGAAAACGGAAAATTAAACGCTTTCTGGTTTCCCGACTATCAGGGGATTAACACATCCTTAGGTAAAGCAAAGGCTAATAGAGTTGAATTCTATGAAAGCGGGGAGATATTAAGTTGTAATCTTTCCGAGCCTCATTCCTTTAACACTCCCGCGGGAAGTCTTAGCTTTACCGCTATTGTTTTCTACAAGAGCGGTAAAATTGAAGGCGGGTCGTTTTCGCAACCTCATTCGGTAAAAACCCCGTCCGGCACTTTGAAATTAACTTCCATAGGGTTTTACGAAAACGGAAATATCAAGTATGGAAATCTTTCCGGGGCTCAAAATATATCTACTTCGTTAGGAAATCTGAAATCCGAAAGGGTTGAATTTTATGAAAGCGGAAAAGTAAATATAGTTATGCTTTCTAATCCGCAGAATTTTCAAACCCCATCGGGGAGATTAAATATCGGGATGATTTCATTCCATGAAAACGGAAATATCAGATTTGGGGGGCTGTCTGAAAATGCCGTTATTAACGGCGTGGAGTTTGAAAGATGGAAAATTATCGGATGGGATAAAAACGGCAACTTTATCGGCGAAATGCAATTTGATGAGGGAAAAGGAGAGTTTGTTCCCGTATCGGGTTAGTTCCGAAAAATCTAATATTTTCAATTAACCCCGTGACCTTAAAAATAAAGGCGCGGGGTTAATTTTCAACTTGAAATTTTTTATCAACAAACTCCGCTATTTTTTAGTCGTATCCTTTTTTGAGGATTCGGGCTTTGTTGCCTTTGTGTCGGTTTTCTTGTCCGGTTGAACCGCAGGTTTGGTGTCGGTCTTTTTAACCTCACCGCTTTTGCTTTGAGAGGGGCGAACTCTTACGCGCATCCTGCATCCCGAAAAAGTCCCCGCGATTGACAATGCCATAGCGATAAACACAAAAACCTTTCGCATAAATTTCATATTAAACTCCCGTTCGTTTATTCGGCGATATATGTATTTTAAAAGGACTATATCCCCTGTTTTTAAAACAATTCATATTCAAAAATCTCTTTATTCTCCGGAATATAGTCGGATGTTTTTCCGGGAAAATTCATTATTAATGCCTCAGTAATTGAGTTGCGGTTTTTCTCTCTTGCGCCTATATGGTAAAAATGTTCCCGCGTAATAAAATTACAATCAGACCAAACCTTGCGCAAAGTTTCATTAACTCTATATTTATTACTATGCCATGTGGAAACAATAAATTTGGCTCCGGATTTTATGAGTAAATTATGTAAATCTATTTCATCGCTTATATTCCAAGAATCATAATAATCGACATGACGCCCTATATAAGGCGGGTCGCAATATATAAAATCTCTGCTATTTGCCTGCTCTAATGTAACGCGAAAATCCCGCGTCTTGAAAACCCACTCATTTAACTTTATGGATTTTTCTACAAATTCTATCTGGTTTACAATCTTAGTGATATAAGATTTGGAAAATCTTTCAGGCTTGTGTCCGAAAGGCACATTGTAGAACAACTTTTTATTAAATCTAATCATACCATTAAAGCAAGACCTGTTTAGAAAAAGGAAATGTAAAGGATGTCCATCCGTATTAAATCGTTCCCGAATTTTGTAGTAATAGATTTCTCCTTGTGATGAAAGTTTTGCTGATTCGTCCGTTAAGAATTTTCTTACTCTGTCCGGGTTGATTTCTCCGGTTTTTACGGCGTTATAGAAGTTAATTAAATGAGGGTTTAAATCACAAAAAATCGCCTGCTTAGGTAATAAATTAAATCCTACGACACCGGAACCCATAAACGGCTCAATCCATCTTGAATACTCTTTACCGTCAATTTGGGATAATATCCAGGGAACAAGTTTTGTTTTAATGCCTTGTATCTTAATCGGGGGAACTTTGATTTGTCTCATCAATACCTCTTTTTTTTGAAAGTTCCGTAATTTATCAGCGACACATCTTTTCCTTTGTATGCTAAAAATTTTTCTAATGAAGTAATCGGCTTGTTTGTTTGGATATCTATTATCTTACCGTAATTTATCCAATAATCATCAAAACACTCTTCGCCTAAATTTTTAAATAAACCATTGCCTTCAATTATATCGGGAATATACTTTATACTTCCGATATTGGCTGTGTTTCCACTTCCCCCTTTATCACTTGCAATAGCCCATTTGTCACAGGCAAAAAATTGGAATTCTCCAATAGCAGATATTATTCTTTTCAAATCTTTTATACGGTAAATTTCAGGAAATTTTTTTTTATTTAATCTGGTATATATAATACCAAGACAAAAATGTCCTTTATATTTATTATATGGAAACTGAATGTTTTTATCGCTATTCCTATTAATAAAATACTCTCCATGAGAGCCAAGTGTAAAACCCCTAATAAAATCCGGTTTTTTTTCAAGCCTGTAGGTGGTTTTTAAATCAAGGGCGAATTTATTATTTTCATCATTTTTATCAACAAAAGATAGATCCGGATAATAATTTTGTTTGTCGGGTAAAACAATATTATAATTATTCTTATCTGCAAATTCCAGGAATTTAGGGTATAGATGTATTTCCAATATTTTAGATAAAAGTTTAGTATCATCGGAAATGTCATAAATTTTTTTTATCTGTATCAATAAAGCCCTTGATTTTCCATTTGCCGTCTGAAGCACAAATATACTCTGTTAATTCACAAGCCAGATTTTTAAGTAACCTTAAAAAATCAGCCTTTATTTCATTAGTTTCCAAAATATCTCCTTTTTGATATTCTACTCCAAGAAATTCGGCTCAATAGTCCAGTATCCCAAGATATGGAATTTATCCGCATCCTTGTCGTATTTCAGACGGATACCGAACCGCTCCTCACCCTTGCTCTTTATAATAATAAAATGGGATGCTTTGCCGTTTTCTTTATCGTTATCGCGCTCATACACCTCAATCTCATAGTCCTGCCACAACTCAAGTTGCAATTCCATAAGTTCTTCCATAAGCCCGTCTTCAATAGTAACATAATAGCGGGATGCATTTACCTTGTCGATATTGGTAGCGGGAACAAGTCCCCCTCCCCCCTGTGCAATAATATCCTCACGGTAGGATTCTATAACCGTTTCGCAAAGCGCCTCACCGAGATACGAAGCTAATTCGTGCTGATGCTTACTGTCCGCATTACCGCAGGATATTAACCCTATACCCATTCCAAATAAAATCATCCGGTAAATAATTGTAAATTTCATTTTTTCCTCCGTTGTATAATATCATAAACCTAAGATAAAAAAATTTCAACCAAATCAAATGAAAGAGAATCGGTTTGGAACATTCCACTTTCCTTATTATATGCAAGATTCCTGAAAGTTTATTCCCCTTGTAATTGCATAAAACGGAAATAAGATATATAATATTGCTTAAAAAAAATACAATACGTTGGAGGATTATATGGCTAAATATGTCTATTTCTTCGGTGCAGGAAAAGCCGAGGGAAAAAAGGAAATGAAGGATTTGTTGGGCGGAAAGGGTGCTAACCTTGCCGAGATGACAAATATCGGAGTGCCTGTGCCTGCCGGATTTACTATCACTACCGAGGTTTGCGACCTTTATTACAAAAACAACAAGAGTTATCCCGTAGGGCTTGACAAAGAGGTTGATGAGAATATTGCTAAGCTCGAAAAAGCTATGGGTATGAAGTTCGGGGATAAGCAAAACCCCTTGCTTGTTTCCATACGAAGCGGCGCTGCTCAATCTATGCCCGGTATGATGGACACGGTTCTTAATCTTGGGCTTAATGATGATGTTGTTGAGGGATTTGTAGCTAAAACCGGTAACCCCAGATTTGTTTGGGACTCTTACAGGAGATTTATCCAGATGTTCGGCGATGTTGCAATGGACGTTCCTCATCACAATTTCGAGGAAATTCTTGACGAACAGAAAAAAATCGTCGCTAAAACAAAAGGTATCTCGGAAGAAGATATCAAAGATACCGACCTCGACGTTGATGACCTCAAAGAAGTAGTTAAAAAATATAAGGCAATGTATAAAAAGGTTAAAGGAAGCGACTTTCCAGAAAACCCGAAAGAACAACTTTGGGCTTCTATCAATGCGGTTTTCAATTCATGGAATAATGACCGCGCTATCAAATACAGAAAAATCAACGATATCCGCGGGCTTCTCGGAACCGCGGTAAACGTTCAGGCAATGGTATTCGGTAATATGGGCGAAACATCGGCTACCGGTGTGTGTTTCAGCAGAAACCCTGCTACTGGTGAAAACAAATTTTACGGCGAATATCTTATCAATGCTCAGGGTGAGGACGTTGTTGCAGGTATCAGAACTCCTCAGGAAATCACTCTTGAAAGTTCCCGCGAATGGGCTAAAAACAACGGTGTTTCCGAAGATGACAGAAAGAATAAATACCCCTCGCTTGAGGAGAAAATGCCTGAGATTTGCAAGCAATTGGTAAATCTTAAAGATAAACTTGAAAAGCATTACAAAGAAATGCAGGATATGGAATTCACCATACAGGAGGGCAAACTTTACTTCCTCCAGACAAGAACCGGTAAAAGAACCGCAACCGCGGCTCTTCGTATCGCTATTGAGATGGTTGAAGAGAAACTTATCGACAAAGAAACCGCATTGCTTAGAGTTGACCCCGCTCAGCTTGACCAGCTTCTTCACCCCACTTTCAAGAAGGGCGTGAAAAAAGAGCCTATCGCTAAAGGGCTTAACGCATCCCCCGGTGCTGCAGTCGGTAAGGCTGTGTTTACCGCCGATGAGGCAGAGGAAATGGCTGCGGCAGGCGACCCTGTTGTTCTTATCAGAATTGAAACATCCCCCGAAGATATCGGAGGTATGAACGCCGCTAAGGGTATTCTTACCGCAAGAGGCGGTTCCACCTCTCACGCAGCGGTTGTTGCCCGTCAGATGGGTAAGCCTTGTGTTGCGGGATGTTCCGCTGTTTCTATCGACTACAAGAACAAGCAGTTGACAGCCGCCGGCGTTACTATCAAGCAGGGCGAGTTTATTTCTCTTGACGGCTCTACCGGTGAAGTAATGAAAGGAGCGCTTGAAACCGAAGAGCCCAAGCTTACCGGTAATTTCGGAACTCTTATGGCGTGGGCTGATGAGGTTACCAAGATGAAAGTTCGCGCTAATGCCGATACTCCTGCCGATGCTAAAAGAGCGCGTGAATACGGCGCTGTCGGTATAGGGCTTTGCCGAACCGAGCATATGTTCTTTGAAGGCGACCGTATCGATTCGGTTCGTAAGATGATTCTTTCCGACACACGTGAGGAACGCGAAAAGGCTCTTGCTGAAATCGAACCGATGCAGCAGGGCGACTTTGAGGGACTTTTTGAAGCTATGGAAGGTTTCCCCGTGATTATCCGTCTTTTAGACCCGCCTCTCCACGAGTTCCTCCCTCATGAGGAAAAAGACCAGAAGGCGCTTGCTTCACAGATGGGCGTTCCTTTTGAAAAAGTTAAAGAAAAAGTTAATAGCCTCCACGAGTTTAACCCGATGTTGGGTTTTCGCGGATGCCGCTTAGGTATAATATACAGTGAAATCGCAGAGATGCAGGTAAGGGCTATTGTTAATGCGGCGGTTTCGGTTAAGAAAAAAAATATCAACGTTATTCCCGAAATTATGTTCCCTCTTGTCGGTAACGTAAAAGAGCTTCAGATTCTTATAGACAAATCCAAGCCTATTGTTGATGAGGCTATCAAGAAAGCCGGTGTTGACCTTAAAGTATTGCTCGGAACGATGATTGAAGTTCCCCGTGCCGCTCTCACCTCGGATGAAATCGGCGAGATTGCAGACTTCTTCTCATTCGGAACTAACGACCTTACCCAGATGACCTGCGGTTTCAGCCGTGATGATTCAGGTTCGTTCCTCCCTCAATATGTGGATATGGGTATTTACGATTACGACCCGTTCCAAGTTCTTGACCAGAAGGGTGTAGGCAAGATTATGAAGATGTCGATTGACTTGGCTAAAGGCGTTAAGAAAGATATCGAAATCGGTATCTGCGGCGAACACGGCGGCGAACCCAAAACCGTTGAGTTCTGTTACAGTCTCGGTATGAACTACGTCAGTTGTTCTCCTTTCCGTGTGCCTATTGCGCGTCTTGCTTCCGCTCATGCTGCGATTAAATCTAAGAAAAAATAAGATATACTATACTTACATAAAAGGACGTCCAAACGGGCGTCCTTTTCCATTAAAATCAAAACCTTAGTCTATATGCTTGAAATCGTTACGCAAATCGGTTATAATTTTCTATGAAAAATTACAGGGATAATCCGCTTCTTAAAACTTATGTCGATGAGCTTTTGAAGTGGAATAAAAAAATAAACCTTATCGGAAAAGAAACCGAAGCAGAGGTATGGGAAAGGCATATAGAGGACAGCCTGAGGCTTGCCGACTTTATCGCGGATACGGATGTCTCTACGATAGTTGATATAGGAAGCGGCGGAGGGTTGCCCGCTATTCCTCTTGCTGTTACCCTGCCCGATAAGCGGTTTGTATTGACCGATGTTGCGGATAAAAAACTCGCGTTTCTCGAGTGGATAATCGGGAGGCTTAAACTCAACGCGAGCGCTTATAAGGTATCGGATGAGTTTGTTATAAGCGAGCGATGTATAATAACGGCACGGGCGTTTTCCTCCGTGAAAAATATACTTCAGTGGCGGAAAAAGCATTGCCCTAATGCGACTAAGTTTTTTTTGCTGAAAGGCAAAGAGGAGAACTCAAAAGAGGAAATGAGCGAAGCCGGGGTTTCGGGCGAAATTGTAAAACTTCCGCGCGGAACGCTTATAATTATTTAAAAAAGGATTTTCGTATGATAGGACTTGAGAAAAACAAGGTTCGGCTTGACAATTACTCTATTGAATGGACTACATTTTATGAAAAAGAAAAAAAAGAAATATTGTGCGTTATCGGGGACTTGATTAAGGATATAGAACATATCGGGGCAACGGCGGTTCCGGGTATCAAAGCAAAACCGATAATCGATATCTTAATAGGGGTGGAAAATTTCGCCGAAACCGGGACTCCCGCTATGAGAATTATCGGTTTATTAGTGGGTTTAGGATATTATTTTCGCGGAAACGACGGTTTGCCGGGACGGTTGCTTTTTATCCGTCAGGAAGATAACCTTTCGCTTTACCATATCCACGTGGTAGAGAGCAACTCAAAACTGTGGTATAACCATATTCGCTTCCGGGATATATTGCGCGGACACTCCGATGTCGCCAAACAATACGAAGATTTAAAAATCAAACTCGCCTTAAAATTCCCCGAAGACAGAAACTCATATACTTGGGCAAAAACCGATTTCATAGAAAAGGTATTGGCTAATTATAAATAAAAAGGAGGGCGTAATGATACAGGACGGGTTTTATGTAAAGGAACGAACTTTTTGGTTTATATCCTGCATAATCCTTCTTTTAATCTGCACGGTGTTTATCGCACTGTATATCAATACTCAAAACGAACTCGACAAATTGAAGGATAGCGAAACATATACAACATATATTCCGACTATGTCTAACGGTCTCTACGCCCACGAAATAAAATGGCTTGTCCGGCAGGGGCTACAAAACCCCGTTGAGGATTTAGCCGAAAATCTTACGGAGAATCCCGGACTAATCCCGTTTGAGGGAACACTCGGCGGAACGTTCGGGTTTTACGACCCCGACAGTATTTATGTTTTAACGCCGAGATGGGTTTTTGCGCGATTTGAAGACGGGCATATTGCCGGCGCTATGTTGCTTGAATATTCCGTCTCTAACGATACAATCCATTGGAAGGTAGTCGATGCGTATATAGAAAATTAAGGAGAGATTGATGAATAAACCGAAGCAACCTGAGATTTCCGATTGCAAAACCGAAAACCTTGCCGAGCTATTGCAAAAATTCGCTTTTAAAAACAAGATACGCATTTTTATAACAGTCCTGTTCCTGACTTCCGGGATATTAGCCTGCACCGTTGAAGAAATCGAACAGCCCCCGCTTACCACGTTTTCTTTTGCAGGAGACGTAATGATGGACCGCGGTATTGAGCGAACTTTGCAAAACACAGGTATTTACCCGTTTTTTGATGTTCACGACCTGCTCAATGATTCAACTTTCACTTTTGTAAATCTTGAAACATCGGTGAGCAGGATAGGGGAGCGCGTCAACAAATTATATACCTTTAAAAGCCGCCCCGAAACCTTATCATACCTGACCAACGCCGGAATAAATATAGTGAGCCTTGCAAATAATCATACTATGGATTACGGAACTATCGCGTTAATTCATACCATATCAAACCTTGACGTTTACGGCATTATGCATACCGGAGCCGGGATGAATATAGACGAGGCTACAACGCCGGTAATTTTAGAAACAAACGGGATAAAAATAGGCGTGCTTGCTTACGGCGATATTTACCCTATAAGTCTCTACGCACGGGAAAACCGTCCCGGTGTCGCAGGGATATATATAGACCGTATGATTTCCAATATACAAACCCTCAGGGAAAGCGTGGATTTTGTAGTGGTATCATTGCACTGGGGTATAGAGTATGATGATTTTATACAGCCCGTCCAACAGCGGATAGCCTATCGCCTGATAGACAACGGCGCTAATTTGATAATAGGTCATCATCCCCACGTCCTTCAGGGAATTGAGCGATATAACGACGGTATGATATTTTACAGTATGGGGAATTTTATATTCGACCAAAGACGGCATATAAAAACCCGCTATACGATGGTCGGCAAGGCTATGTTGCAACCCGAAGTTTCTAAAGTAACCAACGAGGATAAAACCATAGGGCTTGTTACAAACCTGAACGTTAGTTATAAAATCACTCCGTTTTTTAAAAGCTATGACCATTTTATGCCCGAACGTCCCGAACCCGAAATGCTTACCGAAATTATGAAACATATAGAAAAAATCTGCGAACCGTATAACGACCCGAAATTAGACTTTACGCTTCATATAACCAACGGCTATACTAACTTTTGGATTAATTGAAGAGGAATAATCCTACAAAAATAATCGTAATAACTTGACAATACACTACAAATACTATATGATTAACCCGAATAAAGGATAATTCGGGAGGACGCTTATGACTTTGAAAATGAAACTTATCTTAATGCTGGGCGCATTTCTTTTTGTGAGCGCAATAGACACATTTATAATTATCTCAATGGCGGATACCATTGCCAAAACGGGGAGACTGATAAATATTGCGGGAAGGCAACGTATGCTTTCGCAAAAAATGTCGAAAGAGGTTTTTGCTGTTGCCAATGGGATTGCGGTTGAGGAAAATATCGGCAATCTTGCGGACACACGGAATCTCTTTGATTTTTCACTACAAAATCTGATAAACGGGAATCCCGATGAGGGTATGTTATCGCCCCCCGATGAAAATGTCTTTAATATCCTAAAGCGAGGGGAAGAAATTTGGACGGGTTTTAGAGCGCATATAGATAATATTATCGAACGGGGATATGCTCAAGCCGATGATTTGGAATATATTAATTCTTATAATATGGTTTTAATGCAAAGTATGGATAACGCGACCGTTGCCTATGAAGAAACGAGCAACGTCGCTAAAATTATAATCGTGAAAGCATCGATATTAGGCTTAATAATACTTATAATCTTGGCAAACTGGCTATTCGTAAGCCGCAACATAGTAAAGCCGTTATCATCAACCTCAAGTGAAATAGAGGAAAACTCACAAAAGCTGAAGACCCAATCCGACCAGATAAAAAATTCATCCTCGCAATTAGCCGGCGGGGCTTCGCAGATGTCTGCATCGGTAGAAGAAATCACCTCATCAATAGAGGAACTTCAATCCATTATCGAGAATACATCAAAAAATATCCGCGAATCATCCGGAGTAATGAATCAGGTAACCGAAGGCGCACATAATGCAAAAAACAAAATGGAAGAACTATCCAAGGCGATGAATGAAATCGAAAAGAGTAATACAGAGGTTAATAAAATAGTCAAGGTAATAGATGATATAGCGTTTCAAACAAATCTTTTGGCGTTAAACGCTGCGGTTGAAGCGGCGCGAGCCGGCGAAGCGGGTTTAGGTTTTGCTGTGGTTGCCAATCAGGTTAAGGCTCTTGCGGAACAAAGCGCCGTATCCGCTAAAGAAACGGCAAGTCTTATCGAAAAAGTTACGGAAAGAGTTAAGTCGGGGTTTTCGCTCAGCTCGGAAGTCGGCAAGGTTCAGGGCGAGGCGGTTGAATATTCGGACAAAATGCGGACTATTCTTGAAGAAATTAAACGCTCATCGGAAGAGCAACTGAAAGGGTCGCAGCAAATTTCAAAGGCGATAGGCGAAATAAATTTAGCCGTTCAAACCACCGCATCTGCTTCGGAGGAAAACTCCGCCGCCGGTGAGGAACTCGCGATGGAATCCGGGACTTTAAATATTGTTGTTGCGAGGCTTAAAACCATACTTTACGGAGACCGTATTAAATCTACAAGCGGACTTCCATCTCCTCGCAGGCTAAAATGACATTGTGGAATTTTTCTTTTGCCTGACGCTCAATCTCAAAAGCCTGTTCATCGCTACGGGATGGGTCGTGGTGGAAAAGCATCAGTTTTCGCACGTTAGCCTCTTTGGCTACGTTGACGCATTGTTCCCACGTGCTATGCCCCCATCCGAGCCTGAACTCCATTTCCTCATTTATAAACTGGGCATCGTGGATAAGCAGGTCGGCATCTTTGGATAGCTCAACTACACGCGAGTCCAACATATTTTGGAAATGTTCGGTATCGGTGGAATAGACAAGACTTTTCCCTTTGTATTCTATACGGTAGCCGAAAGCAATGCCGGGATGGATATGGCGACGTATTGTTATTTTTAAATCATTCCAAAGCGTATGGACACCCTCGCCCAATTCGTGAAACCGTAGATTTGCGGGGAGCTGGGAAAATTTTACGGGGAAATAATCGTATTCCATTTGTCCTGCCAAGACTTTTTCGAGAGTGCGGTTTGCTCTTGAAGGCCCGAAAATCGTAATATTTACACCCGGGGTAAGCGCAGGCACGAAAAACGGGAACCCCTGAATATGGTCCCAATGAGTATGGCTAAGCAGGATAACGATATTGCGCGATTTCCCCTCGGCAATTTCTTTTTTAAGTTTCAAGCCGAGCGCACGGATACCGCTTCCGGCATCCAATATCAAACGTCTCTCATCATCAATTTCAACCTCGACACAGGATGTATTGCCGCCGACTTTGAGTTTATCTTTTTCGGGAGCGGGAATAGACCCCCTGACCCCCCAAAATCTTATTAACATACTTTGCTCCTAAAACTTTTTTTTAGAATCTATAAGTATGGTATAAGGACCGTCATTAACGAGTTCAATATCCATCATAGCCTGAAAAACCCCCGTCTTGACTTTCCCTCCCTTTTGTGATAAAGTATCGGCAAATTTATCAAACATAATAAGCGCCTCTTCCGGCGACATAGCATCGCTGAAAGAAGGACGTTTGCCTTTACGCATATCTCCGAAAAGCGTAAACTGGGAAACAAGCAGGATTTCACCGTTTATATCTTTTACGGAAACCGATGTTTCTTTATCGCCGTTGGGAAAAATCCTTGCACCAAGAACCTTTTCGGACAGATAATTTATATCATTATCGGAATCTTCTTTACATATACCCAAAAAAACGACTAAACCGCGCCCTATTGAAGCAATAAGTTTGCCGTCAACGGAAACACTTGCGCGTTTTACCCTTTGCAGAACAACTCTCAAAAAAATCTCCCGTCCATTTTATATTAATAAAAATTATATATCAAAAAACGAATTATGAAAAGAAATTAAGCGGTTTTCTCAAATAAATTCGGCAATTTTGCTTTATACTTTGTTTTCAAATAAGGAAAATGTGTCATTCTGATTAAGCTACTTCAGTCCTTCTAATGAAGAATCCCCTTACGACAAAATTAGATTCCTCAAGGGGTAAACTGACGCGGGTATAATCGGAATGACGTTTAATAGGGGAAACAGTATTAATATAAGCATAATATGCTCACAGGGAAGAAGCCCGTGCTACCCAAATTCTTTATAAGGTAGTGTCAACTTAATTGTGTTTTTAAATCAAATTTTTTTACGAAATTCAGAAACCAAAGTTTCAAGAAGGCATTTAAACCGGTATCTGATTTAAAGCCATCTGTATTTTTTAGTTTCCTTTCTAATTGTCTATTTATATTTTCAATCA
>Ga0334900_1001958_pt1 | contig 19810 bp, 13 predicted proteins | sample GraSluR3_MG_2_FD_207231 | JGI IMG/M metagenome (GOLD analysis project Ga0334900, IMG submission 207231) | Sludge microbial communities from methane-producing bioreactor in Wageningen University, Netherlands - Granular Sludge_31_08-R3 | ecosystem: Engineered > Bioreactor > Anaerobic >...
GCAGCCATTTCGTAAGCAGCCATTGCTTTTGCTTTAGCGTATGGGCTGGAGAATCCAGCGGCTTCTGTGGCTTTAGCAGCGTCGATAACTACTTTTGGTAATTCAATAGCTTCTCCTGCTTCGCAGGTGGCGATCATGCCGTCGATGGTGTTCTGTACCACTCGGTATGCACCGGTAGCGGCCAGTACTTTTATTACATCGGCGTTAAATGATGCCATTTCAGTTGGGTCTAGGAATTCTCTTCGAGCTCCGATCATTGGGTCGCCCAGAACTACGATGTATCCTAATTCCTGTTCATCCATTTCTTCTCTTTTACCCATTCCAGGAGCGTCACCAATAATTAATGCTGGGACGTCCATTCCAGATAATAATTCTCGAGCCTTAGCTGGGCCAGGAGCACCAGGGTTAGGACTGATGAATATCACAAAATCAGGATCGAAATCCATTATTTTTGGTACGACTTCTTCAATCTGTTCTGGGTTCATCTTTGCTCCGGAACCCACGCCTCTTACGTCTATGTTAGGTCTGTCAGCTCTCTCGTCTAAGACTAGGTCAAGTACAGGAGAGGTACCGATGTTACCACATTTGATAACTCCTATTTTTACAACCATATTATCACCGATTTGCATATTTGAAAGATCGGCATAAGTATTTTTTCATTTAATTTTTAGGGGAAGGTTTATATAGGAGATTCCTGGTCGTGGGAAAAGAAGAGATAAATTAATTCACACAATTATAATAAACAGATTTAAGTATAAAAGAATGCAATTTTGAACTAGTTTTTAAATTGAAGAATTTTAACAAACATATTATACTTTTAATGGGATTTTTAGTTCTTGTTGTTTTAACATCAGGCTGTATTTCCATAGATGGATTTCTTAGTGATGTTAAGTAATGTTGTAAATGACAAAAGCCAACTCGCCAATGCTACTAGTTATGCTAAATTTTAGTGATTTCAATTGTTTTTTAAAGGATTTTAATTCATATTTTTTTATATAATAGCACAAATTGGATTTAAAAAGACTTGTGTCATATTAAATGTAAAAAATAGACATCGATTTCCAGTGTAAATTTATCTAAAAAATTCAAAGTTACCTAAAAATAATATAAATTAATTGAATAAAAATTGAAAATCTTTTAATTTTATACTGTTAGCCTTTTACTGGTGTTTTGGAAGTTCGAATCAGCTGGGTTGCATATAAAACTGTTGCAATCAGAGCCAATGCATAATACACATAAACCACACTATCTGTAGGACCAGTTTCCACCCATATCATGGTATGAGTCAGAATAATTGCATATAATGCTGTTAATGCCCCGTTAGCTTTCATTTGAGCAGCATAAACTATTCTTAAAGCTAAACCAATTATGAACATCTGCAGGGCCATGGCCCAGAATCCGAAGTCCAGTACTGCAGGTCCAAAGATGGTAGAGGTGATGCTGGTAGTGGGTGTACTTCCCCCTACTGGATAACCAAGGACCACCTGTCCCACTGTAACCCGGGGATGTCCTGTGGAAAATGCCTGGTGGAAGAGATCTCCGCCTGTAGCACCAGCCATGTGCACGATCTTATCAAAAACCATTAAAGTGAACCCTGCCCGGTAGGCAACAAGTTCCAGGGGATTTAACGCCCATTGTTGCCATTGAATGGATTTAACTGCAATGTATCCTGCGGCTATGCCTATGGCAGCTATTATGAGGATAAAAAGTAGGATGTGGCTGGTTTTCATTCTCTTAGTGTAATACAGGGTTATGAAAAAGCTGATTAAAATGGCCATGGTTGAGGTTCGGTATCCGGTAATGGCAAATAACCCTAATCCAATAATGAAAAGGAGATAATACCATTTGCGAGGATATTTAGCAAAAAGAATGGTGATTGCAGGTAAAAATATTAAATATGAAACACGCCAAAGATTGGTGGTGGCTTTGAATTTAAGGTAACCGCTTAAAATTGGGATACCACCCAAAAAGTAGAGGTTGAGGGCCTGTAAAAACAGGGCGATTAGAACCATTGCCAGCAATACTCTTTCATCCAGTAGGAATCTTAATTTATTATACCAGGGTGCCGCATCCTCATCCGTGACTTTGGGACCTCCGAAGAGAGATTTAAGCTTATTACTTTTATTATAAATGATTTTAGGAATGAATACGCCTAGGATGAAGAAGAGTGTTCCCATTAACACGTAAATCATAGTGGTGGTTGAAACCCACTGCAAGTTTCGCAAATGCTCCTGATAGGCAATTGCAGCCAGTGATATGTACAGGGCAATAATCACCACCAAAATGTAGGGTGAGAATAAATCTACTTTTTCAAATTTCATTTAACATTCTCCTTGGTACCAGAACTGAGTTATTTTGTAATATTGAACTTAGGTAAACTATTCCTTAAATTTAGATAAACTATTCCTTAAATTAGATAGACTATTCTATTGTTGTTGCTTATTAATCTTAATCATATAAGAAATGTTTGTTAATATAAAGAAGTTAGTTTATAATCTCTTATTGTAAGTGAATTAACATGTTCATCTGCCCTGTTTCATTAATTTTTTTAAATCCAGTACCCCATTATTTCTACTGTAGACTCTGTTCTCAGTTATTTCCTGCTTTTATCATGAAAATAGTTCTACAGTAGAAAAATTGTTTATCATTTTCTGGTTCTTGAAGGTAAGTATTTCCAATATAGTACTTCTACAGTAGACCATATTTAAAGGTGATCTGCACATTTTTATAATTAAATACCGGTAAGAAAAACTTTATTTTATTATTGAAAAATTAATGATCCGTTGCTGCGCTTTTAACCAGTCTGCTGGCGAAACTGGGACAGGCAGCCACATGGGTATGCACATAACTGGCCAGAGTATTTTTACTCATAAGTCCATCCCTGGAATCAGTTACTCCCTTACCCCTTAGGATCTCAAATGCAAACTTTGGTTTATGACCTTCCAGTTCCAGTTTGGAATAGTGGAATTCATGACCATGGAAAGTCTCTCCTTCGGGTATGATAATGTTATCATGAGCGGCCCGGGCAATAACATAACTTAAGGCCTGGGGCTTTTTGGTCATATGAGAATTGTAACCGAACACATCACACATTTGATGCTGGTTAATAGAACGGGTTAAATACATTAGCCCACCACATTCTGCATAGATGGGTCTTTCATCCTGGTGGAATTTCTTCATGGCCCTGCGCATAGACTGATTGGCCTCCAGTTCCCTACCAAAAACCTCAGGGTAACCTCCACCAATGTAGATCCCATCCACATCTGGCACCTCTTCATCATGTAAAGGGCTGAAATAAACCAAATCCGCATGGTTAGCCTCAAATGCTTCAAGATTATCCTGATAATAAAAGGTGAAAACTTCATCACGGGCAATTCCTATTTTAACCTTTTTTTTGTTTTCCTTCTGGAAAAGTGGTTCTCTGCCTTCAGGTAGTTTTCCAGCTCCTTTCATTATGGTAATAAGTGCGTCCAGGTCAATGTTCTCTTCCATAACCCGGCCCCAGTCTTCGATGTTGTGCATAATGCTCTCACGTTCCACAGCAGGAACCAGTCCCAGGTGTCTTTGTTCCACACTGATGGCATCATCTCTGGGTATGCCCCCAATTACTGGAGTATCTGCCAGTTTTTCCACGGCTTCTCTGGTTTTGAGGTAGTGTTTCCTGTTTTTAACCAGGTTCAGGATCACTCCCTCGATCCGGATGGTGGGATCCAGGGTTTTAAACCCTATAACCACTGCTGCCGCGCTTTTAACCAAACTTCTGGAGTTTAAAATTAGAATAACTGGAGCGTTAAGTGCTTTAGCAATGGAAGCTGTGTTTCCAACATCTTCAATGGGACTTATACCCTCATAAAGCCCCCGTACACCTTCAATCACTCCCATTTTGGAATTGGAAATCTTCAAACCCCTTTCAAAGGCCTCTCTAATCTGACCATCACTCATGAAAAAAGAATCTAGGTTGCGACTGATGTGGCCAGTGGCCATAGTATGGTAGGTAGGGTCTATGTAATCCGGACCCACCTTGAAAGGTTGAACCCTTTGTTCCTTGGATAGGGCCTTCATTATCCCGGTGGAGATGGTGGTCTTCCCCACTGCACTGCCCGTGCCTGCCAAAACAACTCTCATAGTGGTTAGTAATCTATGATGTTATTTAAAAGCTTTCAATCAAAGAAAGTATTAAAAACAGACTGTAATTAAGCAAAAAAGTATTAAAAAAATAGAGAAAAATAGTTAAAAAATGGTTAGGAAAAGTTAAAAGAATTAAAAAGAGTTAGAAAAATTTAGAAAGGATTAGAAAGAGTTAAAAAAAATTATAACGGGTGAAAAAGGGTTAAAAAGCTCCTCCTCCCCCTCCACCGGATCCTCCACCTACTCCGCCAACACCACCGGCCCCTCCACTGGTGGCTGTGGTCATACCAGCATCCAGACTGGAAGAAAGAATCACGTACCCACCATAATAATGGAAGAGGTAGATATCACTTCTGTCCAGTTCTTCAGCAGGTACAGACATTTCCATGGATTTTCTAACCTCATCAGCAATTCCCAGGGCTGTGGCGTAAACCAGATACTTATTCCAGACCTTAACTGATTCTGGAGGATATTCTTTTATCAGACTGAAATCCTTAATGTATTTCTTAAAATTCTGCCATTTAGCATCGTACTCCTCACCATGGGTGGTCCATTGTCCAGCGATTTTTTGAGGCATGACGAGAGAAATAATGGATACTGCTCCTAAGAATATAGATGCATAACGGACATAGGCAGCCTGAGGTAGGGGGTCAAAAAGGCTCAGTACTATGATAATGAAGGCTGCACACAGACCCAGCCCTCCATAAATCTTAAGATAAGTATCTCCTTTTTTCAGGAAAAGTGTTTTAAGAACATCGTCAGGTAAAAAATCTCTCTTTAAGTCATCTTTCCATAAGTTGAAAGAATCCCTGAATGCTTCAGCCGTGCTACGGTCTTTAAGATCTTCCTTGATGGTTTCCAAGTAAATTGTCCCATCTTCCTCAAAATAGAGGAGGAAATTCATCACGTCACGTTCAAAGTAATTAAGTTGAGATAAATCCTTTTTTTCATTAATTTGGATGGATAGTGAGCTTTCATCAAATTCATCTGCTCTTGATGGGATGTTTTTGATAAGTAAATATTTTCGGTTTATTAAATCCATTATGGTGGCTCTGAATCCATCCATATCCGGTTCTCCTACCCTTTTACCAAATCCCGATCCACAAATCGCGTTTACCACTGCAGGGGAGTCATCAGTGGGGATATCTCGCTCATATTCTGCCTGATAACTTATTTTAGGTTCTCTTCCATACTTGTAGTATATGATAACTGGAATTATGGTGCTCAAAACCATCAAAATAGCTAATACAGAATATAAGGCCCCTTTAAAATTTATTTCATTGGCATAATCATTCTGAATTCTTTCCATCTCAGCCAAGCCTTCCATATCCACCTGTTGTGCATAGGGAGGGTTGGTTTGGAATTGATCCTTGGGTATGGCCATTCGCACCTCAAACCAGTTCCCAGAAGATATAGAAGTGCTTATAACTTGAAGTGTGGAGTTTTGCCAGGAACTACCTGCAACAAAATAGGGTGGGTTCAGCCAGTATTTCACTCCGTCTTCTGATTTAAGGTGAATGTTGGCTGTTAGTTTTCCCACATCCACATCCCAGTCTTCACCCCATAATTTGAATTGTAAACCAGCCACATCATTGTAGATCTTAACTACATTGACGAAATCATATTCAATGTACACATCCACATCCTGGTCAGTGATGGGAGTGGTTTTCTCCGCATCAGAGTAAAGATATATCTTTAAAGATTGCATATTACTTGAATTAGTTAATTCAACAGTAGAATAAGCTCCAGAAGTGTATACTTTAATATTTTCTATTTGTTCACCACTTTTTATGGGAATATCCCTATAAACACCATTATAAGTCCCTGAAAAGGAGTAATGAAGCTGTTCCTTTACATGGAGCATACCATCATCCTGAACATAAAGGTCAATATTGGCATAGGGAATGGAATAGCTCTTATCATCGTCATCTGCATAGGAAACTGCAGGGATTGTAGATAAGGTAAACAGGAACAAAATAGCTAACGAGACAAAATATATTTTTTTATTCATTTTAACACCACACACCACCAAACCATACCGTTCTAAATTTATTTAAATTATAATGATCTCCACTGCATAAAAATTTGCTGTGGAGCCTTCTTGTGCTTTAACTTGACAAGATAAGGTGCTTTTTTTTATAGATGTATGTTTATGTTTTCAGGAAATTAATAAGAGTATCCAAATTTACTTTGCATTTGCTCTTTCTAAATTTTTATTAACAGGGGTAGATATAAAAAGTGTTTGATGGAGATACAAAAGCTGCGTATTCTGGGTGAAGCTTCACAGTACGATCTATGCAACTATGTGAGCCTGAACCAGGAAAATTTCACCTCAAAAAACCTACCCGGCATTTATCATACCAGAACACAAAGTGGCTGTCAGGTCCCCTTATTCAAAACCTTGATGAGCAACCATTGTATCAATGATTGTAACTACTGTATCAACCATTGTCATAATAAGTTTGAAAGGATTGAATTTAGTCCAGATGAGTTGATATCAGTTTTCTTACATTACTATCAGAACCACTATGCTGAAGGCTTATTTTTAAGTTCAGGAATGCCTGGAGATGCAGACAGGGTCATGGAAAATATGTTAGAGGTGGCCCGTAAATTAAGGTTAGAACATGAATATCAGGGTTATATCCACCTGAAAATAATCCCCGGGGCTTCCTATGATATGATTAAAAGAGCCATGAACCTGGCAGACAGGGTGAGTGTCAATATTGAATCAGCCACTTCTTCTGGCTTTGATGAACTCACCAGCACCAAGGATTATTATAATGATATATTGCGTAGGATGAAATGGATCGGTCGCTTGAAAAAACGCCACCCAGAAATGGCACCTTCTGGACAGAGCACCCAGTTGATTGTGGGAGCCAATGATGAAACAGATCAGGATATTTTGAAACGTGCTGAATGGCTACATAAACATCTGGATATAAATTTAAGTTATCTAAGTCCCTTCCAGCCACTTGAAGACACCCCTTTGGAAAATCATACCCAGCCAGAGAATAAACGAACTCCTCGCCTCTATCAGGCCCAATTCCTCTTAAATTCTTATGGTTTCTCTTCAGATGAATTGTTGTTGGATGAAGAGGGTTTCCTTTTCCTGGATGAGGATCCTAAATATCTCTGGGCAAAATCCCATCCAGATATGTTTCCCCTGGAGGTGAATGAAGCTGGTTTTAAAGAATTACTGCGTGTTCCAGGTATTGGGAAAAAATCAGCCAGGAGAATAATTGAATCCCGTAGAAATGGGATGAAATTCCGTCATCTGGATGAACTTAAAAAAATAGGGGTGGTGGTGAAAAGAGCAGAACCATTCATCCAACTGGAAAGGGCTCATCAAACTACTCTACCATTTTAAGGTTTACTATGCTATTTTAAAGTTATTTAAATCATTATATGCTTATTAGTTATAAGTTAAAAGTTATAACTTATTACTTATACTACTGTAGATACAGAATAGTATAAATATTTAGAATCATGGAATACCACTCTAATATCAGCAATTGTTCTACTTGTTTTAGAAAATAGAAAACAATCCCCATTAAATCAGAAAACTTTAAATTAAAATACGATGATTTATTTTTATAGTATTAATCAATTCTATTATTTGATTTAAAAGATTCACATATCCAAACCAGCAATCATATTAATTAACTTATTCCTAAGTCCAATTGATATGCACAATACCATAACCCAAAAAAATACTTTGATAAACATGCGCACACTTATAAAAAATTTAAGCAAAAAACTGATAAAAGATCAGACTGATAACACCCTGATACAACTCTTCAGGTACTGTTTCGTCGGGGGTGCGGCTTTTTTAGTTGATTTTGGATCTCTTTTCATCTTCACAGAGTATTTCGGGATCTATTACTTGATTTCGGCAGCAATAGCATTCATTCTCGGATTAATCGCAAATTATGTTCTTAGTTTGAGTTGGGTTTTTAATAAAAGAACTTTGAATAACAAGAAATTGGAATTTGGAGTGTTTGCATTAATTGGAATTGTGGGACTTGGTTTGAATGAACTGTTCATCTACTTCTTTACTGATTATCTGCAGATTTATTATTTAATTTCCAAAATCCTTGCTGCAATTATAATCTTATTCTGGAACTTCTTTGCCAGAAAATTCACATTGTTCAGATGAACAGATAGATAGGAAAATCATGGAAAATTGACATGAAAATAACAATGGGAAATATTTTTTTAGTGGTGAAATAGATGGGTGATTCTTCAAAAACAGCGATCATCATCGGTGCAGGACCTGCAGGACTGACTGCAGCCTATGAACTACTTGATAAAACCGATATTAAACCCGTGATTTATGAAGAAAGTAATTATGTTGGGGGAATCTCAAAAACTATCAATTACAAAGGTAACCGAATAGATATTGGAGGGCACCGATTCTTTTCAAAATCAGGACGGGTAATGGATTGGTGGAGAAACATATTACCCCTCCAAGGTGCACCTGCCAGGGATGATATGGTTGTGGGTCGGCAAGTCCCACTGGCCACAGAATCCATGAAAAGAAACATAGGATCTGATGAAAGTAAGAGTTTTCCAGCACCAGATCCTGAAAAGACAGATCAGGTTATGCTTAACCGCAGTAGATTATCCCGAATATTTTTCCTGAGAAAATTCTTTGACTACCCAGTTTCCCTTAACTACAACACCTTCGCCAATTTAGGATTAAAAAGAACTTCTAAAATAGGTTTAAGTTACACTAAATCATTATTTAATCAGATAACCCCTGAAAAATCCTTGGAAGATTTTTTTATTAACCGGTTCGGTGTGGAACTGTACCATACTTTCTTTAAAGATTACACAGAAAAGGTTTGGGGTGTTGCCTGCAGCGAAATCACTGCTGACTGGGGAGCTCAGAGGATAAAGGGACTTTCCATTACCAAAGCCATTTCATACGCAATAAAAAAAAGTTTCACCAAAGATTCAGCTCTATCCCAGAAAAAGGTAGAAACAAGTTTAATAGGACAGTTCATGTACCCTAAACTTGGCCCAGGCCAATTATGGGAGGAAGTGGCCCGTATTATAACAGAAAATGGGGGTAAAATTTACACCAACCACCAGGTAACCGGCCTCTTAGGTGAAGGAGAATGTATTTCTGGAGTCCAGGTTGTAAACAAGTCAACAGGAGAAACCTTAGAGGAAAAAGGTGAATATTTCTTCTCTACCATGCCGGTGCGTGATTTAGTCAATGCATTTAAATTTGATGTTCCTGAAAATGTTCAAAATGTGGCTAATGACCTTATGTACCGTGATTTTATAACTGTAGGGCTTTTACTAGATGAATTGAAAATTAAAAATGAAACCAAGACTTCTACTGTTAATAATATTGTTCCGGATAACTGGATTTATATCCAGGAAAGAGATGTAAAACTGGGTCGACTGCAAATATTCAATAACTGGAGCCCCTATATGGTCCAGGACAGTGAACATGTCTGGATTGGCCTTGAATATTTCTGTAACGAGGGGGATGATCTCTGGAATATGTCAGAGCAAGATTTCTCTGATTTTGCCATTGCTGAACTGGCAAAAATAGATATCATTGACCCGAAAAAGGTCCAGGATAGTGTGGTTATTAAGGTTAAAAAAACTTATCCTGCTTATTTCGGTAGTTACCATCAATTTCATCTAATCAGAGAATTCACAGATAGTTTTGAAAACTTGTTTTTAATAGGGAGAAATGGGATGCATCGTTATAATAACATGGATCACTCCATGTTAACTGCTATGGCTGCGGTGGATAACATCATCAAAGGAACCACTTCTAAGGATAATCTCTGGCAGATCAATGCTGAAGATGATTATCATGAGGAAAACTAAAAGTTAACTAAATAGCTATATCAATAAAATGACCAGATGGAAGTTATAAGTTACAAGTTATAACTTATAATTAAATATTTGGTAATAGGGATTATTTTCTAAAAATATTCCCTAAAACTCCTCATCTTTAAACATTTCCCAGATTTCAGGATATTTCTCCTGCACTGCCTCTTCAATAAGGGCTGAGGCCTCTTTACTGATACTGAAAGCAGGTTTGGTATTCTTAAGAAAGCGCAGCACAGCTGCTGATCTTGCAGACCATAGAGATATGCGTGGATTTTTACGAACTTCCAGAACAACATTATCCATAATGGGTTTATTGGGATCTGTCTGGGTTTTTGCTGCTTTTTTGGTCTTCTTCGGTTTTTTAGTAGATGTCTTTGCAGGGGCTTTCCTTGTATTGGGAGCTTTTTTCACAGATTTATCCTGTTTTTCTGGTTTTTCTTTGCGGATAAGGGCATCCAATCCCATTCCCAGTGCACTTTCTCCATTATTAGCCGGGCTCATTTTTCATCCTCCCCTTCTGACTCGTTCATGGCTAAAAGTTCCAAAGCCAGGTCTTGGTAGGCTTCTGTTCCTATACATTCCTCATCGTAGATTATGCATGGTTTTCCATGGCTAGGGGCTTCGGCCAGTTTCACATTACGGGGAATGGTGGTTTTAAAAATGTATTCAGTTTCACCAAAGTATTGCTTGACATTCTGATAAACATCTCTCCCCAGACGAGTTCTTGAATCGTACATGGTGATTAAAATTCCTTTAATTGGTGATGGGCTGTTTAAACGACTGTCCACCAGGTTCATGGCATCTAATAGATCGGCCATTCCTTCTAAAGCATAAAATTCTGCCTGAATAGGTATGATTACGCTGTCTGCTGCCACTAGAGAATTAATGGTAAGTATACCTAGAGAAGGAGGAACATCCAGTATAATATAATCATAATTCTCTAAAATACCATCCATTGACTCCTTCAGTAGGAAAGGGAATCCAATATCTTTGCTGAGCTCGATTTCAGCCCCACTGAGTGAAATATGACTGGGTAACATGTCCAGTCCTGAAATATCCGTAGCCACAATAGCCTCATCTAAGGTTTGTTGCCCAGTTAAAACCCTGTATATTGAATTTTCTTCATTTTTCTCTAATCCGAAGGCTGTGGTAGCATTAGCTTGAGGATCCATGTCAATTACCAGGACACTTTTTCCCAACAAGGCTATTGCTGTAGAAAGGTTAACTGCAGTGGTGGTTTTACCACAACCCCCCTTTTGATTGAGGACTGATATTATTTCTGCCATAATGGTTCTCCATGAATATTTATTATTAACTTATAAATTATAAGTTATAAGTTATAAGCTTTCTGTTTTTAGCAAGGATAACCCTGTGAAAAGAGGATAATGATGGTTGCTTCCAATGGAAATAAATAGAAAATAAAAAAAATAGATCAAAACACTGGAATCAAACCAGGACTATTCCCAGTAATGCATTGCCCTCCCTGAGGAGTTACAATAAAAGTGTTTTCTATACCCACCATTCCAATGTTTTTAATGCCTTTTTTAGGCTCCACTGCAAATACCATTCCTTCCTGCAATGGTGCATCAAATTTTTCTGCAATCACTGGAAGTTCATCTATTAATAATCCAATTCCATGGCCTAAGAACTTCACTTTACGTTTTCCGAAACCCATGAAGTTAGAAAGGAAGTCTTCATCAAGATTATCCATGATATGTCTATATATCCTGGAAGGGATTGCACCAGGTTTCAGCATCTCTGCTATCTCATTTTGTATTTCCACACATCTTTGGTGTGTTTCTATGGCATGTTTGGGTAATGAACGGCCGAACATGTAAGTCGTGGTCTTATCGGTGTTGTATCCATCAACTCCACAACCAACATCGATGAACACCAGATCTCCATTTTTCAGTTTCCGGTTACGACTTCCCAGGACTGGTGCTGCTGGGCTTAATCCATGGGTTCCACTGGCCCCATCAAAAGATGTTGGATAAAGGGAACTTTCCCCAAAACCCACATGTCCTACCACAATTTCGGTGTCAAACATTCCAAAACGGGTTAATCCATGGTGTCCCTCTTCAATAAGGGTTGAAAAGAGTTGTGCGGCCAAATCCGCTTCACTCATTCCCTCACGGAGCAGGGTGGGAGTGATATCCTCCAGAACGTGTTGATGGATTTTGCCTGATTTCCGCATTAGTGAAAGTTCATATTCGCTTTTAACCGCTCTGACACCTGCAATATCCATGTCAACAGGTTTAAAACTTTTAAAAGGGAAATATTTATGAAATCTTTTATATAAAGCCAGAGGCAATACTTCTGTTTCCAGGTATACTGTGCCTGAAAGTTCATCCTTACTTAAATTCATGCCCTGTGCCGCATCACGGAAGCTGTGCATAGGTCTGATATCTGGAAACAGTGATTCATCGAGTGCTCTTTCATAGCTGCGTCTAACCCAGAATGTAGCTTCTCCATCCTGAGGTATAATCAGTATTCCGTCCTGCATGGTCCCTGTGAAGTAGAAAAGGTTGATGTTGCTGAAAATAACTGTTACATTCCAATCAGGATGGGATGTTGACATAGCTGCTTTGAATCTCTCTATTCTGTTTTCCAGTTCTGATAATGGTGTTTTTTCCATTATTACCACCAAATTTTGGTTATTGATCTGCACATGACATCAATGGTCATGCTAGTAGTTTTAAACTTCCAAATAATTACCTATATGTCCACTATGACTGTTTTTAGTTGGTTTTTCTTTCTAAAAATAAAAGAATTTAAAATAAAAAAAATGAAAAATTATTTAGAAATTAACCCTTTTTGAGAGTGTTATGGGTAATGGTAGGGGTCGGAAGGGCATTCCTTTAGTTTCCAGGTTAATGACATCAATAAGTTCTTGGATTCCCATGGAAACTTTTTGGCCGGTTTCACGTACATTGACCGTGAGTTCGTCTCCTTCGAGTTCACGGTCCCCGATAACAATTACAAATGATGCCCATTCTCCGCCGGCGTTCCGGATCTTTTTACCCACTGTTTCGGGACGGTCATCCACATCCACCCTTATATGTGCATCCCTTAGTTCTTCTGCCAGATTACGGGCGAATTCTATGTGTCTTTCTGCAATGGGTATAATGCGGACCTGGGTTGGTGACAACCATAAAGGTAGCATAGGTGGTTTTTCCTTCATTTCCAGGGCGGATTTTTCAAGTAAACTGCATATAACCCTCTCAATACTTCCAGTGGGGCTGCAGTGTAATATTATGGGGTGGTGTTCCTGTTCTTCCGGGTCAATGTAGGTGATGTCGAATCTTTCCCCGCTTTCCACATCTATCTGGATGGTGGGGTTTTCAATTGGTCTTCCCAGGTAATCAATGGCGGCGAAGTCCATTTTACATGTCCAGTAATGTTTACGTTCTGGAAGTATCTCCAGGAGTACGGGTTTACCTATCATGGCTGCAGCATGATCTATCCATTCTCTGTTTTCTTCCATGAAATCAGCAGTAGCCCTTAAAATTACCTCATAATTCACATCCAGATCTTCACCTGTCTTTTTACACATTTCTATCTGGTCTTCGAACTCATGAAGAGATTGTTCCATGTCTGCACATACTGTGTGCAGATCAGGCATGGTAAACCCTCGCAACCTTTTCAAACCAACAACTTCTCCCTTTTTCTCCAGGCGGAAACTGTAGGTTGAAAGTTCGTATATGCCTACTGGAAGGTTTTTCCAGGTTAAGAATGAATCTGATAGGACTCTGAATGCTCCGAAACAACAGGCGTATCTGAGCATGAGGTCTTTTTTACCTCCACTCATACGGTACTGTCTTTCCCCGAATTTTTCTGCGTGTACCCGGATAGCATCGTCAGCTAGGTCATACATAATAGGAGTTTCCACAGGCATGGCTCCGCGGTCGGTTACCAGGGTGTAAACATAATCTGCTAAGAGATCACGGATTAATCTGCCTTTAGGGTACCATCGTAGGTGTCCTATATCGGCGGATGGCTCATAATCTGCCAGTTTTTTCTCACGCATGAGTTTCACATGAGGTGGTTCTTCACCAGTGGATTCACCCCTTCCCAGTTCATAGTCCACCAGTTTTTTAAGATCCTCATTTTGGTAACTGAACTCATCTGGGTCAAGTAGTTCTCCCTCGTTCCATATATAAAACTGGGATTCTTCAGCTTCAGAATCCTCATCTTCCCCTTCTTCTCCTTTTTCTTCTGCAGATGGAGTTGATTCAGGAGTTATGCTTCTGGATAGTTCTGATAGGGGGTGTCCTTTACAGGAGACTTCGAAAGACTTATACCATCCAAAGGGCACTCTGCTGACTGGTGTTTCCATTTCAGCTAGTTTTGTTTCCATATTGGATAAAATTTCCTTAGCCACTTTGGGAGAGCCTAAAGATGAACTTAAATGTGCGTACGGGTATATTACGATGTTTTCAGCCTTAACTTTGCCTGCTACATCCACTATTTCTTTGACCGCATTTTCAACTGTAGCCTCTGAATCTTTTTCATCTTCCTTCTCGACTGCAGTGAAAACAACTAGCGCGTTTTCATATTCGCCTTTTTTCTTTTCCTCGTCTATTTTCTCTGCTATTCGTGTTTTGGATTTGGTTTGGTACTTTAAATGATCAGAATGAATCAAAAGTATGCGCATGCTACCACCTAGATATAAATTAGACCATTAAATTGTTTGATCACAAATTTATTCAATTTTCTACACTTTATTTTTTGCACAATGTAACAATTTATATAAAGTTTTATACATTGTAAGTCAATATCTGTGCACTCAAAAATAAAGTTCTGTTTTGATGATATTTATAAGCTAGTCTTATTAATAAGCCATCATAATATTAGGCCATTTATCCTAGATTATTTAGTCATAGAATGTAAGTGAATGCCAGATGCGGGCTTAAATTTTTAAAAAAATAGTTTGATAATTGGGCTATCTGCAATCATATCATGTTTTTTCTCCCTTTCAGTACCTATAGAAGCCCCAAGGCCAGGAGATCAAAAATTTTTAAATGAAAAGAGTGTCTATGTTAATTTAATTCATCTTCAATTATATATGAAATTTAAAGAGCATATCATTTAAAAGATGCAGAACATATCAATAGTATCATTCAAGTTTACAATATTTATTCTACAATCACAGGTGATTAGATGAGAAGTGATAAAATAAAAAAGGGGATGCAAAGAGCCCCTCACCGCTCTCTGCTGAGGGCTTGCGGTGTAACCGATGATGAAATGGAAAGGCCGTTCATTGGAGTGGCTAATAGTTTTACGGACATAGTTCCAGGTCATATTCATTTGAAACAGATTGCTGATGCTGTTAAACTAGGAATTAGCCAGGCAGGAGGGGTTCCTTTTGAGTTCAGTACCATGGCTATTTGTGATGGTATAGCCATGAATCATGAGGGAATGCGTTATTCATTGGCCAGTCGTGAAATCGTGGCTGATACTGTGGAAAGTATGGCACAGGCCCACAGTCTGGATGCCCTGGTTCTTTTACCCACTTGTGACAAGATCGTGCCAGGAATGTTAATGGCTGCCGCCCGTCTGGACATACCTTCCATAGTCCTTACTGGTGGACCCATGCTCCCTGGAGAATACAAGGGAGAAGCTGTGGATCTTATAAACGTGTTTGAAGCAGTTGGCCAGGTTTCAGCAGGAAAGATGAGTGAGTCAGATTTAGATGAACTGGAACGCTGTGCCTGTCCTGGAGCAGGATCATGCGCCGGTCTTTTCACTGCCAATAGTATGGCCTGTTTAACTGAGGCCATGGGTATGAGTTTACCCTATTGTGCCACCACCCATGCTGTGGATTCCAAGAAAATCCAGCTGGCTCGCCAATCAGGGGAACAAATACTGAAACTGGTAGAGAAAAACATCACTCCCTCCATGATCATGACTCAAGATGCCTTCCATAATGCAGTGGTGGTGGATCTGGCTCTGGGAGGATCCAGTAACACTACTCTGCACCTACCAGCCATAGCCCATGAACTGGCGGATAAAGGAGTGGAAGTTAATTTAGACCTTTTTGATAGTCTTAGCCGGGAAATACCACACATTGCTGCAATCAGTCCCGCAGGAAAGCACACCATGCTGGATTTAGACCGGGCAGGAGGAATACCTGCTGTTTTAAAGGTTTTAGGTGATAAAATTAAGGGAGAAACCATTACCTGTACTGGTGAGTCACTGAAAAATAACATTAAACAGGCTGAAGTTGCTGATAGCACTGTTATTAACTCCCTGGACAACCCGGTGCATCAGGAAGGAGGGATTGCTATTCTCAAAGGCAGTTTAGCCCCAAAAGGTTCTGTGGTGAAACAGGCCGCTGTTACTGAGGATATGTTAATCCATGAAGGACCTGCTAAAGTCTTTAATGGTGAAGAAGAATGTGTTAAGGCCATTTTCCAGGGTAAAATTCAGGAAGGGGATGTGATTGTTATCCGTTATGAGGGTCCTCAGGGAGGTCCTGGTATGCGGGAAATGTTGAATCCTACCTCTGCCATATCTGGTATGGGACTCGAATCTGTGGCCCTGGTGACTGATGGAAGATTTTCTGGAGGTACCAGAGGGCCCTGCATTGGCCATGTTTCCCCGGAAGCAATGGGAAACGGACCTATTGCCGTGGTTGAAGATGGTGATTTGATAAAAATTGATATACCTCAAAGAAAACTGGAGTTAATGGTAGAACCAGATGAAATTGAAATAAGGCTTCAGAATGTTAAACACCCTGAAAAGAAGATTAAAGGTTGGCTCGCACGTTACAGTAAACTGGCAAGCTCTGCTGATGAAGGGGCTGTTTTAAAATAGGGTGATTTAATGGCTAAAAGGCGAAAAGTGAGTAATAAGGGTAGAAAAACTTCAAACCCCTCTTTTGAGAAGAAAGAAAAGAAAGAATCTAGTATGGGGCGAGAGGTAGCCAGTTATGTCATCATCATAGTGGTGGGAATAATATTAGCCCAACACCTTAACGTGGTGGTTTCCGGGAGTATGGAGCCTGTCTTCTACAGGGGAGATGTAGTTGTTGTGGAAAAAACCAATCTATTCGGTTTAGGATTACAGGAAGTAAACCCATCTGACCTTAAAGTAGGAGATATAATAATATACCAGGCTACCTGGTTCCCAGAACCGGTTATTCACCGTATTATCAGTGTGCAAACCGGGGAAGATGGGCAAACATACTATGTTACTAAGGGTGATAATAACCCCCAAGCAGACCCTGCCCTGGTTTCAACTAGTCAAGTTCAGGCAAAAGTGGTAAGTATAGGTGACCAACCCCTGATAATCCCCAAAATAGGTTATATCACCCTCTGGATCCGTGGACTGTAACCACGGATACTATTTTCATTTTGAATGTTTTAGTCTTATATTAATCATTTATTCAAACTCATAAAAGGTGAATTCATGTACAGAATACTGGAAAAAGAAGCTACTAGTTCTGTTAAGAAAGCCATCCAAAACTTGGGATGGGAAGAGATTACGGAAATAAAATTTGAAGAACCACCCAACCCCAGTATGGGTGATTTGGCCACTTCTGTGGCATTCCAATTAGCAGGTCAACTAAAAAAATCCCCGGTTGAAATTGTTCAGAACTTAAAGGAAGTTATAGAACTTAAATCTCCATTTGAAAGAGTAGAAGCCACAGGCCCCTACCTTAACTTTTACTTGGACTATGAATCCTTTTCAAAAATGGTTTTAGAATTAGTTGGAGAAGACTATGGTTCATTAGAGGATAAAAATGAGAAAATTATTCTGGAACATACTTCAGCCAATCCTAATGGCCCTTTACATATTGGCCACGTCAGAAATGCCATTATAGGTGATTCAATGGCACGTGTACTTCGATCCGCCGGTTTTCAGGTGGAAACACAGTATTATGTCAATGATATGGGCCGGCAGATAGCCATGATCGTGTGGGGGCTGCAGAACCTGGATTACCAGATGGACACCTCTGAAAAACCAGACGTAGAGATAGGAAAACTTTACTTCCAGGTTAATCAAGCTTTAAAAGAGAATCCAGAGATAAAAGATCAGGTTAGTGCAATTTTAAAAGTCTACGAAGAGGAAAACCAGGTGGAACTGGAAGATATGTTCAAGGGAGTGGTTGGAAAATGTCTGGAGGGAATTGAAGATACTTCCCAGCGTTTACACATAACCCATGACCGTTTTGTCTGGGAAAGTCAGTTTGTGAGGGATGGAACAGTAACCCAAATTCTGGAGACCCTGAAGGATCACACCAGCCAGAATGATGTCCTGTACCTGGATCTTACTAGTTATGGTATTGAAAAAGAGTTAATTCTCACCCGTTCCGATGGAACCTCCCTTTACACCACCCGAGACCTAGCATATCACCTTCAAAAGTCAGATGAATCTGATGTAGTGGTGGATGTTTTAGGTTCAGATCATAAACTGGCCATTGACCAGCTTAAAATCGCCCTGGGACTTTTAGAGGGTAAGAGCCCTGAGGTCATTTTCTATGAATTCATAACTCTACCAGAGGGATCCATGTCCACCCGGAGAGGAGTGTTCATCAGTGTGGATCAGTTGATGGATGAAGCCTTCCAAAGAGCCCTTCAGGAGTTAGAAGAAAGACGACCAGAATTAAGTGAATCTCTGAAAAAAGAAATTGCTGAAATCATAGGTATAGGTGCTATACGTTATTTCATAGCTCGACTTTCACCTGAAAAACATTTAGTGTTCAAATGGGATGAGGCGTTGAGTTTTGAGAGGGGTTGTGCATCTATTCAATATGCTCATGCAAGAGCCTGTAAGTTATTGGAAAAAGCCGGTGATGTGGATTTATCTCAGGTAAAAATTGATGATCTGAACTTGCAGGATCTGGATACACTTGAAGTTGACCTCTTAAAAACCATTGCTCGATTCACTAGTGTCATTGAACATGCGGCAATGGACTTGCGAGTTCATTCTGTGGCCCAGTATGCCCTGGAAGTTGCCGGAGCATTTAACAAGTTTTATAAATCAGTTCCAGTTATTGGATCGGAAAAAGAATTATTAAGACTATTATTAGTTGATAAATCCAGGATAATTATTAAAAATTCTTTAGATCTACTGGGAATAGAAGCTCCACTTTCAATGTAGTTCCTGCAAGAAAAATATTTGTTTGATATAAGAGTTTTGTGTCATGGAAATGAAATAAAAAATAAAAAAAAGGAATTCTTCAAGATGTTTAAAACATTTATACGGTGTATTATACATAGTATATAGTTGAACATAACTAACTATCACCAAACTCACATTTAGATTATTATATCATATGGATTGAAGCCAGAACTGGTTTGGATCCATTACAATTATGATTCACTGGATGTATGATTTATGGTTGCTAATACAGAAGAAAAAATTTTAGACGCTGCCCTGAAGATTTTCTCCAAAAAAGGATATGGTGGGGCCCGAACCCGAATTATAGCCAGAGAATCTGGTTTCACTGAAATGACTTTGTTCAGAAAGTTTGAAAGTAAAGAAAATCTTTTTAATCAAGTTTTAATTAAGAATCAGGAACGTTTAATGAGAGATTTTGATTCTTTGGTGATTTCTGACGAAAATGAACCTCCAAAAAAACGTTTTTCTTCATTGATCATGATTCTCATGAATTTAATGGATGAACACTTTGAATACATTAATTTACTGATTTACGAAAAAGACCGAATTCCTAATTCCATTACTGACCCCTTTATTTTATCCATTTCCAATTATCTGGATAAAATTTTCCCTCAACCAAAAATTGACCATAATTTACTATCATTTATGATTTTAAGTTCTCTTTATTTCTTTATTTTTAACAAGAAGCGAGAAAACGGAA
>Ga0334900_1001960_pt1 | contig 19796 bp, 10 predicted proteins | sample GraSluR3_MG_2_FD_207231 | JGI IMG/M metagenome (GOLD analysis project Ga0334900, IMG submission 207231) | Sludge microbial communities from methane-producing bioreactor in Wageningen University, Netherlands - Granular Sludge_31_08-R3 | ecosystem: Engineered > Bioreactor > Anaerobic >...
CCGTCTGCAGCGGAGAGATGCAGGGGGAAAGACTTGATATAACCGAAGAGACGGAGCAGGGGATCTATTTTACCGGCAGACTCGAACATGCCTACCGGGCCCATCTGATGCTGCGAAGCGCCTCCAGGATATGGCTCTGCCCGGACCGCTTCAAGGCAGGTGCCAGGGAAGAGCTCTTCCGCAGGGCAGCAGCCCTCCCCTGGGAACTCCTTCTCACCCCCCGAATTCCCCTGGATATCTCCGCCCGGGTACGCCACAGCCGGCTCGAGCACGAAGGGGACACCGCAGAGACCCTTATGGCGGCTGTACAAAGGCGCTTTATTGAGGCGGGAGGGAATTCGCCGAAGGCGAAAGGTGCAGGAGACGAGAAGCCCTGTCAGCGTCTCCGGGTAGTTGTGGAAAACAACCGGGTAGAACTGCGGATCGACCTGAGCGGAGAGCACCTCCACAAACGGGGCTACCGGCTGCGGCAGGGGGCAGCCCCCTTGCGGGAAACCCTGGCCGCAGGACTCATCCTCCGGGCCCTGGAAATCTGGCGGAACAGGCACCCGGAAGCACCCTGGCCCAAAAGGATCCATGATCCCTTCTGCGGCTCCGGAACCATCCCCATCGAAGCGGAGATGCTGCGTCGGGGAGTCGGTCCCGGAACAGCACGGGAGTTCCTCTTTATGCAGCAGCCCCACTTTCGCGCAGCCGCCTTCGAACACATCAGGAAAAAGGCTGAGCACTCCCCCGCTGAGCCGCCGGAGTGCAGGGTCAGCGGCTCGGACATCTCGCCGGAAATGCTGGCGATTGCCGGGACGAACAGCGCGACGGCGGGGCTGGACATCGGATTCGATAATGCCGACGCCTTCGGTACCTCCCTGGACAGGATTTTCAGCAGCGGATCACTGATCATCTGCAACCCGCCCTACGGCGAGCGTTTAGCGGAGGGCGGGGCGCCGCTTTTTGGAAAGCTCTTCGACAGAATACAAGAGACAGGATGCTCCGCACTCGTTATCCTTCCCCGTTCCCTGGAAGCAAAGCTTTTCCCCCGGGAGGCTTTTTTCCATAAAATACGCTTTACCAACGGGGGAATCCCGGTATCAGCGGTATACCTGGACTGACAGGCAGCCAGGTTCAGCGGACGGTAAAGCTCGATTCTATGCGCCTGTCAGTCCCCTCCAGGCTGATCCGATGGGTCCCGCGGCTCAAGGGGAAACGGAGGGAGACAAAGTCTCTCCCCCTCGCATGAAGTATACTGTTTACACTGAGAAGCAGATCCCCCTGCCCTTCAGCCTGGATGCTCAGGGTCTGGCTTTTTGCGGACAGAGTTGGGTCGAGATAGAACACCGCCCCATCCGCCGGCGAAAGGATTCGCAGGGCTTCTTCCATCAGGTACTTCCAGGGGAGGCCCCGTTCATCTCCCCAGGACCTGTACATCGAAGGCATGTAGATTCCGTCCTCCCGGTGAGCGCCGCAGGTATCCGGTTCGGTGCCGGTCCGGAAATACTCCTCCAGGCTCCCGGGACAGTGGGGCCCGGCCCGCTCTCCAGTCAAGGGACAGATCCTCACCCGGCTGATTTCCCCGGGAGAAGGAGATGGTATCTCCGATACCCGGTAAGCCGGATAATCCTGCAGGGCAGTCAGGACCGCCACCGCTGCTGCTGCGGGAATGGAGCTGCCGGGACGTCCGATAACCGTCTCTCCGGAGAAGTTCCCCATCCATATCCCCAGGGCCACCTTCTCCGTCGCGCCCAGATATTGTTGAACTGGTTGGATGTTCCTGTTTTGAACATTGCAGGATAAGGGGTATTCAGAATACTGCCGGTGCCAAAACCGGTAACCCGTCCCGACTCGGAGGAAAGGATGTCCCGGATCAGAAACGCGGTCTCCTCGGAAATTACCCTTCGCGGGGTACTTTTTGTGGAATCCCGGTCCACCGAGGCGGAAAGAAAGAACCCGTCACGCTGAAAAACCGAGAAGGCGCTAAGCAGTTCCAGCAGACTGATCTCCGCGTTTCCCAGGGCGATACCGGCCCCCAGGGAATCCCTCTGATTCTCAAGGGAGTCGAAACCCAGGGCAAGGAGCCAGTCGGTAAACTCCGCAACACCGGTCCGTACCACCGTATGGACGGCGGGAATATTCAGGCTCGAGGCCAGAGCCACCCGCAGCCGTACAGGACCATGAAATGTGTTGGAAAAGTTCCCCGGAAGATACACAGCCTCCCTGCCGAAGGCGGAAGGAATATCCGGCAGAAGCGTGGCGGGGGTCATCCCCCTCTCCAGGGCAAGGGCGTAGAGGAATGGCTTGATGGTCGAACCCGGCTGTCGACGGATCCTGACCCCGTCGATCTGTCCCTGCCTTTCGGTGTCGAAAAAGTCGGCCGAACCGACCCAGGCCAGTATCTCCCCGGTCTCCACGGAAACGGCAAGCCCGGCGCCGTTGCTTATCCGGTTTTCTCCGGCGGATTCGACCCTGGCGGAGATCTCTCCCTGGAGGATTTTCTGCACCTCCGGGTCAAGACTGCTGACGAACACTTCCTTTCCGTTTATTCCTGAAAGACCGGCGACGTAGCGTACAAAGTGGGGCGCCCGGAAGGGCCAGGGCTTCTTCTGTCCAATACCGGCGCTCCTTTCGGAAACAGCACTCAGCTTTTCATGGTCTGGTCGGATTCCCGCCCGCTGCAGCAGATTCATGGCTGAATCTATACTGCCGCCCTGCCGGGGATCATAACGCCGGGGACTCCGGGGAAGAAGGGCCAGCAAAGCCGATTCCTCGGGGCTCAGACTCTGAATATCCCGGAAGAAATACTCCCTCGAGGCGGAGGCGACGCCTTCCACATTGGAGCCCATGGGCAGGGTATTGAGCCACAGTTCCAGGATTTCCCCTTTCGACATCCGGGCCTCGATACGAAGGGCATTCCAGGCTTCTCGAAGTTTCCCTCCCAGCCCCGCCCCCCCGGGAGCTGCTCTTCCGGCGAGCTGCATGGTAATGGTGGAAGCCCCGGAGACGATCCTGCCCGCACGAAGATTCGAGACCGCCGCCCGGACTGCCGCCGCCGAGTCCACCCCGGGATGAAGGAAAAACCGGTGGTCTTCCCCGGCAATGAAAATGGCGGTCAGATACGCGGGAAGCTTATCAATGGGCAGGTATTCCCTCCGCAGCCCTTCTTCATTGACCGGCAGAACCTGGAGCAGTCCGCCCTTTCGATCCTCCACCCTCAGGCTCCAGGGTCCTGAGCGGAGTTCCCGGAGCTCAGGAAATGGCAGGAGAAGAGAGAGACCTGTAAGCAGAGCCGCACCGAGAAAGCAGACCCAGGGCAGGAAAAGCAGTCCGGTGAAGGAGCGTTTACTCAATGATCACCAGCCTTCCGGCTCCCCTGCCGAATACCTCCTCCTCGTAAATACCCCGAATTTCCGCCGGAGGAGTCGGAAAGATACCCTTCCCCGTGGCCCGCACCAGAAAATCGAGCTTCTGCTGTCCGGCGTAGAAGTGCCGAAAGTAGCAGCGGATTTCATTGTCGAGGATCTTCCGTTCCGGGGCAAGGGAGCGAAATATCATGAGGTCGGGATAGTAGTACCCCTCGTCAAGGACCGTAATCTCCTCGCCGTAGACCGTCTCCAGCTGGAAGCTGCCGCCGGCTGCTCCCCCCTTTTCGGTGTAACTGCGGCTGGTAATCAGGTTCGCGTCAACAATCTCGCAGCCCGAGGGAACCGGCACACGAAGCTGGGCCATGGAACGGTCCCTGGCGGAGGATACAATTACCCGTACACGATAGGTCTCGCCGGCGGTAAGGCGCGTAACCACCTTCCCGTCCAGGCTCTCCATGGAGGTATGGACGGAAAAACCTTCGTCCCTCGGCAGGGCGGCTTCGGAAGGCAGTCCGTAGCTGATGGTTCCGGAGTAGAACACCGGTGAGTTTCCGCTGCGGCTGAAGGTCAGAGGCAGCATGGTATCCCTGGGAAGAGAAGCACCGGGTTCTTCAAAGAGGGGAAGCTCAGCGGATACGGGTTCGGGATTCTCCGACGAAGCGGAGAGGATCATTTTGCCCTGCAGACTGACTTCCGCATTCAGGTCGCCGGAAGATTCGATAAAATCCCGGAAGCTCTCTGCAAAACTGATCAGGACCCAGGTACTGTCGTTCAGGGTTCCCCAATGGCCGTGGCGCTGACGCTGGACCAGGCTGTTCTGAACCTGGCTCAGAAGAGATGCCGGATCACCAAGGGAATGGAACACCATCTGCAGCAAAGAGAGTGCAGTCAGCTCCGAATCGAAGTAAAAACGTTTTTCATAGGTTTCGGTGATGTCCAGAGAACGGGTACCGAGTTTCAGGAATTTCCTGACCCGTTCCAGGATCTCCCCGCCTTTGTCCGCCCTGCCGATCTCATTAAAGCTGAGGGCCAGAAAGGCGTAGCCCGAGATTCCCAGGGCATCCCCCCGGGACAGGGCATCCTTCAGCTCATCCTCCGGCCGGTCTCCCAGCAGGCTGCGTACATAGAGGGAGTATATCCTGGTAAAATCAGATACTGTCCCGTTGCCGTACAGACCCTTGAGGTACTGCATAAGCCGGTCGAAATCCGGTTCCTGTACCTCGATTTCCCCCTCCCGGGCCAGAGCCAGGTAGTGGGCAAGGCGTACGCTCAGCCAGGCAGACGAGAGGCCCCCGCCGGGCCGGTATCCGAACCCGCCGTCCCGGTTCTGGTAGCCCGTGAGCATACTGAAGAATTTCTCCACGCCCCGGACATCGTATACCGCACTGAAGAAATCCAGCTTATCCTTCAGAACAAGGTGGGGGAGCACCCGGAACATTTCACCTTCGAGAATCTCATAGTCCGTTTCCAGAAGACGCTCCACCAGATCCTTCAACGGCCCCAGGGGATTGGGACTGAGACGCAGGCTGATACTTCCGTACCCCGGCGCAATGGACGAAGGAACAAGCAGCGCCTCCCGGGCAGTATCGGTCTCATCCAGGGCACCGGCCAGGGTAAAGGACTCTCGTACCAGGGGCCTCTCCACCCTCAGGGTCGACTCCAGTATCTCCGACAGAACCCCGGAGCGCAGGGTAAACTCGAGCCTTGCTTCTCCACTTTCCCTCGCCAGCAGGGTAAAGGTCACTTCCCGGCTTTCGCCGGGTCCCAGGCTCAGGCTTTTTCGGGACTCCCCATGAACCTGGATCTCCGGCTCCGGGGAGCTGCATTGCAGGTCAATCTCCTGGACCTCCCCGGATAGATTGGTCAGAACGACCCCCGCTTCGGCGGTATCCCGCATTCTGAGTTTCCTCGGGAGGGCCGCCCGCATGGTAATGGGGTTCCGAACCGCCAGCTCCTCTTCCCTGAGACCAAAGCGGTTCCCCTTTACCGCCACAGCGCTTACCCGGTAGGTGGTCAGGGTATCCGGCAGGGTAAAGACCGCTTCGGCATAACCGTCAGGCCCGGTAAGGAGCACCGGCTCAAAGACAGCCAGAGGAGAGAAGTCCTTCCGCCGCTCCAGCTTGCCTTCGTCATCGCCGTCGCCTCCCTGCAGGTCCCTCACCTCGTAGGTAACCGGATTGATAAGCAGGGAACGGCTGTCCGCCCCCAGCACACCCAGGGGAAACTTGTGTTCGGCATAGAAAAAGCTCATGGGGTCCGGAACATGATAATCGATAAGATCAACAACCCCGCGGTCAACCGCCAGAAAAGTGACCTCAGCGCCTTCCACCGGGACACCGTTGGAGCTGACCCGAATCCGTGCCCGGCCCTCTTCTCCCGGGCGATAGAGCTTTTTATCGTGGCTCACAGAGACATCCAGACCGAGGCTCTCGGGACTTACCCGGAGGCGGGCGATACCGAAGAGCCCCCGAGGCTTGCCAAGGTCAGGATCAAAATAGCTCGTGGGGGCTTCGCCGCGAGGGGTGTGGGAACTCAAGGCCACATACAATACCGGGATATGCTCTCCCCTTACCGGAACTTCGATGGTTGCCGCAGATCCGGAGAGCTCCACAAAACGTTCCTCTATAATTCCTTCCCGCTCCAGGGTCAACAGATAGGTCCCCGATGGCAGGGGCGATTTAACCAGAAGCCGGGCCGTATCCCCGGGAGAATACAGCTCCCTGTCGGGAACAAGTTCGATGTCCCGGGGGTCCGCCTGGTTCCACTGCACATAGCCGGAACCCGTGGCGTAGAAGTCTATCTCCGACAGGGCCCCTCTTCCTTCTTCGTCGGCCGCGGAGATACGCAGCACATACTCACCCGCCTCGGGCGGGGTAATCTCAAACTCGAGTTTCTCTTTCTCCCCTTTCAGATCAAAGGCGGAAACAGGTTCCTCCACCAGTTCATAACGGTTGTTCAGCCTGTCGTAGACCCCCCGCTGCCGGCTCAGCTGCCAGCTCCGTTTGATCAGTTCTACCCGGATATCCTTGAGAGGGCCGCTGTACACGGAACCGTCGGGACGCACAAAGACTGCCTCCACGGAGATATTCTCCCCGGCTTTTACAAAGCTTGACCAGATGCCGTCATGTCCGTCCAAAAACCTGGATCCGATGTAGAAGGCCGCGGGATGCACCAGCACCGAAGCCCGGGCGGCCAGTTCCTGCCTGGCCTGGTCCCGGACTGCAAGCTCCGCCTGATATCGATACGGGAGCCCCGGAATCTGATCGCCCCCGCTCTCCCGGGAGAGCAGAACCCTTCCCTTGCCGTCCAGAGCGCCCCGGTCCTCCGACACCACCTGAAGTCCGCCCCAGCGCCGGGGAGCGAAGCGGTAATCCCGCCAGGCCCTTCCCGGGGGCACATAGGACCAGGGTTCCCGCATCCAGAGCGTGTGGTAGAGACCTCCGGCAAGGGAGCCGCCGGAGAGAAAACGGGCCATTCCAGTCATATTGATGCTGTCCCCGGAAACGAGCAGGCGCTCAGGATGTTCGAGCTTCACCTCGAAGGCGGCCCTGCGGAACTCCGCCACGGTAAAAGGTACCTCCTCGGTATGCCCTTCCCGCCGGTAGATGATACGGTATTGCCCCGGTTCGAGCTCCTCCGGCAGGGAGAAACTGCCGTAAAAACCCCCGGAAGCCGTAGTTCCGCCCTCTGCCCGGTGGAATACTTCAGCCCGGTAACGCCGTTCACTCACCTCCAGGCTATAGGGTCCCTGGTAGGGGCTGTAGCTTCCGGCGCTCCAGCTGCGGTCGATTCCCCGGAAGGTTACTGTCTCTCCTTTCCGATAGAGGCCCCGGTCGGTGAAGATAAAAGCTTCCATGCGCTCTTCTTCGATGCTGCCCGGGCGGGTAAAGGAGTAGACGCCGAAGCGGTAGGGGTTGTGGGAACCGTTGGGGATGAACTCCGCCCGGTCCGCGCCATTGCTGACCCTGATTCGCAGCCGGTCTCTCCCCTCCTCCAGAAAGAGCCTGGGATACTCGCCTTCGGCAAAGGAGATTTCCGCCAGTCCGAACTCGTCGGTCCGGGTTTCAGCTACTGTGGTCCGATTTCGGAGGAGCTCCACCCGGGCCCCTGCTATCGGCTCTCCTGTCGTGAGGGAGGCCGCCCATACCAGGGCCCTGTTGTGAGCAATCCGCGTGCTTATTCCGATGTCGGTGACCTGGAGCTGAAGATTCCGCTGTTCCCAGGGATTTCGCTCGCCCTTTTTCTCCGCACCGAAATTCCAGGAGATACCCACACTGCCGAAGCCCTGAGGGTTCAGATAGGGGGAAAGATCGAGGACCTCAAAATGCTTGGTATTCCGGGGGAGACTGGAAAAATCGTAGGGTTTAAGCGCCTTTGCGTCAAAGGAGGCATAGGGATCATCGATTGACGCTATGTGCCAGAGGCCGTCAAAGACATTCTGATACTCATAGATGATCTTCGGGTCAAACTGTGCTTCAAGCATGCGGCTTCCGGTGTCGGGAAAATAGTAGTACCTGGTTGCGGGTCCTACCTCCACCTCCAGGCTTTCACCCGCAGCCAGGCTCCTGCCGTGGACATCCCTGAGCCCCGGGGCAATATCCACCCTGTAGACCGACTCGTACTCCACCGGCAGATTGTTGAGCTTGATGGTATTGTCCCAGATCTCGATATGATCCGCAATATCATCGACCTCCAGGCTGGTGGAAATAAAAGGGGCTATCTCCTCCGGCTCCGTCTCCCCCAGGGGATGGCTGAACTCGAGAAAGAGGGGATTCGCATCCCCCCGGTCGCTCCCGGGAAAGGTGTAGGAATATGTACGCATCTGCCTGAAGTCGAAGGGCTTCAGGGTCCTGAAGCTGCGCAGCGAATCCTCCGTCCTTCCCAGATAACCCTTGTCGGAAGCCGCACCGGACTTCAGCACCACCTGGACATCGCTGTCCTCAGGCAGGGTCCTGTCCAGGGTCAGGACCAGGGTCCGTTCCAGTCGTTTCTCCGGTCCTTCAAAGCTCTCCTTCTCAGGCCTTTCGGCCCTGAAGGAGTACTCCTCATTACCGCTACGGATCGCCAGAAAGGAGGCGGTATACTCCGGATTCACCGGCCGGGTAAACTCACAGGTAATGTGCCGGGCTGTTTCCGGCGGGACGTCATCCTGATCAACCAGACCGAAGCTTTCCGGTTTTCCGGCGTAGACCCGGGAGAAATCGAGATGTTCCGTATGAAAGCTGAACTCCAGGGCTTCCTGAAGTTTTTTACCCCCCAGGCTGGCAATTCCCCGCTTCAGGCTCACCCGGTATTCCCGCTGCCCCTCGAAGGGCTGAGAGGGCTCAAAGCTGAGCAGGCGTGAACCGTACCAGCGAAAGAAGCCGTCAACAGGAGGCTCGATGCTCAAATGCGGGTGGGTCTTTCGGGGTTCTCCCAGCCTGGAAAGCGGGACCATGGGCTGGTTGAAGGTAACATAGATATCCGGCCTCTTCATCTCCACAGGCAGCTCCCCTTCAGGGCCATAGGCCGTTACTGTCAGGGGATCGTCGGTCTCCCGGGGAGAAAAATACTCCCCTTTTCCGGCCTCGGCTTCGTAATAGACTATGCCCCCCTCCCGCGTCTGTGGGGATTCCTTCAGCCCCAGCTGCAGCGCCTCACTCACCGCACCGCCTTTGACCGCAGAAGCAAGACTGACTTCGGGATCCGCTCCGCAGCCGGCTATTGAGACTGCGAAAAATATGAATACAACCGGAAAAATAAACCTGTGGAAGATGAGACTTCTTTTCTTCATTTTTACCTTGTTCCTGTCCTTAAAATTTTACCTTATTCAAGAGCACAGTATAGCAACATTACTCCGGACAAACCACCAAGAAAGATAAAGAAGAGCACTTCTGCTGAAGAGGACTTTCACCCATCGATTTTTCCTTAGAGGAAGTGGCGGAACCGCTGATATGGAGTACAATGAAAAGGAGAAATGGAAATCAACACAAAAACCAAAGCAGGCCTGATTACGCTGATCCGGGTACTGCGAAAGCTCTGGACGGACGGACCGGCCAGCCGGGCGACGCTGGCACGGGAGCTTGAACTGGACAAGTCGACGCTGACAAAGGTATGCGGACGGCTGATCAAGGCCGGACTCATACACCAGGTCAGGGAAGGCAGTGTAGGGCGTCAGGGCGGAAGACGTCCCACCCTGCTGGACATCAGGGCCGCGAAAGGAGCCATCGCCGGTCTGGAAATTCAGCCGGACCGCATACGCATGGTGTATACGGATCTTCAGGGGCAGACTCTTATGGAAGAGACCCGGGAAATCCTCAGCAGCAACAGAAAGCTCAGCGCCTTACTCGATACAGTGACAGAAGGTTTTTCCCGGGAGCATGACGGACTCCCCGTACTGGGCGCAGGCATCGCTATCCCTGGGATCATTGATCCCTGGGAGGGAAAAATCCTCCGATCCACCCCCCTGCATGTGGACGAGCCCTTTCCTCTGGCGGCAGAGATGGAAGGGCGGCTTGGGGTTCCGGTGGTCTGCGATAACGACGCAAACTGCTGCGCCTGGGGATCGATCTTCGGGATATCCGCTCTGAAAGATCGGGCCGGTTTTGCAGTTCTGCTGGGGGATCTCCGGGACAGGGGTTTATCCACCGGCTTCTCCTTCGTACTGGGCGGCGAGGAGGTCTACCATGGCTCCGGGTATTCTGCCGGAGAGTTCCGGAGCATCTTCTGTCCCGAAGAGGGCGACCGGCAGTTTGGCGCTGCCACAACACCATCGAAAGGGACAATACCGACACAGACCCCGGCGGACACCATGGAGGAACTCTGCCGCAACACAGCCTTCCTGGTGAACATGCTGAATCTCGATGCCGTTGTAATTGCCGGGACCCTGACGGATGAGCCTGATACCTTCAGCACAACTCTTCAGCGGGAGATTCGACGCAACTGGATTTATCCCCCCGCACCGGAATGCCCGGTTTTTCGTGCTCCCGGGGGAGCGCACTCGGCGGCTTTCGGCGCAGCGGCACTTTTTTTGAGGCGGCTCTGCCAGGTTCCCGTTCTGAGCAGAACCGGATACGGCAACGACGGAAGCCTTTTCCTCCGGGTACTCGGATCATCCCTCTGATATGGCGGCAATTCCAAAAACGGCTTGCCTTCTCAATCCTGACTATTTAGATTATATATACGGCTCCGCGAGGGACCGTCAATCGACATCCGAGGAGGACTGTATGAGCCATTCATTACCCGATTTACCCTATGCGTTCAACGCGCTGGAACCATATATCGATGCACGTACCATGGAGATTCATCATGACAAACACCACGGCGGCTACGTATCGAAACTGAACGATGCCCTGTCAAAACACCCCAATCTGGTGGAGAGACCCCTGGAAGAGCTGCTGTCGGATCTCGCCGCAATCCCTGAGGATATCCGCACTGCGGTCCGGAACAACGGCGGAGGACACTTCAACCACAGTCTCTTCTGGAAGGTCCTGGGCCCCGGAGGAAGCAGTCCCGAGGGAGAGCTGAAAGCTGCCCTGGATAGCACCTTCGGCAGTGTGGAGGCCTTCAGGGAGAGCTTCAGCAACGCCGCCGCGACCCGTTTCGGGAGCGGCTGGGCCTGGCTCTCCGTTGATTCTCAGGGAAAGCTGGTGGTTCACTCAACGCCGAACCAGGACACTCCCCTGGCCGAAGGCCTGCGTCCGATCCTCGGGCTGGATGTCTGGGAACACGCTTATTACCTGAATTATCAGAATCGCAGGCCCGAGTATATAAAGGCTTTCTGGGAAGTGGTCAACTGGAAGCAGGTGGCAAAGAACTTCAGCGCCGGATAATAAACGACGACCTCTCCCGCCCCAGGGGCGGGAGAATTTTTCTGTCGAAAAGCAGAGTATTCCTCTTTGATAAAATACGGAAAAGGGTCTACCCTTATGGGGTATGAAACGCGACTCCTCTGCCAGCGATCTTGTAAAGCTCTCCTACTTCGCCGATATGGCAAAGAGGATCACCTCTGCCTACACCGTCTCTGAAACAATCAAAGCAGTTCAGCATCATATAGGAACCATATTTGCTCCCCGAAACTGGTCGATTCTGCTTACCGAGCCGGAGAGCGGGAAACTGCGTTTTCAGGAAGTGACCGGAGAGGGTGCCGAAAAGTTGAGGGGACAGGAAATTCCCCGGGGCTCCGGAATCGCCGGGTGGATAGCACGAAACGCCCTGCCCCTGATTGTTGAGGATGTATCCACGGATCCGCGCTTCGATCCAAGCATGGACGAACTGATCGGGTTTACCACCAAATCCATCATCGGGGTTCCCCTGATCAATCGCGGCAGGGTTTTCGGTGTGATAGAGCTGGTCAATAAGCTTGACGGTTCGAGCTTCAGTCCCCTGGAGCTGAAAACCCTGGTCACCATCGCCGATTTTGGAGCCATTGCCATCGAGAAGGCCTATTATACCGCAGCCCTGAAAAGAATCGCCATGACCGACCCTCTGACCGGAGCTCTCAACCGGCGGGGTATGGAAAAATCCCTGGAAAGGGAACTTTCACGCTGCAAACGAAAAAGCGCACCCGTCACGATCCTCATGTTCGATGTGGACCGGTTCAAGGAGATCAACGACACCTACGGTCACATCAAGGGAGACGATGTACTGAAAGAGCTGGCGGATGTTTTGAAAAAAAATGTACGCAAAGCGGATATTATCTGCCGTTACGGCGGCGATGAGTTTGCCGTAATAATGCCCGAAGCGGGCCCGGAAAAAGCGGAGTTCGTCAAAAGCCGAATTCAGGCCCATCTTGCCATCGAAAACGATCGGCGGGAGTTCCCCTTCGGCGTCAGTATCGGTATCCATTCCGGTGAACCCGACACTCTGGCGGATATCTTCGATTCCGCCGACAAGGCCCTCTATTTTGAAAAAACCCGCAAGATAGAGATGGACATAGATAATCTGGGCACAAATCTGCCCGAATTCCTCTGAATAGCTCTCAGGCAGGGACCTCTCTCTTGCTCAGCAAGCGCAGGGAGTGATACTGTCTGCCCATGTCCGGATCAATCGCTCCCCTTATACTGGAAAAACTCGCCGTCCTCTTTCTTCTTATCGGGACCGGCGGCGTAATACGAAAAACCGGCCTCATTTCCGAAGAGGGAGAGTCCGTCGTCAGCACCCTGCTGGTAGACCTCTTCTGGCCGGCCCTTATTTTCACCTCGATTACCATGAACCTGAACAGAGAAGACATTCTCCGCAATATCAGCCTTCCCCTCTTCGCGGCTGTAACCATCATTACCGGCGGCGGCCTGGGGCTCATCGCCGTAAAGCTGATGAAATACCGCGGAGTCCGGCGAAACAGCTTTCTGTTCCAGAGCATGATGAACAACTTCGTCTTTCTGGTTCTCCCCTTTGCGGTTCTCTTTCTGCCCGAACGGGGAGCGGGACTTCTTTTTGTGCATAACCTGGGGACAATCCTGCTTCTCTGGACTCTCTGCGTCCCGGTGCTGCAGGGGGAAAACCGCGACAGGGAAAAGGTACTGTTCAAGAGTCTTCTGAAGAACCCGGGAATCATATCCACCCTGGCTGCCATTATCCTGGTGCTGACAGGGCTCAATACCCGGCTCCCCGCGGCGATTACCATAACCATGGATTACCTTGGTGCGCCGACCATGGCCGTTGCGATGCTGGTTGCCGGGTCAAGAATCGCAGGAACCGGACTCAAAGCGGTCCGTCTGGACGCCTGGAACCTGCTGATCGCCCTGATCAGGCTCATACTGGTGCCCTTGATCCTTCTCGGTCTCTCCCTGCTGGTCTGGAAAGCCGGACTGGCGGGCCCCGAGACCCTGCTGATCTTCATGCTGGTTAATATTGTTCCCGTGGGGGTCTTTTCCGTCAGCCTTGCCAACAAGTACAGGGCATCCCCGGAGCTCATGGCCCAGTCGGTCGCCCTGACTCACGTAATCGGCGCAGGGACAATGCTCGTCTGGCTGCTTGTTTTGCAGAAGATGCCCTTTTTCCCCTGATCCGATAAAAGGAGGAAAACCATGGACGCAGACCGTTTTTACCGCCGCATGCTGAAAATCGCCAAGGAGAAGAACAGTGAAGAAGAGCGCCTGGACAGGATTCGGGACGCCTTTGTGGAGGGGCTTCCTCCCCTTCCCGGAGAGATGGGTATCGACCTCTTCTGGGAAATCGCCGATCTCCTTGATGTTCGAAACAGCCTGCAGGAGGAACGGCCCCGGGAAGATTTTCTGCAGCTCGCTGTAATCCTTACCCAGGTGGTGGAGCTTTTCCGGGAGGAGTTCGGCGCCACGGAAGGGGAATTTCCCGACGGGCTGTGGGAGATAGTCCGGGACTGCGTCAACGACTACGCTCTGGAGCTGGACGAGGACCTGTTAAACTACCTTATGGGCCTGGTGCTGGATCACGGAAAGATATAGGCCAGCAGGGTAATAAAGATAAGCGACGGAAGCAGGTTCGCGATTTTTATCTTTTTGATCTCCAGAATCGACAGGCCAAGGCCAACCAGGAGAACACCCCCCACGGCGCTCAAGGCTGCGATCATCTCCGGGGTAAAGAGTTCGTGCAGCCAGGACGCAAAGAGGGTCAATCCACCCTGAAACAGAAAGAGGGGAAGCGCGGAAAAGAGGACTCCCACCCCCAGGGAAGCCGCCAGGGCGATGGAAGAAAAACCGTCCAGCACAGCCTTGGTCATAAGCAGGGTCGGTTCGCCCCCCAGACCCTCCTCAAAGGCCCCGAGAATCGTCATGGAACCCATGCAGAAGAGAAAGAAGGCCGTAATAAGCCCCTCGGTAAATCCCGCGTGGGATATCTTCAGACGTTTTTTCAGTCTGTCGCTCAGGGAGTTCAGCACGGCATCGATATCCAGGAGTTCCCCCACGATTGCCCCCAGAACAAGACTGAAGATCATGATCAGATATCGGTCCGACTTGAAAGCCATGGTGAAACCGAGGACCAGGGTAAAAAGACCGATGGCATGAAAAACGATACCGCTGATTTTCCGGGGCATTCTGGAATGTATCAGCAGTCCGAGAAGACTGCCGGCAATTACGGTGGCTGTGTTGGTGATGGTTCCGATCATTGATGAAACTGGTACTCCTTTGATTCTGTGCAAAGAGACAGTCTCAAGGATTCAGGAAAATCGGCTTTTCTGCAATACCCTGGTGTCGCACATCCTCAGACAACGGGAAAAGTTATGGAAAATACGGGGACAGGATTGCGGGAAAGCGTAATACTCCCCTGAAGCTGTTTGACGAAGGCCGGAATCAGCTGCATTCCCAGGGACCGGGAATCGTCAAAGTCGATATCTTCCGGGAAAGGCCGTCCGGAATTGGAAAGCGTAAGGGAATATTCACCCCGGCTGAAATCCTGTGTCAAGCAGACCATGAAGGACGGCTCTTTCTCGTCACTGAATCCGTGCTTCAGAGCGTTTATTGCTATTTCGTTTGTCAGCAGCGCGATGGGTATTGCCCGCCTGTGGTCCATGGAAATCTCCGCGACATCGTTGATAATCCGGACCGGAAAGGAGGAAAAGGAAAAGACCGTTTCCAGAATCTCCTGAAGGTATGTATGAAGATTAATGCTTGAGAAACTGCTTCCCTGGTACAATCTGGTGTTAAGAATGTTGATGGCCTCAATATGTCGTTCTATGTCGGACAGATCAACCCGATTCTCCAGCACCGTACTTTTCAGCCTGATGAGGGCCAGAATCATCGCCAGGTTATTCTTTGCCCGATGACTAAACTCCTTCATCAGATAGTCCTTCTCCTCCACCAGGGACTGCAAATGCTGCTCTTCATTCTTTCTGCCGGTAATGTCCCTCACTATTACAACAAGCGCTTTCTCGTTTGGAAGAGGAGTCGCGCTTACCTCGACAAAGAGGCTGTTGTCTCCCGCGGTCCGATGAATCGTCTCGAAGGTTTCTCCCCTGTTTTCAAGAATCCGATGAATATGGTCCTGAATCTCTTTTCCTGTCTCCAGCAGATCGATATCGCCGATGGACATCTCCAGCAGCTCCGTCCTCGAGAATCCTGTCATAGAACAGTAGGCACCGTTGACATCGCTTATGTGTGCATTTCCGTCGATCAGCAGAAAACCGTCCTGCATGGTATGAACAATGGTCCGGTACTTTTCTTCCGCCAGCTTCTGTCCACTTATATCCATATTGAATCCGACAAAACGGACAGGAACACCTTCCTCATTGAATATTGCCTTGCCGCGGCCGGAAATCCAGCGATAGCTGCCGTCTTTAGCCCGCAGACGAAAGACGGATTCGTATATGTCTTTTTCCCCCGACAGGTACTCCTCCACATTTCTGAAGGCCCGATCCCTGTCTTCAGGGTGCAGCAGCTCGCTCCAGGCTTCGGATGTGTAGGGCAGCTCCTCGGGCTCATAGCCCAGCATGCGGGCAAAACGGTCTGAATGATACGCCTCGTTGTTCTCAAGGTTCCAGTCCCAGAGCCCGTCACGGCCGCCTTCCACCGCCATACGCAGACGTTCCTCACTGATCATGAGGGATTCCTCCGCCGCCCTGAGACTGGAAATATCGTGAAAAATGGCCTGCAGGCTGTCATCGTCAACCTTTTTGCTGCTCATAATCACCGGAACAAGCGTTCCGTCCTTTTTCCGGATATTTCGTTCCCGCTGTACGGTTTCACCCGCGTATACACGGCGGTAAGAAAGGGGGCGTTCAGCCATTTCCTGATCATCGAAGAGCACCCGGATATTTCTGCCCACAAGTTCTTCCCGGGAGTATCCCGTAAGCTCGGTCATGTTTCTGTTCGCTTCGGTAATGATTCCCCCGGCATTACCTATAAGAATACCGTCTGCTGCCTGTTCAAAAATGGCCTTGAACCGGTGTTCGCTTCTTTTTAACTGATTTTCGACCTCTTTCTTTTCACTGATATCCCTGGTAATCGACAAAATGTGAGGTTCACCGTGCAGGCTTATCGGTCGGGCCGACATCAGGCCGGTTTTCAGGCTTCCGTCCTTACAGCGGAATACGGATTCAAGATTCTTGACTATTCCGTCCTGCTTCAATCCCTTGACAAGTTTTTCACGGTCCTCAGGTACCGCCCAGATATTGATTTCGGATGAAAAACGGCCGATAACATCTTTTCGCGTATAACCGGTCAGGTAGGTGAATCCTTCGTTTATATCCACATAGAGGCCGTCGAGCCTGTTGATGTTTACCGAATCCGGACTGGTCATGAATGCTGCGCGATACTTTTGCTCACTCTCTTTTATCTTCGAAGAGGCATCGAAGAGTTTGTAGGCCATCCGGATCGATTCGATGAGTACAAATTCCCCCGAATTTTTGAGAACGTATCCGTAGCCGCTGATCTGCTCAACCCGGTCAACATACTGCTTTTCCGAGTGGCTGGTTAAAAAGATTATCGGGAGGTCCCGGATTTCAAGGATGTCTGCGGCTGCCGCGGTTCCGTCCATCCCCTTGCCGAGATTAATATCCATGAGAACAAGGGAGATTTCCGGATCGGATTTAACCATGTCTACGGCATCCTCTCCGCTTAACGCCGTATCCACAATAAAGTTGTGCTTTTTCAGCAGCCGTGCTTCGGAGAGGGCGATAATTGCTTCATCCTCGACCAGCAATATTTTTTTCGGCATTCAGGTCCCCAGTTCTCCACCAGCAAGATACCTAGAAGTATACGGGACTTTCGGCAGGAAAACAAACTGCACCGGGCAAAATCAAAATATGCTTAATGGAGCGAGTATCAAAACTCGAACCCGGGCAGCTTGTCTCAATGTAATGATCAGCAGCTGCGGCAGGTCCCGGGAACTTCAAAAAAAATTGAAACAGAATGGGAAATGTGGTACCCTGAGGTATAAATAATGGTTTATCCATAAAATGTATCAAGGAGTTTCCCATGAAAAAGTCCACAACCAGGGCCCTTCTATTGTACCTTGCTATCCTTACAACTTTGATCCTGACAGGCTGTAGCGGCGGGGGCGCGGGGCAAAGTCCGTATGCGCCTCAGTCATCACTAGACGAGTTAAAACTGGATACCGACTTTTTCCAAAACGTGTATCTTGACGTTACGGAGAACAGAATAGTAAATACATCCGCCGACATGGAATACAGCCTCACCGATGGATCTTCCTGGGAGGCCTGCTCCGGGAATCCACAACCAGTGAGCCTGTCTGTCGGGACCATGGTCTGGGTCCGAAATGAGGGAGACAACTCATCCGAACGCTTTCTTGGTCGCGTAGAATCTTTATCCGGTCCGGATATCAATGTCGGCAATGAACTGTATGTCGGTATCTATGACCCTGCATACAGCACCTGGGACGATGTCCCCTCTGCTTCACCGGGGGACATCCTAAATATTATGGCCTATATTTACAACATTGGGACCGATCCCTGCCCTTCCGGTCACCGCTTCAATTTCTATATTTCGGATGATCCAAACATAACGACATCCGATACCTTAATCAGCAGTTATGTGCATCCTTACGAAACGGTAGCAGACGGGACAATACATTTCGTCCTCACGTTCCAGATTCCGACCAGCTTTTCTGCCGGCACCTGCTACATCGGCTGCATCGCGGATGCGAACAATTCCGTCAGCGAGATGAACGAAGGCAACAATATCTCCGCACCCGAGGGAGTTGTCCCCCTCATTGTCAAAGACAATTCAGCGACAAAAAACGGGGCAGTTAAAATCTACAACTCCTGGGGCGAAGGAAACGGCTGGGAGAACATAGCCGACGGATACTACTGGATGCCCTATGAGGTCCTGAAAAATAACCGGATGCTGGTAAGTTACTATTACAACGATTTTACCCGGGAGTATAATCCTACTGCCGTACTGGTCTTCTCTCTGACCCATCCTGAAAGAGATAAGCTGCGTGTTACCGTCGGTCTGGGAGATCCGGCTGATCCGTATATGAAAAAGACATTTCAGAGTGAGTGGAGCAGTACCCAGCTGATCAGCGGAGCGGAACCATTTCCTGACAACAATATGATCCTCGATATAAGTGAGTTCGCAAGCGGTCTCAACAGCTACGATCTCTTTTTCATGGCGGATAATTCCAGCAATACAGCCGCTTCTCTCGGCAGCTTGAGCATTGAGCTCTACAGCGATTATGATTCTCCGGCAATACGAACGCTGAATACAGTTTCAGCCTCATTACCCGTAACCCTTTCCGCAGACGCAGAAACAACTGTTTACCTGAGCACTGCCGGAGAACTGACTTTGACCGAGCAGCAGCAGATCCTGCCCATGACCCGTTCCACAAGCCTGTCGGGCATTACATTTAATGAACGTATCCCCTCCTCCGGGGAAGTCGCCCGAAACATCGACCGTTACGGCGTATATACTCCCGGAAAAAACTACAACAGAATCATTAATGGTCGGTTCGGAACCGGATACTCTCCCCCGTCCCGAACAGTGTGGGAAAGCACCAGGATACTGGAGAGCATTGATACCGGTACCATGAGAGGTCCCCTGCCTCTGTCGGCAGACAATTCGGCAAGCATTTATTTTCCTCCAACGGGAAACCAGGGTGCGGAAGGTTCCTGTTCCGCTTTTTCGGTCGGCTATTACATCCAGACCTATACCGAGGCAAAGGAACACAACTGGGACCTCTCATCAACAGGCTGGACCGGCGGCTTCACCGGTTCACCGGACTCGAACCTGGACAAAATCTTCAGTCCCGACTTTATCTATCATCAGATAAACAGCGGTGAAGATAACGGGTCAAACATCATTCAGGCAGCCGGTCTGATCACAAGAATAGGCGGCGCCACCTGGAACACTATGCCCTACGACACAGCTGATTCAAGCTCCTGGCCGACGGAAGCAGCCTGGCGGGAAGCCCCGAAATACCGGGGCCGAGAACCTGCAAAATATTATTGGGACAATATCTCTGCAGGGTATTTCATTATTGAAGACGATTCAGACATTCAGCTTCTGAAAAGTCTTCTCAACGCGGGGTACTGCGTCAGCACCGGAATTGCAGCCGATACGGTATATAATGGACTTGATGTGAATGACGTTGTGAGCGCGGTCGTTACGTGGACATCGACCGATCATGCCCAGACTATTGTCGGCTACAAGGAGGGGAGCTCGTGGGACCCGTCAAATCCCGACTCCTGATCATATTGTTGATCCCTGCACTTGCATTTCCCGTGTTCTCTTCAGGCCTCCGTGAGAGAACACAGGGAACATCAGTCCATCCTGCAAAAAACGACGAAGATTCCAGCGGCCATGCAGGGGGATTCCGGGCTGCAGAGAAAGACAATCCCAGGATTATTGAATCTGTTCAATTTCTGACCACGGAACTGGAGACCCGGGGGATAAGGCTACAGGATGTCCGAAATGCAGAAATACAGGTTGTATCGGGGTATAAAGTGCATCTCGTTGCGAATTACCAGAAAAACGGCGAAAGCGATGTTCTGGATGCCCTGATTTTCCTTCCTCCCCTGGGAGAGCCGCA
>Ga0334900_1001976_pt1 | contig 19664 bp, 17 predicted proteins | sample GraSluR3_MG_2_FD_207231 | JGI IMG/M metagenome (GOLD analysis project Ga0334900, IMG submission 207231) | Sludge microbial communities from methane-producing bioreactor in Wageningen University, Netherlands - Granular Sludge_31_08-R3 | ecosystem: Engineered > Bioreactor > Anaerobic >...
CACATCGCGCCCCTGTCTGAGCGCATGGTCTGCGGTTATCAATGCCCCCGATCGTTCTGGAGCCTGAATCACGAGTGTGACCGGGACTATTCCCGATATCACTCTATTCCTCAACGGAAAATGCCATCGGAGAGGAGAGGAGATTGGATGGAACTCGCTCAGAATCGCTCCATCCGCGTCGAGCACATCAGTAAGATTCTGCCCTCCTTGTTTCACCGCATAATCCAACCCACCTCCGATCACCGCCCATGGTACTCCACCTGCCGAAATGACCCCTTTTTGCACTGCACTGTCTATGCCTCGTGCGAATCCCGATATTACCGAGATTCCAGCATCTGCGCACTGAAGACCAAATGCATATGCTGCCAATCGACCGAGCTCGGTGGCATTCCGCGTACCGACTACAGCAATCGATGGACTACAACTGGCCAGTGATCCTAGATAGGTCAGGAGAAATGGAGGATCGGAGATTTCTCGAAGAAGAGGAGGATACAGCGGATCGAGAATTGTGACGAATCGATTCCCGGAAACAGATGCCCAAACGAGCCCTGCTTCATAGTACCGGGGGTCTACCAGTGGATCGGGCACCATGTTGATACGAATCCCGAGGTATTCACCTAGCGTTGCTGCATCAAGATTGAGTATCTCATCTGTCGACAACGCACTGTTAGCAAGGACAATTCGTTGACTCGTGGAGAGTCTGGGAATCGAGTAGATTGCGAAGATTTTCTCAAATGGTATCATGCCTCATTAACGTCGGCACCATTCGATCTGCTTCAGGTTTTATCGGGTTCCCCCTCTGGGTGGAACCGACGATACGATTGGAGCAGGTCCTCTGTTTCGGTATGCGTGTAGATCTCTGTGGTTCGGATATCACTGTGTCCAAGCAACTCCTGTACGGTTCGAAGGTCTGCACCTCCACGAAGGAGGTGCGAAGCAAACGAGTGGCGAAGTGTATGCACTTTCGCATCTACTTGTGCAATGGCACAGTACTCCTTGAACCGTTTCCACACAAGGGCACGTGTGAGTGGCTTTCCCCGTCGTCCAAGAAATAGTGTCTGCTCGGTATGATGATTGGAAACCAGCTGGGGGCGAGCTTTCGCAAGATAGTATGCGAGAGCCTCCTGAGCAATATCACCGATTGGTACAAGCCGCTCTTTGTCTCCCTTTCCAATGACCCTGATCAAGCTTCGTTCCTGCTGAATGTTCGAAAGTTTCAACGAACATACCTCCGAAACTCGCAATCCACACGAGTACACCAACTCGAAGAGAGCTTTGTCGCGTACAGCTAAGGGATCGCCTGTGGAGGTATCGATCGCATCGAGAATCGAATCCACAGCATTGTAGGATACGCTCTTTGGAAGAGTCGCAGGGATTTTCGGCATATCTATCAGAGCAACCGGATCGTCGTCTCTGATCTCAGAATCGTTAAGATACCGGTGGAATGAACGGAGTGCGCTCAGGAGTTTCGATTGCGTGCGTTGAGATAGCTGTTTTACCGACGTTCGATCGATGATATAGGCAACCAAGGTCTCAACTTGGGCATCTTCCACAGAGATGGCACGAGACCTCAGAAAGGAGAGATATCGGGCGATTTCGGTAGCATAGACAGAAACCGTCGCGTTCGAGACGCGACGTTCTATCAGCAGATAATCGGTGTAATCGACAAGCAGTTCACTATCGGCTGGGTGCATACCGATTAGGAGTCCTCCTCCTCTCCACGCTGATACCGAAGCACTGCAGGGAAGCTATAATCATTCGACTGTTGCCTATTTCCCAGCTGATGCTGCAAATCCTGCCACCGATTCACGGTGATCACATCGTCTTCGCTCTCTACCTGAGCTCGACGTGCGGCGACCTGCTCTTTCTGGTCTCCCTGCTTCTGTGGGAGCGCTGGCCCCTCGGCTTTCCGTCTTCTGTAGTCGAGGACCTCAAGCTGTTCATCCAAATCTTCATCCTGTCGTTCGAACCCAGTTGCAACGACGGTAACCTTGATCTTCTCGCCCAATTCGGGGTTATACGCCTGACCGGCGATAATGAGTGCATCTTCGGCACAATTCTCTGTAATCAGTTCAACGACATCCTGGTACTCCTGCAAAGTGAGACCATCGCCACCAGAGAGGTTTACCAGAACAGACTTCGCGCCATCTATACTGGCACTCTCGAGAAGTGGGTTGTTTATGGCTGCACGAGCGGCATCGACCGCTCGGGTCGACCCCTCGCCCACGCCGATTCCCATGAGAGCATCGCCCTTTCCTTTCATGACGGTCTTCACATCGGCAAAGTCGATATTGATCTCTCCCGGTTCGGTGATCAGTTCACTGATTCCCTGAACGCCCTGACGGAGCACGTCGTCGGCCAAGAGGAATGCCTTCTTTATCGGAGTATTGTTCTCCACAACCTTCAATAAGTACTGGTTCGGAATGAGGATGAGTGTATCGACCTGTTTTCTTAGTTTCTCAATACCGGCAAGTGCCAACTGGAGCTTCTTCTTCCCCTCGAATGCAAAGGGGGTGGTGACTACGGCCACGGTCAAGGAGTTCACTTCGCGTGAGATTTCGGCTACCACCGCTGCGGCTCCTGTTCCTGTTCCACCGCCCATTCCGGCTGTTATGAAGACCATATCGGTCCCAGCAAGCAGTTTTTTTATCTCTTCTCTGCTCTCCTGAGCAGCCTGCTCGCCAACATCGGGAACGCCTCCGGCTCCCAGACCACCAGTGAGCTCCCTCCCGAGAGGCATGCGAATCTGTGCATTCGATCGTTGGAGTGCTTGGATATCGGTGTTCATCGCAACGAACGTGACCTTCTTAAGACCACTGGCTATCATGCGGTTGATCGCATTCCCTCCAGCTCCTCCAATACCTACAACCTTAATATCGGTAGGTGGGGTCTGTTCGTTCTGCAGCAAATCTTCTAGCATATCAAAATCCATTGATTCCATCCTCCAGCGACTCATCTCGCATTTCTGTTAAAATAGTGTGCGAAAGAAACCTTTCACTTTCTTGCCGAACGATCCGGAGCGCTTCGTATGATCCACCTTGGCTCCACCGGAAGCGTACTGGTCTCTCACTCTTCGAGCCTCAGTCATAACCAATCCCAGGGTCGTAGTGTAGCGGGGGTTGATATACGACCTATCTAACCCATGCAGTGCTTCGGGAAATCCAATCCGTGCAGGTAGCCGGAATATCTCAGATGCAAGCTCCGTTGCGCCCGAAAGGAGCGCGCCTCCTCCGACGAGGACGACACCCCCACCGAACGAACCACGAACCTGTTTTTTCTCCAGTTCCACCTGGAGAAGACTGAAAATCTCTGCCATTCTGGGCTCGATGATCTTGCTCAGCTCTTTTTTGGGCATCTTGATCGAGGGCAACCCCCCAATCTGTGGAATCAGCACCGTTTCATCGTCGGAGACCGATGGAATATGACAGTTCCCATACTCGCATTTGACCTGCTCCGCTATAGTCTTCGGTTTATTCAGCAAATAGGCGATATCACTGGTCACATGTGATCCACCAAGGTTCACCCCACCGGTGAACACAGGCGCACCATTTGCGTATACTATCATGTTTGTGACTCCACCACCCACATTGATCAGAATCGTCCCCATCTCCTTCTCTTCGACACTGAGAACAGCCTCTGAATCGGCAAGTTGTTGAGCTACAAGACGTTGCACTTGAAATCCGGCACGTTGAATACACTTGCGCTCATTCTGACAGACAGAAGAGGATCCGGTAACGACGAGGACCCGACTCTCTAACCTGTGTCCCAGCATATCGATCGGATCCTTGATCCCATCTCGCCCATCGACACGAAAATCCTGCACGAGTGTGTGCAAGATCTCCCTATCAAGGGGCAGCTCGAAGGCTCGAGCAACTTCTAGGGAACGGAAGATATCCTCTCGCTTGATCTCCTGATCCTTGGCATTGATCCCCACCACACCTTGTGAGGGAATTCCTTCGATGTGATCTCCCCCGACTCCGATAACGATCTGTTGAATGTCGGCACCGGCCTGTAACTCGGCTTCTGAAATTACAGATGAGATGGTTCTGATAGTCTGTTCGATATTGACGATGGCACCGCCACGAACACCTTCGCTCGGCCGTTCGCACAGACTATCGACCATGACGGTTCCGTCTCCACTCACCGTGCCGATCACGGCGCGCACCCAGGAGCTACCGATATCCAGTCCCATCATGATTTTATCTGTGCCCACCGTATTACCTCCGAATCAAAAGCGACGTACCAATGACTGTGCGTATAAATCATACCGCAACTGCCCCATTAGAGCAATATTGCGTCTCTGATTCTGTTCACGCTCCAGTTTAATCAATCGTACTGCATCATGCAACCGTGATTCGGAAACCGGTTCACGAATTGACAGTACACTGTTGTATGCCGGCATGGTGAGCATCATATGCCCGAATGGAACCTGCATGTCACCCTCATAGCGGATACGACCGATGATCCGATACCTGCCATCTTCGTCCATGCCCATCTCGCGTGCTAGAGCAATTGCCTGCTGCATCCCCTGGTCGATACCATACTGCTCTAGATGGGCTGCATACGTTTCGGAGACTTCCACTACAAACACCCGATTTCCGAATGCTCTGAAGTCCTTGAGATCAATCGGTACCAATTTCTCGGCCTCTTCGAAATAGATCGAATCAATCAGATCTTCTGCAGTGACGGCCGCAACGAATGTCCCCGGCTCAGCAATCTCCAGTTCGACCGAAATCGTGGAAAACAGCCTTCTGCGGACCTGTACATCGGAGACAACCGGAATCTTTTCGAGCTCATGTGCCAAAATCCTCGGCGCTCTTCCCATGAGCGATTGCCCCGGCATTTCTGCAAGGAGGTCTCGAGCCTGCTCGGGAACTTGCGAGAACCCTCCACGGACGGTCACCGAGACATCATCGATATCGAACAGCGGAATGAATCTCAACGCATAGTATCCTATGGACAAAACGAGTATGAGCAGCACAAGTAGCACGGCTTGTATCGGCATCCGTTTCTTTCGCCTCGACCTGTGCTGCACATCATCGGCCAACTCTTGCCATTGCACTTCTCGATAGTTGCTTCGGTAGGTGTCGTAGTCATGTCCAGTGAAATAGGCATTATCCATGACTTCGCATCTCCTTGTCACCAGCTGTCATGCATCGGTACAGCAGACCGCACTCACCAAGAACCATAAAGAGATTAGTACCTCCCTGGCTGAAGAATGGAAGCGGAATACCGGTGGGCGGAAGAAGACTGGTGACCACCGCTATATGGACAAGAGCCTGCCACACGATCATGAACGTCACACCGAACGAAACATATGCGAGGAACCGATTGCCCCGTGCTCCGTGCCGATACGCAGTACTGAAACCCAGAACAGCAAATACGGTGAAAAGCACCATGAAGACGAATACACCCACAAGACCAAGCTCCTCGGCAAGCGAAGCGAAAATGAAATCACTCTGTACTTCCGGGATACTCCCCAGTTTATAGGTGCCATTACCAAGACCTTTCCCGAAGATCCCTCCACTCGTGATAGCACGAAGAGAGTTCTGTACTTGCCAGTTGAGACCTGTCGGATCGATTGCAGGAAAGAGAAAACTTACTACGCGCCGGATTCGGTACGGCTCGATAAAGAGAAATACAATTGCAGGAACACCGATACCGAACGCGAACATTCCGATATAGTGTAAGGAGACTCCCCCTGCAATCAGCATGGCGAGCGCTACGAGCAGAAATACCAGCGTTGTGGAATAGTCTCTCTGGAGCACGATTAAAAGAGCAGACAGAGCGACGATTCCAATGGCAAGCACTACTGCATAGAAAGAGCTTCTTTTCCTCTCGTACGTAGTAGATAGCACCGAAGCGAGGTAGAGAATCACAGAGACCTTAAGGAGTTCCGAGGGTTGAAATGACGGAAGCGGTCCGAACTGAATCCACCTGCGTGCTCCGAGTCTCGATACGCCGAATCGGGTGGTGAGCGTAACGATCATGAGCACTATCGACAGAGAGAGGAACAGCGGAACTGCTCTTCGAATCCACTGCATGGGGACAAACTGAATCACCGAGAACAACACGAATCCCAGGATCGCGAAAAGAGTCTGACGCATGAAATAATATGAAGTGGGCAACCCATGCTTCAGAGCCTCATCGTACGAGGCGGAGTAGAGGGTGATCAGACCGTAACCGACAAGAGCGACAACGATGCAGATGAAAAGGAATGGGGCGAGGGGTGCCGTATCGACATCTCGCTCGCTTACACGCTTCTCTTTCACCGAGAACTGGTAGTTGTCAGTATACGGGTACGCTCTCATTGCTGTCATTATCCGGAGGAGCAAAGGACTATCGGTATTTCACCATGAACAGAATGCCCGCACATGCGGTCAGCAAGACACTCGCTATCTGAAACCGAGTCACGATTCTACTCTCTGGAACCCCCTTCTTCTCAAAATGATGATGAAGCGGTGCCATCGCGAACACCCGCTTATCGAATACTCGTATGGAAACTATTTGGATGAACGACGAAGCACACTCGACGATGAATACACCAGAGGCCACGATTAGGGTCAACTCGACCTTCATGAGCAGTGCACTCACCGCCAACAAGGCTCCGATAGCATGACTACCGGTATCTCCCATGAACACTTGAGCCTTCGGTCCGTTGTACCAGATGAAAGCAAGCAATCCGCCGATACTCGCTGCTGCGACCACCAGCAGATCGAGCCCCCCTTCACGTATGGGAATCTGGATCAGCTCTGCATGAACTCCGGTTCCGAAGATTGCTGCGAGTAATGCCAGCAGAAGCATCGGACTGAGTGCAACACCGGTTGCCAATCCATCGAGCCCATCGGAAATATTGACTGCATTCACGAACATCACTACATAGAAGAGAAACGCAATAGGATACCACATACCGATATTCCAGGAGATGGTGGGATTCCATGGGTGTGCGACTTGTGTCGAGATGAGTCCCGAGTTCTGACTGAACAACCAAAGAACTAGCGCAGCTACAAGTACCTGCATGGCGAGTTTTCGCGAAGTGCGGAGCCCTATGGACTCTTTTTTTGCGAGTTTCACGATATCGTCAAACAATCCTAACATGGCGAATGCCCACATCGCTACGAGTGGTATATAGGTATATGGTCTCGATAGAGAGCCAAAGACAACCACAGCCACGGTACTACCAATCAGGAAGAATAACCCTCCAGCTGTAGGTGTTCCCCGTTTATGTTTATGGTTTTCAGGTACGTCGGGATTGATGGGTTGGCTTAACCCATAGGCGCGCATATACCGAATATAGAAATGACCGAGTAGCAAAGAGACACCCCAGGATGTGAGCAGAGCAGCTAATGCTTTCAGTATCATTGGTGTATGCATGCCTAACCTCATGCTATCGAAGAGATGACAGGAACGAGTCGTTCCATCGCCATAGCCCTGGATCCTTTCACGAGCACGAGATCACCCTTGCGGGCATCCTCGAGCATCCGTTTCTGCAATTCGTCGTAGTCTTCGGTGAAAAACACGTTACGATCTAAACCGAGACTGCGCATTTCGTTCCACGCACTCTCCATTTCCTTACCAAACAAATAGATATCATCTATTGAGCATGCGAGTAGTTTACGAGCTACCTGACGGTGAGCTTGAACGGTCTCCTCTCCTAGTTCCTTCATGGAACCGAGAACTGCCCGCTTTCTTCCGTGCCAGGGCAAGGTGCCCATATAGTCAAGGATCGTTGCTGTGGAGTCGACGCTCGAATTGTAGTAATCCTCAATTACGGTCACTGCTCCATCGACGATTCTGCTCCGTCCCGGTACCGTGATGAACCGATTGAAACCTTCAGCGATATCTTCTGCTCGAACTTCGAATCTCTGGGCAACCGAAATTGCAGCCAAGGCATTCATGAGATTATGTTTTCCGACTGCTCGTACATACACCGGTATGCCACGGTAGGTGATCTTCCACCCCTGCAAGCCGAGCGATTCGACTTGATCGACACCACTGGTGCTGACCATGCCGAAGGGGATCGGATCTACCTGACGAATTTTGCCAATATAGCGTGACCATGCACTATTCTCCACAAGGAACGGAGCATCTATCTCTTTGTGGAACAATTTGCTCTTCTCTTTTGCAATTACCTGCACTGAACCCATCTTCCCCACGTGCGAAATACCAATGTTCGTGATGACTGCAGCTTCTGGACTCCAGATATCGAGCATACGATCCATTTCCCCTACATGGTCGACACCCATCTCGAACACGCCGAACTCGGTCTCTTTGTCTATTTCGAACACACTGATCGGCAAGCCGATCTCCGAATTGTAGTTCCCGGGAGTTTTCGCAGTCTTTCCCATGGTGGATAGAATGGCTGCAATCATCTCTTTGGTAGTGGTCTTGCCACAACTTCCTGTGACTCCGATCCGTCGTACTCCGGGGTGCTCGGAAACATGAACTTGTGCCATTCGCTGCAACGCAGTGAGTGGATCCTCCACGACTATCAGAATTCCGGGCTGTCCCTCGACTTTTGCCTTGATTCGATGTGTATGCTTTGCTCCGATGAGCGCAGCGGTGGCTCCACGCTTGAACGCTTCTGCCACATAGTCATGACCATCGTGTTCCGCTCCAGGCAAAGCCACGAACAGAGCCCCGGGACCGGCTGTTCGTGAATCTATGGTGATCATGTTCACCTTTGCCGCACGCACCGGACCTACCAGAGTTCCCCCTGCCATATGCGCCACTTTCTTGATATCCAAGCTCTTCATACGGCTACTCCTCCACCACGACGATCTTTGCCTGATCGAAAACTATCTTCTCGAGGGAAAGACCCTGTAATACCGATTGCCGAATGGTGATTTCGGGCAATCGAGCCTCTGCCATTCGAGACTCAACCAGACGAGTCTGCTCTTCAGTCTGCGTCATGTTTGTAGCGATATACCGCATCTGCACCTCAAGCTCCCGATTACGAGCAGCTTGTGATACAGGAACGGCCAACGCTGCGAAGATGGTGATGATCATCCCGATGGCAACAACCCTCTCCTTGATTGAGAGATGAACGCTTCTTACGATTCCTCTATCATCTTCGCTCATGCTTCACCTCCCAGCTTCTCAGCAACCCGGAACTTCGCACTTCGCGATGGAGGATTGGCTTTGCACTCCTCTTCTGTTGGAACGATCGGCTTCTTGGTGATAATCGCGATATCCGGCTTTCCGTTGCATGTGCAACGCAATGCCTCGGGTGGACAGACACACCCATCTGCCTTCCTTCTGAACAGGTACTTTACCGGTCGATCTTCAAGCGAGTGAAAGCTGATGACTCCGACTCTCCCTTTTGCTCGAAGCAGATCGATCGCTCGCTCAACGGCGGGGACGATTCTATTCAACTCATCGTTCACTGCAATGCGCAGTGCCTGAAATGTCCTGGTCGCTGGATGGATTCGGCCGTATCGATACGAGGAGGGAACAGATCCACGGATGATGCCAGCAAGAGCATCTGACTGCGATATGGGACCATGTTGTCGTTCAGAACAGATTGCTCTGGCAATTCTTCTCGAGTAGCGTTCCTCTCCAAACTGATAGATGATGTCTGCCAATGCCTTTTCGGAATAGGTGTTGATGATCTCGAAAGCCGAAATCGGAGCGGAGGGGTCGAGCCTCATATCGAGGGTCTCCTCCTTACCGAAACTGAAACCCCGAGTCGACTCCTCATAGTGGTATACCGAGATTCCCAGATCGAACAACACAAGTGCCGGAGCCTCTCCCGCATAGTCTCTGAGGAACTCGTCAAACCACGTATTCACTGCGGAGAACCGCTCACCGAACGGTGCCATACGGTGTATCGCCTTCTTGAGAATCGTTGGATCTCGATCGAGACCTATGACACGAAGATTGGGATATCGAGAGAGAAAGGAGAACGTATGCCCTCCTTCACCGAGCGTGCAGTCGATCATCAGCGGGTGTTCCCCGTGAGGAACAAGCATCTCAAGTACTTCGTTCGCGAGGACAGACTGATGAACATACTCCATATCAATGTCCTCCATCTTGCAAGAGGAGGCTCAAACTTTGTGAAGCAGCAGAGAACGAAGGCTCGCTCTCATTGAGGAATGTATCGTAGGCCGAAACGCTCCAGAGTTCGAGATAGGTACTGATTCCCAGAAGTACCGACTCCTCTTTCACCGCTAGGCCGACTCCTTCTCGTAAAGATGGTGGAACAAGGAGTCTTCCAGATTTGTCTATTTCACACTCCATGGCAGGAGCGATGATTCTCCGTTGAAGCAATCGAAGATTGGCATCGAACATGGCACCAGGACCGTCCATGATCTTTGCTCGGATGTTCTCGAAAAATGGTGGAAGCATAAGCCAAAGGCAGGGCTCGACGGCACGGGTGATGACGAGAGTGCTACGGTCGCCAAGAGCGGACCTGAGCTTTGCTGGAATGAGAATACGGCCTTTTTCATCAATTGTGTTTCGGTACTCTCCCGTCAACATGTTCCCACCATCCTCTACAAAAATGGTAAAATCTGGGAATATTTACCACTCTTTACCACAAACTATACCCTTTCTCCCACCGGGGAACAACCTACAAGTCGGGAACAAGTGGCCTCCTTTCTCTTGCAATAGCGTAGTTTACTAAACAGATGTCGTCTAATGACCTGTTTATTTTTACATATTTATGCTTAAGTGTTATTTATGCAGAGAGAATTCTACCTGTTGCGCAAACAGGCAAAAAGCGGTTACTGTACTACTTAGGAGAAGAAATCATGACCGGCTACGAAACGAATGTAACAACGTATTATGGCAGAAAATCGAAGAGCGGTGGATATGAATGGGTAGTCTGCATCTCGAGTGAAGGATGTTTCATTACCGACCCGATCGAGGATTGGGAAAAGGACAACGACTACTACGACGAGGCTCAATCGAACTCGGGAATCTACGACACACTAGAAGTTGAAGAGGCTGAGAAGATTCTCGCCAAATGGGGGCGATCGCTCCTGTAGCCTCTATTCGACTCCTATCCGTTGTAACGATTTCTTGTGCTGTTCAGGTTGAACATATTGTAATCGATATCAGGAAATACGATATTTCGCTTTTCGGCCTTCACCAGCCACTCGGTATTCACTGCGTTCTTGCACATGTTCTCATATACAACATTGAAGTTTCCCAAGTGATTCCGCATGCGTTTCTCCGCATACATTGCCGATGTTCCGTTATGAATGATGAATGGCCAATCTGAAGCCATGGCTAAAAGTACCTCTCGCGCTGCCTGATTCAGAAACCGTTGCTTCAACGAACTCTGACCGGGGAACCTGATGGCAAGCTCCTCCATACGTTCGATCGCCTTGAGAATATGCCGATACATCCACACATTCTTCCCGTCTGTCCAGACATCCGAGTAGCCACCCTCGCCCCAACTGGACAGAGACGGTTGCAGAACCTGTGACTCGGGATACTTAGCCAGATAATCGAGTTGTGTCTCGAAGGCGATATCTCCACGCTTGGCAGCACCTCTGAGAACAGCCTCAAGCCAATCGATTCCTTCGAACCACCAGTGCCCGAACAGTTCTGTGTCAAATGCAAGCGTGTAGAATGGATCCCGATCGAGCGAAGGAGCTAGCCGTTCGCCCTTCTGAGCAACGGTATACAGGAAATTCTCAGCGTGTTCCTGCACCCGCTTTTTAGCAATATCCGGTCGGTAGAACTGTTTATCATTTCCCTTCCCGGTGATGGCATAATATTTGAATCCGGTGAACACTCTCACTTCGGGCTCGTGTATGAACGGACGAATGTAGTCCAATGGCAAATCATATCCGATATCTCTGTAGAATTCTCGATAGACGGGATCGGTAGGATACCCTTCTGCATTTGACCATACCAGATTCGTCAGATGGAAGTCTCTGGCGAATCCAAACACCCCATTGGGACACGATACCGGAGCATAGTTACCCCGTTGCACCGGCTCCTCGGAAAGGACAAGTGCCTGTGCAGCAAGTTGGAAGAACTCTATCTCCTCATTTTGCAAATACTCTTCCAAACCAGGAAAATATCCACACTCAGGGAGCCAGAATCCTTTCGGCCGTTTCTTGAAGTGATTGATATGAGACTGGACGGCGAGTTCAACCTGAGCCCCAATAGCAGATGGATATTCACTGAACAACGGCATATAGGCATGTGTTGCCGCGGTTGTGATCAGCTCAAGATGTCCAGACTCCTCGAGATCTCTGAATCCCGAGAGTATATTGCACTGATATGTTTCGAAATAGTCTTCAAGGTTCTTATTGATGGTCTCTAGGTACATGAGAGCCAGTCTTTGGCACTCTGAATCCTCGAATTCACACCGAGCCACCTCTTTCTGTCCCAGTTCTTGGTGCAACCGAAGATAATCGGTGAACCGACCTTGCAGTATCGGGTCGCTCAACATGGTGCACAGAGTAGGAGAGAGCGACATAGTGATTGCAAAGGGAACCTGCTCCTGTCTCAACCTCTTCAGCATACGCAAGAGTGGAAGATAGGTCTCGCTGATCGCCTCGAACAACCAATCCTCTTCAAGAAACCGAGGATATTCCGGGTGCCGGACATAGGGCATGTGAGCGTTCAGCACCAAGCCGATAGTGTTTCTCGCCATGCTCAACCTCCCACCTGTTCATCTATACGTTCAACCACTTCACGCAATAGTGGATTCTCCACCATCACGCCACCTTTCGATACCAGCGATGAGAACAACAGAGAAAATCTTGCATCGTCCTCTGCCAGTTTTGGTGCATGATCGAGCCAATAGCTCTTCGGAGTAGAGACGGTGTCGGATTGGCACAACAGACCAACACCATCCTCCGGATCACGATAGTACAGTGATACACTGTATACACGCCCCCGCTCTGGGAGGTTTATATTCCAGCTCGAATCGCTAATCTGAATGTCGATATCGTAACTCTCCTCGGGTAACCGTTGATCGGGAGACATATGCATGGTGACTCTGAGAAAAAAGGAGAATGAGTCGAATGCCTGATCCAACTTATGGAGATCCTGTGGACAGATGCTCCAAAACGCATGTGCCCAGTACGGGTTCTTCAATAGTAGATGAATGCGAGTTTCACTGTAGCCTTCAGGAAGAGGTTCCACTCCAGGAAGCGCACCAGTGAAGATATCCACCGCATGCTCGACCAGTGTATTCATAAACCGTTTTTGATTTGATGGTGAGTAGGAGTTTCCTTCTCCGGAAAGGCTGTCCTCACTCTCTTCATACACCTCTTCGAGGGCCTCAAGAAGGTCCTCTCGATCCATCATATCAGCATCTTCAATCCCCTGCTTATGAGCGATGTAACGCAACTCTCCAAGAGACAAGGCCTCAATGTTAGGTGTGATCATGAAAAACGCTCCCCAGTATGCTATAATGCAGCCTGTTGTAACACATGCTGTTCAATCGTAGAGAAATCGGAAAAAATAGTCAACACAACCATTTCCACACCTCGCATCCTATTACCAAGTCTTACCTAATATGGTAGTATTCGCGCATGAAACAAAACCAGAACAAAATTACTGACCTGATTCTTCATGGACACTTCTATCAACCTCCACGAGAGAATCCATTGGTCGATATCATACCAAAACAACCATCGGCAAAACCGTATCCCGACTGGAACGAACGAATCTACGACGACTGTTATCGTGCGAACGCGTTCAGCCGATATCTCGATGGGTACGGACATATCAGGGATATCGTGAACAACTATGAGTTCATCTCGTTCAACTTCGGGCCAACGCTCATGCAGTGGCTAAAACGATACCATGTCGAAACCTATCGCAAGATTCTGGAAGCAGATCGATTGAGTGAACAACGGTTGGGACATGGCAATGCAATCGCCCAAGCCTATAATCACACAATCCTTCCCCTCGACAGTGAGCAAAATGCACGAACACAGATCCTCTGGGGAATCGCCGATTTTGAACATCGGTTCAATCGCCGACCGGAGGGAATCTGGCTTCCTGAGACAGCAATCAGTCCTATGGTGATCGATCTGTTGGCCGAAGCCGGAATCTCCTTCGTCGTGTTGTCGCCATGGCAATGTGCATCGGTCGAACAGAAGGATGGATCGTATCGATCGGTGAGCGGGACCGAAGTCCCCTATGACACGCCGTACCTGATCTCCGGAACGAAAGGTGGTACGATAGCGGCATTCTTCTACCATCCGGAACTTGCATCTTCTATCAGCTTTGGGCACATGCTCCGAGATGCCGATGCCATGTACAAGACACTGGATGAAATCCGTGAACACAATCAACCTACTCTCCTGCACACGGCAACCGATGGAGAAATCTATGGGCACCACGAACCATTCGGCGATATGGCTCTTGCAGCACTGGTAAGGAAGGTGAACGACAACCAAGACTTCCGTTTGACGAACTATGCGACGTATCTTGAAGAACACCCTGCCGTGCTGAAAGCTGAGCTTCATGCCGGAGAAGATAATAGAGGCACCAGTTGGAGCTGCGCGCATGGAGTTTCTCGCTGGTACAAGGATTGTGGATGCCACACCGGAGGCGAGGATGGTTGGAACCAGCAATGGAGGGGCCCGTTGCGGGAGGCCTTCACCGAGCTTGGCAATCAAGTCGACGAACTCTTTTCAGAGCATATACACCGTCTGTTCAACCAGAAAGTAGACCCGTACGAGCTGTTGCTTGATTATAATACAGTCCTCTCCAAGGTGGAGGATATCGGCAATTTCATCGATCGATGGGAAGCTCGAGCGGACGTCCAAGTCGAGGACAAGCGTGCTGTGGCCGAACTGCTGGAAGGCCAACGGTACAAACACTACATGTTCACCTCGTGCGGATGGTTCTTCAGCGATCTTTCCGGTATCGAGCCTAGACAGAACATCCACTATGCCGTACGGACGATTGACCTGTACCAGCGATTTTCCGACACTGATCTTCTCAAGAGCATACTTCCACTGCTTAAGCAGGCGAGGAGCAACAGACGACACGAAGGATCCGGCAGTGCATTGGCAAAATCGTATGTGAGTGAAGTCGGCGGAGAAGCGGAGGCTGCAGCCTTTTTTCTCATGAATCAGAACTTTGCCAGGGTTGAGGACCACAAGGACAGCTATGGCATGTTCAGACTCGAAGCATACCGAATAGAAGATGAGCAGACATACTCGTGTGAAGTGCTTGATACTTCTACAATGAAACGGAGCTCCATAACTATGGAAGTAGAGACCAGTGGAGAGAATGGCTACGAGGTTCGCATGGTTGTCAGAGATATGGCGACTGAAGCGTTCGGCACACATGTGTTTTCGAGCAAGCACATCCCTCCTCGCATGCTGGATGAAGTCTATGCATGGATAGATCATTCATTGAGCAGAGTGACCGATGAAGAACTTGAGCTTATCGCCACAGATATCCGCCACTATTCCCTTCTAGCGAAGAATGGACGTTCGGCACCATCAGAGACGCTGTATGTAGAGAATATGGGCACATGTTTACGGGCCTTACGCTCACTTTTCACCACACCCAACACCCTTCCTTGGGAGCAAAAACGGGAGAGCATCTCCTATCTGCTCGAGTTCATCAAACAGAAAGGACGACAACACGAACATGATATCGTAAAACAGATTTTTTCAAGCGAGGTCTCTCGGGTTGCCATACTGATTCATGAGCAGGGGTTCAACTACGAACGGAGTTCCTATCTGTTGGAAGTACTGAATGTAGCGCGAGAGCAAGGTATCCAACCGATAATCACCCAGGCACAAGAGGCTTTGCACCCATATATCAAGGGTGAACAGAGAGACCTATTCAATACACCTCTTACCAAAAGTGTACTCGAATCTCTCCGTATTGCTCTGAATTTCTCAGTCGATTGACACCGGTAAAGTGTGTGAGAAAATATCAGATAACGAGAGAACGGGCATGTGCCAATGCCCGTTCGTCGTCATGACGTCCGCTGAGCATTCTGGCAATCTCTGCTATTCTCTGGGCTTCGGTGACAGGATGTATCTTCGTATAGGTGCGACCCTGCTCCGTCTCCTTATGCACGACCAGATGATGCTCAGCCTTCGCTGCAATGGAAGCAAGGTGGGTTATAGCAATGACCTGCCTAGACTGAGCAAGCTCCGCCATCTGCTGACCGACTGCGATTGCAACCGAGCCACCGATTCCTGCGTCGACTTCGTCGAATACCAGGGTCTCCACATCGTCTGCCTCTGCGAGCACAGTCTTCACAGCGAGCATGACTCGAGATAACTCACCACCGCTTGCAATCTCTTTCATAGACCTCTTAGGTTCACCTAGGTTTGCGGAGAACCAGAAATCCACTTGGTCGGCTCCATGGATGGTTCGTTGCTTCTCAGTCACCTCTATGGAAAAGACGACATGCGGCATGCCGAGATGCACGAGCCGGGCCGTAATCTCTTTCTGGAGACGTTCGGCTGCAGCAATCCGCTTTTTTCGCAGCCGTTGAGCGGACTCTTGTACGAGTTCGTCCTGTCGTCGAATCTCCTTTCTCAGGATCTCCAACCGCTCATCGCTCTGTTCGCTCCCTGTGAGTTTCTCCTTGACTTCGTTGTGAAACCGAATAACGGCATCGAGCGATGGTCCATACTTTTTCTTCAGTCGTTGCAGAAGTGCCAATCGGGCTTGCAGTTCATCGAGTCTTGCCTGGCTGAAACTCATTTGTGAGAGTCGATCGCGAAGCGACTCTGCGATATCCTGTGTCTCGAAGTAGATTGTCTCGAGACGCGCCGCTATCTCCTCCAGTGACGCATCTGCCTTTGCAGCACGCCTACTTGCCTGCATTGCCGAGGCCAGTTCGTGCACTGCCCCCTCACCCACAGCTCCTTTTAATGTGTCGTGTACCAATTCGAGATTCTCCTGGATAGTCTCGTATTGACTCAACACAGAGACCTCCTCCTCCAGAAGATCGTCTTCGCTTGGTTGCACCTGTGCTCTATCGAGTTCCTCAGCTACGAAAGCAAGATAATCGGCCTCTTTACCCGCCTGCTCCAGGGCATGTTCGATCGAACTCGCCTCATGCTCCAGCGCTTCAAGTTGCTTCAGTTGCACAGCGTACGTCTCCAGTTCCGGAGTGCACTCTCCATAACTGTCAAGTACTTTACGTTGTCGGTCGCTGTGGAGTAACGATTGATGCTCATGCTGTCCATGCATATCGAACAGTGCGTCAGAGATGGTGGCCAGGTCGCTACGTGTCATGGGAGTGGATTGTACATAGATGGCCCCTCGACCACGCTGTCTGACCACTCTCCTGATCAACACGGCTCCATCGTCAGGCTCTACTCCATGATCACGAAGCCATGAAAGCATCATATGATTCGAATCGAGGCTTACCAGAGCAGCAATGCTCGCCTCCTGTGCTCCGGTACGTACCATATTCCCATCTGCTTTCTCTCCCATGAGGAGTCCAAGAGCACCGAGGATGATCGATTTCCCGGCTCCAGTCTCCCCAGTGAGCACATTGAACCCTGCGGTGAAGTCGATATGGATATCCTCGATCAGAGCCAGATTCCGAATATCGATATGTTCAAGCATGCATACCTCCAGACCAGTTCAGCTTATCACGAATTACCTCATAGTAGTTTCTCATGGGTGACATGATGAGGAGAGCCTTTGAACGAGATTTCTCCACAGTTACACGGTCTCCCTCTTGGAGCGGGAACATGACCTGACCATCCACAGTAAGACTGAGTTGAGTCTTCTGCCCCTCTCTCACTACAACTTCTACAACGTCCTCACCTGCAACGACCAGTGGCCGATTGGAGAGGGTGAATGGGCAGACTGGATTGATGATAAGTGCATCGAGAGTGACATCCAGAATAGGGCCTCCAGCAGCGAGGCTGTACCCAGTCGAACCGGTTGGAGTCGCGACGATTATGCCATCACTGCGAATCTTTCCTGCATTCGTTCCATTGATGAGTAGATCGAGCGATACCATTTTTGAGATACCGGTCGCTGCGATCGTCATCTCATTGAGTCCGTGAGCCTGGAAAACTCGTTCGGTGTTCCGAGTCACCGATACACGAACCATCAGACGCCTCGACACGGCGGCTTTTCCTGCTCTATAGAGTTCGAACGCTTCCAACCACTCATCCTTACAGACTTCGGTGATGAAACCGAACGTGCCTAGATTCACTGCAAGCATGGGAATTCCATACGGATGTAGCAACCGTGCACAGGAGAGAACGGTGCCATCTCCTCCGAGACAAATTGCTAGGTCGGTATCCGGTTGTAACGTGATCTGCTCTTCTGCATCAACCGTGAAGATAGGATCATGTGCAACCCCTTGTTCGTCGAGATAGCGGCTCATCTCTTTCACAAAGCTCTCTGCATCGTCTTTCTTTTTGTTTGCGAGAATGGCTACTCTTCGGATGTGTTTCGTGTGTACCTGCATGATGCTACCCTCCTAGGGGAGATGCGAAATCACTTTCTCGATCTGGGTGATTTGCTGATTGGTTAAAAATGGATAGAGTGGGAATCTGACAGCGCGCGTGGCAACGGGTATCGCATGAGGGAATTGATCGAACGATTCGAGAGCATCGGCGATAACCGTCTCGGGAAACGCAAAGTCGGTTGCGACTTCATACCGAAGGGCAAACTGTTGCACAGTTGAAGGTTTACTATCCAGTACGACGGGGAACCCGAATCCATTGATCTCAAAATCGATGTCCTGGATTCCGAACAGTGTGTGTCGAGTCTTCATGAGTGCATATCGGTAGGAGTTGAAGATCGCTCTCCGTTTCTCCAGATTCCGTGCCAGATGTGACAATTGTACCGTTCCGAGTGCGGCATTCATACCAGGTAGGGCGATTGCACGGTAGAACGGTTCCAATGCAGTCTCCAGTTGCTGAGCAATCTCCGGTTCTCGAGTCATGACTGCGGCTCCACCTGCAGTGGAAACAAGGCAAGACTCATCGAATGCAGCGATTACCACAGTACCAATGTCACCAGCTTTCTGCTCCCCATAGACACTACCGAAACTCTCTGTGATATCCTCGATGATGGGAATGCTCATTTCAGACCACGGTTCACTGGGAGGGATCGATCCATACGGCTCATAGAGGATGACGGCAGAGAGTCTATCTGCACCATAACCCGTAACCGTATCGTGGGATAGATTACCTGTTTCGGGATCTATGTCGAATACGACCATCTCTGCTCCAAGACTTTCAATGAGGTTTCGGTAGAATCCAGGCGATAAGGCCGACACCCCGACTGAGCAATCGGGACCGATGCCCATTCCCATGAGAGCAATGCGTAGTGCGTGGACGCGGTCTCTAATCGCAACCACGTATCCGGACTGTCCCATAGTCTGCTGTAGAAGGGTCACGAATGCTGCTGTATGGTCTCCAGGACCGATCTGTTCATCGGCCATGGTCTGCAATACAGCATCCATGTCCTTTCTTCGCAATGTGGGCTTCTCAAGTCTAATGATCATAATGACAGGATATGAAAGAAGCGGAGCTTGCGCAAGTAGATTCTCCGTATTCCACAGAGAAGCCGTGATAAGACAGCAAAAGGAGCTATCATGGATGATGTTCCATCATAGCTCCCCTCTCTGGATACAGGTAAAAAAAGACAAAAAAAGGCTCGGCAGCTACCTACTCTCCCGCGACGAACGCAGTACCATTGGCGTGGGAGGGCTTGACTTCCGTGTTCGGGATGGGAACGGG
>Ga0334900_1001977_pt1 | contig 19651 bp, 4 predicted proteins | sample GraSluR3_MG_2_FD_207231 | JGI IMG/M metagenome (GOLD analysis project Ga0334900, IMG submission 207231) | Sludge microbial communities from methane-producing bioreactor in Wageningen University, Netherlands - Granular Sludge_31_08-R3 | ecosystem: Engineered > Bioreactor > Anaerobic > Unclassified...
GCTCTAAAACAGGAAACAAACAACGAAATTATTACGGGTTTATATAAGCTGTGTGCTGAACAAAATATTTTAGACGCTCAGACTTATCTGAAAGAAACCGCAAGTTCTGACTCTACACCATTTTATCAAAAATGGGTTGCTTTATCATCTTTAGTTCGAATGGGTGATTCTGAGGCTGAAGAGACAATGTATTACTATTTGTCAAAAATAGGGTTGTCTCTAGATGTTATAAATACTCTATATCCTTTAGTCGTTTTTTCGAAAAGTAAGCAAAACGTTGACTATTTAATTAGCATTATTAAAAATGACAATAGTGAATGTGAATCAATGAATCCAAACTACACTCAGACAATTCCATGCGCTTATTACGTTCTAAAAATAGTCGCACCACATATTGACGCAATAAATTGGTACTCTCCAAATGGATTAGAAAAACTAGACTATATAAAAGCAATTGAAGAGGCAAAAAAAATATTTAACAAAAGTAATTTTATTTGGAATTTTAAAGAAGAGCAACAATATCGTGAATAGAAGAAGTATATCCGTATTTTTATTTTTAATAGTGTTACTAAACTTTTCAACCTTACTATCACTTTCACAAGACATCTCGAAACTAGGGGATAACGATTTGTTGAATATAAATGGGAGTATAAGTTTTGATCAAATGTTCTTACCCAATAGCCTAGGTGATGAAAATGATATGCGAGATCCGTATTCATATTATCTTATGGGCGGTTTCAATATGTCTCTATATGGTATAGCTATTCCTTTTAATTTTTCATATTCAAATCAAAACTTTGGGTTTTCTCATCCATTCAATTTTAATCAATTTGGCGCTCAACCTTCATACAAATGGGTTAAGCTTTACATTGGATATAATACAATGATGCTTTCTCCATATACTTTAAATGGTCATCAATTCTGTGGCGTTGGTATTGAGGTTAACCCGCCTGATTTTCCTTTATCAGGGTCGATTGTATATGGTAGATTATTAAAAGCAACAGAACTTGAAGGGAAAAATAGTATTCCATCATACAAAAGAATGGGGGTAGGTTTTAAAACAAACTTTCATTATTCGAAAATCAATGTTAGTTCATCTTTATTCTACGCATGGGATAAGGAAGAATCCATTAAACCAATTCCCGATTCACTAGGCATTACTCCTAAGGAAAATTTAACAGTATCTCTTGATGGAGATATAGTTGTTTTTAAGGGCTTAAGCCTAGATTTAAGCGTTGGGAATAGTGTTTTAACTGATGATAAGTTTTCTGCAATTTCTAATGAAAATAATTTTTGGGCAGGATTATTCCCAGAACGAACTAGTACCGCATCATACTGGGCTTATAAAATTGGGGGAAATTACGGCATTCAAGTTGGATCCGTTGGGCTCTACTATGAACGTATTGAGCCTGGGTTTTCTACCCTTGGATCGTACTATTTTGTTAATGATCTTGAAAACATAACTATGAATTCAAGTTTAAGACTGATTGATGGGAAGTTAAATGTTGGTGGAAGTTTCGGTATTCAAAAAGATAATCTTAACCAACAGAAATTATTCTCAAACAGAAGGTTTGTTGGTGCTGGAAACATTTCTCTTACTGTAAGCCAAAATGTAAGTATAAATTCTTCAATATCATCATTTACTTCTTACACTAATATGCGGTCTGTTTTTGATAACATAAACAGTTTATCCCCCTACCAGAACCTCGATACATTAAACTTTACTCAGGTAAATAGAGCAGGAAATTTTAGTGTGAATTATGGTTTTGGCTCTGAAACAAGAAAAAACACTAGCACTCTATCAATCTCAGGAAACAAATCATTTAGCGAGCAGGGGAATAGTAACACAAACGATGATGTACTTTTCATAAATGCGGGAGTAACACATGCTATTACGTTTAATGATTACGGGTTAAACATCTCATTGTCTATGTTTTATTCACTGAACCAAAACCCACTTGGCAACAACAATACCCTAGGGCCATTCATCAATACAAGTAAATCATTCAGCGACGGAAAAATTCGTCTAATCTTAGGAGCCTCATATAATAGAACAATGCTTGGCGGAAACTTACAAAACTCAAATGCCAATTTAAGGTTTTCAGGCTCTTGGAACTTTAAAGAAAGAAACTCATTAAACTTTTCTGCTGGGTATTATAAAATATCTTATGCTATGGCTGGAGTGAATAACAAAAGCGATCTGGTTTTTAATTTAATGTATTCTTACAACTTTCAGTATAAATATTCTCCCTCAAAAGGAGATGACTAGTATCATTGCTTATGAATAAAGTAAAGTTTTCATTTCTAATAACTCTTTTAGTTTTCCAACTGGTTAGTTTAACATTATATTCAAATTCTGCAAGGCACTATATAACTGTTAACGACCTAAACCTAACTCTTGAGGCAAATGCCTCAAATTCAACAGATACTTTAGTTACCCCTTCGGAATTGCAGCTAAAAGCTGAAGCTTTACTTCACAAGGTAAATACAAACAATAGGTTTGTTGGCTTTTTATCACCTAATCAAGCTCATGAATTACCTGTTGGTATTCAAAAGGTTATTGCTGGTGTTGAATATACTATTGTTCTTGACGATTTGATACTCGATAACGCAGGTGCCAGCATGAAAGCCTACATGACCCTTCAAGTACCTGGAAGCGACAGGAAGCTAGGTTTTTATGCCGATAATGTTAGAGTTGGACCTAATGGCATAGAGACGGCTCAGCTTAGACTAATTAAAGATGAACCAATAAATTTAGGCGCATTTTCTCTAGTTTTTAAGAGCGAAGAAACCAGTGTTGAATGGGATTGCAATGGTTATAACTCCACAACTATTGGGGGTGAAGTTGTTTTTCCAACAGATATGATTAAACCAATTTCCGAGGAAGTTGGAGATAGTCTGGCTATGGGTAGTTTTTATGCAAACTTTACCGATATCAATGATTTATTCCTGGGCTTTAACATGGAACCTTTTCAAATAAATGGGCTTCCAAATTTTGAATTTCACCCACAGGGTGTTTTTATTGACATGAGCGATATTCGCAATCCACAGGGCATCCAATTTCCAACAGGATTCTTCCCAAGCGGCCAGCCACAACAATTAAACGTTTTATGGAGAGGTGTTTATATCCCAACTTTCACCGTGAAGTTACCTGACGGACTTGGTGCAGGTGATCAGGATCGAATTGAAATTGCAGCAGAAAATTTATTTATTGATGGACATGGTATTACTGGAGATTTATTAGTTAACAATTTACTTCCAATAGAACAGGGAAATTTAGGAGGCTGGGCCTTTTCAATCGATACGTTTGGCTTTAAGCTATTCAAGAATTCTTTCTCGCAATTTAACTTAGCCGGTAATATTGTAGTCCCAATTACTGAGCAAAATGAGGGGTTTGCATACACAGCTATGATTGACAGTCAGGGAGATTTGTCTTTTAGCGTTTCATATGCCGACCAATTTGACGCCGATATGTTTGGTGCACAGCTCTCCTTATCCGAAAACTCAACAATTGAAATCACTAAGCAAGGCAATACATTCAAACCAAGGGCAACTTTACATGGCAACATGAACATTAACCTCTCTGACGAGGTGAATCTGGGAACATTTGAGTTTCAGGATATGGTTATCAGTACTGAGGCTCCATATTTCTCAATTGGAACCTGTTCGTTACCCAATGGTATGCTAGCAGGTTTCCCTGTTAGCGTTTCAAACCTTTCTTTTGTACAAGACGGTGATATGGTGGGCTTATCCATGCAGTCGATTGTTAGCTTTATGCCTTCAAACGAAAATGGATTTGGTGGAACGGGTTCATTTATTGTGTGGGCCGAAAGATATACCAATGAAGGTAGAACCAAGTATAGGTATAAGCAAACTCAAGTAAATGGCATTGCCGTTGAGGTAAACCAAGGAGGTTTCGAGTTTTACGGCGAGGTTGAGTTTTATCAGCAACATGCACAATACGGAAAAGGGTTCAAAGGGATGATTCAAGCATCATTCCCTCCAGGAATTGGCGTTACTGCTGCTGCTCAATTTGGATCTGTTGATGGATATAGATATTGGTACGTAGATGCTCTTGTTTCAAAATCATCAGGAATACCAATACTGTCCGGCATGGCAATATATGGCTTTGGAGGAGGTGCTTCATATAAAATGGAATTAGTTGAACCTGCCAACTACTCAATTCCAGAAGGAAACTATACAGGAACAGATAATTCTGAAAATCCAGGAATTAGCTTTTCAGGGGCAACATACATTCCAAATGCTGAATTCGGTTTAGGTTTAAAAGCTTCGGTTATTTTAGGAACTCATCCAAGCCCAAAAGCGGTTAATGGCCAAATATCGTTTAGAATTCAATTCTATACAAACGGGGGTATTGAATCTATCCGTTTTCAGGGAGAAGCATGTATGGCGTCAGAAATCAGAAGCAATCCTCAATCAGTGCCGATTAGGCTAACAATGGATATTTCGTACAACTTTACCAATAACGATTTGTATGGAGTTAACGAAGCCTTTGTTGATTTAGTAGCTGTAAAAGGGATACATAACAACAATAAGGCTGGTTCAGTTGTGTTTCGTTTTAACCCAAACGAATGGTATATTCATGTTGGAACGCCCGACACTAGGGTTGGCCTTAAAGTTTTTAACACTATTACCTTCTCCAGCTATTTTATGGTAGGTACAAATATCCCCCCATTTCCAGCACCACCTAGTGAAGTTACCCAAATTCTATCGGGCACTAATGCGCAATCGTTCGAAGAGGGGCTTATGTCAACCGGATCAGGATTTGCTTTTGGTAGCTCGTTTAACATGAATACTGGTGAGAAAACCTTTTTAATCTTTTACGGAGCATTTAGTTTGGGAGCTGGTTTTGATATCATGCTAAAGGATTATGGATCTACTGCATATTGCGAGGGATCTGCACCTCCACTTGGAGTTAACGGATGGTACGCTATGGGGCAAGCATATGCGTATATGTCGGGGAAAATTGGCGTTAAATTCAGACTGTTCAGAAAAGACCGTAAAATGGATATCCTAGCCATTTCGGCCGCAGCATTACTACAAGCAAAACTTCCTAATCCACTCTATTTTAAAGGTCAAGCAGGTGGAAGGTACAGCATTATGGGCGGATTGGTTAAAGGTAGCTGCAACTTTGAATTTACTGTTGGTCAAAACTGCGAGGTAATGGGTGCAAACCCCCTTGGCAATATTGCCGTTATTGCCGATATGGCTCCAACTGAAGGCAATTCAGACGTAAGCGTTTTTGTAACCCCTCAGGTAGCTTTTAACCTGCCAATTGAGGATCCGTTCACAATGGTTGACGAAAACAACAATACGCAAACATATAGAGTTAAACTTTCGCAGCTTACTGTTTTGGCTGATAACAGCCCAATACAAGGAAGTATTAAGTGGAACGAATCAAAAGATGTTGCTTCATTCGAAACTCAAGAAATATACCCTAGTCATGCAAATGTTGAGTTCTCGGTACGAGTAGTATTCCAAAAATATGAAAACAGCCAGTGGATCGATTTTAGGGTCGATGGTCAACTTCAAAAAGAGGAACAAATGGTTACTTTTATTACCGGCGAGCGACCCGATCACATACCCAACCAGTGTGTAGTTTACACGTATCCTTTAGCCGGAATGATGAATTTCCACTGGAAAGAGCATAGCACTGGGTATATTAAGCTAACGCACGACTTTAGTTATCTGCTTAGCCCTGAGGCTGATTGGGAGAATGTTATTCTATTCGATTCGAATAACGAGGTTAAGCAAGCAAACTTTTCATACAACAGCTCCGACCTAAAAATATCATTCCCAATTCCGATCAATCTCGAACCTCAAATGGTATATAACTTTAGAGTTGCAAAGGTTCCTACAAGTCAAACTATGGCAGTTGATGCCAATGTAGAGCGTTTTAGCGTTGAGCAAACTACTGAGTATGAGGTTAGCGAGCAAAGCATTGAGGGTGAGCGCGAGGTTAACCTCGAACAAAAGTTCTTCGAGCTTAACCTCCGAACAAGCATGTACCCAACTTTTACCGATAAACTCAATGCAATGCAGCTATCTAGCACGTCAATGCAAATTGTTACCACTGGTATTCACAACTTAATTCAATTTGCAAGCTTTGCTGAACGAATGGATAACTACGAGGTTAATGGAGACGTTAACAGCAGACTAATTCAGTGCGAAATTAGCCTCGATAACAATACCTGGTTTAACCAGTACATTAAACCTCTGGTTTACGATAACTACCCAAGGCTGCCATCTCTCAACATAACATGGAGAGATGCTGAAGAACTTGGGGTTCCTCCGTACCGCTCAATTTACTGCTACCAAACAGCCAATGTGGTTGATATTGAAACACTCGCAATTGGCTCAACATATAGCTATACTGGCACTAGCATTGGCATTAAGTTTACAGGAGTTGTGGTTATGAACCAGGATTATCAGGACTTAAAAAACAAAGCCGCATCGCTTTTTTCTCCCAGCTCTCCTCATACAAATATTCTGCTACCAATAATAAACGGTTTCTTTACCCCCATTTTGGTTAATCAACAGTATAGCGCCACGCTCAAGTATGTGCTGCCGGGCGAAAAGATAGTAACCAGCGAAAAAGAGATTACATTTGATATTTAACAATATGAAAAGCCAGGTTTTACTCGTACTAATATTTATTGCTCTCCCCTTTTTATGTGGGGCACAAGATGATGTTGATCAAAAAAGGGTAGGGGTTGTTATGCTCTCAAAGCATAACCAGCAAAAGGTTTGGCTCCGTTGGGCTCCCACTTCAGCAGTTGCATGGGAACTTAGCAATGCAAACGGTTGGTGGGTTCAAAAAGTTTTAGTACCAACAACTACCGAACCTGGAGATACCAGTTACACCCTGCTTAGCAAAACACCCTTTAAACCTTTACCTCTTGAACATTGGGAAACACCAAGCGACACCAGCGACTATGCGGCTACTGCTGCTCAGGTTTTGTATGGTGAAACGCTTAACGTAACCAGCACATCGGGAGCCATGACCCTCATTGATAAAAATCGAGAACTGGAAACTAGATTCTCGTTTGGACTCTCAGCAGCCGAACTCGATTTTAACGTTGCCCAAATGATGGGGCTGGGTATAACCGATAATAACGTTTTGCCAAACAGAACATACATTTATAGAGTTTTTGCCAACATTTCCGACTCATTAGTTGTGGTCGATACTGCTGGTGTTGTGGTTAACTTAAACCAAAAGTACGAACTCCCTAAGGTTTTCGATTTAGCTGCCGAGGTTCACGATACATTAATAAGCCTACAGTGGCCTGCTGGCTACCATAAGGGTATTTACTCTACATACAGCATCGAAAAGCGAATTGGCAATGGCACTTATACACCGGTTAACAACCTTCCTCTAGCAAATATGTTCTCCAAAGGAGGCGATGATTTTTTACACTTCTTTACTGATATCCACAGAATTGAGGGTGATACTTTGTATTATCGCATTAGGGGTATTACTCCTTTTGCCGATTACGGACCACCCTCCGAGCCTGTTACGGCAATTGTGCCTTTACTTTACCCTTTACCTGCAAACCTAAAGTACTCAGACGTTGATGGTGAGCAAATTGCCATTGCCTGGGAGTACCCATTGGAGTTCGAAAATAAGCTTAGCTCATTTGAGCTTCTGGCTGCTATAGGCTTCAAGGATAAGCCCTTTTCGCTTGGCAAGTACCCTGTTAATAGCAGAGCAGCAGCCATTGCGGTACCTACACCCGAATTTTACCTGTCGGTTGCTGCCATTGGAACCGATGGCTCAAAACGTTTGAGCCACCCAATGATGATTCAATTGGCCGACTCAATACCTCCTGCTGCACCAAAAGGGCTTACTGGTTCAGTTAGTAAGCTGGGCATTGCAAGTATAAGCTGGCAACGTGGTACCGAACCCGACCTTTTTGGCTACAAGGTATACACTCATAGCAATCCCGATGCGGAGTTTAATATGGAAACAAAATCGTTTGTACGCGACACCTCCTATCAGTTTAAGGTAAACCTAAATACCCTCTCTGCTAACCTTTACCTAAAGGTAATGGCTTACGATTATCGCTACAACTACTCTGGTTTCTCCCAAATGCTAAAGCTAGCTTTACCCGACACCATCCCCCCATCTGCTCCTGTGCTAAAAACATGTGCTAAAACCATAGAGGGTGTTATGTTTGAATGGATTCCCTCAGGCTCAAACGATGTTGCAAGCCATGCAATAGTTTACGCTTTAAACGAGAATGATACACCCGACACGCTAACAGTAATTAGCAATATAAGCCAAAAGCAATACGTATGGGAAACCCCTACCGAGGGCAATTACTGGTTTTGGGTTGTGGCCACCGACACAAGCGGCAACGCTACACGCTCGCAGCAAAACCATAGGCTTAAAACTAGCGCAGGTAGCATAGCAAACTTTAGCCCTAAGCTTGCAGCCAGCAAAAGCATTGCCGAGGGAACTATTAGCTTACAGTGGACAAAACACCCCGCTACGCATAGAGTATTGGTTTACCTAAATATTGGTAACAGTACGCTAAGGCTACATAAAACGCTTTTAAATACAAATAGCTTTACCTACACCAATGCTGCCATTGCCCAAACATACAAATTTGTGGTTGTGGTGCAGGACAGCACGGGTAGGCTATCGGAATATAGTAATGAGGTTGAAGTTAAGTTCTAAAAAATAATAGCCATGAATAGTATTCATCTAAATATGGTAAACTTTACAAAGCTAAAATTAGCTTTAGCTAAGCTATCAGTATGTTTGGCAATTACTTTTCTCCCATTTAGGGGCTTAAACGCTCAAGAGGTTACAATGATTGAAACGGCAGGAATTACTAACTATCAAACAGGTTATATTGAAGTTATTCCCCCTATTGTTGAGCAACAAAGTTATCCTGACTCATACCTCATATATGTATACAGTAATGTTGTACAGGAAGCAACACCATACTACTGTTTTACTACACAGATAAAGGGTCAAACCCATAACCCTTGTTCATCAAATAATCCCCATGGAGAAACAACCGAGCACTTCTTTCTTATTGTACCAGAAACTGATATATCAGGCTTTTCGATTGAAAAATTTGGTAGTTCAGGGACTGTTATTTTTGGTCCTCACAATGTTTTTTATGAGGTGCAACCAACCATAGAAGAATTACCGATGAGAACAAGTGGTGTGGGTGGAGTTAGTATGGAATGGTATTCTGCTTATGGTATTTCCCCCTTAAGACCAGATGAATTTTTAATTACAAACAAACCAAATTATTACAATGATACAACATTTAATATTGATAAAGCAACCGAAGGCGATACTATTCTCTTTGAAATTAGCTCATCTCAAAATTACACTAATTTTATAGTTGAAAAAAGTTTAGATGGAGGCGAAACTTGGCAAAGCATTACAAATAACCAAAATGGGTCACCTTCTCCTATTACTACTGGATTTAGCTATGTTATCGACTCTTTTGATTCCATTGATTCCATAGATGGTTTAAGAAAAATTAAATTTCGAGCGCGTACATACTGTAGCGCAAATAGAGTAGTAGGCCGCAGCTATGGCTACCTAGAAATAACTATAGATGTTTACCCCAGGCCCAATTGCGATGTTATTAGCGATATATACATGTGCCACGATCAAACTACCTACAATGAAGGCATAACTATCTCCAACATTGACATTAGTCAGTATGTGGATGGTGTTCGTATTTCGGTTGAAAAACTTGGGGACACGGGATGGAATACTGTGGGAGGAATGGACGTAACAGTTTCGGATAGTAATACTGATCCTATTGTATTCTATAACGAAGAAGGACTAGACACAGGAGAGTATCGGGTGGCACTTGAAAACAGAATAACCGTTAATGGTGACGAACACGTTTACCAATGTGGGCATAATTACAAGAATTTCAAAATTGCTAATCGCCTTCAAATTAGCGATGCATTTTCTCATGAAATTTCCATTGATTGCCATAAAGAGTATGCAAACCAGCAACTAATTAACCCCTTTTCAGGATTTAAAGTGCCTAGCAATGCTACAGTAGAAATTAAAGGGTCCAACGATTCCGATTATACCCAGCTTGAGTCGCCGTTCAAATACACCATATACCCAGGCACTTTTTCGGTGAATACAAGCTATACGGATGGGCCTAGCTGCCCCGACACTTTCAACATTGTTGTAGAAAATGTGTACCCACTGGTAACTATTAATAACCTTAACATAACCTACGGTTGCAATGGTACAGCTGATACTTTTCTAGTTAGTGATGGTGATTATGAGATTACTAAAGAGGGTACAACTAATGACTATGATTTATTGTATCACGTAAGCACATCTGGATGGAATTCCATAAACAACCCCATATCGGGCAAGTTTAATGCAGGTGAGGTAAAAGCTGGAATTGGCGTTTTTACTGATAATACCTTAAAATGCGTTTACTCAAACATGCATGAGTACAACCCATTGGGAAAAATTAATTACGAGGTAACCGCAAACAGCCTTAGCTATTGTGGCTCTGCACATAATGGCAGTATTACGCTTAGCAACCCTGAAAACGTATTTTTTCCCTGCATTGTTGTTCTAAAGAAAAGAGGTGTTGCCATAGATACGCTAACCTGGGAAGAGAACGATAGTATAACCTTCGAGGGTTTATCTGCCGGAAGCTACGAGGTAACCCTTACCGATGCTAACGGCTGCTCCGCTACCAAAAATAATATTTCAATTGGCTTTTCTGGCAATCCCTTTGCCATTGAGGCCATTAATGCAACCAGCGTTTCGCCCTGCTCGTACAGCACAAACGGCCAAATTAAGGTAACTCCAACTGGCGAAGGCAGCGATAATTTTTGGGTTAGCGTCGATGGCACAAATTGGTTTAGCGAAGCAACCGTTGCTGGCTTAGAAGCTGGTAGCTATACCGTATACGCCCGCCCATACAACGAGGAGGGTTGCATTGTTGAACAGAACGCTACCATTGAGGCGCCACAACCCCTAGCCCTAAGCTATGGCGTTACACAGCCAACCTGCTCCTATTCATCAAATGGAGAAATTGAGCTTACTCACACGCCCGAGGGCAAGGTAGAATACTACCTGCTTACGGACGAAGCGGATTCTCTAGTGCCTAGTACCATTGAGAACGTGGGCAGAGGTAGCTATAGCTTCTTTGCCATCAACCAAAATGGTTGCCACTCCGATACCATAAGCATTGAAGTCACCGCACCCGATACTTTACTTGTTGAAAATATCAACCCTACACACGCCAGCTGCTTTGGAGAAGATGGAGAAGTAACACTTAGCGTTAACGGCGGAACAGCCCCGTACACCTGCACATTCACTAATACCGCAAGCAATGTTTCCTTTGAACTTGTGCTTCAAGCAAGCGGAGAGGCAAACCAAGAACTCCCAAGCGGTAACTATTTGCTTAAAATTTCCGATAGCATGGGGTGTGAGGCCAGCGAGATTGAATTTGAGATAACCCAGCCAAACCCCATCGAAATATCGTTTAGCCAACCAAACGAAGCATATAATGGATACTACATACAGTGTAATGGGGGTGAGGCCAACTATGATGTTACCATTTCTGGTGGCACACCGTCATATACGTTAAGCACTTCATATTCGGAGGATACTTATAACGTAGAAAATACAATAACTTTTTCAAGCATAGCCGACACCATTAGCTACTGGGCGATTGACAACAACCTTTGCGAATCCGATATATTTCAAATAGTAATTAACCAACCCGAACAGTTAATAATTGATACAGTACAGCTAACTCCGCCCAGCTGCTATAACGGTGACGATGGTATGCTTGAGGTTTTCGCATTGGGTGGTGTTGAGCCTTATAATTACACGATTATTTCAAGTGCAACTGGGAACTCCCTTTTGCAAGAGGACAGGCTATTTTCAGGCCTTGCTGCCGATGAATACTTTGTTGAAATAACAGACAAGAATATTTGTCCTAGTTCTACCCTAGTTACGCTACCTAATGCCCCCGAAATGACGTTGGGCCTAGAAGCAACTTCGTGCTCTTGCCATGGAACTGCCGATGGAAGTATTTCAGTCTCACTCAAAGGCGAAGAAGGTGTTGAGCGTATTGTTTCTATTTACTCTGGTATTTTTGAAGATATTAACGATATTAACATTCCCCCCCATAGCACATTAACAACCTCGTCGGATTCGGTGTTAATCCCTAATTTACTTTCGGGTCCCTATACCCTAACCTATACGTATAGTAACTCGGAGTGTGTTGTGCTCGACTCGGTTTTTGTTCCACAACCCAACGTATTAGGCTATACTATTGCCCCAATAAATGTTGAATGCTACAGCTCTAGCACAGGTAAGGTACGCATACAAGTTGAGGGCGGAAACGCACCGTATAACCTAACACTATTCGATATTAACGAAACGCTTGTTGGAAGCATATCAACAGCCGAGAACGAATACTATTTTAATGGGCTTCCCGAAGAGTACTATTACATTCATCTATCCGACAGCAAAGGATGTAACGTAACCCCACCGGCCGAAACAACTGTATTTGTTAGCAATCCGCCCAGTGAGCTTAGCTTAGTGCTAGAGCAGCACCCTGCACATTGTTACAACTCTCCTACCGGAGAAATTATGGCTACCGCTGAAGGGGGGTGGGATAACTACTCATTCTCAACAAACAATACCGATTGGGTAACCGTTGAGGCCAACCAAAACGCCCATGTTTTCAACAATCTGCTTGCCAATGAGCACCAGATTTGGGTGCGCGATAGCAACAATTGCACTGTAAGCCAAATTACCGAAGTAACCCAGCCAGCAGAGCTAGTTATCGATAACGTAACAACTACTCCCACAACATGCTACGGAGGAAGCAATGGCAGCCTTACCGTTTATGCAAGCGGAGGAAACGGAGGCTATCAGTACAGCATTGGTGATGGTTTTATCGAATCAAACATGTTTAGCGGTTTAGCTGCTGGTGTTTACACGGTTTCAATCCGCGATTCGCTAGGCTGTAGCAATTCTGTTGATGTTACAATTAACCAACCCCTCAATTTTACCCTTGAGGTAGTAACCAATAGCTACAATGGCTATAACATTGGCTGCTATGGGCAAACCGATTCAGTAAAACTAGTTCCTACTGGGGCAACTCCACCTTACTCATTCTCGCTAAACGATAGCATTGTTGGGGTTTGCGAGCAAAACGACACACTACTCATCGCAAACATTAAGGCCGGAAACTACTCCGTTGCTATTACCGATGCCAACGGATGCGAGTACTCGCAAAGTTTTGAATTAACACAACCCGACTCATTGTCATTCGCAAGCATAACAGTAGTTGAACCATTGTGCTATAACGGCTCCAATGGCAGCATTGAGGTTAATGGTATGGAAGGTGGTGTACCAAACTACTCGTATTGGCTTTACAACCAAGAATCGGATTTAGTGGAAAATGTACACAACACAAGTTTGTACGTGTTTGAAGGGTTAAGTTCGCAAAGCTACACCATTTCTGCTACCGATGCTAATGGGTGCATGACACACACATCGGTTTATATCGATCAGCCCGATGAGATTTTGATTACAAGCTACAACATAGTAAACATTAAGTGCAAAGGCGATAGTAGCGGAAGCATAACCGTTGATGTTAGCGGAGGTAATGGCCCATACGATTATCTGTGGTTTAATGAAGGTGGCGAGATTTTTTCATCACAAAATCCGCTTGAAAATCAACCAGCAGGTATTTACACCTTATCAGTATCCGATACCAATGGATGCATCTTAAATTCTGCTGATGGCGATATGGATAGAACCGTTTACGAAATTGTTGAACCCGATGAGGCTTTGCTTATCTCCAATGTTCAGCTCGAGCAACCAACCTGTTATGGCGATGGCGATGGCTTAATTAGCTTCGAGTCGCTTGGTGGATGGGATAACAACCATAGCTATGCCATAAACGATGAGTTGTTTGGTTCGGGTTCCACTTTTACATACCTACCAGCAGGGAACTACCAACTGCACGTAAAAGATGGCATGGGATGTATTGCAACCGAAAGCATTTCGCTACACCAGCCCGACTCACTAGTGCTATTGGCACAAGCGGTAACCGATGCCCATTGCTTTGGCGACAGCAATGGTGAGGTTATGCTCAGTGCCGCTGGTGGTAACGGTGGTTACATGTATGGTTTTTACAACCAAGCCCAAACTAATTCACCAGTTTTTAGCAACCTCTCAGCGGGCAACTATAGCTTTTGGGTTAGCGACACCAAAGGCTGTACTGGCAATACTGAGGTGCAGGTTAACGAACCCCAGCCCATTGAGCATAGCATTACAAACATAGTAGCACCCGCTTGCGATAGCAACACAGGAAGTTTTGATGTAGTTGCCTCTGGAGGCATTGCTCCTTTTAGCATAACATGGGATAGCCACGCTTTACCTGGCTCATTTAGTCAGGTAGGCTTAACAGCCGATAGCTACTCGTTTACCATAACCGATTTAAATGGTTGTACGCAAAGCTTCAGCTACAACTTAAGCAGTATTGATGCACCAAGCATTTCGAGCTATAACGCTACTGAACCCACTTGCAGCTATCGTAGCGACGGAAGTATTGAGATTGAGATTGAAAGCAATGCTCCAATTGAGTCGATTGCATGGACTGATAGCAGCAATAGCACATGGCCCGGCAATTTACTTGCCAATAACCTGCCGGCAGGCAGCTATACCGTTAGGGTTGCCGACAACCAAGGATGTGTTGGATATACCGATATTTTGCTTACAAGCCCCGAACAAATGAGCGCATTAGTAGATATAAACCATGTTGTTTGCTACGGAGAGAGCAGTGGCTCGTCGAGCATTAACCTGCAAGGCGGAACATACCCGTACACGGTGCAGTGGTACAATAGTAGCAATCAGCTTGTGGGGAGTAACACCGAGGTTGAAAACCTAAGCCCCGATACGTACTCGGTTACCGTATCCGACAGCAATGGCTGTGGCTTTTTAAGCGATAACGACCATACCATCTCTGAAATTAACATTAGCGAACCCGAACAACCATTAAGCGTTGAGCTTTTGAGCATGCATGAGCCAACCTGTTTTGCAGGAAGCAATGCGCAGGTTGTGCTATCGGCAAATGGCGGATGGGGCAGCTACCTTTACTCGCTAAACGAGTCGTATCCTTCAACAAATCCTTCGTTTAAAAACCTTACAGCAGGAACCCATAGCGCTGCCGTAACCGATGTTTATGGCTGTACAGCTATGCTCCAAGTTGAGGTTACCGAGCCTAATCCTGTTCAAATTAATGTAATTGAAAAGGACGATGTTACCTGCTTTGGCGATAGCAATGGAATGGTAAGAGTAAGTGCGGTTAACGGTACATCGCCCTATAGCTACTCTGCCAACAATGGTGAAACTTGGAACAACCACGGAGTATTCAATAGTTTACCCTTCGGACAGTACAACATAATAGCCAAAGATTTACACGAATGCTCTGCCACAATTAGCACAACCGTAAATCAGCCAAACCCGTTGGTTGCCTCAATCGATACCTTATCGCCAGCATACTGCGGAACCAATAATGGTTGGGTAACCATTCAGGTTGATGGGGGTACATCGCCATTTACTAGCCACTGGGAACACCTAGAAACGCCTCAAGGGCTTGCGGTTGATGGCCTAGCTCCGGGCAGCTATGCAGTTAACATTATCGATGCAAACCAGTGCAACGGTAGCATTACCCTAACCGTGCCCGAGGTTGATGGTCCACAAATACACTCGTTCGACGTTGTTAGCCCTACTTGCTTTGGGTATAGCAATGGATCAATCCAAATCGATTTCTCTGGAGTTAGCAGCCCATTTAACTTCTTGCTAAACGGAAGCATGGTTGGTTCGTCGTTGGCCGAGGGCTTACCATCGGGGAATTACACTTTTACTGTAGTTGATAAGTATAGCTGTGCCGACAGCATTAGCATACTTGTTGATGAACCCACCGACATTGCCGTTGGGTTTAGCGATATTAGCTCCCCATTATGCGATGGACAGCCCAATGGCTCTGTTACAGCCAGCGCAGCCGGAGGAACACCCCCATACAGCTACGCTTGGAGCACGGGCATTACTGGCACAACAATGAATAATGCTGCGGCTGGTTTATTCAGCGTTCAGGTTACCGACGCAAACCAGTGCGTTAAAACTTCGGATATTGAGCTTGAAAACTCACACCCAGTGCTTATCGATTTACCTTCGTCGGTTGCCCTTTGTCAGGGACAATCGGTTACGCTCGATGCGCAAAACCCTGGTAGCATGTACTGGTGGACATCGAACAGCTCATTCGAAAGCTTCGATAGGATAGTAACCCTTGACGAAGAGGGAGAGTATTACCTACAGGTAACCCACCAGAACGGCTGCGTAGGTGTTGATACGGTAGCCATTTCGAAATACGACTATGTGGTTAGCTCAACCCTATTGGTACCCGGTACTGCAATGGTGGGCGATACGGTTGTTGTTATTGATATATCGTGGCCAATTCCAGAGCTTATCGAGTGGGTTATACCCAATGAGTTTACTGTACTGCTCGATAACCCTTACGAAAAACATCTGATACCAAATGCCGAAGGCGAGTTTTTGCTAAGCCTCATTTCAAGTACAGGCGAGTGTATGGCCATTAACCAGAAAAGCATCAGCATAAGCGGGTTTAACATGCCTCCGTTACCAACCGAAACAAGCCAAACGCTTATTAAATGGGTAAATATACTACCAAACCCAGCACACGACGCAACAAGCATTGAGGTGGCACTGAATCGTGAAGCAAGCATAACCATTCAGCTATTCAACAGCTACGGATTCCCTATAAAACAGGTAGAACGAAGCAATGCTGACTTCTACAGCTATAGGCTGCCTCTTACAGGGCTTGCCCCTGGGGTTTACCTAGTAAAGGTTATTGCCGAAGATGCACAGCAAACCGTTAGGCTTATTGTTAACTAGTTTTTACTAAAATTTTTGCCCTTGAAGTCACTTGTAAAATACCATATCGCATTAGTAGCCTTTGCTTTACTATCGCTACAAGCAATTGCACAGCAGTATCCTGTTCAGGCAAACTTAAGCGTTAGCCCACCCTACCCAAATAAGGTCAGCTCGCTTTTCCCTCTTTCGGGATCGAAGCTGCAGCTATCGGTTATGCTTACCGATGTGGCACAACCCGAGGTACAAGTTAGGGTTAGGGTAAAAATTGAGGGCGCTGGCCTTACGGTACAATCGAAGGATAACCCTACAATGCCAACATTCACCATAATGGGTGGTGTTCCGCAAGTGCTTAGCCAGCAGCTTGAGCCATACTTTCGTACCCAAAACCTTATGGCATCGGGAAATGGAGCAAGCCAGTTTATGCAAAATGGTACTTTACCCGAGGGCTTTTTCACCATATCAATCACCGTTATTGAACACTGGCGAAATGTTCAAATATCAAATACCGCTAACGCCTATGCGTGGATAATGGTAAACGACCCGCCTCAGCTGGTTACCCCAGCCAACAACCAAACCATTGAGCCAGGGGGAATGCAAAATGTGTTCATATCGTGGATACCCCGGCATGTTGCAACGCCCACCTCGGGTGGGCAAATTAGCTATAACCTCGCTATTTGGGAGGTGCCCGAAGGGTTCGATCCGCAAATGGCCATTAATTCGCTTCAACCCATTGAAACGGTTAACACCCTTGCTACAAGCTACCTTTGGGGCCCTGCCAATACCCCACTTACACCAGGGAAACGCTACGTAGTAGCTGTTAAAGCTGTTGATTCGGGCAACGAGGTGGTTTTTCAGAATAACGGGCTATCGGTGCCCCACTCGTTTGTGTACGGACAACCCTGCCTTACACCCATCAACCTTCAGCACTCCAACGTATTTATTGAAACAGCCGATGTTGAATGGTTCCCATTGGGAACAGCCCAAAACTTTAGGGTTGAGCTAAAAACCTCTGCCGAGGGTAACGATGCCTGGCGAGCAGTTGATGTGACCAGCAGCTCAACCACTCTTAACAGCCTATTGGCTAATACCACCTATAGCTACAGGGTGAGCGCCGTTTGTGGCAGCTTTACCAGCAACCCAACCCCCGAGCGTAGCTTTAAAACCCAAGCCGTACCCGAGCTAAACAATGAGTGCTCATCCGATGTGGGCTCGTTTAGCACCGACGGATCGCCCCTGCTCTCCGACCTGCAGTCGGGGATGGTGTTTATGGCCTCGGGTTTTCCAGTTGAGGTGTACACCTACACCTCGGCAGGGCCAAACACCTTTAATGGCGATGGGATGATATTCCTGCCCCTTTTCAATTTTGGCCTTAAAGCCAAGCTTAACAGCATAAAGGTAAACCAAACGCTACAGCTGGTTGATGGCACTGTTGAGGCTGTGGTTAGCGACGACCTAACCCTTGTGGGCGGAGGCTGGAACAACAACACTGGCCCCGGAGCAGTCGATTTTACAAACCCCAACGATACTGTGCACATTAGCTCACCCATCGACTCGGTTTATATGAACCCCGATAGCACCTGGAACGTTGTAACCGACAACGGTGAGGTTATTACCATTACCCCTGGCGAAGGGGGTGGTACCCTGGTGGTTGACCCCGATGGCAACGGTGTAATTATTATTGATGGGCAGGTGTACCCTGTTTCCGATGCCCTCGACCCCCAAACCGATGGCTCGGGCGCAGGTACTGGCGGAGGCGCTGGCCCAGCCATTACTCCAACATCAATTTGCAGCCAAACCATTACCTTTAGCCCTGGCGGTTCGTTACACAGGTATGGTTTCGATCCGTACCGCGAGTTTATGCCCCCGGGCACCTACCATACCATTACTGTCGATGGCCAAACGCTACACCTACCCTGGAAATCGGTGGCAAGCATTGGCTCCGATAGGCTTTACGCAAACCCCGCAACCGATAGCACCATTACCTTTGCCTACGAGGGGGGCTTGCCCGTACAGGCTAACGCAACCAGCGATGGCTACAACGTTTGGGCCACACCACCACCCGGCGGTGAGGACAACCTGCTGGCCCTATGCCAAGCCGATAGCACCGGCAACGCCTCGGTGGCTGGTGGCGTTAGGGTTAAGACATACGATTTGGTGCGCCACCGCGTAACCATAGTGCCAGTAGGCGATGCGCAACCCTCGTTTACCCAGCAGCAGCTACAAACCGCCCTAAACCAAATATACGCCCCTGCGGTAATTGAGTGGGAGGTTACCTTTGACCAGCCCATTGACGGCTCAACCGTACCCGGCATTGAGAACGGCATTGCTGTAAACAACACCGACTACAGCGAGGCCATGCGCTCGGTTTGGCGCGCCTACGTTATGCAGCGCAGCACCGTGCCTGGCACCACGTACCTGTTTATTATCCCCAGCTTTACCGATAACCCCGGCATGGCTGGCTACATGCCGCTGAAAAGCAACTACGGTTTCCTCACCCCCACCGCCACCACCCGCGATGCGGCGCACGAGCTAGGGCATGGTGTTTTCAACCTACGCCACACCTTTAGCCCGCACAACACCATTACCCTGCCCGAGGGCACCACCCAAAACCTAATGGATTATTCTACTGAAACCGAGCTATTCAAGTACCAGTGGGACTTCATACATAACCCCGAAGGCGGATGGTTTGTTTTTGAG
>Ga0334900_1001983_pt1 | contig 19556 bp, 13 predicted proteins | sample GraSluR3_MG_2_FD_207231 | JGI IMG/M metagenome (GOLD analysis project Ga0334900, IMG submission 207231) | Sludge microbial communities from methane-producing bioreactor in Wageningen University, Netherlands - Granular Sludge_31_08-R3 | ecosystem: Engineered > Bioreactor > Anaerobic >...
CGCAATACCGTCGATTTGCTCAAGACTGTGAGAAGCCTGAGGGAACGCAACATCTCGGTGCGTTTTGAGCGGGAAAATATCGACTCGCTCACTGGAGATGGGGAGCTGATGCTTTCCATCCTCGCTTCCTATGCACAGGAAGAAAGTTACTCTATCAGCGAGAACGTGAAATGGGGTATTCGTAAACGATTCTCCCAAGGGCGCTTTCTTGCCTACAACATCTATGGATACCAGTGGGTGGAGGATCATTTCGAGATCATCGAAAAGGAAGCTGAGGCGATTCGGTTCATGTACCGCTCCTTCGCCGACGGCATGATGCTCACCGAAATCTCCGATGCTTTGGCAAGGCAGGGCATCTTCAATCGCAAGGGCGTACCCTTTGGAAAGACCTCGATCCATCGGATCCTTGACCAGGAGAAATACCGGGGATTCAGCATCCTGCAGCGGACCTTCGTGAACGATCACATCACCCACCGTAAGTACATGAACCGAGGAGAGCTGCCAAAGTTTGAAGTGCAGGGTACCCACCCAGTGATCATTGACGAACAGTTGCACCAGAAAGTGGAAGCCGAGCGTGAACGGCGGCGCCAGGCGGGAGCGGTGAGGTGGCGGCGTGCCACCTGCTTTACTGGCAAGATTGTCTGTGGCTATTGCAATCATACCTTCACCTATACCCCCTACTCCCGCACCGGCGAGCTCACCCAATTCCAACAAGGCCACTATCAATGTTCCCATAAGAGGAAAAAGGGAGCAAAGGCTTGCCCGTCCAAGAGCCTGCCGGTCTATACCCTACGCCAGGTATGCGCTTCCCTTCTCGCACCGTTAGCCGGTGCTTCACTGGATGCTCCTTTCGAGGAAGCTTGGATAGACAGCCATGTCGATCATATCGTGGCGTTCGTCGATACCCTTGAATTCCATCTCAAGAACAACGAAGTGATCACCACTGCCTGGAAGAACACCGCCAAACGCGATGCATGGGCATATCGACGGGCATTGGCACAACAACAAGTAAATAACAACAGAGAGGTACCATCATGAGAGCAGTACGCGTAATCCCGGCAGTACGGGATCTTTCTTCAGGACAATCAATACACACATTAGCACCCAAGCGCCGGGTCGCAGGATACGCACGCGTCTCCACTGATAGTGATGACCAATACGCATCATACGAAGCGCAGGTGGATTACTACACCACCATGATAAAGGCGAATGCTGAGTGGGAGTTCGTCGGCATCTACACCGACGAGGGCATCAGCGGCACCAGCACCACTAGGCGCGAGGGCTTCAAGCGAATGCTCGACGATGCGCTTGCAGGTAAGATCGATCTGATCGTCACCAAGAGTGTCAGCCGCTTCGCACGAAATACCGTGGATAGCCTACAGACTATCCGAAAGCTCAAAGAGCACAAGGTGGAGGTCTACTTTGAAAAGGAATCGATAAAGACCTTTGACAGCAAAGGAGAACTGCTTATAACCATCATGAGCTCCCTCGCTCAGGAAGAATCACGATCCATCTCGGAGAACGTGAAATGGGGGCGAAGGAAGCGATTCGCCGATGGACAGGTGACTGTGCCATTCACGCGATTCCTCGGCTATGACAAAGGCCCTGATGGCACCCTGGTGGTGAATGCCGAGCAAGCGAAGCTGGTCAGGTATATCTTCTCATTGTTCCTGCAAGGATTGACCTTCCACGGAATCGCCAAGCGTCTCGGGGACGAAGGGTACACTACCGTGACCGGCAAAAGGGTCTGGCACTCCTCGACCATTCAACAGATGCTCACCAATGTGAAGTACAAAGGTGATGTACTGCTACAGAAGTACTACATCGCCGACTTTCTTACCAAAAAACCCATAGTGAATAAAGGGGAAGTCCCCCAATACTATGTAGAAAAGAATCATGAGGCGATTATCACCCCCGAAGTCTTTGATCTGGTGCAGAAGGAAATTAAGCATCGCAAGGAGAATGCTGAGGCGATGAAAGGAAAGTACCTGTTTTCCGGTCGGATCCGATGTGGCCACTGTGGAGGTACCTACGGACCCAAGGTCTGGCATTCCAAGGATCGATACCGCAAGGTGATCTGGCAATGCAACGAAAAGTATGCCCAGAGGCATAAAACGTGTACGGCTCCGAATATTTCTGAAGCTGAGCTGAAACAGCTGTTCGTGAAAGCGGTGAACAAGCTGGTCCATGATAAGGATGAGATTATCAGGAACTTCAAGACAATCAAGGACAGTGTTTTCGACTCATCGGATGATGAATTCAAGCTACGAAGTCTCGAAGCAGAGCGCTTGGAAATAATCGCCCTTGTGGATCAGCTTACTGCGAAGAATGCCTCGACTGTAATGGATCAGGAGATCTATCAAGCAAGGTATGAGAAACTATCAGATCGTTACCGAGATATCGAAGCTCGAATATCTGCCCTGAATCAATCGATGCAGGATCGTCTATATCGAAAGACTAAGACCGACCTGTTCCTCAAGGGTTTGAAGAAACAGGAAGGTGTAGTTACCGAATTCACGGAGACCCTTTGGCACTCTCTTGCCGATCATGCCGTGGTCAATAGTAAAGAGGATGTGCGGTTCATTTTCAAGAATGGGATGGAGATCAAAGTATAGACTATACCGTATGAGGACTTATCGGCTCTCACAACCTCTACCAAGATTTCCAGCTTCGAGTCTTTCCTCTGCTTCTGAAGCAGAACGAGGCCGTATGGCGTAATTTCTATGAGAGTACCCAAGGAGCGTGATGATGGCAAAGACGCGAGAGATTACCTTGACGGATGAGAATTGGAAGAAAATTGATGAACTGCTTGAAAGCATACCAGACAGCGATTTTCTCAGATTCTGTTTGATGAATGACATTGTTGAGGAAGGAATGGAAAGATTCAAAGATAGAATTATAGCAGGTAAAATTATTTGAAACTTCAATCAGATTCAGACAGAAAATAGTTGTATGCATATGATTTCCAAAAAATGGTCATAGGGGTGTTGAAAAACGGTCACTGAGTGGAGCAATAATGACCAGTTGAAAAAATATCCAATAATTCAAGAGTTGATTCTAGATGCTTTTCTGATCACCCACCAGGGTCATAACCGCAGTCTTATACTTTTCCCTTTAATTAAGTATCGCAAAAACTCGGCACACCTACGATTATGACCTCTCAGTATGGTCAGAGAGGATGGATTTCATTTCTTGCAAGCGACTACAACTTTGCAATGGGAGATAGCAGCAAAAGACGCCTTTTAAGAACGACTTCACTCTTCTTATTGAGAAAGCTATTCGATTCTCATCTGGCCGGCTTGGCCACTGACCGCAGCTAAACACTTAGAGACCGGTTTTGAACGCACTTAGGACTGTTTTCTCACAAATGTAGAGGTATGTCCATTTAATTGTTTTTATTAAATTTTACCATACCCTTATCATTTGAGCAGTATGGGTCTAAATAGCCAATTCTTCATCCATGTTTTTTGTTTGAAAAATATAATTAACCTTTTACAGCACCAGCTGCAAGACCGCTCACAAACTTTCTTTGCGTAAAGATGAACAAGACTATCACTGGGATAATGGAAACAATAGCTGCTGCCATGAGTTCACCCCAAATGATGCCGTACTGTGTAATATAGTTGTATAAACCCACCGAAACCATACGTAATTCTTCTTTTGTTGTGAAGGTAAAGGCAATAAGAAAGTCGTTCCAGACAAACACTGCAGAAAGCAAAGCACTGGACACCAATCCAGGTTGGGATATTGGAAGCATTATTTTGTAAAAAGTGGCTACAGGTGTACATCCATCAATTCGTGCTGCCTCTTCAATCTCAATTGGGGCTTGTGTGAAAAATCCATAGAGAATCCAAGTCATAATTGGCGTTCTCCAGGAAACATAGATGAGTAATATCACCAGACGAGTATTGTAGAGACCAGTCTGAACAGATAATAGATACAGGGGAATTAGAAGGGCTACTATTGGAACCATTCCCATCATAAGTAAGACAAACATTATATTCTTCCGGTGCGGAATTTTAAACCGAGCAAGCGCATATCCAGCGTGAGAAGCCAAAACGGTTGAGGCTAGTACTGTAAATGCAGTCATAAATATACTATTGAACAGATATACCCTAAAGTTTGATCTGAATAGCACTTTAATGTAGCTATCAAATAGCGCTGGCTTCGGAAATATTGTAGGTGGAAAAACATTGATCTGATCAAGTGGTTTGAGGGAGGTAGCCAAACCCCATAGGATAGGGAAACTTGTGAACACTACAGCTATAATAAGTATAGTGTAAGTGGAAGCTTCCACCGCACAACTTCTATCTAAAGACCTATTTTTTCTCATACGTTTTTCCCCTTCAATGCCTTGATATAGAAACCGCTGAATACAATGTTGACCATAAAGATAATGAAGCTGAAGGCTGAACCGAGCCCAATATGCCAAAAATCGAAACCTGTTCTAAATGCACGAACACTCAATGTGGTAGTTGCATCAAACGGTCCCCCAGCGGTTAATACATAGATCAGGGTAACCATGTTGAAGTATTCGATACTCTGCATTATTACAATTGTGCTTATCGCTGGAATCAATAATGGAAGTGTAATATGCCAGAAAGTTCTTCGACGTGAGGCTCCGTCGACCTTTGCGGCTTCGTACAATTCTTCAGGTATGATTTGCAGTGCTGCTAAAGTGATGATGACTATGATGGGGTAGGTATTCCAAGCATTAGCAAAAATCACAGTTGCTCTTGCAGCGATTTCCGAGTTAAAGAAATCAATAGTGCTTCCAGTGAGCTGTTGCCACCAAAGTGCAATAGGGCCAAAACTAGAATTGAGTACCCATTTCCAGAGAAGGGCTGTTACAGTTTGGGACAGTACCCATGGAATAATGAGTATGGTTCTGAACAGGGTTCTTGCCATAATTTTGCGATTCAAGAGAATTCCAACCAAGATACCTAATGGCACAACAATCATCAGTGAGAACAACACATAGGTGATAGAATTGAAAATATTCATCCATCCATCAGCTGACCCCAAAATCGATTTGTAATGATCAAAACCGATAAATGCATCGATATTTGCGTATGTGGTTGAGTGCAAACTGGTTCTGAAAGCAATGACTATTGGGATCAGAATGAATAAGGTCACCAATAACAAAGTCGGTCCAAGAAACAACACCGACGGCATTAAGAACTCATTATTTTTTTTCACACAATACCCCCTTGTTCATTGAGTATCGCAGTGGAAAGTTTTCTGCTGTGTCTTTTGATTAACTGAACAATTTCTGGTATGGATTTTTCATTGAAACGCAATGAAGGACCAGAAACACTTACAGCTGCATAGGGGTGTCCGGTAGTATCTTCAACGACCAAGCCAACTCCCTTTATCCCGTATTCGTGTTCCATATTGTCGATGGAATATCCTCTTTGTCGCGTTACTTTCAAATCTTCTAGTAGTTTATCAGGATCAGCGAGAGTATTTTCAGTAAACCGCGTCAGACCAAGCGAAATAACATCACCAACTTCTTCCTCTCGCATTGCCGAGAGTATCGCTTTACCGGTAGCAGTGCAATGCAGTGGGGCGGGAGCACCGATAAACTGCATTGGTACTATACCTGTAGCAGCGGACATATAATCAAGGTACATCACATGATTATCATATAGGATTCCGTAATACACAGTCTCGTTAGTTTCACGCGCAAGATCTCGTACCATAATCGATACTTCATCTTTAGCCAGCCGAGTTCTATTGATAACTCCCGCAAGTCGTAAGGAAGCATTATATAGTGAATACTTGTTGGTTAAAGGATCTTTGTGTACATATTCCCTCGCTTCAAATGTGGCGAGGATATCAAAGACATTACTCTTATTTAAACCAAGCTTCTTCGAGATATCAGAAATTCCCAATTCAGGATTTTCTATAGTAAAACATTCCAATACTCTCAAAGCCTTATTCAATGACTTGTACTTCACCATCGACTCGATTTGCTTTTCTCTCGCCTCTTTCATATCAACTGTTCTCCTTCAATAATCACAGGATAGCCTGCATGCTGAATAGTAACATGCAGGCTTTCAACAATCACTGGATTCTCGTAGGATCGGTGATAAACTCCTTATGTGTTGCGAGGAAATTCTTCACTGCCTTACGAGCAATAGCTTCTTCTTTCTCCATTGCCTCTGGATCGCGATACACAGAAGCTCCGAATGAAATCAATTTATCTTGCAACTTTTTCACTTCAAGATCTCTAGGCTGTACATTATCCAATGCACACATTGCTGCGGCAATACCAGAAGCCTGACCTATCCCCATAATTCCACCTTGGGTCCTATATGACCCGTGAGCGCCACTCGTGCCGGAAATAACACGGCCGCTGAGGACAAGGCCTTCGATTGTTCGAGGAACTAGAGAGCGATAGGGGATATCGTATGTATCCTGTAATGTAACCCAACGGCCACCTCCTTCATCGTATCCGTTTGGACTAGAGTAAGAATGAATATCGATTGGGAAATATCCACGGCTTACTACATCGGAAAATTTGCGTCCTTCAATGACATCGTCTGTATCAAGAATATATTCTCCGATAATATGGCGCGTTTCGCGGACTCCTAAATAGCTACTGGTTCGAGAAACATAGGAATGTTCGAATCCAGGTATGTACTTAATACAAAATTCGGACACCGAATCAATTTGCTTTCTCCCAAGAAGTTCTCCTTTGGTCAATTGCTCTGTATCAGTAGCATCAATACCAGTTACTCTAGTTGAATTGAAATGCATACTATGCGGGTTCACGCCATTCAGCATCAATAAGGAATTTCTGCCGAATTTTAGTTCTCCACTATCCATTGCTTGCTGTACCAATGTTTTAAACCCTTGGATGACGAAGTAGTTTTTCTTTAGCCTGGAATCAAACTCACGCAAGGGGATCGCATCGGTTTTCCATTCGAATTCTTCAGGATGATCAAGTACATAGCGATATAGCTTTGCTTCATCAACATTGGCCATTTCAAACATGGCTGAGCAAGGTTGCATAAGCCCAGAATCTTTCTCGCCCTTTATAAATTCTGCACCAGCCATGACAGCCACATCTCCATCGCCAGTCGCATCAACAACGATCGATGAACTGTAGAACTTCTGACCTGATTTATTTGTGACTGTTACACCCGTAACGGTTTTCCCATTTAAAGAGACCCCAGAAATAAATGAATGCAAAAGCATCCTGACTCCAACATTCTCCAACATCGTAGCTGCCACCAGCTTATATTTTTCCCTGTCAAAAAAGCCTAAGCTATCACCACTTCCATATGGATCTAAAGTTTTCATATGTCCGGTGCTACCTTTTGCAGCGACTAGTGCATCCATAAACTGTTGAGGGATCCCTTTGATCACCTGTTCATTTCGAAAGTGAAATGGTGATACCGGTCCAGTGGACATCGCGGTGGAGGCTCCCCCAAGGAAACCATTTTGTTCAATTATGAGCACTTTCGCCCCGACTTTAGCAGCTGCGAGGGCTGCCATGATGCCCGCCGGACCTCCGCCGGCGACAATCACATCAAAATCACGCATGAAATACCTGCCTATTTAAAAATTCAATTATTTGTTGTTATACCAGTTGGCGACTTCATCGAGAGCCTGTTTTGCTGGAGTATTACGGAAGATCGCTTCTTGAGCGGCTTTAGCCAAACGAACAGCCATCTCAGTGTAGTCTGCGGGATAGAATGCTACACTTCCAGTTGCAGCATATTCGTTCCACATTTTCAGTTCGGTATAGTTTGGTAATTGCTTAATTTCTGGATCGTTGTATACATTCGCACGTGCAGGAAGCACATTCGCTTTCAACCATTTTTTTTGATTCTCAACAGAGTAGAAGTATTTAATAAAATCAAAAGCCATTGCGGGATCTTTTGCATATTGACCTATACCCAGAGTCTGTCCAGCAACTAACGCAGGAGCGGGAGTACCTTCTACAAATCCAGGAATCGGTGCAGATTCGATATAGTCATTCAATGAAGACTGGCGTATAGCCGCAGCCCTTTGTGTTCCAGCATTCATCGAGTAAATGGTTCCAGCTTTAAATCCATCAATGATATCATCAACAACTAAGCTTAGTGACGCATTGGTCATTGCATTCTTTGCAATAAGTGACTTGAGATACTCCAACACCTTCACTCCCGCTTCACTATTGAAGATCGCCTTACCATTCGAGTCGAATAGATCTCCACCTGCCGAACGGATGAGGGGAATGAATGACTCCATAAAACTTGCAGCATTTGAACCATCCGACAATCCGATCACGAATCCCATCATATTGGCGTCAGATTCTTTGCCCGCACGATCTGCGAGATCACCGAGGCTTGCAGGGGCTTCATCAAAAATGTCAGATCGATACCAATGAACAAAAGTTCTACTTTCCCATGGCAATGAATAGATATCCCCATTGATTTTCAAAGTATCAATTGAATAAACATAGTCAGGCATCGTTTTAAGAAAATCTTCAGCATATGTTGTCATTGATTGTACTGTACCGCCTGCGATATGTTGTTTCAATTGATCACTGTACATATTAATGATGTCAGGACCAGATTTTGCAGCGGCTGCCTGTATCGCTTGAGCTTCAAATCGACTCCAGTGTATGCTTTCAACCGTTACGGTATTTCCATAAGGGTTATTTGCATTGTAATCCTCAACAATTTCCTTCAGAACGATACTTCTCGGATCCTCAGTCGATTCAGGGTTCAGAAAAATCCAGAACACCATATCTATACCTTGCGATTCTTTAGATGTTTCAGCCGATCCACCGGCAAAAATCATTGAGGCTCCCGTCACCATCATTGTCATAATAATTGCTATGACAATCCCATTTTTCAAAGGTTTCATATTCTCCTCCCTTTTTACGCTCTGTATTACAGAACATCATTCTCTAATAGAGATACTTCAGTATAAATTACGTCACATGAGCTGTCAAGGATATTTATTCTATATCCAGAAAAACTCTAAATCCTAAGAATTTCATTAATTGATAATTGAATCAGCAACGAAAGCATGTGTATGAAAAGCAGAATGAGTATTTGCACACACCCGCATATGAAAGCCAGTATTTCAAAACGGTCTGAGACATCGAACCGAAATGATTAAATCAGCAGTCAGAGAAAAGTACACACTATGAGGAAAGAACTGTCCTGTTAAAAAAATAAATATGATATATCTATTGTAGAAATATTTGTTGCTCACAGCTGGCTTCGACGACCTAAACCTACCACCTGACCGGAACAAACCAGACTATCAAACGAAGTAAATCAATCCACCCTTTTTGAAAAAGCCTAGAGTATCCTTTGCTAGTTTCAAGGAAAATTTTTGGTAATGGTTATGCCAACAACCTGATAAGATATGGGTTAACATTCTGCTGGAACTTATAGAGCTTCGATACGATTCGACATCCACCATCGTGTGCACTCAGCTTCCACTGGAAAACTGGCCTACGGTTCTGGGTAATGTAGCACTGGGACAGGCAATCTTAGGACGGATACAAGCTGCGTCTTTTCCAATTTATCTTGATGGCCTTGATCTGCGAGTGAGACACTCAAGGAAACCCTGATTATTTTAATGTCCTCCCTGCCAAGTCAAAAAGCCTGGCAGGGTTTACTCCATCGAGTGGTAGAGGTTGCTCCGGTCTCATAGCTGGGTTCTATCGTCGAAGCCAGCAGTAACTTTTCATAGGATAAAACTCGCGCTGTAGGAAAAGAATTTCTAGATAATTCATACAACCAAAAAAATTATATTGGACTTCGAATAGGAAACTTTTTTTAGAAGAGTAATAACTCATGGAGATTACGGCTTAGGTGAGCCATTGATCCGCGAAAACTGAGCCAGCCGTTTCACTAAAATTGAGCCAGCTGGAGGGAGGCACCCTCCAACCGGGAAAAATACTACAGTTCACCAGGATACTTCGTTTGTCGAAGGTCCTGATCACTCTGAATAACCAGGGTAAAACCATTCGCCACCAGCCTGCTTGTTATCGCGTTACCGATGGTGTACCCGGAAAACCGTTCACACCAGTCATCAGGATCGACCTGAGAGCAGATGATTGTGGTAGCAGTACCGTAGCGGGCATCGATGAGGTCTAGAAGAATGGATTCCCTCACCTGGTCATGGATCGAGAACATCAGCCAGTCATCCAGAATCAATACGGGAAGACGCTGGAAATACCGGAGTTTCCTTTCATACTTCTTCCGATCTTCCAAGTGCAGGTCATAGAGTTTGTTGAGAAACGTATTTGCATTGGAATACAGGGTGCGGTGGAGCCTGTTGCAAGCCTCCACGCCGAAAGCTTTGGCAAAGAAGGACTTGCCGGATCCGGCAGCACCAAGGATGCAGAGATTCTTGTTGTCGAGGATGAAGTCACACGATTCGAGCTGCGCAAGAAGGTCCCTGTTCAACTTTCTGTCGATTGAATAGTCTATCTTTGCCAGGTCGGCCTGTGTCTTCCATAGGCCGGCCCTTTTGAGCAGCTGGGAGGAGCGGACATTGTTCCTTGAAACATATTCCTCTTCGACCATGCGGTGAACAAATTCGAGCTTACTGAACTCTTGGTACAGAGGATCACTGAGCTGATCGTCCAGCACCTGAGCCATGGTGTGAAGATTTAGTTCAAGCAGCATTCCCTGCAGCTGTGTCTTCATCATTTGTTGAGTCGGAGCTTTCACTGCTGCACCTCCTTTGAAGAAGGAAGGACTGCATAGAATCCTTTGGGCCGAGCGAACGAACCTGATGAAACCTCAGGTGATGATGACATTTCTTGAGCATCTTCCAGAATGGCTGAAGCCAGAATGTTCTTGATGTGCCTATAGCTCGGCCTCCTGTCTTCGAGGGCAAGGGCACATGCCTGTTCGAGCAGATCGGGAGAATACTTGCGGGCAAGATTCAAGATGCCGACACAGGTCCGGAATGATTGAACTTCAAACTCGGATGCTTTCAGTGCCGAATCTATGACACTAAAAGTGTTCATGCCGATTGTTTTCGCACGATAACGGAATGAAGATCCACTCCATGATGCGTACTGCTGATACTTCTCCGGCAGGTGTTCCGGATTCGTCATTCGCTGACCCTTGTGAAGGCCTCGTTGATGTTCTGCCACAAGCTGGCCGTTGTAATAGATAAGTACTCTCAGGACGGTTGCCCTGACGGTCACCTTCTTTCTGAGAAGTTTATAGGGTACACTGTACAGACAGTAGTCGTAACTGACATGATAATCGGGAGCGACGGTCGCCTCTTTCCTTTCTGAGTATTCGAATCGTATGGGAGGGAGAGGCGACAACTGCTGTTTCTCAACGGCAATGAACAGACTTTCCCGCGAGCCATCCTTTTTCTGGAACGGGCGGGTATTGAAATACTCCATACGTTCCCAGATGGCTGTGTTCATCTCGTCCAGGGTAAAGAATGTGCGGTGTCTCAGCTCTGCGATGATCCACGACGTTGCGATCTTCACATTGTTCTCAACATTCGGTTTGTCTTTCGGCTTGCGAACCCGGGCCGGCAGAATAGCCGTTCCATAATGCTCAGCGAATTCAAGATAGGACTGGTGCAGCTCAGGATCATACCAATCAACCTTGACGACACCGGTCTTCAGGTTGTCAGGGGTGAATATTGCCGTAGTACCGCCAAAATACTCCACCGAGTTCACATTGCCCGAGATCCATGCGGGCGACTTCATATTGAGAAACCCCTCGAAGTACGAATACCCGCTGTATGAAAGAGCCGCTACAAACAGGTACACAGGAACCGCATCTCCGGTAATGGGGTCTTGCAGGAACAGCGTTGATCCTGCCCAGTCCACTTCAGTGTTCTCGCCCGGGTTGCGCGGGATACTCATGGTGGTATTCTTTGACTTCACATAGTCCGAATACCGTTTGCAGAATTGCGTGTACCCGTAGGCATGGACATCCATCTCTTTACATCTAAGACGATAAGAACCCCAGAGAGATAATAGCGTGACTCCTTTATGACGCATCTCTTTCGTTACCCAATCATAGTCGGGTCTCTGGTATTCGGGCCCCTCGGATTTTGTCCCATACAAGGTATTCCAGATGTCCTGATCTGAAAGGTGCTCGTTCAATGGAAGACTCAGATCGGAGGATTCCAACCTCCTGAAGAATTCCTTGATGGTGTTACGAGAGATCCGCAGGCTCACTGCGATCTGACGTTGACTTAATCCTTGCTGTTGCAATCGCAGGATTTCCTTAAACTTGGTCATAGTTGACCACCTCCAAAATAATCTCATGCTCAGGGCATGGTATTTTGGAGTTTAGCAGTTCAAAGCATTAAATTTGTCAGCTGGCTCAATTTTAGCGAAATGGGTGGCTCAATTTTTCCGGACTGCTGGTTCAGTCAGGCCGTAATCTCCACCTACCACCTGACCGGAGCAAACCAGACCATCAAACGGAGTAAATCAGTCCACCCTTTTTCATAAAGCCTAGAGTATCCTTGAAGGATGCATGCTTTGCATGCCATCTAAATTCAAGGAGGTCGCTATGACCAATTACAAGGAAATCCTGCGCATGCACTGTGCAGGATACAGTCAACGCATCATTGCCAAGAGTCTTCAATGCTCTCGTGATGCCGTGTCTCTCTGTCTCAAACGGGTAAAAGAACGTGAAATTACACTTCCAATCCCTGAAGATGTAACGAACGCTGAATTAAGGGAGCTGTTGCTCAACTCTCAGCAGGGAGTAAGAAATCCGGACTATCTTCTCCCTGACTTCAAAAACATCATAAAGGAGCTGAAAAGGGCACATGTTACCAATGGTCTGTTATGGACCGAGTATCTCATTCAGTGTAAGAGCGCATCGCTCAAACCCTACAGTATCAGTCAGTTTAATGCATTGCTGCGCAAGTATGCCCAAAAAGCAAATATCAGTCTTCGCCAAGATCATCGTCCTGGTGAAGTACTCGAGCTCGACTGGTCGGGATCTGCAATACTGCTGAGTAACAGACTGACTGATGATGTCATTCCTTGCCATTTATTCACTGCGGCGTTACCGTTCAGCAGTTACTTCTATGTGGAAGCTTTTGCCGATGAAACACTACAGTCCTGGATCCGTGGAGTTGTTAACGCCTTTTCTTTCTTTGAGGGAGTTCCTCTTATCCTGAGACCTGACAATCTCAAGACGGCGATCATCACATCCGACAAATACGAACCTGAACTGAATACCGCGATGATCGAGCTTGCCGAATATTACGGCACTGTGGTGGTTCCTGCCAGAGTACGAGCTCCCAGAGATAAGAATGTTGTTGAAAGCTCTGTTGGTTATGCATCCCGTCAGATTATCGCAGCTTTACGGAACCAGAAGTTTTTCTCCATCGACGAAATAAATACTCAGGTTTGGGATCGTATGGACCAGCTTAACTCTGCAGCATTCAAAAAGAAGGAAGGTAGTCGCCTCCTGATGTTCAATGAACAGGAACGTCAGGAACTGCTGCCTCTCCCTCCCAAACCCTTTCAACTTTTCGAGAGGGTGAAAGCAACAGTCGGCCGTGACTACCATATCGAATTCGCCAAAGCCTTCTACAGCGTACCACCAAGTTTCGTGAAAAGCGAGGTGTTCGTAAAAGCTTCTACCGATACTGTATTCATATACGACAAGAAAGGCCATGCCATCACCGAGCACCCGCGATGTAAGTTCAGGGGACAGAAGAGCACCCTTCCAGAGCATGTTCATGAAAAACATACTGACTACCTGCTGTGGTCAAGAGATTACTTTTTGACCAGAGCGCGGAGAATTGGTCCTGAAACCGAAAAGATGATCTCTATCGTACTTGTAAGTAGAGAATATGAGGTTCAGACCTATCGTAGCTGTGTCGGAATCCTTAATCTTGAGAAAAAGTATGGAACAATACTGGAACAGGCTTGTAAAGAGGCTAACAGTAATGGATTGCGATCCTATAAAGCGGTGAATGCGATTGCAAAAACGCTTAAAGATGCAACGCCTGAGAGACTGGATCCTCGATCTGAAGTGTCGTTATCGGATGAAAACCTGAGTGCTTTGTATTGCGTTCATAAGCAGGAGGTGCAGAATGAGACCCTCTGAACAGCAACTGGTTCTAAACTTCGAAAAGTTAGGAGCTGAAGGCATCTCTCTGTCTCTTCTTGAAGCCTTCAACTCGCCATCGAAACAGCATATCCCATTCATAGAGATACTACTGGAAGCAACCCATGTGGAATTAGAGAAAAGAAGATCTTCACGCGCAGACCGGCTTCTCAAACGTGCAAAGCTTCACAATACCATAGCTCATCTCAATGAAATCGAGTATCGTCCGGAAAGAAATCTCGACAGGATTCTGATTGAGCGATTGAGCACATGTGATTACATCGCTGCCCATTCTAATGTCATCATCGTCGGGGCGGCAGGGACTGGGAAAACATTCATTTCTCGAGCACTTGCCCGGCACGCTTGCGAACATGGGTATCGAACAAAAGTAATCTCGTTTTCACCTCTTTTGAGAGAACTTGCCCGTCTGAATAAAACGGATACGCTAAAGTATGAGAAGCGAATGCTCTACTACAGTAGATTCCCTCTGTTGCTGATTGATGAATGGTTATGCCAACAACCTGATAAGATATGGGTTAACATTCTGCTGGAACTTATGGAGCTTCGATACGATTCGACTTCCACCATCGTGTGCACTCAGCTTCCACCGGAAAACTGGCCTACGGTTCTGGGTAATGTAGCGCTGGGGCAGGCAATCTTAGGACGGATACAAGCTGCGTCTTTTCCCATCTATCTTGATGGCCCTGATCTGCGAGTGAGACACTCAAGGAAACCCTGATTATTTTAATGTCCTCCCTGCCAAGTCAAAAAGCCTGGCAGGGTTTACTCCGTCGAGCGGTAGGGTTTGCTCCGGTCGCATGGCTGGGTCCTATCGTCGAAGCCAGGTTAGTATAGATCAAACTGGTTTCCCACCTTGTGGTGAGAAAAGATTTAGGGAATTAGAGATAATTAAATTTTTCATCATACTTTACAATTATTGCTCTATTTCTTCCTGGAAGAACTCTATTAAAATTCTCTATTCCTTTCTCAGGAAACTTATCATCTGTGATAACATGTATAATCAAATCGCACATTCAATCCCATTCCTAATACCTGAGCTGTTTAACCATGATTTATTTAGTTTGCTAATTATCAATATTTCTTTACCTAACTATAGCTAATCAGATCTTCATAGAGATGCTCATACTCGACCATGAGTTTTCTAGCATCAAAGGTTTTTCTTGCGAACTCTACACAAGTTTTTGTAAAGTACTTCTTTCCATTTTGCCTAACTTCTTCAATATGATTTGGAATATCATCAAAATCCTGATATATAAAACCACAATTCTCATCAACAAGCTCAGGATTTGCTGTTGAATCATTTGTAATCACAGGAGTTCCACAAGCTAAAGCTTCAGCAGTTACTTTCCCGAATGTTTCTTCTAATGAACAGTTTAGGAATACATCAGCCATTGAATAAAAACATACCAGCTCATCAATGTTATGTGTCGCTGGAATATTTAAAATATTCTTTGGTAAAGAAATTTTTTTATTTATTCTTCCTATTAAAATAATAATTGAGTCATTATCAATTTTTTTTCCAATTTCAAAAAAATATGATAAGCCTTTTCGTTCACTCCAATCACTTGCAACCCCAAGAATAATAAACTTATTGTCAACCCCTAAATTATGTTTTTCTTCTTCGGTATTAACAGGTTTGAACCTCTCCAAATCTATCCAATTATATATTCTCTTTAATATTTTGGCGGATTTAAGTATTGACTGTCGAGATTCTTCTGTAATCCAATCAGAAACTCCGACTACTGCAAGTCGGGGGATACGTTCAAAAAAAAGTTTTTTATCGTTTAACATTTTAGCTGAGAAATCAAAAAACCAACTTCTATTATCTTTTTTAAGTTGCGGACATTTCCCACACTGCACTTTCCACTTATAGCACTTTGCTGAGGTATAATACATACATTTTCCTGTATAAAACCAACAATCATGCAAGGTAATAACAGTAGGAATATCGTTAGTTGCAAGGAAGTTTAACAACTGTGGAATATTAATATAATTGCTATGCAAATTTCTAAGATGAACCACATCAGGGGCAAAACTTTTTATAAAATCAACCAATTTAGCTGTTGCTATTTTAGAGAAATAACCTTGCTTTCCAATCAATCTAGACATAAATGCATGAACTTTCCTATCAAACCAATTACCAATTTGATAACCGTTTTCGATAGCTGCACCTCTTGAATAACCTATCCAAGAGATATGACCTTTTGACTCAAGATAATTTGACAACTCATAAGTAGTTCTTCCAGTACTTAGGGTTGAGTTAAAAACATTAATTTGAAGTATTTTCATAAGCCCCACACCGTCTCATTCACTATCTTCGCATAACTTTGTATAAGCTTGACCACTTTCACCGACACATTGGTGTCATGGTAGTCGTCGGGCATCTCCGTCTTCTCTTGGTTGTCCCGCATGGAGACAGCCATTTCAAGTGCTTGGGAGATGTCCTTGGTCGTGATACCCCCGATGACCACCGTCCCCTTGTCCAACACCTCTGGTCTCTCGGTGCTTGTCCTGATAAGGACTCCGGCAAAGTCCAACATTGCCGACTCCTCACTCAGCGTCCCGCTGTCACTGAGTACGCAGTAGGCATTCATCTGCAGCTTGTTGTAGTCCAGGAAGCCGAAGGGCTTCAGGCTCTGCACCAAGGGATGGAACTGGAAGTTTCTCTGCTCGATGAACTTCCTGCTTCTTGGATGGGTGCTGTAAATCACCGGAATCTTGTAGAGCTCTGCCATGTCATTGATGGCTGTCATCAGCGACATGAAGTGAACCTCGTTGTCTATGTTCTCCTCCCGGTGTGCCGAAACCAGGATGTACCGGTTCTTCTCAAGGTTCAGCCTAGCAAGCACATCGCTCTTACGGATGCCTTCCATGTGGCTGTCCAAGACTTCGCGCATGGGGGAGCCTGTAACAAAGATGGTCTTCCCATCCAATCCCTCAGAAAGCAGGTAGCGTCTTGAGTGCTCGGTATACGGAAGGTTGATGTCACTGATATGATCCACAATCTTCCGGTTGATCATCTCGCTGACATTCCAGTCCCAGCAGCGGTTCCCAGCTTCCATGTGAAAGATGGGAACCTTCAGGCGCTTCGCGCTTATGGCTGACAGGGCACTGTTGGTATCACCCAATACGAGTAAGGCATCGGGCTTCTCCTTCTGGATAACCTCATAGCTCTTGGCAATGATGTTGCCCATTGTCTCTCCCAGGTCCTTCCCCACACTCTCCAGATAATAATCAGGAGCACGCAGTCCCAGGTCCTCGAAGAACACCTGGTTGAGCGTATAGTCCCAGTTCTGTCCCGTATGGACCAGGATGTGATTGAAGTACTGGTCACACTTCTGTATGACTGCACTGAGCCGTATGATCTCGGGTCTTGTCCCAAGGATGGTCATTACCTTCATCTTATCCATACCATTCACACCTTCTCGAATATCGTATCCGGCTTGTCCGGATTGAACGGCTCATTGGCCCACATGAATGTGACCAGATCGGCATCTCTCTGGTTGATGATGTTGTGGGTATAGCCAGGGGGAATGTCCACAACCTCAAGCTTCTCCCCCGAGACATGGTAATCAATCACCTCAGTGGTCCCGATTTTCCTGAACTGGATCAAGCCCTTGCCGCTTACCACCAGGAACTTCTCATTCTTGGTATGGTGCCAGTGGTTCCCCTTGGTGATGCCGGGTTTGGAGATGTTCACCGAGAACTGGCCACGTTCTGCTGTCCTGATGATCTCGGTAAATGATCCACGGTTGTCACTGTTCATCTTCAGGGGATAGCTGAACTGATCCTCCGGCAGATAACTCAAGTAGGTGCTGTAGAGCACCTTCTCGAAGCTGGAGGACATGTTTGGTACCGAGAGTTTGTTACGACTCTCCCTGAATCCCTCAAGGAGCTCCACAATCCTTCCCAGCTTCACGGTATGTACCGTGGGTACCTTGCAAAACCCAGCTTCCTTGAGCACGTCCCCTTTCAGGGCAGACATGAAGCTTTCCAGCACATCATCTATATAGACCAGGTTCATGACCACCCCAGGGTCATCGACCTTGATGGGCAAATCCCTTGCGATGTTGTAACAGAAGGTGGCTACCGCACTGTTGTAGTTGGGCCTGCACCACTTACCGAACACATTGGGAAGGCGGTAGACGTATACAGGAGCCCCTGTCTCATCTCCATAGGAGAAGAGCAGATCCTCCCCTGCTTTCTTGCTTTTCCCATAGGGGTTGTCCAAGGTAGCCTGAATGGAGGAGGTGATAAGGATGGGGCAGGTATTGTTATGCTTCTTCAATGAAGTGAGCAGGGTACTGGTGGAACCGAAGTTGCCTTCCATGAACTCCTTCTCTTCCTTGGGTCGGTTCACGCCTGCAAGGTGGAAGACGAACCCACAGTCCTTGGTGAAGGAGTCAAGAAGGCTCTCCTCTGTATCGATGTCATAGAGGTACAGGTTTTCATAGCCCCTGTTACGTAGTTCACAGACAAGGTTCTTCCCCACAAACCCATTTGCACCGGTTACCAGTATCCTCATGCTAGCGGTTCTCCCATGCCTTCAATTCGTCCTGGATGTACTTCAGGGTGAGCAGCTTCTCCTTGATCTGCTGAACGGTAAGTAATTCAGTATTGCTGGAATTGAACTCGGTGAGCGTGGTGCGCTTGCCGTTTCCGTCGGTGAAGTACTTGTCGTAGTTCAAGTCGCGGTTGTCTGCAGGAACCCGGTAGAAGTTGCCAAGGTCCAAGGCATGTGCACACTCCTCATTTGTAAGAAGCGTCTCATACATCTTCTCCCCGTGCCTGATGCCGATGGTCCGAATCTCATTGTCTGCACCAAAGAGCTCCTTCACCGCCTGGGCAAGGTCGCCGATGGTGCTCGCCGGTGCCTTCTGCACCAGGATGTCACCGGTGTGTGCATGCTCGTAGGCGTAGAGCACCAAATCGACGGCCTCGTCGAGGGTCATGATGAAGCGCGTCATGGTGGGCTCGGTAACCGTCAGGGGCTTTCCGGCCTTGATCTGTTCCACGAACAGGGGAACAACCGAGCCTCGGGAACACAGCACATTGCCGTACCTTGTTCCGCAGATGAGCGTCTTGTCCTCAGCCACGGTACGGGACTTTGCAACAAATACTTTCTCCATCATCGCCTTGCTGGTTCCCATGGCGTTGATGGGATAGGCTGCCTTGTCGGTGGAGAGGCAGATGACCTTCTTCACCCCTGCATTGATGCAGGCCGTCAGCACGTTGTCGGTACCGATGACGTTGGTCTTTACCGCCTCCATCGGGAAGAACTCGCAGGAGGGGACCTGCTTCAGTGCGGCTGCACTGAAAACGAAGTCCACGCCATTGAGGGCATCGCGAATGCTGCGGTAGTCGCGCACATCGCCGATGTAGTACTTGATCTTGTCATTCTTGTAGAAGTGGCGCATGTCGTCCTGTTTCTTCTCGTCACGGCTGAAGATGCGGATTTCTGCAATG
>Ga0334900_1001984_pt1 | contig 19542 bp, 15 predicted proteins | sample GraSluR3_MG_2_FD_207231 | JGI IMG/M metagenome (GOLD analysis project Ga0334900, IMG submission 207231) | Sludge microbial communities from methane-producing bioreactor in Wageningen University, Netherlands - Granular Sludge_31_08-R3 | ecosystem: Engineered > Bioreactor > Anaerobic >...
TTACTTCATAATTCAGATCCAGCCCTTCGGCAGCAATCCCTCCGCAAGAAAGAAGGCTTTGCATGAACAAATCCCCCAAACCATGTTCACGTTTGTTATCCAAGAAAAATGCCAGGACATTGGAGGCGACCCGTTCATAATGAGGGAATCCACAAATGGAGAATAAATCCTCATCAATTTTCTCTTCCTTTGGTAACGTTCTTAGGTCTGTCAGCAATCTTTCCATACTTGTTAAGTCTGCCATCAGGTACACTCCTTTCCTTCTTATTGTCTTACACTCAAGACAAAACCAATATTTATAAGTTTCTGCTGCTTGGATGTTTTACAGATACTTCCGTTCTATGAACTCCCTTAGTTCAGAACCACAAACGGCGGCAATCTCCTGCCAAGTAAAGAAGCCGATGCGTTTTCTGATTTCCGGCTCCTTTATTGCTGTGACAACTTCCAATAGGGAACGAATCAAGTCAGTTCGAGTCTGATCAACCAGAATGGAAAATGTAAAATTATATTTATATGCAGTAAGGATATTTCTAATCAATTGATAATTGAAGTAATGCGTATTGTTGCTTGGGAGGTATTGAGAATCAAAGACTGTATAGAAGTCAGAGTAATTCTCTACTATTCCTTTCTCCTTTTCGGTGAACGACTCTTCAGAAAGCTTGGATTCAAAAATACTGTTCCCAATTTTCATATCAATTTCTGTTGGGTGGAGCACTTCATTCTCAAATGATGGGTTCCAGCCAAATTCGATCACCGAGAAAGTATCTATGTGCAGAAGCTTTTGAAGACCAGTCCATTTGCCAACCCCGGGATTACAGAAAATGTTCATCAACAATGCATCCGAACTATTGGATGATTGCATTTCAAGTGTCCCATCTTTTAGGTTTGCATGTACTTTCAATGTCCTGAATTCCCATTGTGGGTTCTTCTTGATACTCTGGAACGATGAGGGGAGAAAATTATCCTCAAGATTCTTAAAAATTATTGCAGAAGGATGTATGTTATATGCATCCGATTCGATGCGAGGATCCTCTACAATATTCTTGATAATCCTTTGTTTGATAGCGTGGGAATAGTTCATCGAAATTCCTCCGATTTAATTTTGATACTGTGAGCTTTTCTTTATAATTCAAGTATGCTTGATTGAGTTTTCATAGCAATCCTGCCTTTTGCAGCAAATCTACTCTTCGGGTTGATGGTGTCTGCCATTGCTCTAATCTGAGGTTCGTCCGCATTCACGAACAGGACCAATTTCTGAGTGGCCCTCGAGCAAGCTACATAAAAGTTACGTTTCTTTGCATCATCTATGAAACAGCTGTCATCGATATCCGTCACGATGACGACACGGCTTTCGAGGCCTTTGAATTTCCGAGACGTGGTGAAAAAAACAGCCGAGTTGTTTCTCTCCCTCATGATCGGAATCCCAGAAATTTTCTCAACACCATGTAGCAATGAATTCTCCTCAGTTGTCATGGAGAGTATGACGATATCGCTGTACTCATAACCGTATTTATCTCCAATGAGTAACTTAAAAAGCCGTACTAATTTTTGAAGAGCATCTCCCGCTATAAAACTGATGGAAGTCTGCTCCCCATTTATCATGATGGTTTTCTGATTCAGCTCGACATCGATTACATTGTAGGAAGTCAAAGCAATTTCTCTTGTGTTCCTGCAATTTCTCGTAAGCAGCAGCTTGCATTCCGAATCACGAATCCATTCCGGTACTTCACTTGTCGAAAGAAGTTGGTTCTTATCATAAAAAACAAAAAAATGCCCAGCCCTGAGTTCTGCGAGATCCTTGAAGTATAGGATTTCTCCATTATCAAAATCTTGTGCCTCGTCAATAATCACATCATCAAAATCCAATGAATCCCAATCAATTTTTTGCAATTCAGATGAACGCATCTGTACATTGGCTATATCGGCACCAGGTCTGAACTTTGAGATCAAAGTATGTATGTTGTAGTACGTGACTCCCTCATATGGATATCTATGCATCAAATCTACGTACAATAGCTTATTGAAACAGAGGAAGAGAACTTTTCTCCCTTCCAACCCGAATCTCCTGGCAGCTTCCTTCGCAATTAATGTCTTCCCTGTTCCCGCTACACCTTGAATCGTTGCATTTCTCTGTTCAGAGAGATAATCCAACAAACCTGTCTGCTCGTTTGTCAATTTCAGGAATGCATGATCCAGCTCACTCTTTCGCGCAGCCGGTGCAATGATCAAATCAAAGTCCTGGGCAATGAGTGCGATGATTTTTCGGAATTCCTCATCGGTAACATTTGTCTTGTTCCTGCTTCCGTAAAAATCAAAGATATCTAGTACTGCTTGCACTCCTTTCTTGAAGTCTTCATCACCAAGGACAGCGCCAGTCACTTCCCTGTATTTCAAAGGGAAGCCAGGCATTTTCAATTTGATCTGGGATGTTGAAAACCACACTGCCGCCTCTATCGGGAAACGATCATCCAAATCACAGGTAATTGTATCGATCAGATTCCTATAGTGATAAACCCCATCAATTGCCTGGGACAGAGGATCTTTCTTCTTTGCAGGGTCCAGGACACTTATTTCCCTGGTCTCTGTATTGATCTGATGAAAGACACTACCTTGGCATCTGATCTCACCACCCTTCACTTCAAGGACCAAGCCACCAAGAGCCTTATGCAGAATCAGGAAATCATTCTCCTTCCATGTCGATTTCCATTTGCTTCCACGTTTCACCCACTGGACGGAATGAAAGATGTAAAAGGAATTCGGCAGTCCCGCGAGCAATTCGTACACACGCAATTCAGAGAACGGCACATCCATCAGATCTTCTTTTTGTGGGAACAAATGCGCCATATCAGGTCAGTTCCTTTTTAATTTTCTCAAGATCAATTCCATTCAATTTGTAGGCATGCCAACCCCTTCTCCTGTAGAGTTCCATAACACCATCGGAGGTCTCTTGCTGACAGATCAGAACCTCCTTGGATGGCCAAGACATCATGATATCGTTCCCTGCATCAGATTTCTTGATTTGGGTTTCAAGATATTCCGGTATCCTGATCTCGAGCTCAACAAGCTTGTTGAGCATTATTCGATCGTTCTCATCGAAGAAAGACTCCAGCTCTTTCCAGGAATTATACTTGTTGGTTTGGTAGGAATGCTCTTTATCAATTGCCATAGACATCTTTACAGGATTAACATTTGCAGGATTCACGCCGTTTAAAACATCATGACCCAAAAAATATTCTTCTATGAAATTCCAACGCTCGGCATCTGTTTGCAGACCATTGAAGAACCTAAGTAATACCTCTACATCCCTATCATGCTTTTGCTTGGCTTTTGTCACATAACTATTCGTGTAATAGGTATTGCCGAGAACAATACTCTTGATCTTATTCGGATCGTTCAACCGGATAAAGATTTCCGGTTCCTCTCCACCAACAACCTCATATGTGATGTAATTGAAAATCGACAACAGCTTCAAGGCGATCGTTGAGTCTTCATCCGAGGTCAAACTAAGGAAACTTGAATAGGTTGACGAGTCAGTAATCTTTGAGATGTTGCTGATTATTTGTGATCTTGTTATAGACCTCCTCATATATTCGTTGAAGTTTCCATTGGACAGCGAGTAGTAAGTCTTGCCAGTGGCGTCGTGTATCCTATACTTGACACAGCTGCTTTTAGGATCGACCAAATCAAATATGGAGTTTGAGATCATACGCGCATTTGCTTTGCCGAATCTCTCTCTAATCTGATTGGAGAATTCCTCCGTAGTAAAATACTGCTTGCCAAATGTCTTATAAAGCGTATTTGCGATGTATTCAAAGTCTCCCAGTATTGATTCTCGCAGGTCACAGAGAAGCAAATCACGCCGAGCCTCGATATTGACTCTCTGCCTTGGAGCAAAACATGCTCTGATACCAGGCATTATTTCAATCTTGTCTTTTGCTGTTGAATTGGAATTAAAATACCAGTATTTGAATTGAGGGAAAGAGATATTCGAATGAAATTGTTCCCATATCTGCTTCAAATCTATGGAATAGATGTCTCCCTTATCACTTAAAAGATCACCGTTTGCCTGTTTTTCCTTGAATCTACCTTGCTGGATAAACCGGAAGCATCGACCGTACTGAGATTCCATTACTTTTTTAGTGTCATCCCTAAAAATACAAACAAAAGCCCTGGTAAAAATACTCTGCGGCCTGGATATGATTACCTTGAAATTGTATTTATCATAGAAGTCCTTCTCAAGCATGAGCAAGCAGGTCTTTAGCTTATTGATACCTGTTTCTTCATTCTTTTTACCCTTCCCATTGAAAATATAGGTGAAAGACTCTGGGGATATTAGAAAACTCCGAGATTCTTTCTTGCTCTTGTATGTATCATAGATGCCTTGCAGAACCTGCCTTATCTGGTATTGCCTGATCTGCGACATGCCAAACAGCGCTTTCATGAATGAAAGATCTTTATAAAAGTTGTCAGTTATCGCACGTCCTTTCATTGAGACTTTGCGGGCTGCACGTCCTATCTCCTGAACATAATCGCAAAGGTTCCCAGTTACGGCATAATGATACACATTCTTTACATCATCAACATCTACCCCCATACCAAAAGCCTTTGTTGCAAACATGATAGGGGTAGTTCCCTTCCGGAAACCTTCAAAAGCCAAACGCTTCGCCTCATTGAAGGTCTCGATATTCATCTCATCGGTATTTTTCCCAGTATATGTCCCTATCCTCCTATCAGTAGTGATCCCGCTGAACCCGCGGAAACCTTTTGATGCATCATGCACATGCGATGCATATGGAAAATAGACAATAGTCTTTTCACGGTTTTCCAGCCATCCCTCTATTCTCCTGCCCAAGGCTTTTGTTTTCGCCGTCTCATAATCCGCCTTGCTAGATTTCTCACCCAGATTATTATGAACGATCTCAAACTCAATATCGTCTCTCCGTACATATCCCATGTACTTGATTGGATTTTCCATGTATAGGCTGATGATTGTATCGCTGACAGAATCATCCATGCCACCATTGACCGCAGTGGCTGTAAACGCACAAATCGGGAAATGATAAGTCTTTCGTTTCATGCCTTTTGTGGTTTGTATCTGATTCCGTAACTTATTGATGTAACCGCCAAGATACCAATAATCCGGCCTGAACCCAACTCCCCATGTTGTAACAATATGCGCCTCATCGACTATCAACAATCCGATCTCTCGTTCGCCAATGATTGTCTCAATGGAATACGACAGCAGGGTTTCAGGACTCAAATAAAGCAAATCAACGTCCCCATTCTTGATTTTTGCAAGAACAGCTTCTTTCTCTACTTGGGAGATCAAGTCCGAATTGAAAGTCTCGACTCGGGTGTACCCGCTGAGGTTCAGTTTTTCTTTCTGATCCTGCATCAAAGCCTTAACCGGCTCAATGATAAGGGTGAGTTTTTTATATTTCTTTGCAAGGTAGACAGCCGGGATCTGAAATATTACTGATTTCCCGGCACCGGTCGATGCTGTAATGAAAATATCTCTGAAGCTGTTGTCCCCAGAATCCTTATATGAGCTCTCAGCCTGATGCAGTATCTCCTGAATAAGCTGGGCTTGGGACAACTCCACAACCTCATTATCAATATCAGGATTCTTGTAAAACTTGATCTTCCTGAATTCCTGGAAATTGGCTATCCCGATGTCTTCTTTTGCAATGGATATCAGCTCATCTTCTCTTTTCTTATCCGCTGGAAGCATCTCATGAAAATTAAGCAGCCTGATTCCCTTGTGAACACAATATGCTTGCAGGGACATTTGAAACCTATTTGAGGCTTCTCCAGCTGTTGATTTCAATCCGACTGTTTGTGGTTTGGTTTCACTGATTCTTGTAAAATCCCTGAGATATGTATCAATATCTTCGTTCAAGAATATATTGTAATCACAGCTTTCCTGGCTTTCCTCAATTCGAATATTCTTCGGGTAGAATTCAACTATTTCAATCTTTGTGCTTTGCTCGTATTCATAGTTGTAAAAGCCGCCATAATTCATACCGTCAATGGAGGACAATGTATTATAAACAGCAATGAACTTTTGGCATTCACTGCTGGTAGTTGTGTCGCTGATGTCGTTCAGGGCATTCATGATCTCCTGAACAAGATCCTCTCCCATTTCAAAGGTTATTGGATAATAGTCCGGATAAAGATTGTTACGGAAAATTTTCAGCTTCAATCCGTATCTATCAATTGCATTTTCGATTGAGGCCTTGAGCAGGGAGTATTCTTCATAGAGAATCCAAGCCTCATCACCGTCTTCCAAGCCCAGCAAAGCCAGATCGAGTTTCTTACTAACCTTGCTATCATATAGCAGGATATTCTTTCTTGACTCGATCGGTCCCTCAATCAAAGGGGCGACCTCGAGTGCTTCCAAGAATGCAGTATCAAAGCCCTTGTAGACAAAAAGTTTCACCCGTAACCTCCCGCATTTTTCCTTGCTCAGATTCGTACTATTTGGGTGACTAATAAGAAACTCTCAAAACAGATTTTCACCTTGTGTTATCTGCTGATCATTTCTTCTCCCATGTAGAGAAAAAACTGCCTGGACAAAACCGCAAAATAAAATTCTCTACTATCGTCCCCACCCAACCCTTCAATAAAAATTCATCCGAACCAAAACAGCACAATAATATGGACACCTATCCTGATTTCATCCAAGAAACTAGGAAATGGGAATGTAATCATGTTTTTCAAGGAGGTACGGCAACGGTGTTGATTGAGAAAAACTCCATATTCAGTGTAACACCAGATATCGATGGGCTCAATCTATTTCACTCATAGCTATGATTAAGGAACAAAGAAATGTGAGAATTTTTGTAAAAGGAATTCCGTACCTATGATCGTCCTCATGGTATTTCCCGCTCTTATGAGATTTAGATCATTTCCAATCCGATATGAATATCAATGTTTGTCAGATTTTCTTTCGGTCAAATCCCCAAATGCATACGGAAGCTGGTGAGGGCTGATCGATGCGCCCTCATCCAGGAGGACGAAATGACTGAACAACACCAATGCATCACACGATCACAGGGGTACGGTTTTCCGGCATCAGGCAGGAGAACACGATGACCGAGAACCAGAAAACCCGGATCCTTGAGATGCGCCGCCTCGGCTGCACCTACCGCCATATTGCCGCCAACCTCTCCCTGCCGGTGGGAACCGTCAAGACTTGCTGCCTTCGCGCTGCCAAGAAAGGCCTAATGACCACACCCAGCGAGCCTAGAAAATGCACCTGCAAGCAGTGCGGAAAGGAAATCATCCAGGTTGCCAAGCGCAAGAAGAGGATCTTCTGCACCGATGCATGCCGCCAGAAATGGTGGGGTTCCCACCAGTTCCTGATAGATCCGGACTCGAGAGCCCGGCATCACTTCACCTGTGCACACTGCAACAAAGCCTTCACTGCCTACGGCAATCCCAGGCGCAAGTTCTGCAGCCATGATTGTTACATCAAAGCCCGCTACTACCAGGATGCCGATGATGGACGATGAGCGGTTCAGGGCCGAAACCGCCTATCAGGTTTCTCTCTCCCTGGCTGAAAGTCTTTTGAGTTCTGGCCTGCTGACCGAGGCTGAATTCACCAAGGCAAAAGAAGTGCTGTTGGCAAGGTACAAGCCCGTGTTTGGAGGTTTGTTCGCTGAGTTCGGTTGACTTATGTTCCGATGTGAGTGATTGATACAATACAAATCATTACAGAGGAACAATATGGATACCAAACAAGAACCAAAGAGTTGCGCAAGGATCGAAGGGGTTGGGATTACAACAGGAAGGGATGGGCTGCCTGCAGAAGCTGAGGGACGGATACAGATTCAGGCGGATGAGAGCAGGTGCAAGCATTGCGGCAAGGAGATCGTCCAGATTGCCAAGCGCAAGAAGCGAATTTTCTGCTCCGATGTCTGCCGCCAGAAATGGTGGAATTCCCACTTGTTCATGATCAGCCAATCCTCGCAAGCCTTCCACCATTTCATCTGCCCGACCTGCAAAAAGCCCTTTACGGTCTACAGCAATGCAAAGCGTAAGTTCTGCAGCCACCACTGTTACATCCATTCACGTTATTACTAGGACAACCAACCTCACCTCCCCCCACCTGGGGGAGGGATGGTTGGCACACAGCACGCGGAGGAACAATATGAGTCACAAACAAAAAGCTTGCTTAACCTGCGTAGCGGGGACACGCATATGGCCAAGATAACAAGAATCAATCCCCCCACTCCAACCCTTGCGGCCAAGAACCGGGTGGCAGCCTATGCACGCGTTTCGGTCGATACTGATGAGCCGATGGAATCCTTGTCGGCCCAGGTCAGCCACTACAGCTCATACATCCAAGCAAATCCCGCATGGGAGTATGCCGGGGTGTACGCCGACGCAGGCATCTCGGGTACCGGTACAGGAAAGCGGGCCGAGTTCCAACGCCTGATGCAGGACTGCCGCAAAGGCTTGGTAGACATCATCCTGACCAAGTCCATCAGCCGATTCGCACGCAATACCGTGGACCTTTTGAATACAGTCAGAAAACTCAGGGAACTGGGCATCTCGGTGCGCTTTGAGCGTGAGAACCTTGATTCGCTCTCACCCGACGGGGAGCTGATGCTCTCGATCCTGGCCTCCTATGCACAAGAGGAGAGCCACTCGATCAGTGAGAACGTGAAATGGGGCATCCGAAAACGATTCGAGCAGGGAGAGTTCCCGGCTTACAACATCTACGGATACCACTGGACAGGCGAGCGCTTTGAGATCATCGAGGAAGAAGCCGAGGCGGTGCGTTTCATGTTCCGCTCATTCGCAGACGGCATGATGCTCACCGAGATCTCCGAGGAGCTGGCAAGGCGGGGTGTCCTCAACCGAAAAGGCAAGCCTTTCGGCAAGACATCGATTCTCAGGATCCTCGACCAGGAGAAGTACCGCGGCTTCAGTATCCTCCAGCGCACCTACGTTGAGGATCACATCACCCACAGAAAGAGAATGAACCGCGGCCGCCTCCCCCGCTTCGTGGTGGAAGGTACCCACCCGCGGATCATAGACGATGCATTGCACCAGGAAGTGGAAGCAGAGCGGGAACGCAGGCGAAAGGCGGGTGCTGTCAGATGGAGGGTGGCATCCTGCTTCACTGGAAAGCTCATATGCGGCAATTGCGGCAGCTCTTTCACCTACACTCCGGCAACCAGCACCAACAAGAGCGACATCACCGAATACCAGCAAGGCCAGTATCGTTGCTCGAACAAGAGGAACAACGGCATCAAGGCCTGCAATGCAAAGAACCTTCCGCTTCGTGCCCTGCGCCAAGCCTGCTGCTCATCCCTCGGTCCCCTCTTCGGAGCATCCGGGGATGCAGCATTCGACCCTGCATGGATCGATGGGCAGGTGAAACAGATTGTGGTATTCGCCGATACCTTGGCGTTCCACCTCCATGACGGACGTATCCTTACGACTCCTTGGAAGAGCACGGCCAGAAGCGATGCATGGGTGTTGAGGCGACAGAAGATGGCAAGAATTCAAGAGAGCGAGGCAAAGGAATGAGAGAGGTACGTGTCATCCCGGCCATCCGGGAGTTTGCCACAGGGCAGGGTGTCGATCAGCTCAGACCAAAGAGGAAGGTTGCGGGCTACGCCCGCGTCTCCACCGACAGGGACGATCAGTTCACCTCTTACGAAGCGCAGGTGGACTACTACACCACCATGATAAAGGCCAATGCCGAGTGGGAGTTCGCAGGCATCTACACCGACGAGGGCATCAGCGGCACCAGCACCAACAGGCGCGAAGGCTTCAAGCAGATGATCGCCGATGCTCTTGCCGGCAAGATCGACCTGATTGTCACCAAGAGCGTCAGCCGTTTCGCCCGCAACACAGTTGACAGCCTCACCACCATACGTAACCTCAAGGAAAACAAGGTTGAAGTCTATTTCGAGAAAGAAAATATAAAAACGTTTGACAGCAAGGGGGAGTTGCTGATCACCATCATGAGCTCGCTGGCACAGGAGGAGTCACGCTCCATATCTGAGAACGTCAAATGGGGGCTCCGCAAGCGTTTTGCAGACGGGCAGGTCATCGTCCCCTTCTCCTGTTTTCTCGGCTATGACAGGGGACCGGAGGGAACCTTGGTGGTGAACCCCGAGCAGGCGAGAACGGTGCGGTACATCTACGCTCTTTTCCTCCAGGGCATGAGCTTCAACGGTATTGCAACAAGGCTTACCGCAGAAGGACACGGCACCCCCGGAGGCCAGGCGAAGTGGCACGATTCGACCGTTTCGGGCATCCTTTCAAACGAAAAATACAAGGGGGATGCCCTGCTTCAGAAATACTACATACCCGACTTCCTCACCAAGAAGGCGGTGGTCAACAAGGGGGAGGTTCCCCAGTACTACGTACAGGGCAACCATGAGGCAATCATCGATCCGGAGATCTTCGACCTGGTGCAGCAGGAGATCGCAAACCGTCAGGTGCTTGCCAAGCCACTCAAGGGCGACCATCTGTTCTCACATCGCATCCGGTGTGCAGAATGCGGAGCGTTTTACGGGCCCAAGACCTGGCACTCCAACGACCAGTACCGCAAGGTGGTCTGGCAGTGCAACAACAAGCACAAGAACAAGGGAAAGCCCTGCCCCTCGCCCAAGTTCAGTGAGGATGAGATCAAGGCCCTGTTCGTCAAGGCGGTGAACAAGCTCATAGCTGACAAGGACGAGATCATTAGGGCCTTTGAGGAGATCAGGGATGAGGTGTTCAGCACAGCCGAGGAAGAAGTTCAACTTACCAAGTTGAGAAAAGAGCGGGCAGAAATCGTCAGGATGATGGAGCAGCTCACAACTGAGAACGCCTCGAGGGTGATGGACCAGGATGGCTACAAAGCCCGGTTCGAGGAACTTTCAAGGCGGTACATCAGGGGCAATGACGAGCTTGCAGCCTTGGACGAAACTGTACGGGACAGGCAATACCGCAAGACCAAGACTGAGCTGTTCATCAGAGATTTGGAGAAGCTTGATGGCTTGGTTACGGAGTTCAGCGATGAGCTGTGGTATTCACTGGTCGATCATGCAACAGTACACGGGAAGGATGACGTCAGGTTCATGTTCAGGAATGGGAGGGAGATCAAGTCATAAAAGCTTTTTTTGTCAAGTTATCATCACCCTCCCTAGGTCTTTCCGATGTACAATCTATCCCCTTCGGAGTGAAGGAGACAAGGGGACTTGCTATATCTCCGAGCCTACGCGTTGAATTCATCCTGGCAAGGAGATATCTTCATGGAAGGTAAAGGCAGGAACCGGATCACAACCATCGTCTATTCGCATGAAGTGATCTCCTCTTAAATCAGTATTTTCGAATGGATCGTATCAATGAACCTATGACATCGTTCGCTCATGGTCTTATTAAAACCATGAGACCCATCTTTGGGAATTTGAAGTTGTATTGTGATTGCAAACTGCTCGGGTACGAAATAGAATGTATATACAACGTTTCATATTCTCAGGAGGAACGCATGAAAAAATCTTTACGACTGTTCGTGATCCTAACTCTAGTGCTAACGGGAATTTTCATCAGTTGTCAGGGAACCAAAACAACCGCGGTTATCCAGGAAACCCCAGCTGAAGTCAGTATCGAAATTGTTGCAACAAGCGATTTACATGGATGGTTCGTACCATGGGATTTCTCTGTTGACAAGGAAAACACCTCGGGAAGCCTTACATATATCGCTTCCATGATTAAGGAAGAGAGAAAAACCAACAAGAACGTCATCTATGTCGATTGTGGGGACTCTGTCCAGGCGAACTATGTTGAATATTTCATCGATTCCGACAAGAACCCTATGGTTGAGGCATTCAATGCCTTGGATTGTGAAGTATGGACATTTGGAAACCATGAGTATAACTTCGATAGGGCAAGAAGGCAAAAGCTCATCGATGGATTCGATGGAGCTATCCTCTCGGGCAACGTGTATGATACGGCAAGTGGAAAACGATACCTTCCTGCGATTACGGTGGTTGAAAGAGACGGGGTCAAAGTCGGGTTTATCGGCATGGTTACCCCTCTTATCACCGAGTTCGAGGCAGGGAAGACCTCACTCGAGGGCCTGACAATCGTCAATCCGCTTGATGAGATAGGCAAAGCTCTTGCAGAACTCCAAAGCCAGGGTGTTGATGCTATCATTGGAATCATGCATATGGGATTGGATAGGGAAAACAATGTGCGAGGCTCAGGTGTTACTGAAATTGCAGAGGCCTTCCCTCAGTTCGATGCAATCATTGCAGGCCATGCCCATGCCCTGGTAGAGAAGAAAGAGATCAATGGTGTCTTGGTCATGGAGCCCTATCGGTATGGGGGAGCCCTTGGTTTTGTCAATCTGTCCTTCGAGAAACAGGACGGCAAGTATGTACTTACAGCTAAGGACGTCTCTGCAAAGAAAGTAACCAAAACTGAAGACCCTGAGCTTGTAGCCCTGATGGCTCCCTACAGGGATCAGCTCAGTGCCTATGTGAATACCCCTATAGGAAAGTTGATACACAGCGATCTTTCAAAGAAAGATGCAGTGAAAGGCATCAGTTCTGTATACACGGAGTCTACAGGAATAATGAACCTGTTGTTTGCAGCTTCTCAGTACTACAGTGGTGCCCAGGCCGTGATACTCAATACTGATGCTGAGGGTGCAGGCTTCCCTGTCGGTAATATCAGCATCAAGGACATTTCTTCCTCGTATACCTATTCTGGTGGTGAGATTACCACCTATAAGATCAGTGGCGCAGACCTCAAGGCCTTGCTTGAGTATAGCGGTGCCTACTTCAACAAGATCAAGTCTGGGGATTTGACGGTAAGTTATGCACCGGACAGGAGAGAGTCAAAGTATAGCACTGACAATATTGCAGGAGGGGTGACCTACACCCTCGACCTCCGCGAGGAGGTGGGCAATCGGGTTAAGGATCTTCGCCTTATCACCGAATATAATGCAGACGGAACGCCTAAGCTCGTCAATGGGAAACCTGTGACAAGGCCCCTTTCTCCTAACGATTCAATTATCTTCGGAACCAACTCCTATAGCTTCAACAAATGGGTTGGCAAAGGTGGTGCGTTGGAGGGCAAGAAGTTTGAGCCGATTTTCAGCTCTACAACCAAGTGGGGTGACTATGGTACGGTGCGTGAATTGACTATCAGGTATATCAAGGAACCCCTGGAGGGTATTGTTGATGGAGATGCTTTCAACTATGTCAACTGGAAACTGGAAACGGGTATTGACAAGAGTTCTGCCTCCTATAAGAAGATGGTCTCTCTGGTCAACGAAGGGAAACTGGAACTTCCAAAGCTTGAAAACGGAAGAACCAATGTTGCCCCCATTACTGAAAAGGATCTTATGTAGGGATGTATAGAAGGATACCTAGGTATCTTCGACAAATCACCCATTACGCAGACGTGCCAGAGAGATGTATTCCTTCTGGCACGTTCTGTCTGTCATATACTAAAAATCCAGATCTTGTTGTCATAGTGAGGAAAGTGCAGGGCCATATCTCTACCGCATCATATTTGCTTGCTGTATGCGAACTAGTGTTTAATTGATTAAGTTCGCGATAGTATCACGGATTTCTGCACCTCTTACTTCTCAAATTCCCGTCCAAATTATATCTAGGAATTCAGTAATTCTTTTAAATAGTTGCAAATATTGGCAGAAAGTACGTGACAAAAGCATAAAACTTAGGTATAATTGTATCTATGATAGATGCCAACGAGAAACCGCCGAAGATCATCCGTGTCACCAACAAGAAAAACGGTGTCACCTACCTCTACGAGGACCAAGCCTTCTGGAACAGCGAGAAGAAGCGCGGAGAGCACAAGCGAAAGTGTATCGGCCGACTCGGTCCGGATGGCGATGCGATATACAACGAGTACTATCTGGCAAGGAAGGAAGCCGTCAAGGCCGAGAATCCGCTTGTCTCAAAAACCACGCTGATGGGACAGAACCTCATCATGGACAAGGTGGTCAAGGATACCGGCATCAAACCAGTTCTGAAGGAAGCCTTCGGATCCGATGACGCCGATGCCATCCTCCAGCTTGCCAGGTACAGCGTCTGCGAGGGAAAAGCCCTCAGCAGAGCCGAGGACTGGCTGAACGACCGGGGTTTCAACGGCAGCGCCCTTTGTTCGCAGCGCATCAGCGAGCTGCTCGCCTCCCTGTCCGACGACAGGCGCAACACCTTCTTCAAGCTTTGGATCAACAAACAGGCGAAGAAGAAGGCACTGCTGTTCGATATAACCTCGATTTCGTCCTATGGGAAAAACAATGCATATGTGGAGCGGGGGTACAACCGCGACCACGAGAACCTGAGGCAGATAAATCTAGGCCTTCTCAGCGCACACTCGTCGAACGTACCTCTCTGGTACTCGGAATTGCCAGGAAGCATGTCCGATTCCATCGTCCTCGACCATGTGCTGGGCAGCTTGGAAAAGCTCGATGTGAAGGACATAAACCTGGTTGGCGACAGAGGCTTCTACAGTGAAGCCAATCTCAGAAATATTGCAGGAAAGGGACAGAAGTTCACCATCCCCGTCCCCTCCAGCCTCAAGTGGCAGAAGGAATTGATCGACAAGGTCAGGGACTCCATCAGAAGACCGGCTAACATCATCAGGAACCCAGAGGATGACAAGTCTTATATCTATGGTATTACTGACTACAAGACCGAGCCCTACGGCAGGACCTGGCGGCATGTCTACTTCGACCCCGTCAGGAAGGAACAGGACATCGCATCGCTGATGCTCAGGCTGCGAAAGTGCGAGGAGGAGCTTGCAAGCGGGAATATCGTCGAAAGGAACAAAGGCCTGTACGAGACGTACTTCACCGTCAAGGAGACGCCCAAGCGGGGAAGAAAGGTCAGCCTGAACGAACAGGCCGTCACTTCCTACATCAACGGCTACAGCGGGTTCTGGATCATCCTCACCAATGCGGAAAAAGATGCATCCAAGGCCTTGGAGCACTACAACCGAAGGTGCGATATCGAGTTCCACTTCGACGACATGAAGAACCTGCTGGACTGCAATAGGCTCAACGTTCATGGTGAGAAAACCATGAAGGGCAGGCTGTTCGTCAACTTCATCACCCTCATCCTGCTCAATGATCTGAGAGGGAAGGTCTCGGCCATCAAGCCGAGGGATAGGAAATACTGGGATTCGAAGGACATGCTGAACAAGGTTTCCACCTATTCAAGGATTCACTTCACTGGTACCTATAAGGACCTGTGGACAGTACCCACCAAGGCCCAGAGGCTGATCTTCGACCTCCTGAAAATCGAGTACCATTGGAAGGGTGAGACTTTGAATGTCGAGGAGCTCAATAAGCCTGAAGATGATAGCGAACAGGAAGAGGACGAGACCTAGTTATAATTGGGTCGGGAATTTGAGTGCAGGTAACTCCCAATGGGAGGTTTTCGGGGAAGCTGTGCGTCAGCGTGCCACGGCCATCCTGGTAGCCCATAATCACCCCAGTGGCAATCTTGAGCCGAGTGTGGAGGATAAGGATGTAACGAGGAGGCTGAAGCAAGCAGGGGATATTCTTGGTATTAAGGTACTGGATCATTTAATCTTCAGCGAAGAGGGATATTTATCGATGTTGGAGGGTAATCTGTTCTAAAGAAGAAATGAAAACTACCAGGTGCAAGCTCCTTTCGGTTGCCACAAAACCAAATTTTCTCTACTGGTTTTTGGCTTGCACCTGGTTTTCTTATTGGGGGTTAAGAATAAACAAGAAGTCATGGCCTGATATTTACAGCAACTCATAGGGAACGGACTATAGGTCTGAATGGATCTATAAACCACTATTTGTTGCAGTCTCACTGGGAAAGTGCCTGAACCAAGGAAGAGGATTTTTTGGATTGGCTTCCAGGTACCCTGTTTCAAGAATTCATGCACAGGAGGTGCCGTTCAGCGATTCGTGTGGAGATTGTGGAAGTTGTACGTGGTACCGATAGTTAAGTTGGTTGAATAGTCAAGCAACTAAAACCTCGATGGCTTTCAGGCATGATCAAGCCACCCATGCAAACCAGCGTGTACGCATGTTCAACTCTTCTCCAGCCGTCCCAGGCCGATTTTCCAGCTCTTGATCCTTCCCTGGATACCAAGACATTTCAGGCATTCCTCATGGTTATCAACAGGACTGCCATTTCGACATCATATTCTACAGGGCATCCTCTCCAGAGAGAAGTATGCAGGTGACTCAGCCAGCCTATGGATGAACTGTAATAGAAGAGCATCATTGGATGCCTCCTCCTTTTTGGACTGGCAATATGCAGTTTGCTGATTTACGCAAAACGTTTTTACCGATCCAGTACAGGAGCACGATTTTCATTCTATCAAGCCTGTTGTCTAGATGCCGCTGATGATTTCCACCGTGATGGTAGTGGCGTAATTGCCTTCCAATGCTGCATCCAAATCCTGTTGTTCCACTTTCAAGGAGATGAGCTTGGAGTTGGATGCTTGCATAGGTGCAGGCCAGAGACTGCAGGGGATGTTGTAGGGGATTTCAGTCTGGTTCACCCAAAGCGTATAGGGAAGCTGTGCAGTGGGATAATTTTCATGAAGGAAGCGAAACGAAGGATATCCTGCCTGATAGAAGCGTACGTTCACCCGACTCTGTCCTAAATAGGTGTTGTGGTAGTTCTCAACATTCAGGGTGACATTGGTCAGTGGTACAGGGGAAAGCACAGCCTGGGTGATATCATCGATGTACACATTCTCATTTGCAAAGAAGATGCTGTATACCGGAGCATCGGATACATTGTAGTATGCTAACCACGATGATGGGGAGACCCCGACATCGCCGATGGAAATAGTGCAGTTGCCTGCAGGGCCTGGCAATCCGCCTCCGACGAAGGGGATGGGAAGGGTGGTCTCTCCTTGGTTGGAGAGAACGGGGTAGGTCGTGTTGGAGGGAGAGAGGAGAGTGAAGGCAGGTTGTGCTCCCATGGCGACAAACCTGTAATCTGGCCCCCATAGCCACCAGCCCCTTACGGTGTTATCCAAGAAATTAGTATATTTATTGGTGTTTACCAAGATATAGAAGCGAATCGGTTTGGATGCATCAAGTGAAGTGAAGGTATATGAAGTCTCGGAAGTCAGCTTCTTTTGCTTCAGAGCCCCATTGGTCTTGTAGTAGGTGAGATATAGTACGCCGTACAGAGACTCACTGTCTAGCAAGTTGTTGGCATTGGTGTAGTACATCAGGACATTGCGGGAGTTGTTTTTGGGGGCTATGGATGGATTGATGGTGATTCTGGAGACCGGAAGGGAAGGGTCAAGTTCCAACGTTCCGACCAACGTGCCGATCATGCCGCTCTCCAAACTTGTCTCGGTCATGTTTGCAGCCGGTTCTGAGATGTACATATGTTCTGCCGATACAGGAACCCCCGTAAGGGCATACATAAGTGCAAGTACTAAAAACCATCGAGGGGGCAAGTGCATGATGCAATGGGCTCCTTTGTATATTTCAAGAATATATGAAATCATACTATATCCTCACTGCAAGTGTCTATGTTCAACGTTTTCTGCCCGAAGCTTTTCAGTTGAGCAAACAAGTACATTGATCTCATCTTTTTATTTGTGGTTTTGCAGGAAAAGGGAAGCTTTGGGACAAACCAGAGAGTTTGGGAGGGCGTGAGCATATGCATCTTACCATTGCGGGAACTGAGTATGTAGGGCTGGTGGCAGGGGTTTGTTTTACCCATGTGGGACATAAGGTCACCCGTGTCGAAACCGATCCGAAGAAAGTAGAGATGCTGGACATGGGCATTTCCCCATCTATGAGACGGGTCCGGAAACCTACATGCAGGATGGTCTCGAAGAAGGGTTGCTCAGCTTCACCACCTAATCCCAGCAAGCCTATAAAACCCCGATGTCATCTTCATCGGTGTAGGAACTCCCGAACTGCCCGATGACTCTGCAAACCTCAGTTATGTGGCTTCCGTGGCCCGTCAGATTGCCGAGCACGTTGAACATGACTGCCTCGTGGTAGTCAAGCCGACCGTTCCGGTCGGCACCAACGACAAGGTGGAGCAGTTCATCAAGGACTCCTTGGTCCACCCGGTACGGTTGAGTTGGCTTCCAATCCCGAATTCCTTGCCCAGGGCACTGCAGTGTACGACATGATACATGCCCAGAGAATTGTCATCGGAATGGAGGACAAACATGCTGAGGCCATCCTTCGTGAGCTCTATGCCCCCTTCGATCTTCGCATCGTAACAGTAAGAAGAAAAAGTGCCAAGATGACCAAGTATGCAGCCAACGAGTTCCTTGCCCTGAAGATCTCCTACATGAACGACCTTGCCAACCTCTGCGAGCTGGTGGGAGCAAACATCGAGGACGTGGCTTTGGGCATGTCCTATGACGAGCACATCGGCTCACGCTTCCTCAAGGCCGGCATCGGCTACGGAGGAAGCTGCTTCGAGAGGATTCAGGAAATGAGAAGGCTCAGAACGAATGTTGAGATTGAAGAACAGGGGAACAAGGTCCATAAAAACACCCATTACAGCATGAAACGCCCGTTGGATGTGATTGAAGGACAAACCGAGCCTGAAGAAGTTTGAACTGGCATGTTCATTACCTTTTCTTTGCTGATAGTTGATTAATCTGGGACCAATTTCACGTAATTTTCAAGTTGTGCCAATAATCAAATTGTGTAACCCTCTGAGACCCCAAAAAAGTAATCATATTATTGTGCACCACATGAGGTTCAATTGGATGTCTTGACCGCACATTTGATACAATCGTATTGGGGAAAAAAGTGCTAAAACCCCTCTAGAATGCGGCATTTGAGGGTTTTCTAAATGTCGGAGGGTCTGTATTTCGACAATTATTAGCTGAGTATGCTTGTAGGGCCAAAGCTAATGTGTAATTTGAAGCCTTTGGATTATCACCCAAGGAATAATCCAATTGTGCGACAGTTTATATTATCTTTTTCTCATATGTGATATTTATTGTTCAGTTTCCCTCGACACCAACATCAGCCATTCATACCACTATGTATCAATCCAGGCCAAAAAAGTCCTTCTTCTTTTTAGGTTTTGAGTAACAATATATTTGGTGCTTTTTCCCATACAAGTCTGTATAACTTATACAAAACAACCTTTCATCAATATGATTATATCGAGGTTTCTCTACTAGATAAAAGGTCATCCATTTCTTTGAAGGTCCAAGTAAGTAGGAAACCCCGTTCTGTCGACTCTTATACATACCAATTTTCTTTGATGTATCTAAATAAATCAAAGCAACTTCCTGTTTCTCTCCTGGATGAAGATTCTTTCTGATTGGGATATTGGCTCCTCCGGAATTATTCTCTTTAAAAAAAATCAATTCGCATATGATTAGCTACTGATTCTCCCACATTTTCTATTGTTATTTCCCATAAAGAACGCTCATAATAGGCCTGATATGTTTTAACTAGCCGTAGAAACTCCGGGTTATTACTAAAGTTTTTTACTAGTTTATCCGTACTTGAAGCTCCAGAAATATAAGTTTTTTCTCGGAGACTATTCATTACACATTCTAAGAAATGCT
>Ga0334900_1002000_pt1 | contig 19386 bp, 18 predicted proteins | sample GraSluR3_MG_2_FD_207231 | JGI IMG/M metagenome (GOLD analysis project Ga0334900, IMG submission 207231) | Sludge microbial communities from methane-producing bioreactor in Wageningen University, Netherlands - Granular Sludge_31_08-R3 | ecosystem: Engineered > Bioreactor > Anaerobic >...
ACCGAATAACGTCGTTCGTGTGTCAGGTAAAAAGGTTTGAACAATACATCGGTTGGCCTGCCGGTGTTTTGGGTTATGAATGTATTTGTTTTTCCGGGAACAGGGTTGGTCCAGTTTTCAGGATTGCGGGTTTCGGTCATAAGCACTGGCACATAAAGCGGGTCGGAAGCATTGGGATCATCTTCCGGGCCCAAATCGCCCGACAGAACCAGCGGGCCATACATCAATGCCACTCGGTTGCTGTCATCGGGCATGGTTTCCAGCCGCAACGAATACGGGAAACGGGCCTCCACCCGGTCGCCGTTTTCCCACTGGCGTTTAACAGCCACAAAGCTTCCCGGCTGTTCTTTCACTTTTACCGCATTCCCGTTTACCGTGATCTCCATTCCATTTTCAGCCCAGTACGGGTACCTGATTTGCAATGTCAGTTCAACCGGGTTTTCACAGATGAAATGAAAAGTAGTGCTTTGTTCTTCGGGGAATTGAGTGTGTTGTGTGAGCACCAGTCCCTTTTCTTTCCAGGTTAGTTCCGATGCAATAAACTGGCTGATGAATAATTCCTGTTGGTTGTGATAATAAATGTTCCTGCTGTATTTCGAGTGGTTTTCCATTCCTGAACCTACGCAACACGTGAACCACTCGGGGTCCTGATAAATCTTAAATCCACCCATTTCGAGCGAAAGGTTATAGATAACCCGGCCATCTTTTGGATGCTGCGACGACAAAATATGGTTGAACAGCGCCCGTTCATAAAAATCGGCCACATCGGGGCGTGCATCCCATGAAAACAAATGTTCCGAAAGTTTGAGCATGTTGTACACGTTGCAGGTTTCGGTAGTTTCATCGCTCAGCCTGTTGCGCAGGGTATCGGGCGGGCCAAAATATTCGTGGTTGCAGTTACCGCCGGTAACATACGAATGGTGGTTTACAACGCGGTCCCAGAAAAATTCCGATGCGCGACGGTCGTTTTCGTCGCCGGTTAATTCATAACGCCGGGCCGTTCCCACCAGTTTTGGTATTTGTGTGTTGGCATGTTTTCCGGGTAAAATATCTTTTCCGTTTGCCAGCGAATCCAAAATGGCCTTGTGATGAAAAATGCGCGACATTTCAAGGTATTTTTCATTGCCGGTAACCGCATACAACTCAGCCAGCGCTTCATTAATTCCGCCATGCTCGCAGTTGAGCATTTCCTGAATCTGGTCGTCGTTCAAATCCTCAACAACGGTGTAAAGCCAGTCGGCAAAATTCTGACTTACAATAAGCGCCTTTTTGTTTTCGCAAAGCTTCCAGGCATGAAAAAGTCCGTCCATAATCTTATGCTGCGTGTAATAGGGCACCCAAATCCCGTTTAAATCGAACCCTTTGGAGCGGATATCGCCCCTCGCCACTTCTTCTTCCAAAATTCTTTTCCCACCAGGGAACGCTCCAATGTAGCCATTACCATCGGCATTCTGACATTCGGCAAGCTCATCCACAATGTAGTTCGCCCTCTGTAAAAGCTCTTCGTTTCCGGTTGATTTGTACATCAGGCAAATAGCGGTTAGGTAATGCCCCAAACTGTGGCCGGCAATGGTGTTGTCTTCCCATCCGTGGTAATGTTCAGCTTTGGGTTCCAACCCGGCTTCGCTTCTGAATTTAGCCAGGAAACGGTCGGGTTCGTAATTTAAAAGTGCCTGCTCGTTCAGCTCCGTAGCCTTTTTAAACGGCCCGTCGAGTAATTTAACGTTGTCCATGTCAAACTGCAGCGCCCGGAAACCGATGATCTCTGCGCCGCCGGTTTTTATCCGGGGTGTATTTTTCGTATTACATGCAGAAAAACAGATGCCTGCAATTGCCAGCAAGGCGATGAAAAACGGTTGCTTGTTCATAACTTTTGGTTTTAAGCAAATGTAAGGGATTTTGATGTTCACTGCCAATAAAAAAATCGTTTTTTTGTTTCAGTTTTTTTACTGTGACAAAAAATAAATTGGATGGCAACAATATAATTAATCCATTTGTAATGGATTAATCATGTAGGTTAAATCCTCTTCAACTATTCTGGAATATTTGTCTTATTTCGAATCAAGTTACCTGGAGAAGTTCTTAAAGACGGTTTCACGATTCACGTGGTTCCGGCATACAAATTCGAACTTACCTAACCACCAGTTTTTATTTCAGTCGCACTATAAACTGATAATTACGAAGGGAGCAGAATTTTACATCAACTCACTCACCTTTGTCACCTCTTTAAAATTCACCTCTTCGCCCAGGGTGGTTTTCAGCCGTTCCCAGTCCACTTTTCCCCCGGTAAATATTTCGGGCGCCAGTTGCCTGAGGTTGTCCGGCAAAACATCTTTGGGTACCTGCGAATTTCCTGTCATTGTTCTGTTTCGATTTTGTCGGTTTTTTAACGTGATGCTAAAGTACAAAAGTAATTTTTGGAATGGAGGGTTGGAAGAAAATTTTTCAATGGCACTATTTCATTGCCTTCAAAATTTTTAAAATCACTCCCGACTTAAAAGCTGAAATCAATGTTCCTTCGTTAAACCTGTCGCTTCTGACGAGGTAGGTGATAAGCCTGCGCTTTGTTTCCAAATCAACCGTATTTTTAAACAAAAGTACAAATTTTTATCCGGCATGCCGGGATGTATTTCCAATGCTTTTATTTGTTTCTTCAAGTTAACCAATTCATTTTGTTGTATTTATAAATACGGCATCATAACTTGTTTTCCGTTTCTGCCCTTTAAAGTAGTTTACGATATTGGGGAAGAAATTCGTTCCGTATAAATCCAAAACCGAACGTGCTTGAGCTCCATAAATTGTATTTTTCTGCAAATCAATACTTTCATTCATAACCGAATATTTTGCATAAATGGTAGAATATTTCGTTTACAGACGAAGAAATTGCATCGTTAATTCAACAAAAGAAGATTCTCAGCAGCACGTGTTGCTGAAAGATGAGGTTTTGGTTTTTGCGGATTCACATACAACATATATCCGTTTTTGTGTGTCATCGAACAGAAGAGAATTGTTAGTTTGGGCAATTTAAATCCAATGTTTAGCCTGTTTTTTTAACGTTTTTTGCGGCAATTTTCCAGCGAGACAGAAGATTAAAGCCGGAAGAATATTGAACATGGCGAGTTTGGTAAACTGAATGCTCTTAATTTAAAAGAGTTTTTCCAAAAGTTCCTTTTTCGATAATTGAAAATGGTCGGCTATATCGGACAAAGACAATATTTTCTTCATGCCGCAAAAACTTCTTCTTTTGTAAAATGTACCCTGATAATCTTCGGAATTTCCTCTTCAAAATGGCAATGAATTGCGTCCCGTATGTTTTTTTTAATTTCGTCGTAAGTATCTCCTTCTACAAAAATGGAATATCCCAGGGCCCTTCCTTCATAACCCCCTTCAGGTGATTCTTTCACTATAAATATGATCTCGTTCATTTTCGTACAATTTTATGAAAAACAAAGATAGTGATTTATTTGTATTCGAAATAGAGGAGGGAATCAGGAGAACGAGTCTGAATTAAAGGCCCTACGCCCGGATTTTACCGGCGCTGAAAGAGGCTGGTTTCTAAAATTTACCCGTTGATTTTGTATGATGAAAATGAGGCTTTTGTATGAGACTATTCGATTTTACAACAACAGATTTTTGTCACATTCAATTTGTGTAACCGGCCCGGCTTTTCAATTCTTCCGGTAAATTACACGGGTACACATTGCACCAAAAATAATACTGTTTGGCAAATGTGTGCAAGGATGCTTTCTACTAACCAATGGCAGGAACAATCGCCTCAGGCCTTTGAATTCCGCAATGAACTCCTGCATAATTTTTCATCTCATTATAATTGTTATTTTTTTAAGGAATTCGATGTAACTCGCTTTATAATGATTCTTCTGCGTGGCAAAATTTTGCCATGCTCGTTTCATTTGCTTACCGTAATCCTGGCGATGTGAAAAAGAAAGTGATACGCATCCGCGAAGGCGGAAGTAATGCCGACATGGTACAAGACCTGATTGATTTGGCTGTTTTGGGCGAAAAATACCCGGAACCGCTGGCGGCTATTCATTTCGATATGGAAAAACTTTCACAGGCACGTGCTCTTTCGCACAGTATGTCGGAATTGCTGGCTGCCTCAAACGGCGCTGCCGGCGAAGGCAACGAGGCTAAAATATTGCGCGACAAGGCTTACACGCTGCTGGCCGAAAAGGCACGGATTATTCGCGAATATGGTCAGTATGTTTTCTGGAAAGACGAAAACAAATTAAAAAGATACTATGCGTAGTATTTTTTAAATTGCTGATTTTAAGCACCCCCGTGGGATTTGACCCTCCACGGGGGCTTTTTACCCTCCCCAGCGGCTTTGCACTTTCCCCAGCGACTTTTCACCCTCCCCGATGCGATTTTTTGTGCCCACAACTCGATTTGACCCTCCATAACGGAAATTTTCATGCTCACAACGGAAAATGACCCGCCCCAGCACGGATTCGTGTGTCCACAACGAACTTTGAGTAGCCCCTGAGCAATTTCTCATGGCCACAACGGGATTTGACCCTCCACAACGCAATTTCTGGTGTTCACAACGGGAATTGACCCTCCACAGCCGGATTTTTTGTTCTCCCAATGCGAAACAAGTGGTTTGCAGAACGTATTAATCAAAATTCCTAGAGGTTAGATGCCGGATAGGTTGCTTCTGTAAAGCTTTAGCGTTTAATTATGTCGTTCATTGTCAGTACCTGGCCTTTTTCAAGCAGCAGGTTTTTCAGCTTTGCGTATTCCACATCCTGAACGGCAATGTTTTCGTCAATAGCCATACACGCCGCCACGGCAGCCGACTGGCCCAGAATCATAAACACGGGTTCCATACGAATTGAACCAAATGCAATGTGGCTGGCCGATGCGCATACCGGCACCAGCAGGTTTTGGCACTCTTCCTTTTTGGGAACCAAAGCTCCGTAGGCAATTTCATACGGACCGGGTAATCCGACGCCAATATCGCCTTCGTTATGTATGTGTCCTTCTTCGGTAACGTAACGTTGTACGTTGTGTGAATCGATTGTGTACGAACCCATTCCCACTGATTCGGGCGTGGGTCTGCGTTTCAGCAGTTCGTTTTCGGTCATTACATATTTTCCAATCATCCGGCGGGCTTCCCGCACATAAATCTGGTGGGGCCAGTTTCCGTTGTCGGTAAATTCATCTTTCGGGAGCCCCCAGGTTTGCATTTTGGTCTGAATTTCTTCCGGTACGCGCGGGTCGTTGGCTACAAACCAGAGCAGTCCTTTCTGGTAAGTTTCGTGCTCTTTGATAATTTCTTTGCGGCGTTCGTAACTGGCCTCGGGGTAATCGTAATTCATGCCGATATTGTCGCTGCTGAACGGGCCGTGGTTGTTGGTGTCGGTTTTGCGGTTGGGAATGGCGTCAAATTTTCCGAACCATTCGCGCCAGCCGGCATCGAAAATGCGCACCAGCAATTCATATTGAGTGGAATCGTAACTTTCAGGCTTTGGGAAAGGAATGCGGTTTTCCGGATGGTTGGTCATGCACACCCTGAAACAGTAAGCCTGTACACGATGATCGCCCTGTCCTTTTTCTCCGGGGTGATCGGGACTGATTCGCGGCAGAAGCCCGCTCGACGGGTCGCCCGGTACCCAATACGGATCGATGGGCTGATCGAGGACCATAAAGTGGTGGCGGTGATGGTAAACTCCCGTTTGAACGCCGTTCCATTCTTCACCATACACATTGGTTCCTTCGCGTCCCACGTGGTAACTTACACCGGCAGTTGCCAGCAAATCGCCTTCGTAGGTGGCATCCATAAACATTTTTCCTTTAAATGTTTTGCCCGAAAGCGTGGAGATGGAAGTAATTTTTCCGTTGGTTTTTTCCACGCCGTTTTCGCGGTCGAGCCATTCGTCGCGGTACAGTTCGATGTTGTTTTCCTGAACCAGTTCTTCGAAAACCTGTTCGGCAATGTGCGGCTCAAAAATCCACATGGTGCGCATATCGCCGTCAATGGCGGGAGTTCCCTGTCCGGTGTTCCCGTATTCTTCCTTTTTCATCCATTTCCAGGCTTCGTCCTGCTGGTAATGGTTGTAAACGCGGTGGTAAAAATTTCGGGCCAGTCCGCCAATGGTTTCCTTTTTTCCGGTGTCAGTCCAGCCGAGCCCGCCTGCAGTGAGCCCGCCCAAATGAATATCGGGTGAAACCATAATCACCGATTTTCCCGACTGTGCCACCTCAACGGCGGCAATTACAGCGGCAGAAGTTCCCCCGTAAATAATAACATCGGCTTCATACACATTGGGCTGTGGTTTTTTACATCCGGTAAACGCAACTGCAAGCAGCAGAATAGTTAAAATTCCGGTTGTTACATTTCGATTAAACAGTTTTGCTTTCATTTTGAATAATTTGATTTGTTGAAAATATACTCTGATTTTTAAGTGTTATTAACTGATTTTCCTATCATTTCTAAAATAAACAATAAAAAGGATTAGTGAGAGGATTGTAATTCCAATCCCCACCAAATAAGAGATTTCTTTCGAAAGATGAAATCCTTCGGGTGCGAGGAACAGATAAGTGGAAACAACCGCAGTCATAAAAAGCGCCGGGATAAACGTAATCCAGAAGTTCTTTTTGTACCTGACCAGATAAACCGTGATGGTCCAGAGCACAACGGTTGCCAGGGTTTGGTTCGACCAGGCAAAGTACCGCCAGATAACATCAAAATTGATTTGGGTGAGAAAGAACCCGATAGCAAACAATGGAATGCTGATGTACAACCGGTTTTTCAGAGGTCCTTGTTTCAGGTTGAGGAAGTCGGCCACAATAAGCCGGGCGCTGCGAAAAGCTGTATCGCCCGAAGTAATTGGCGCTGCCACTACACCCAAAATGGCCAGGAATGCCCCGAATTTTCCCAGCAGCATGTTGGCCGACTCGTTCACTACCCAGGCTGCATTCCCCTGGTGTTCCACCATTATTTCATTCAGTTCTTTTATTCCGCCAAAGAAACTCATGCTGATGGTGGCCCAAATCATGGCAACCATCGCTTCGGTAATCATGGCGCCGTAAAACACCCGGCGACCCAGTTTTTCGTTTTCTAGGCAACGGGCCATAAGTGGAGACTGCGTGGCATGAAAACCTGAAATGGCGCCACAGGCAATGGTAATAAACAGCATGGGGAAAATAGGAAATTCATCCGCCCGGCTGTGAAAGTTTTTAAAGTTGTCCATTGAAAGTTCAGGTATCTGAAATCCCTGGGCAAACAAGGCAATAATTAAACTCACCGCCATAAAGACCAGGGCAAATCCAAATATGGGATAAACACGGCCAATTACCTTGTTAATGGGCAAAATAGTGGAAAGAACATAATAACCGAAAACCACCCATACCCAAAATGTCATTGTGGCATAATCGGGAGTTAGACCGGCCAGGATTTTTGCCGGGCCGAGAATAAATACGGCACCTACTATTACCATTAAAAATACTGTAAAAGCCCGCATGATTTGTTTGGTTGTTGCTCCCAGGTAAATGCCAATAATTTCGGTAATACTAAGGCCTTTATGTTTGATTGAAAGCATTCCAGAAAAGTAATCGTGGACAGCGCCGGCAAAAACAGAACCCAGAATAATCCAGATGTATGCCACCGGCCCCCACATGGCACCGGCCACAGCGCCAAAAATGGGCCCCAATCCGGCAATATTCAAAAACTGAATCAGAAATACCCTCCACCAGGGCATAGGAATGTAGTCCACGCCATCGGTCATGGTAACCGCCGGCGTTGCCCGGCTTCCATCGGCACCAAACACACGCTCGATGTATTTGGAATAAACAAAATACCCAACTATTAAAATTAATAGTGAAACACCTAAACTAATCATCGCAATGTGTTATTTCCAATCACCTATTTTAACTTCTTGACAATCTGATTAAAATATTCCGCTGACTCAATTACCTCCGGCATATTATTATCCCAGTTGTATTCATATTCAATAGTAAACACCCCTTTAAAATTCTGACTTTTTAGTTCTTTGAGAACAGCCTCCACTCCAACTACACCTGTTCCCCAAACAACATCATGTGCTTCTCGGCTTTTTTCATTTAAGTCTTTAAAGTGTAAACTGATTATTTTCCCCTGAAGCTTTTTGAGACATTCAACGGGTTCCAAACCCGAACGAATCCAATGACCAACATCTGCACATGCACCCAATCGATCACTTTTTCCATTCAATGCATTTAACACGGAGTCAGGATGAAAATAACTGGATGGGGATGGGTGATTATGGATGGCGATATTTATTCCATATTCATTTGCCATCTGGTCAATCAGGTTTAAATGTTCGGACAGTGGTTCAGCTGTTATTGTTTCAATTCCCATGGCAGAAGCAAATTCAAAAACCTGCTTCCATTCTTCTGCCGATTTACATTTTACAACACCATAATTTATAAGTTTAAGTCCCCGGGAATCCAGCATTTCTTTCATTTTATCCCGTTTTGAACCATCCATGCTGAAATGGGTTTTCCCTTCAATGCCAGCCCCGAAATCCTGGCCGGGATAAGCTTCTACGTACTTAAAACCACCAACCTGTATTTTATCCAGCGCTTCTTCAAATGTGAAACGATTCAATGTGTAGGTTTGTACCGCAAGTTTCCAATCTGAAGATTCATTCACATCATCGCTCTTAAAATCTCTAAAATTATTGCTTTTCAGAAACGCATGATTTGGTTCTGAATAAGAGCTAATTAATAAAACCAGCGATAACGAAAAAAATAAATTAAATAAAGTTTTCATAACTAAATAATTAAGTGACTAATACAAATTGTTTTTTACTTTTATAATTGATTAAAAAATATTGCTTTCATGTTATTTATTATTCTTGTGATAACGGCAAATTAATTCATTCAAAAATCCTTGTGGTGAAGCATGAACACCATTCAGGGCTCTACTGTAAACCAGATTCGGTTCTCGAATTATCGCTATTTTTTTACAGGTGTACATACTAAATACGCAAGAATATTTTTTTCCTGTACATGTAATACAGCAAGAGCCAAACCAGTGCCACGCTACCCATGAGGATTAAAATATCGCCCATATCGCCCATAGGTTTGGCCAGCCATCCCAGAAAAAATACGGATATTGTTTTTACATCTACAATGCGCCAAAGCAGGTATACAAAAATGGAGTTCATGCCAATAATACGAAAATAAAAAGCCCACTTTTTAAACCCCCAGTAATCGATAATCAAATAAAAAAATGTTAAAAGTAAAAAACTAATACCACCCGTAAGCAGATTAAAAGGAACAGTCCAGCATCTTTTTATGATAGGGTAAAATGTGGACAATACCAGCGCCAAAATAACAAATCCCACACCGGTTGCTGCAAGGTACCCCATTTTTTGCCAATCCGAGCTTTTTTTATTTCGCAAAACATTTCCGGCAATGGTCCCCATTAAAGTAACAGAAATGGCAGAAATACTGCATAAAATTCCTTCCGGGTCGAAACTATCTCTTAAAAGTTTCCCCGGAAGTAAATGCCGGTCTATATATCCATTAATACAACCTTCGGGCGTAAGTACTCCCGCACCAAAACCAGGCACCGGAACAAGTAGTTGAATGATTCCAATTCCGGCCAAAATGCTTGCCAGCCAAATGATGTGGCTTCGAAAAGATTTAAAATAAATGACAATTACCGCAGCGAAAAAGTAACCTACACCAATTTGTCCCAGTACACTAGCAATTCGCCCCTGAATGTATGGATTACGAAACGTACCATTGTATAAAACACCCAACAGAATTAAAATAATTAAGCGCTTAAATGACTTTTTTAAAAGTTTATTTTTCGGAACATTATTTTCGATTTTCGACTTTATGGAAAATGGAATGGCCACTCCCGAAATAAACATAAACAAAGGAAAGATTAAATCATTAAAATGAAATCCTTCCCATTCAACATGGTACATCTGATTACCGAGCCAACTGTTCCCGGCCAATGCCGCAACCAAGGCACTGCCGCCAGTGATTAAAAACATGTCGAAGCCACGAAGAGCATCTAATGAATATAATCTTTTTTGAGGCTCCATGCGTAACGAATTTGTTGTCATTTTAAGATTCTCATATTAATTGATTTTAATATACTGCTTTCGTGCTATTCATTATTTTTAAGATAACTGCAAATTAATTCATTTAAATATGCAGGGTAAGTTTCTCCTGACACTGTTCCTTCGCCTGCCACATGTGCCCCAAAAGTGATTGAATCTCCCAGGCATACAATTTTTGTGTGTCTTTTAATTTTTCCGTCAGTCACTAGTACATTAAAGATTTCCTGAGCAATTAATTGATACCCCACAGGAGTAGGATGCACTCCGTCGGGGGAACCACTATTGAAGACATTTCGTATTACCTTGTCTTGGTTATGAATGGGAATTCCCATTTCACTAAAACGAGTAAAAATATCGACAAATGACAAATCCTTTTCAAGCGCTTTCTCTTTCAATATTTTACTGATTTTCTCAAGCTTTTTATTAGGCTCTTCTAAAAATAATTCACGATCATGTCTTTGAAATAAATACACACTATCAACAGGTGGTGGACTCACTAACAGAACATTGATATTATTTTCTTTAAAACGATGTATTAAACTGTCAAGATTGGATGAATAATTCTCAATGGAAATCATTTTATTTGAGTTAAGCATATCATTGATGCCAATCATCAATATTACAAAACCCGGCTTTTCAGAAATTACATCATTTTCCACTCTCGCTAGTAAATCAATTGTGCTATTTCCACCAATACCTTTATTTTTGATTTTAATATCACAATTTTGATGTACCACTGGTAATTCAGAAATAAAGGCTATATATGCGATAAACAAAATGATAGAATGCATAGAGATCCGCTATTTCATTTGTTTAACACTAATTATCTGGTCATAATCTTCCAGTTTGTCTTTCAGGATTTTATAAGGAACCTCCTGAACCGGTATCCCCCTGTCCAACGCTATAGATGCCGCCACAGCCGCCGATTGACCCATTACCATATATTGGGGCTCCATTCGAATAGAACCATACGCTACATGGGTTGCAGATAAACAAACCGGCACCAATAGATTTGTACACTCCTCTTTCTTTGGTCGTATAGACTGGTAACTAATGGGATAAATTCCTCCACCCGGAGTATAAAAACCACCTTCCAACCAAACCCGATTTTTATCATCAACATAGCGGGTGACTACATGAGAATCCATAGCATATGTTCCAAGAGCTATTGATTCGGGAGCAATTTTTGTCCCCATAGCATTGTGTTCGGTCATAACATAATCGCTGATCATACGCCTCGCTTCTCTAACATAAAGTTGTGGCGGAAAATTTTCAGTATTAATGAATTCATCAAGCGGTAGCCCGTATTGTCTCATTATCATTCGAATATGTACCGGAACTCTGGGATCATACTGAAGAAACCAGACTTTCCCTAAGGCAAAATCTTTTTGAAGTTGGGCAATGCTGTCCCTAACATCATAATTTCCTTCCGGCCAACGATAGTTAATCCCAATAAAATTGCAATGATTGATGTCCGTCTTTTTATTGGGTAACGGAGTTACAGTAATAACCCTTAATAAATCGATACAAGGATTATTTTTAAATACACGTGCATAGTGTTCGAACCACAATGGATTATAATTGGCAGGCTTTTCAATCGGTTTGAAATTTCGCGGATTATTCGATAAAGTAAATCTATAGGTATATGCTTGTATTTTGTTATCTGCAGATCCTTCCGGCCCAGGTGGTTCAGAATCAATAAAAGGTAATAAACCAGAGGTTGAATCTCCCTCAATAACAAAAGGATCAATAGACACTTCGCTATTTCCAGTATTGAAATCCATCCCCTGTAATCCTGTTTTCAAAATGCCGTTCCAGGTTTCATCATATTGACTATTTGACTCTCTTCCTACTGTGTAAGAAACACCAGCCTTGGCCATTAAATCACCTTCATAGGTTGCATCGATAAAAATTCCACCTGATATCCTCCGGCCACTCTCCATGATTATGGATTTGATTACATTTCCTTCTTTTATTGTTCCGCTATTTAAATCCAGCCTTTCATTATAAATGATTTTAGCACCTGATTCAAGCAACATGTCTTTAAAAATGTCTCTTGCCACATGAGGCTCAAAAACCCACATAATTTCCAGGTCATCATTTTTACCCCCCCAAACCCGCTTTATCTCATTGTTGCCGTAATACCTGTTATTTTCAACTTCAAAATAGCTTTCGCGGGTGGTGTAATTCCAGGCAGCAGGTATTGAATAATATTGGTAAATCCTGGAGTAAAACTCTTTTGCAAGGCCGCCAATTGCTTCTCTGATATTTAAATCCGTAGCCCCAAGCCCTGAACTCGTTAATCCTCCAATATGTCCATCTATAGTAATTAGGGCTGTATTCTTTCCCATTTTGGCTGCTTGCACTGCTGCTGTTACTCCTGCGGACGAACCTCCATAAACGACAATATCATAATATTCATCTGCATTAATGTTTGAAAAAATGAATAAGAAAGGGAACAGGATTTTAACAAATAATTTTGATTTCATAATTTTGATTTTTTATTGTTTTAATCATTTTGCGATTACCTCAAGTATAATTGCACTTCTGGGGGGAATCTTTTCAGTCCTGTTAATTATTTGAGAGTTATAATTACCAATTATTTCCCCATCCATTGTCCTCATTATGTACTTAGTAGATACTTCTGTTTGATAATCGCTTACATCTAATTCATAACTCACTGTATGGGAAATTGAATCCATATTTGTAAAAACCAACCCCAAAGAACCATCTTCGCCCTTCCATGCCGAATGCATCACTGCAGGCATTTTCGTTGCTTCCTGACCAGCACGCCATTTAGCAGCCAGTATGGGAATGTCTCCTTCGAGAACTGGCGGCCGTACCATTTCACCATAGAAAAGGAATTTCTTCACTGATTCTTTTTTCAATGCCTGAGATAACACTTTTATATATTCAGCTTCAGGGCTGGGCAAATTCAAAACATTTGGATTAAACCAACCAAGTTGCTCGCCCCATATAAACATTTGTGCGTTTCGCATCATCAGCGGTAAACCCGTTGTATAGGCATCGCCGTCCCATTCTGTGTGCCATCTGCCGGTTGCCCTGCCGAATGTTAAAGCATATCCTGAATACACATAATGAAACATGGGTATAAGTTCTGGGGCAACAGAAACAGAATTGCAAGCTAAATTCCCATCTAAAAGATCAAGGTAAACTTCTGCATGACCTTCAGAGGTAAGAATTGTTTCCGGGTTAATTTTACGTGCATTTTCATGGCTCAGTTCAATCATTTTCCTGTAGCCTTTAACCCAGTAATTTCCCCCACCTAGCGTATGGCCATGTCCCGGATCAAAACAAAGTATGGGAAGCCATGAAGCTAATTGATCCATATAGACACCGTCAACATGAAATTCGGTAGCAAGCCTTGTAATGATTTCAGACTGTTTATTCTGCCATATCTTTGTAGTGGGGCACATTACCGCATGTTTGTACCCTTCCCACGCCTCGTGATAGATGGTATGATTGGTTAGTCGTGGCCCCCAGTTACGAACACTCAAACCATTGAGTACCTGATGCAGAACTTTGGTGGCTGCCGGATATGGATGTTCTTCCTGCCAGCTTTTCGAGTTCACTTCCCAAAGACGAGAGTTAATATATGGTGTTATTTTGATTCCTGCATTTTGTAATTTTATCCGTTCGTCATTGAAACCACTTTTAGCAGGGAAATAATCAGGATATTGAGAATCAAATTCAATTTCATGCCAGTTGTACCATTGATAGGCAATTGGCACATCCAAATATTTTGCAAGTGGAACCATCTTTCCGGTTGGATGGCCGGAAAACCACAGGACTGTATTCTTATACCACTGTGGAATATCATCACGTTCAGACAATTTGCCTTTTGAAGTCCAAAATTGGTTGACAGCCCAGTTACGGTATATTTTGGCCGCTGTTTTCCAATCTCCTTCATATACACCTATGACTGCTTCGTAAGGCATTTCATATCCATTTGCCGATAACCCCATGCCTTCCGGGTAATGTTTTATCTCATATTTCAAGCTTGCATCTTTTTGATCCAGGTCATAACGAAATTCCTTCTGATATGCTTCCGGGTCAAAAGTTCCCAAATAAAGGCCGTTACTACCATCACTTTTAAAAAATGTGTTAAATTGCATTTTTGCTCTGTGAGATGGATAAATCATCGAATTATAGGAAAACCACCCATCATCGAAGGGCATCCTTTCAACAGGATTTTTTATTAATTGACCAAGATAGCGGGGTAGTGCCAAATGCATATTATCATTTTTGGCGGCTTTCAACCCTCTGACTGCAGGGTAAATAACATCCCATACCCCAAAACCTTTTCCACGTTGCCCAAATTCTTTACTGTTATTGTTTACCTTTATTTTCCAATATGACATCCCGGATTCATCCACACTGACTGAAGCCATCACATCCATGGCATCTTCTTCCCCACCAATTTCAATTCCGTTCCAGTATAGATGCAAGGTAATGCCATTACCATCAGGCAAATGTTCGATTTTGTAGGATTGATCGCAATTGACGGTATTATCAATGGTTATAAATTCATTATAGGCATCTTTTAGCTTGATTTTCCAGAGATTCTTGCTTTGTGCTTCTCCATTCAGAAAATTATAGCCGGTTTTTGTGTTAATTATGCCTGACAATCCGAAACCTGTTTCAGCGGAAAGGAAGTTTAATTCAAGAGGTCCATTCTCAATTTTAATAGTGTTTGATTTTTCGATAACTCCATCACTGCCAGTCCCTCTGTAAGAAATAAGTTGCGAACTTAAAATCAGGATTAGAAAAATGAAGAATTTAAATTTTACTTCCATTGTTTATTTAATTAAAATTTTCTGTATTTAAAATTCAATAACTTATTGGCATCATCCTCAACAAAACTTGCTGAAGCAATATCCCAATGCAGCATTTTATTTGGAAATCGGTTACCAATAACTCCCAACAGAATAGATTCTGTTAAACGTGCAGCATACGAAAATGGGGCACTACATTCATCTTTCCCTAAACAGGCATCAACAAACTGATGATAATGATCCGCTTTGGGTATTTCAGGAAAATCAATCTCTTCGTATTTTCCGTTCACAATTAACTTCGGATAATCCCAGTGAGGTAAAAGTAAATTTCCCTTTTCTCCAACAAACATCGCTCCCTGCGATGGAAGATCTTCATTGTTTGGCAACTTCAAATCTTTATGCTTCTTAGGCGCTCCCGGACCATCGTACCAAACCCACTTCAGTGAGTCAGTGGTATATTTTGTACCCGGAAATTCGTATTTCACCACATTATTTTCGGGGTGACCAAATCCGGTTGGTTTTCTACACTTTGTTTTTATTGTTTTTGGAACATCTAATTCAAGTGCAGTATAAGGAGTATCGAAAATATGAACTCCCATATCGCCAAGTGTTCCGCAACCATAATCCAGTAATTTTCGCCATGCCCCGGGGTGATAAATCTTTTCCTTGTATAGCCTTTCAGGCGATGTTCCCAGCCAAAGATTCCAGTCAAGAGTTTCCGGAATCGGATCACTTCCCAAAGGAGCGGGCCCGTCGTAACCCCAGTTTTTTGGAGACCAGGCCCTAACCGTATTTATTTTGCCAATAATTCCCGATTGAATTAAAAGTACGGCTTTAAGATACTCATCGCTCGAATGACACTGAATTCCCATTTGTGTAATCAGCTTATTATTTTCCGCAAACTTCCTCATGGTTCTTGCTTCCGACACGTGATGTGTCAATGGTTTCTGACAATATACTGGTTTCCCAATCGCCATTGCTGCCATCGATGCCGGAGCATGTGTATGATCTGGCGTAGATACAATCACTGCATCGATTTCGTTACCCATTTTATCGAAAAGGTTTCGATAATCAACAAAAGGTTTCGCTTTTGGAAATTCGTTGTGCGCAGCTGCCAGGCGAATTGAATCGACATCGCACAAAGCAGTAACCTCAACCATTGGATGCGAGGAAATTGATCTTAAGTCTGAATTACCCATTCCGCCAACTCCAATGTGCGCAGTTCTTAACTTTCCATTTTTTGTAAGTGCCCAAACCGATGAAGGCAGTATTGTAATTGATGCAAATGCCGAAGCACTTTTCAGGAAATATCTTCGTTTCATTTTTTATTGATTAAATCCTTAAGTATTATTTGGTCAATTATCACAATTCTTTTATTGAAATATTTCTAAACCAAAGATTACTTCCATGGCCCAAAAAACCAATATGCCCCTTTTTGTTCCCTAAACCAGGATGAGGTTTTCCATCAATGGTTTTTTGGTTTTTAATATATAATCCAATATCTCCATCTAAAATCACAGTGCCGTTAAGCGTAACTTTTATTTTTGTTCCATCGGCGATTACTTCCTGAGTATTCCATTCGCCAACAGGTTTCAGATATCCTCTTAAAGCCGGAAGAACGCCATATACAGAACCATGATACTGGTAGCAGTGCAAATCCTTGTACATATCAGCAGTATTGTCGAGTATTTGTAATTCCATCCCAACGTATGCTGCATTTCCTTCGGTTGGGGTCCTGATTCCCAAACCATTGTTTGCCCCTTCTGTCAATTTAAACTCAAATCGCAAAATAAAATTTGCGTATTCTTCTTTTGTATATAAATTCCCTCCCTTGCCAACATTTTTAACAGCAATAGTTCCATCTTCTATGGAATAACTTGTTTTATTTCCAGTCCATGAATCCAAATTACTCCCATCAAAAAGAACGGTAAAACCTTTCTCGGGTATGAAGTTTGAAATCCTTTTTTCACTCTCCTGTGCATTTGAAAATTGAACACAGACCAATAACATTACTACAATGCAAATATTCTTTTTCATTTCTTAAATATCTAATTTTTAAAATTTATACCGAATATGGTTTGGTCATAGTGAAGGTACTATTCATCAACCATTTGTCGGTAAAGGATTCCGGTTAAATTAGTGCAATCCGGACATAAATACTTTGTATGCTATATTCTTCGGACATAAAAAGCTGCTTGATTTTTCTTTTTTGATTTCAACATCATTAATTCTGATAACAAGCCCTTGTTAAATGAGAAGTTTTTAAAAATGAGATATAGGGGACACCATGAATCAGGCATCCCCTATATTTCTTGAAATTGATTAATACCCCGGATTTTGGTCTGTCTGCGTTAAAGCAGGATTATTGTTGATTTCATCCTGCGGAATAGGAAAGAATAGTCTCTCATCAATAAAATTTTTGCCAACTTTAGCAAAAGCTTCTTTAATAGTGCCTGTTCTTTTCAAATCATAAAAACGCTTTCTTTCAAGAATAAACTCATAGCCTCTCTCCTGCAAAACGACCTCGCGAAACTGATCTTTACTCATACCAGAGGAATAATCCACCGGCGATGAAACAGCAGGATCGTAACCATAAGCTCTTCTTCTCACCATGTTTAATCTTTCCAGTGCCAGTGCTGAAGGTGAACCTTCAGCCATGCATGAAGCCTCAGCATAGATCAATAAAGCTTCAGCATACCGATAAATTGGCAAGCTATATAAGGACAGTCCTTCTGGGCTTTTTATAAATTTTTTAAACAATATTGGAACAGTTGACGGTAGTAGTACCCATTCTCCTTTTGAATTTTGATACCTTCTGTAAAAATTGAAACTTTTACGTAAATCCAAATTGTTCCAGCTTTGTCCAATCCAGGAATTAGTATCCGGCAACCATGCATAGTAACCCGTACCTGGATTCCATGGCAAGGCATTTCCATAATGCATAAATATTGGAACTTGGGATGTTCTGGTTTCAGAATGATGAACCGACATGATATCTTCAGACGAAGTACTTCCAGCAAATATCTTATAAAAGTCATCCGGTACCTGGACATTAACCAACGAATATTCATCACTGTTAATTACATCATTGGCTTTCTGGGCTGCCTGTTCCCAATCACCTAATGTAAGATAGATATTGGCGAGTAGCATTTTTGCCGCCCATTTGTTAGCTTTCCCCGTGCTTGTTCCTACATTTGCAGGAAGGTTATTTTCCGCTGCTAAAGCATCCTCTAAAATTTGTTCATATACTTTATCAACAGGTACACGTGGAGCAGCCAGTGTGCTAAAGTCAGTACTTTCATTCAACCTCAGCGGAACTGGACCAAAAAGCCGCACAAGGTCAAAATAGGTCATTGCCCTCAAAAAATGAGCCTCTGCCATAATCCGATTTCTGGCAGCTTCAGAAATATTCTCAATATTGGGGACGTTATCCAGCACTGAGTTTGTCCTGTTAATGAGGCTGTATCTGTAATTCCAGTTACTGGCTGCGTAATTTATACCGGTAGTGTTCAATAGCTGGTCAACATAAGATACTGCGGCCTGTCCGCCTCTACCGTTCAAATAGTCCCCGTGTAGCTCCTCCATTAAATAAATGTGAATATTAAAATAATCGGGGCTCAATGTACTATAAACACCATTTATAGCTCCTTGCGCGTCAGTTTCATTTTGGTAGTAATTCACACGTGAAATAAAATTTTTGGGAACTTCCTCCAAAATATTTTCACATGATGATAATAAAACTACAGTTAAAAATAACAGAATATAATTTTTCATAACTTTTCAATTTTAATCATTAAAAATTAAGTTTTACCCCAACTGAATATATTTTGCTGGATGGATAAGCAGATGCATCAACTCCCTGCGCTAATCGGGTTGCTATATTCTGTGAATCTGTTCCATAGGTATTTACATCAGGATCGATTCCCGGGTAATTTGTAATCGTAAAAAGGTTGGTTCCCGTTAAGTATACCTGGGCTCCGTTTAACCAATTCAAACCCATTCTTTTTGCAGGTAAATTATAGGCAAATCTCAATGATTTTAATCTTAGGTAACTACCATCTTTTATAAAACGATCGGAAATGAGAACCTGGGTTTGTGGAGATACTTTTGCATATTTTGCATTCGGATCAGGATTCTCTGCTGTCCAGTAATTACCATAAAGGTCTGCAAATTGGTTCGATCCTCTTTGAAATGAATTTAAATGTGTGCCGGCAGATGCCCAAACTAAATCATTTCCGTATACTCCTTCCAGGAATAGATTTAACTCAAAATTTTCCCAGGAGAAATTGGAATTAAAACCAAATATTAAGTCAGGATAGGGACTTCCTATAATTGTTTTGTCCAGATCGGTTATCGCTCCATCATTATTCCGGTCTATATATTTAGGGCATCTCTAAAAACCAATTGTTAATATAAACACTTGATTGTTAATATTTTAATTGATGAAATAGCTTATAAATTGCTTAACTTAGCAGTATTAAAATAAGCAACCATGAAAAACGTAAACCCGT